>Ga0164308_10000955_pt1 | contig 15581 bp, 9 predicted proteins | sample Whisoiple_246_MG_FD_109983 | JGI IMG/M metagenome (GOLD analysis project Ga0164308, IMG submission 109983) | Soil microbial communities amended with fresh organic matter from upstate New York, USA - Whitman soil sample_246_MG | ecosystem: Environmental > Terrestrial > Soil > Unclassified >...
TATGTTTCTTGAAAAAGATAACATCATTCATATACTTATTAATAATGCAGGCGGCCCTCCTTCAATGCCAATGATTGAAACCGATGCTGCTGAAATTGAAAAAGCTTTTCGTACGCATGTTATCAGCAGTCATATACTTGCACAACTTGTTTTTCCAGGTATGAAGGCGGCAGGTTTCGGGCGCATTATAAATATTGTTTCCACTTCTGTAAAGCAACCTATTAATGGCCTTGGTATTTCAAACACTGTCAGGGCTGCAGTTGCAAACTGGGCTAAAACATTGGCTAATGAAATAAGCAGCTCAGGTATTACCGTAAACAATGTATTGCCCGGTTATACCGATACCGACAGGCTGGATTACCTGTTTACAAAACAGGCTGCAAACAAGGGGGTAGATAAAGATGATATATATAAGCAAACAATTGCGGCTATACCCACAGGCAGGTTGGGAAAGCCATTTGAATTTGGTGCTGCTGTAGCATTTTTATGTTCACCATCCGCTGCCTATATTAATGGCATTAACCTTCCGGTTGATGGCGGCAGAACCGGGGGTTTATAACTTTATATAAATATAATTTCAAAAATAATTTGCCTAACCACTGTTTATTATTATCACTGTGATGACCATGCATTGAATTTAAAAACGCAGTAATTTTAAAGATGGATCGGGCATTTCTTAGCAGGCTTGTAAAGCAAACAGGTTCTAAGAATTATTGGCTTACGCGATATGTGATACTGCGCGTGCTGGGTAGTATTTATGCCATAGCTTTCCTGGTAGCTATTAACCAGGTGCTGCCTTTGATCGGATCTGATGGATTACTGCCTGTTAATATTTTTTTGCAGGAAGTGCGCGCAGCTTTAGGCACTACCCAAGCATTTATCCGCTTGCCTTCGCTGTTTTGGTTCATTGATTCCGATTCAGCATTACAAACGGTTGCCTGGATCGGCTTTGTGCTTTCGTGTATAGTAGCTGCAGGTTATGCAAATGCAATCATGCTGGCCTTGCTATGGTTTTTATATATGTCGTTTGTGCATGTGGGCCAGGACTGGTATAGCTATGGCTGGGAGATTCAACTCCTCGAAACAGGATTTCTCGCTATTTTTCTTTGCCCGCTTACAGATATGCGCCCTTTCCCAAGGCGGCCTCCGCCCTTGCAGGTTATAATATTGTTCCGGTGGCTTATTTTTCGTATCATGCTTGGCGCAGGACTTATAAAAGTGCGATGGGATGTTAACTGGCTTAACGGGACTGCATTATGGTATCATTTTGAAACACAGCCAATACCAGGCCCATTGAGCCGGTGGTTTCATTTTTTGCCGAGAACGATCTTAAAAATTGGAGTATGGTTTAATTTTTTAGCAGAACTCGCTGCGCCGTGGCTTGTCTTTTGCCCGCGGCTTGCACGCCACATTGCCGGAGCAGTGATTATTTTATTTCAGGTAAACATAATATTGAGTGGAAATTTATCTTTTTTAAACTGGCTTACAATTGTTCCTGCCCTGGCTTGTTTTGATGATGGATTTTGGTCAAAATTGCTACCGTTGCGGCTTGTGGAAAAAGCAAGATCAGCCGCGGAAATTGCCGAACCATCCACGCCCATGCAAACCACGGCCTGGGTGATTACGGTTGTTATTATATTTTTAAGCGTTGGGCCGGTAGTAAACATGCTTTCATCAAAACAAATTATGAACACATCGTTTATGCCGCTGGATATTGTAAATACATACGGCGCTTTTGGAACGGTTGGGCAGCAACGTTTAAATGTAATATTTGAAGGAACAGATGATGAAGTTGTCACCGATAATACGCATTGGAAATCTTATGTGTACAAAGGCTTGCCTGTTGCGTTAGATAAAATGCCGCCACAGATTGCGCCTTACCAGTTACGGTTAGATTGGCAGATGTGGTTCGCATCAATGTCAACACCGGATGAATATCCATGGACCTTAAATCTAATATGGAAGTTATTACATAATGATCCTGGTATCATAGGACTGTTTGGAAACAATCCTTTTCCGGGCAAACCACCTCGTTATGTGCGTGCAGTGTTATATAAATATTCTTTTATAAAACCGGGTAATAAAGATAAATTATGGTGGAAACGGGAATTAATTGGGGAATGGCTTCCACCTTTATCAGCAACAGACGGCCGTTTAATAGAAATTTTAAAAAACCAGGGATGGATTAGATAATTTTTCGTATCTTTGAGCGTGGCTGTAGAGATGAAAAAAATGATGGAATAATTATTGTTTATTTGACTGACAGAATAATCGTATCCGGACAATCTTCATTTTGAGGATTTGTCTCAGCCTTACAAGATTAAATTTTTTGTTTACCTCCAAACAGGGCTATGAAAACCTTAAAAAGAACAATTTCAGTAACTGCTGTATTATTATCTGCAATTACACTTTTGTCGTGGAATTTTAATAAATCCGGCAAAGAAGCTGTAAATTCTAATGCTACATTATTCTATAATAGTGGTAACCAGCCTGATATGCATGTGTTGGGCTTTATGGAGAGCGCAGAACAGTATAAAGATCCCGTAGCAAATTATCTTCCCGGCGCTGAAGATGTATTAATTAAAAGGATACCAGGTGATAACAATCACTTGCTTATGATGGCTTTTTATTCAAAAGAAAATTTTTCTGCGCCTTCATTTACTATTCATAATGGATCTGCTATAATATTTAAAGATGATGGCAAAGGCTACGATGAAAAAGCAGGTGATGGTTTATATACCGCAAGGATCGATATTGATGTAAAGGAGTTCAGGGGACGGGCTATAAGTATAGCAAAGCGTATGAAGGAAAACGGCTATAAACCCTTCCGTTATATTAACCGCGAACTTGTTTATGATCCTGAAGTTTCAGAAACTTTCAGTACTGAAAGTTTTGATGATAATAAGGCCGTTTCTATATCAGGAATAACCAATAGTTTAGCCATGGGTGATAGCGGGACAGGTAAAGAAACGTTACTGCAGATTCTTGGGCATAACAGCATATTTATTACAGATCTGGGTGTTGTGGAAGATACGTTGCGTACATGGAATTTTTGTACACAAAAGGGCAATGTTAAAGGTGCATGGACATTTGGAGAATTAATGAGGCAGCTTGCTTCAAGCAATCCTGGCCAGATAGCAACTGATGCACAACTTTCTGATTTTGTAAAAAACTGGTTAAATACATGGGTGACTGACCAGGTAGTAAACGGCGATACGGTTCAGGCGCGTACACTTATGACTACTCAAATAGTAAACCCATGGCTTAATAAAAGTAAAGCAGCAGGTGCGCCAACAGGCCAGCTTGATATGCATTTTTGCCCTTTTAAACTAACTGCTATTGTAAACAGGTTTGATCTTAGGGATGGAATGAAATTCACCGATTCGGGCCAGTTCTGTGGACAGGGGAGGCTTATGTTTTGTGCAATAAAAAATGATTGTACTTCTTTTTTAAATATGACCATCATTTTTGAATATGGCATCAACAAACCTAATACTTGCGATGCCAAAAAAGCCTGGGCACAGCAATGGTTTAATCTGAAAGATCTTGCCTTAGGCAGTCCTCAATATAACCAGGCACTTCAAGCCATAACCGACCAGTTTACATTATGCGGAACCAATATAAGTAGGCCCAATCAGAGTTCGATTGCCCAGGTACGCACAAATGAAATTACTTTATCACCTTCACCCAAAGTATGGGAGTTAAAAGAATTTATAATAGATGCAACTACTGGTGCACTAAAACAAAATACGGTGGGTCAAACTCCTGCCGACAGGTATGATTCGCAGATTGTTAATAACGACGTAAAACGTATGGTTGCTTTTGTTAACCAGAACAGGGCTAATATTACTGCTGGTCATTATATAGTGCCGGCACAGTGGCAGGGATTTGGATTTTTGGGCGGTGCTTCCCGTATACTTGGCAAACCAACAGGTATTCCTCCGGCACCATTTCATTGGGATGGTACTGATTCAACCAATAAACCGACTTTTATTTCCAGCAATACTGCAAGAGGCAACTTTTCCTTTCAAACATGCTCGGGCTGTCATGCAGGCGAAACCCAAACCAGTTTTACGCATGTTGACCCGGTTTTCTTCGGCACACAGGCCACGCTGTCGGGATTTCTTACAGGCAAAGCAGGAAAGGGTGGCGCTATTGATTTCGATAATGATTCAACTAATTCAAGTTTTGCTGTAAAAGATGCTGCGCTCAGACCATCGCCATCAAATCCTACAATTAAAACTTTTAATGATATCAATCGCCGTGCAGCAGATATTAAAGGATTTGTAAATACCAGCTGCGGCTCAGTATTGGGAATAAGCTCCCAACTAATGTTTAAGCCGGTAAACATGGTTCACTAAAATTATTGCCACCTAAAATTTTAACGATGAAATCTTATTATACAAGCCCTAATAAAAAATATACCAATATAGTTTTTTACAAAACTTTGCTTACCCTAATCATAATATTTAGTGTTGCAACGATTTCTGCACAGCAAAAGAGGTTTGTTATTAATAATAATAATCCTTTAAAAAACCTGCTTACTGCCGTAACTGGCGAAAGCCATCCTTCTTTTGTTGATATTGACGGAGATAATGACCTGGATTGTTTTGTAGGTGAATACGCAAATGGCAAGCTTTCAAAAATTTACTTTTATCGCAATGAAGGCAACGCACAAAATCCTGTATTCAAAAATCTAACAGGAAAGGCCAATCCGCTTTCAAATGCTGTTGCAAATACATTATCTATTCCTGAGTTTGTTGATATTGATGGTGATGGCGATTATGATTGTTTCATTAGTGATGGCAGAACTGGTGCGTTGATGTTTTTGGAAAACACAGGCACTAAAACACAGCCTCAATTTGAGAAACAGTCTGCTGCATTTAATCCGTTAAGCATGGTGAAATTTTCCGCTTCGGGTATTGCCAATACAGCTTTTGCTGATGTGGACGGCGATGGCGATTATGATTGCTTAATTACAGACCAGGATGGAGCAGTTAATTATTTTTTGAATGAAGGAACTGCTGCGTCTCCGGCATTTAAGAATATAACAGATGGCAATAACCCTTTTAGCTTTTTATCAGGCCAGGCAGTGTATAATGTATCGTTACAGGATTGGAATAAAGATGGTTTGGCAGATCTGTTTATAGGCACTCAATACTTTCAGAATACAGGAACTACGGGTACACCTAGATTCTCATCCAATAAATATAATCAGCCTGTTTTTGAAAACACCACTTCAGCAAAATATACGTATACGCCGCTTAAATGGGTAGACCTTCGGAATGATGGTAATGTTGAAGTATTCCAAGGCACTTCGGGCAATGTAGTATATCAAACACTTGCTGCTGATAAAAGCAGCGCCATGCGTGCGGCAACGCCTTTGGTATCATTTACTGTTTTTCCAAATCCAAGCAGCGAAGAATTTGTTTTAAATACTACAAAAACTAGCGAGGGGCCATCCGTGCTTCGCGTTACAGATGCACAGGGAAGGGTAATAGCAACAAGAACTATCAATGATAATACCACCCGATTTGGAAAAGAATTGAAACCAGGCTTTTATGTAATTGAGATTTTGCAGAATAATAAAGCTATTTATAACCAGAAACTTATAAAAGAATAATTTTCTTTAAATAAATTCAACGATCCCATGGTAATATATCATGGGATCGTTTGTTTTAATAAGGCCGTATATACATAATTGGTAGAGAAACAACAAACTGGTAACAAATCAGCCTTTGCCACCCCGTTGCAAATGCGTACCTTCGCGCCTCAATTTTTGAAAATGGAGATAAGGAATATAGCCATCATTGCGCACGTTGACCATGGAAAAACTACCCTCGTTGACAAAATTCTTCACGCCACAAAGGTTTTCCGCGATAACCAGGAAACCGGCGAGCTGATAATGGACAGTAATGATCTTGAACGCGAACGCGGCATCACAATCTTTTCCAAGAATGCAGCCGTAATGTATAAAGGCGTTAAAATAAATGTGATCGATACGCCGGGTCACTCTGATTTCGGTGGCGAAGTAGAACGCGTTTTAAAAATGGCTGATGGGGTAATTCTGTTGGTTGATGCTTTTGAAGGCCCTATGCCTCAAACCCGTTTTGTATTGCAAAAAGCTTTACAGCTAAATCTTCATCCGATTGTTGTAATTAATAAAGTAGATAAACCAAACTGCCGTCCTGACGAAGTGCACGATGCTGTATTCGAACTTTTCTTTAATCTGGATGCTACTGAAGAGCAACTCGATTTTCCAACTTATTATGGTAGTGGCAAGCATGGCTGGTTCAATGATTCTTTAACACCTTCTGAAGATATTACACCGTTACTCGACGGTATTTTAAAATATGTTCCTGAACCTAAAGTGAACGAAGGAAGTTTACAATTGCAGATCACCTCACTGGATTATTCTTCTTTTCTTGGAAGGATCGCCATCGGTAAAGTAAGCCGTGGTACGATAAGGGAAAATCAACCGATTGCTTTAATGCAGGTTAATGGCGAGATAAAAAGATTACGCGTAAAGGAATTATATGTATTTGAAGGGATGGGTAAAAAGAAGGTAAGCGAGGTAAGCTCAGGCGATCTTTGCGCGGTTGTAGGACTGGAGAATTTTACTATCGGAGATACCATCGCTGATGGAGAAAACCCTGAAGCTCTACCGGTGATCAGCGTGGATGAACCAACAATGAGCATGTTGTTCAGCATTAATAATTCACCTTTTTATGGAAAAGATGGAAAGTTTGTTACATCGCGCCACCTGCGCGACAGGCTCTTTAAGGAAACAGAAAAAAATCTTGCCTTAAAGGTTGAAGATACAGGAGGAGCGGATAGCTTTTTAGTATATGGCCGTGGCATTTTACACTTGGGGATTTTGGTGGAAACCATGCGCCGCGAAGGATATGAATTAACCGTTGGCCAACCGCAGGTTTTGGTAAAAACTATTGACGGTAAAAAATGCGAGCCTTTCGAAACATTAGTTGTTGATGTGCCTGCTGAATATAGCGGTAGGGTAATTGACCTTGTTACACAGCGTAAAGGCGAATTGCATGTGATGGAAACCAAGGGCGAAATGCAGCACCTTGAATTTGAAATCCCTTCACGAGGATTGATTGGCTTACGTTCAAACATGCTTACCAATACAGCCGGTGAAGCCGTGATGGCGCACAGGTTTATTGACTACAGGCCATGGAAAGGTACAATACCAGGCAGAAACAATGGCGTGTTGCTTTCTAAAAACCAGGAAAGAACTACTGCCTATTCAATTGATAAATTACAGGATCGCGGAACATTTTTTATTGATCCGGGTGAAGAAGTTTACACAGGGCAAATAATTGCTGAGCATATTAAGCCCGGTGATCTTGTTGTAAACGCAACGGAAATGAAAAAACTGACCAATCACCGTGCAAGCGGTAGTGATGATGCTTCACGCATTGCACCTAAAACTTTAATGACGCTGGAAGAATGTATGGAATACATACAGTTTGACGAATGCATTGAAGTAACACCTAATTTCATCCGTATGCGTAAAGTGATATTGGAAGAAGAAGAAAGAAAACGTCAGCAGAAAAGATTACAGACAGAAGAAGCTTAATTATAACCCTTCAAGGTTTACTTTTAAACCTGTTAGGATTTTAAATCCTAACAGGTTTTTTATTTATTTTGCACCAGGAACAGGAATATGTTTGACCTGATTCATGTTTGCAACATGAATCATAATTGCTAACGTATCAGCTATGTAATAAGTCAGCAATATAAGATTACTTTCAACTGCAGCATAGCCATGCCTGTTTTATATATAATGAATTCCAAAGCTTTCTGCTAAGCCAATAAGCTCTTTTTTTTCCGGAGATGGGCGTTGAGCAATAGCCTTTCAATTAAACGGAAATATAAATGTGTACCGGTAATTGGTTAAGTATGCTAAGAGCGAAATAAGAATAACATTTTTGATCTCTTGTTAAGCTTCCTTTGTGTTATGAATGCACTAATCAACAACATTGAACAACAGCTTTCAGCGCATCTTAATCAGCTAGTGCAAATAGAAAATCACCGGCAGGTTTTCGGTGGTGATATCAATCAAGCCTTTTATCTTCAAACAAACGCAGGCCCCTTCTTTTTAAAACTGAATGAAGGAAATTTTAAAGACATGTTTCAGAAAGAATTTGAAGGCCTGCAAATGTTGCATCAAACCAAAACAGTAAAAATTCCTGAACCGGTATTATATGGCAGTTTTGAAGACCATATTTTTCTTTTTACTGAATTTATTCAAAAAGGAAATGCATCAAAAAACTTCTGGCAAACTTTTGCATCCCAACTTGCAGCATTGCATAAACATACAAATGAACAGTTTGGATTATCATCAGGAAATTACGTAGGTACATTGCCCCAGCAAAATAATTATTGCAATAGCTGGCAGGAATTCTATGCAACACAACGCATTTTACCTTTAATGCAACTTGTATTCGATCAAAATAAATGTAGTAAGGCAGATATAATGTCAGCGGAAAAATTATGTAACCACTTACATAATTTACTACCTGAAGAAATGCCTGCTTTAGTACATGGCGACTTATGGAATGGCAATTTGATGAGCGATAAAAACGGCACTCCCGTTATTTATGATCCTGCGGTTTATTATGGTAATCGTGAAATGGATATCGCCATGAGTTTGCTTTTTGGTGGGTTTAGTAATTACTTTTACGAATATTATAATGAATTGTTGCCGCTGCAACCGGGATGGAAAATGCGTATACAACTTCATACATTGTACCCGCTGCTTGTGCATCTTGTTTTATTTGGCGGTAATTACTATTACCAGGTGATGAATATTTTACAGAAATATTCTTAGCGGTTAATATGTATAAGATTTTTGTTAATAAGAAATTAGTATTTATATTAATGCTTTAATTAAAGCTTGCTTTCTACTAAAACTACTTCGGATTATTACTAACCAAAATTTGTAAAAATGAAAAATCAGACTACGCTTCTGCTGGCTGTATGCCTTATATGTTTTTTATTTTATCGGTGTACTGCAGGCCCTGCTTCTGCAACAACTACCGGCGATTCAACCATACAGGCCACAACCATATATGGTGGTTACGCATCAGAGGCAGAATGGGGTAGCCATTTAGTGCTTATCAGTGGATGCAACGATTGCCATACACCCAAAAAAATGACGGATAAAGGACCGGTAGATGATACAAGCCTGATGCTTTCCGGGTATGCATCACAAGCACCGGTTCCGGGGCTTATGCCAGACCAGGTGTCAAAAGGTTTAGCTGCAACATACGATCTTACAGCCTGGCACGGCCCATGGGGAAAATCTTATGCTGCTAATCTTACTCCTGATTCAACCGGTATAGGCGGATGGTCTGAACAACAATTCTTAACCTGTATACGACAGGGTGTGTTTAAAGGTATAGAAGGTTCAAGGCCGATCATGCCACCCATGCCGATACCAAGCTTGCAAAATATGACTGACAATGAACTTAAAGCCATTTTCACTTTCTTAAAAACAATAAAGCCAGTTCACAATGTAGTGCCCGATTATCAACCGCCTGTTCATTAACTATTTTATTATTGAAGAAGGTAAGCAAAGAAGCCGTGCGCTGAATAAGTGGGCGGCTTCTTTATTATGCTGGTTTGTTATGGCAAGAAGGGGCATTATCAAAAATTGGTTACATATACTCATATTGTTTTACAAGCCTGTTGTGCCAATGTCATGAAATATTTATCTTTCAATTATGAAACGCCTACAATTGCTTTGCCTTTCAACATTCGTTCTCATTTGTTCATTGTGTTTTGCAAATAATGAGCATACAACATTGGCTATCGGCGCTACTGCGCCCGATTTTAAATTAACTGGTGTTGATGGAAAAACATATTCGCTCAATTCATTTAAAAATGCAGGCGTTTTGGTAATGATCTTTACGTGTAATCATTGCCCTACAGCGCAGGCATATGAAGACCGCATTATTAAACTAACAAATGATTATAAAAATAAAGGGGTGGCTATTGTTGCTATTATGCCGAATGACCCCAATGCCGTGCGCCTTGATGAATTAGGTTATACAGATATGGGCGATAGTTTTAAAGAAATGAAGCTGCGTGCAAAGGAAAAAGGATTCAATTTTCCGTATTTGTATGATGGTGAAATGCAATCAACTGCAAAAGCTTACGGACCTGTTGCCACGCCGCATGTTTTTATTTTTGATAAAGAACGTAAGCTGCGTTATGAAGGCAGGATCGATGACGTGGAAAAGCCATCCAAGACGCCAAATACAAACGATGCGCGCAATGCTATAGAAGCATTATTAAACAATAAAGAAGTGGTTGCGCCTACAACAAAGGTTTTTGGTTGCTCTATAAAATGGGCTGAAAAAGAGAATTGGGTTGATAAAGCGAAAACAGACTGGGCAAATGAACCCGTAACCGTTACAATGATTGATGAAAATGGAATAAAGGACCTGGTGAAAAACAGTTCAGACAAACTTCGTTTAATAAATATCTGGGCAACCTGGTGTGGGCCTTGCATTACTGAATTTCCATCATTCATAACTATTAACCGCATGTACCGCAACAGGGATTTTGAATATATAAGCATTAGTGCTGATGATGCCGAAAAGAAAGGTAAAGTGCTGCAGTTTTTAAAAAAACAACAGGCATCTAATACAAACTATTTATTTAGTGTTGATGATAAATATAAATTGATTGATGCAATTGATCCAAACTGGAAAGGTGAATTGCCCTATACTATTTTAGTTGAGCCTGGTGGTAAAATTGTTTATAAGAGCGATGGTATTATTGATGAGGCTGAACTGAAGAAGGCTATAGTGGATAATAAGTATATTGGCAGGTATTATTGAATACATGCAGTGAACATATTGCTTATAAGATTTTCAAAAAGTAATTTATAAGAAGAGATAGTATAATTAACTATAATGCTCTTTTCATCTCAACTTTTTTCCATTTCGTATCATAAAATTTTTATAGCATTCTTTTTGAAAGAATTTAGATTCGGCTAAATAGATTTGCTGGCTATTAACCTGCAGGATAAGAAGCTGCCCGGTGCGCCCGGTAACATGCTTCGCGTTATGATTACAACTACAGGTAAAGAAAATTATAACTAAAAAATTATAACAAGCCTGGTTAATGAATAAGTATATTCATTGTTTATTGATCACCGCTTATTACCGAAGATGAATATCTCCGAATTATCGCTAAAACGCCCGGTACTTGCTACGGTGATGAATATTATGATCATCGTATTTGGCGTAACCGGGTTCACTTTTTTAGCTGTACGTGATTATCCTGCTATCGATCCGGCCGTGGTAAATGTAAGTACATCTTACACGGGGGCCAATGCGGATATTATCGAAAGCCAGATAACGGAGCCACTCGAAAAACAAATAAATGGTATCCCGGGCATTCGCACACTTACTTCATCAAGTTCATTAGGCAGCAGCAACATTACCGTTGAATTTAACCTGGGTGTTGATTTAGAAGCAGCAGCCAGTGATGTGCGGGATAAGGTAAGCCAGGCCGCCCGCAGTTTGCCACAGGACATTGATGCACCACCAGTAGTTTCAAAAGCGGATGCCAACAGCGATCCTATTTTGATACTTGCCTTGCAAAGCCCTACAAAAAGTTTATTAGAGCTAAGCGATTATGGTGAGAATGTACTGCAGCAACAATTTCAAACGATCAATGGCGTAAGTTCGGTTGGCTTATTTGGTGCAAAAAGGTATGCTATGCGCCTCTGGCTTAACCCGGATAAAATGAATACCTATAATGTTTCATTTTCCGATCTGCGTAATGCACTCAATTCAGAAAATATTGACCTGCCGCCCGGCAAAATTTATGGCAGTAATACAGAGCTTACCATTCGTACCGTGGGGCGTTTAACTTCAGAAGAGCAATTCAGAAATTTAATTATCAGGGAAGATAGCAGCGGTATTGTACGTGTAAGCGATATTGCCGTTGTAGAACTTGGCGCTGAAACCTATGAGCAAAGCTGGAAATATAATGGTGTTAATGCTGTTGGATTATACGTGGTTCCGCAACCCGGCGCTAATAATATTGCTATCGCCGATGAATTTTATAAACGGCTTGCCGATATTCAAAAATCAAGTAAGAGCGATATACAGGTAAAGATTTTAATCGACAATACTTTAAATATCCGCAACTCCCTCGCCGAAGTAAAAGAAACGCTCATTATAGCATTTGTACTGGTTGTGCTGGTGATTTTTGTTTTCTTCCGAAACTGGCTAATTGCCATAAGGCCTTTAATAGATATTCCTATTTCCCTTATCTCTACTTTCTTCATAATGTACATAGCCGGTTTTACCATCAATGTGCTTACGTTGCTGGGCATTGTACTGGCAACAGGTTTGGTGGTGGATGATGGCATTGTTGTTACAGAGAACATTTTCAGGAAACTTGAAAGCGGGTTGCCGATTCGTAAAGCGGCATTGGAAGGCAGCAGGGAAATATTTTTTGCGGTTGTATCAACCTCCATCACATTAGCTGTTGTATTTCTTCCCGTAATTTTTTTAGAAGGATTTATAGGCAGGTTATTCCGCGAATTTGGTGTTACACTTGCCTGTGCTGTTCTGATATCAGCGTTTGTATCGCTTACCATAACGCCGGTGCTGAACGTTTATCTAACCGGCAAAAAAGCAGGTCATGGCAGGTTTTACGATCGCACCGAGCCTTTTTTTAAAGGCATGGAAAGTGGTTATAAAAGATGGCTCGAAAGTTTTATGAAAGTGCGGTGGATTGCCTTTCTTATTATTGGTGTTTGTGTTATTATGATCCTGATTTTTATGAAGACAATCCAAAGCGAAATTGCACCGCTTGAAGATAAAAGTTCAATTCGTCTTAGTGTTACGCCACCCGAAGGAACCAGTTTCTCTGCTCTGGACAGAGTAACAAACCAGATTGCCGATTATTTGTACGATTCAGTGCAGGAAAGAGATTTTGTGTTTGCAAGAGTTGGCGGTGGTTTTGGAGGTTCCGGTACAGGCCAGCCACGTATTGGGTTAATTCCACCAAAAGAACGGGACAGGTCGCAGGAGCAGATTGCCAATGACCTCCGGCGAAAATTGTCATCAAGTTTTAATGAGGCGAGAATTAATGTTACCGAGGAACAAACTATTGCTGTTGGAGCAGGTTCACGGGGAGGGTCGCCTGTACAATTTGTTTTGCAGAATATGGATTTTGATAAGCTGAAAGAGACAGTTCCAAAATTTCTTGATGAAGCAAGACAAGATCCCACTTTCATTAGTTCCAGTGTGGATGTAAACCTTAAATTCAATCGTCCTGAAATACAACTTTCTGTTGACAGGATGAAAGCTAAAGATCTTGGCCTTTCAACACAGGATGTTGTTGCCGCTATACAGGCTGCATTTAGTGGCGGGCGCCTGGCTTATTTCATAATGGGTAGCGATCAATACCAGGTAATTGCACAGGTTTCGCATACAGACAGGACTGAACCTGCAGATATCTCCCGCTTATATGTGCGTAATGCAACCGGCGCTAATATTCCTTTAAGCGCTGTAGTGCATTTGGTGGAAAGCAGTAACCCTACCACCTTATATCATTTTAACCGTTACAAAGCGGCTACTATTTCAGCATCCCTTGCCGAAGGTAAAACTATTGGAGATGGCGTTAAAGCCATGCAGGCAATTGCCGATAAAACATTGGATGAAACATTTCAGTCAGCATTAAGCGGCCCCTCGAGAGACTATGCAGAAAGCTCTTCAAATATTGGTTTTGCATTTATACTTGCTTTGTTGCTGATCTATTTAATTCTTGCCGCCCAATTTGAAAGTTTCCTTGATCCCTTCACCATCATGCTTACCGTTCCACTTGCATTGGCCGGTGCACTGCTAAGCTTATGGATATTTGGCCAGACCTTAAATATATTTTCAGAGATAGGCATGATCATGCTAATTGGCCTGGTAACAAAAAACGGGATTTTGATTGTTGAATTTGCCAACCAGAAAAGAGAACAAGGGGTTGACAAACATAAAGCGGTGATTGAAGCTGCCAGCCAGCGCTTGCGCCCTATATTAATGACGAGCCTTGCTACATCACTTGGCGCTTTGCCTATAGCCATGAGTTTGGGTGCAGCAGCCACCAGCCGTGTTCCACTGGGCATTGTGGTGGTGGGTGGCATTTTATTTTCACTGATATTAACGTTGTTTGTAATTCCGGCAATGTATTCGTTTATGTCGAGCAAACATAAAGCGCATAAAACGGAGATAAGCGAATAAAAAAAGACTGGCTAAGTCTTCAAGACTGAGCCAGTCTGACCGCAATACTTAATTCCTGTGTTCCTTTATATATTAACTATAACAATGAAGATCATCGATTCCCACCAACATTTCTGGACATACAATGCACAGGATTTTGATTGGATAACAGATGATATGTCTGTTATAAGAAAAGATTTTCTTCCTGTGGATCTGCAATCAGTTTATAAAACAAATAATGTAGAAGGTTGTGTAACGGTACAGGTAAACCAGTCTGAAGAAGAAAACGAAGTGTTTTTAAAATATGCCGGCGAAAATAATTTTATAAAAGGCACTGTTGCATGGGTTGACCTGATGGCTGCTAATATTGAAGAACACCTTGCTTACTGGAAACAGTACAAAAAACTAAAAGGCTTCAGGCATATTTTGCAAGGTGAAAGTGACAGGGCATTAATGCTTAACGCTTCATTTAAAAATGGCATAAGTTTATTGCGCCAATTCAATTTTACTTATGATATTTTAATTTTTCCCGATCAGTTGCAATACGCACTTGAACTGGTAAAATTTTTTCCGGGTCAAAAATTTGTTATTGATCATCTTGCAAAACCTTATATAAAAGCAGGAGAAATAGAACAATGGCAAAAAGATATAGCGCAGTTTAAGGAGCATGAAAACGTGTATTGCAAATTGTCTGGCATGGTTACCGAGGCGGATTGGAAGCATTTTTCTTTTGAATCATTTAAGCCATATCTCGATGTGGCTGTATCAACATTTGGAACAGAGCGTTTAATGTTCGGGTCAGACTGGCCGGTTTGCCTGGTGGCCGCATCTTATGAAAATGTTTTACAAATTGCACAAAACTATTTTTCTTCATTCTCTTTTGAGGAGCAGGAAAATATTTTCAGTAATAATGCCACATTATTCTATGATCTTTAAAGATTAATGAACTGATCATTTACATAAATAAATTAACCTGAATAACATTAAATTTCACTTAACTAAAAAATAGATTATGTCGACAAAAGCATATGCGGCGCAAAGCGCAACATCACCATTAGCACCATGGAGCCTGGAAAGAAGAGAACCAAATCCGCACGACGTTCAGATTGATATTTTATTCTGCGGCGTTTGCCACAGCGATCTGCATACAGTCCGGGACGAATGGGGTGGAACAGTTTATCCTGCAGTACCCGGCCATGAAATTGTTGGAAGAGTTACTAAAGTGGGTGATCACGTAAAACGCTTTAAGGTTGGGGATCTTGCTGCGGTTGGTTGTTTGGTGGATAGCTGCCGCCATTGCTCCAATTGTAAAGAAGGGCTTGA
>Ga0164308_10000956_pt1 | contig 15581 bp, 13 predicted proteins | sample Whisoiple_246_MG_FD_109983 | JGI IMG/M metagenome (GOLD analysis project Ga0164308, IMG submission 109983) | Soil microbial communities amended with fresh organic matter from upstate New York, USA - Whitman soil sample_246_MG | ecosystem: Environmental > Terrestrial > Soil > Unclassified >...
GCAGCCCGACAAAGGAGTCGTCGTGTCAGCTGAAGTAATCGCCCTGATCGTCCTGGTGCTGGTGTTCGTCATCGCCAGCGTCCGATCGGTGAACATGGGCGCGCTCGCCCTGGTGGCCGCGGCCGTGGTCGGCGCCACCGTGTACGACGTCGGACCGACACAGGTGTTGTCGGGTTTCCCCGGCAACCTCTTCGTCATCCTCGTCGGTGTCACCTATCTCTTCGCGCTCGCGAAGAACAACGGCACAGTCGACTGGATCGTCCATGCCGCCGTCCGCGCGGTCGGCGGCCGGGTCGCACTGATCCCCTGGGCGATGTTCGTGGTCTGCGCGGCGATCACCGCCATCGGCGCGATCACCCCGGCGGCCGTGGCCATCGTGGCGCCGGTCGCACTCGGATTCGGCAAGCGCTTCCGGATTCACCCGGTGCTGATCGGAATCCTGGTCGTCATGGGCGCCACCGGTGGCAGCTTCTCCCCGATCGGCATCTTCGGCGCCATCACCAACGGCGTCGTGGCCGACAGCGGCCTCCCCGGCAGCCCGTTGTTCCTGTTCATCGGTTGCTTCGGCGCGGCACTGTTGATCTCGATCATCGTGTTCTTCGCCTTCGGCGGTCGAGAATTGCTCAGCCGCAGGGAATCGGCCGAACAGGAGCTGGAAACAACCGACTACATCGATGATGTCGCCGGCTCCGCCACCCGGTCCGCCACCCGCGGACCGGTCACCGGAACCCCGCAGGCGGCGATCGAGGCAACCGGCCGCGCCGGCAGCCATTCCGGCCTCGGCGGCGGCACCGGCGGCATGACCCCGAGCGGTGGCGCAGCAGCTGCTCCGGTCGGTCCGACCGGTGGTGCGGGGACGGTCAAGACCGTGCCGGACACCGTCGTGGACGACGATCACCAGCTGAACCCAGAGCGGATTCTGACCCTAATCGGTCTGGTCGGCCTTGCCATCGGTGCGTTCGTCTTCGACCTGGACGTGGGCTTCACCGCACTGGGCGTCGCCGTGCTGCTCACCATGATCTTCCCCAAGGCCGCCAAGGGTGCGGTGGACAAGATCAGCTGGGGCACCGTGCTACTCATCGGCGGCATCGTGACCTACGTGTCGCTGCTGGAAGACCAGGGCACCGTGACCTGGCTGGGCGATCAGGTCGCCGGTGTCGGTGTCCCGCTGCTCGCCGCTTTCCTGATCTGCCTCATCGGCGCCGTCGTCTCCGCCTTCGCTTCCACCACCGGCATTCTGGGCGCGCTCATCCCGCTCGCGGTGCCGTTCCTGATGACCGGTCAGGTCGGAGCCATCGGGTTGATCACCGCCCTGGCCATCTCCAGTTCGGTGGTCGACTGCAGCCCGTTCTCCACCAACGGCGCGCTCGTCGTGGCCAACTCGGAGGAGAAGGACCGGGAGATGGTCTTCAAGCGGCTCATGCAGTGGGGCATGTCGATCATGATCGTCGCACCCGTCGTCAGCTGGGGCCTGCTGGTCCTGCCGGGCTGGGGATGATCGTCATGACCGAATCAGCAGCGGGTCCGCTGGCCGGCCTGGTCGTCATCGATCTTTCCCGGGCCCTGGCCGGCCCGCACGCCGGCATGATCCTGGGTGATCTCGGCGCCAGGGTGATCAAGGTGGAAACACCGGTGACAGGTGACGACACCAGGGGCTGGGGACCGCCGTTCGTCACCCCCGGGGATGCCGCGCAGTCCCGTGAGTCGACGTACTTCCTGTCCTGCAACCGCAACAAGGAATCCATTGCCCTGGACCTGAAGTCGGCCGAGGGGAAAGCAACCCTGACGCGGCTGATCAGCAAAGCTGATGTGCTGCTGGAGAACTTCCGGCCGGGGGTGCTCGCCAGGTTGGGGTTCGGCGGCGAACGCCTCGCCGAGCTGAACCCGAGCCTGGTCACCCTGTCGATCTCCGGGTTCGGGCACGACGGCCCGGAAGGCGGCCGGGCCGGTTACGACCAGATCGCCCAGGGCGAGGCCGGACTGATGTCGCTGACCGGATCGGGGCCTGACGACCCACAGCGGGTCGGTGTGCCGATCGGCGATCTGCTCGCCGGTTTGTACGGGGTCATCGGCGTCCTTGCCGGGCTGGTCGAACGGGCCGCCACCCGCCGCGGACAGCTGGTGCGCACCTCGCTGCTGGGCAGCATCGTCGGTGTCCACGCCTTCCAGGGCACCCGGTGGACGGTCGCCGGCGAGGTGGGTCACGCCCAGGGCAACCATCACCCGTCCATCTCCCCGTACGGACTGTTTCGCTGCGCCGACGGCTCCGTGCAGATCGCGGTCGGCAGCGAGGGTCTGTGGAAGCAGTTCTGTGCGGCGTTCGACATCGACGTCAGCACAGCAGGTCTGGAGACGAACGCGGATCGGGTGGCCCACCGCGACCAGGTCATCGAGCTGGTGGAGAAAGCCTTCGCGGCCACCGACGCCGAGACCCTGCTGGTCAAGCTCGCCGATGCCGGCATCCCGGCCGGCAAGGTGCGCACCCTCGACGAGGTGTACCAGTGGGAGCAGACCAGGTCGCAACGGCTGCTCATCGACGTCGAACACGAGACGCTCGGCACCACCACCCTTCCCGGGTCCCCGCTGCGGTTCTTCCTGCAGACCTCCGACGGCGAGGTCGAGACCACCAAGGTCACCCACCGGGCACCACCGGTGTTGAACGCCGACGAGCAGGTCCTGTTGCAATGGTCGGGGGAACCGCGATGACCGGCAAGTCCGGTTCTGTCGGGGAAATCTCCTCTGCCGGCAGGGATCCCGGCGCAACCTCGGTGATCGTCGCCGGGGCCCGGACCCCCACCGGTCGCTTCCGTGGTTCGCTCTCCGGTCTTGCCGCCACCGAGCTGGGGTCGATCGCGATCCGCGCCGCGATCGAGCGGTCCGGCATCACCCCGGACGCCATCGGCTACGTGGTGATGGGCCACGTGGTGACCGCGGGTTCCGGCCAGAATCCGGCCCGGATCGCCGCCGTCGCAGCAGGTGTGCCGATGGCCGTCCCGGCAGTGACGGTGAACAACGTCTGCCTTTCCGGGATGAACTCCATCGTGTTGGCCGATCAACTGATCCGCTCCGGTGACTACGACATCGTCGTTGCAGGCGGGATGGAGTCGATGAGCCAGGCTCCGCACCTGCTCCCGTCTGCCTTCAGCTACGGGGATGTCATGGTGCACGACGCGCTGGAGCGCGACGGCCTGTGGGACTACTTCACGAACCAGTCCATGGGTGCGCTCACCGATGAGGCGAACGGCAACCACTACGACATCAGCAAACTCGAGCAGGACACGTTCGCGGTGCACAGTCATCACCGGGCCGCCGCGGCGTGGGACGCCGGCGTCTACACCGGCGAGGTGGTGCCCGTGTCGGTCCCCCGCCGCCGCGGCGGCGAGGACATCATCGAGCAGGACGAGGGCATCCGGGTCGATGCCAATCTGGAGGCCATGGCCACCCTGCGGCCGGCCTTCCGCCCGGACGGCACCCTGACGGCTGGCACCTCGTCGCCGCTGTCCGACGGCGCGGCGGCCGTGGTGGTCACCAGCCGGCGGACCGCCGAACGGCTCGGACTGAGCTGGCTCGCGGAGATCACCGCCCATTCCACGGTCGCCGGGCCTGACTCCACGTTGCAGCACCAGCCCGCCCACGCGATTGAAACCGCTTGCAAGACAGCTGGATTGACACCCGCTCAGCTCGACCTGGTGGAGATCAACGAGGCGTTCGCCGCCGTCGGGGTCGCCAGCACCCGGTTGCTCGGCGTTGACCCGGCGAAGGTCAACATCGACGGCGGTGCGATCGCCCTGGGCCATCCGTTGGGAATGTCGGGTACCCGCATCACCCTGCACCTGGCGATGGCACTTGCTCGGCAGGGCGGTGGCGTCGGAGCGGCCGGGCTCTGCGGTGGCGGCGGGCAGGGGCAGGCGGTCGTGCTGACCGTCCCGTCAAACCGCTGAGCCGCCGCCAATCACGCCGAGGACGAGTGACACAAGCTTGGTGAGCTCAAAGTGCCATGAAAGCAGGGATTTCCGCTGAAACCTGGCCCGATCTCCCTGCTCACGTTGCACTCGCGGTGGGGGCGGATCCGCACGGGACAACGGCGGCGTGTTGGCCGCCGCCGTCGTTCTCGCTCACGCAGGTTCGGCGCTGGTCTTCATCATCAACAGCCACGCACCGACCACTCCGCCGATCAGCGCGGCGATGACCGCGGGCACCTGTAGGTACAGACCCGACTCGAACCCCATGGCCGTCAGCAGCCCACCGATCCCGATCAGTGTCATCGTCAACAGGTTGGGGCTCAGCACATCGAGAAGCCGTGCCACGGGTTGCTCACTGCGATGCTGTCGCGCACGGCGATCGAGCAAGAACAAGGTGATGCCACCTGAGGCGGCAAGCAGCACCAGCTCACTTCCGAACAGCCAACTCGGCTGGCCGGGAATGGCGAAGACGATCGCGACCATGGTGATGGCGACGAACAGCGTGAGGGTCTGAGCCGCGCGATTCCGCAGATCCGTGGAAGCGGCGATCACCTCCAACCTGATGGACACCGCGACGAAGAGCAGTCCGGTCAGGGCAGCAGCCGCAGCACCCGTGACCACAGCGAATTCTTCCCAACTTTCCATCGGGACATCCTCGCCGTTCCGACCCGGATCGGGCGAGCGACGCAGCTCGATCCCTGCCCGGCGGTCGCCGCTGACTCGCTCTCAGCCGCCGAGGGTCAGGCCCAACAGGACGATGTTCAGAGCGACCACCGCGCCGACGGCCAGCACGGCCACCATGGTGGTGAGCCGGTGGTTGACCGCCGCGCCCATGACGGAGCGGCGTGCGGTGAGGAGGACCAACGGGATCAGCGCGAACGGGATGCCGAACGACAGCACCACCTGCGACACCACGAGCGCCGCGGTCGGGTCCACACCGGCGGCCAGCACCACCACGGCCGGGATCAGCGTCACCGCCCGTCGCGTCACCAAGGGAACCCGCCTCCTCAGCAGGCCCTCCATCACCACTGCGCCCGCGTACCCACCCACCGCGGTCGACGCCAGGCCGGAGGCCAGCAGCCCCAGCGCGAAGAGCAGGGCGATCGGACCTCCGAGTGTGCCCCCGACTGCGTCATGGACATTCTGAAGAGATCCGTCGATGTCCCTGTCCCGCAACGAGGTTGCCGCCAGCAGCAGCATCGCGAGATTGGTGGCACCCGCCACCAGCATGGCCGCACCGACGTCGAACCGGGTGGTCACCAGCAGTGACCGCAGCCGGCTCCCGTCGGCCTTGCCGTGCCGATCCCGGGCCAGGGACGAGTGCAGATAGACGGCGTGTGGCATCACCGTCGCGCCCAGCATCCCGGCGGCCAGCAGCACGCTGTCACGGCCGTCGAAGGCTGGACGCAAACCACCCAGGGTGTCCGTCAGCGAGGGCGGCGAGACAAGGAGCCCGGCAACGAAACCGATCGCAATGATCGCCAGCAGACCAGTGATGACGTGCTCGAAGGTCCGCTGACCGCGGCGGTTCTGCACCGTCAGCAGCGCTGTCGACACCACCGCGGTGATGACCGTCCCGAGCAGCAGCGGCAGATCGAACAGAATGTTCAGTGCGATTGCCCCGCCCACGACTTCGGCCAGGTCGGTCGCCATGGCGACCAGCTCCGCCTGTCCCCAGTACAACAGCCGACCCGACTTCGGCATCCGTTCCCGTAGGGCCTGGGGAAGCGAGAGGCCCGTCACCAGACCGACCTTCGCCGAGAGGTACTGAACGACACAGGCCATCAGGTTTGCCACCACGACCACCCACACCAACAGGTAGCCGTGTGTTGCTCCGGCGGCCACGTTGGTGGCCACGTTGCCCGGGTCGACATAGGCGATCGCGGCGACGAACGCCGGCCCGAGCAACCGCGTCGACGCCCGGACGCGCCGGGTGACCGGGTGAACCAGCACCGCCATCAGGACGCCGTCATGACGAGACCGGCCACCACCGCCGGTGCCGGTTCGGCCCCCGGTTGCGTCATGACCGCGGGAGGACCGTCAGCACCCGAACCACGTGATCATGGAACTCTTGCAGGTAATTGCGCAGGAACATCTCGGTCGACTCATCGATCACTTCTCCCGTCGCACTGAACTTCTCGGGTGTGTAGTGGATGTACGCCTCCGGTGCCGTCATCTGCCGGGCATTGCAGAAACTCAGCACCGACCGCAGGCTCTGCTGACCCAATGCGGTGCCGATCGATCCGACGGACGCGCCGATCACCCCGGCGGGCACATGATCGAAAGAGTTCTGACCCCACGGCCGGGAGGCCCAGTCGATGGCGTTTTTCAGAGCTCCCGGAATGGACCGGTTGTACTCGGGCGTCACGAACAGGATCGCGTCGGCGCGGGAAATCGACGCCTTCAGCGCCAACGCCTCCGGCGGATAGTCCGAATCATAGTCCTGGCTGTACAAGGGGAGATTCCCGATCGGGATCTCGGTGAACTCGAAGTCCTTGGGAGCAAGGCCGATCAGCGCCTTGGACAACACCCGGTTGATGGAGGTGGATGACAGGCTCCCGACGAAGTAGCCGATCCGGTAGGTGGTCATGGTCGAACCTCTCGTTGGTCGAAACCGGCTCAAGCGCCGATAGCCGTGACCGCGCAATTCATCTCGTACGTGGCGGCATTTCCGAGATCCCCGCGGGATGCGAGGAGATGCTCAGCCTAAAGTAGATGACACTTTGGCGTCAATTGCCACCCTTCCGGCCTCGAGCAGGAGAGTGCGGCCACACGGTGGACGGACCAGGGAAGAACTGTCCCGATCAATCTGCACAACCCCTTCCCTCCTCGAGCCAAAGTGGCTACACTTTGACGAGTCGGCCTCCTTCGCCGATCCCGGTGATCATTTCCGGACCAGGTCACTACCAGTCGCAGCAGCAGTCGAGGAGGACACAGTTGTCCGAGCAACTTCTCAGCGCCAGGTCGGGATGGCCGGCTGTCGACGACCAGCTTCCTGACACCATGACCGCGGTCGTCTTCGAGGAGTTCGGCGCACCCGAGGTCCTGCAGATGGCGCAGCTCGACACCCCGCACCCGGGGCTTGGTGAGGTCGTGGTGCGGGTCGCTGCGGTCAGCGTCGGCCGACTGCTGGACCTCACCGCCCGGGCCGGCACCCATCCCTATGCGCGTTTCACCCTTCCCCATGTCCTCGGCGCCGAACATGCCGGCACCGTCGCCGCGGTTGGCGCCGAAGTGGATGCGGTGTCGATCGGTGACCACGTCGCGGTGTTCCCGGTGTTGTCCTGCGGCCACTGCGCAGCCTGTACCGAGGGCGCCATCGAGGCCTGCCCGGAGGCGCGCATCATGGGCGTGCACGTGCAGGGCGCGTACGCCCAGTACACAGTCGTACCGGCGGAGAACGTCTTCCGCGTCCCCGACGGGCTGGATCCGACGTCATCCGCAGCTCTGGCGCTGGCCGGCCCGGTCGCCCAGAACCAGTTCGACCAAGCGGGATTGCAACCCGGCGAGTGGGTGCTGGTGCAAGGCGCATCGTCGGCGCTGGGATCGCTGACCGTCGCGCTGGCGGTGTACAGCGGCGCCAGGGTGATCGCCACCTCTCGCTCGGCCGACAAGCGAAAGACGTTGCAGTCACTGGGCCCTGAGGCCGTGCTGGATCCGTTGGATCCCGGCTTCGCGGCCGAGGTGGCCGAACTGACCGGGGGCGCGGGCATCGCGATCGCCGTCGACGACCTGGGCCATCCGCAGATCTGGCGGTCGACCATGGAGGTGCTCGGCACCCGGGGTCGTGTGGTGTGCTCCGGAGCATTCCTCGGCGGCCGGGTCGAACTGGACCTGCTGCGGCTGTACTCGCGGTCCCAACGAGTCATCGGAGTCCGCAGCGGCAATCTGTTGAGCGCCCGTCGCCTGTGGGACACCGTCGCAACCGGTTTCCGCCCGCTGGTCGATCGCACCTTCACCATCACCGAAGCCGCTGCGGCCCACCGCTACCTCGAGGCCGAGACCAACACCGGTCGCGTCATTCTGACCACAAACGACGACGACTGGCCGACCATCCCCTTCCGCACAGAAACGTGAGCGTGGAATGCCCAACTGGTCCCTGGTGAGCTATCACCTCAGTCACGATCCAACCCCTTCAGATTCAACTCACGGCGACTCGACCCGCGACGACTCACCGCGTGACATCCGGGTGGGTGTGCTCGAGCTCGACGGCACCGTCCTGGCTCTGGACGCCTTCGCCGGGCGCACTCTGCTGGAGGTCATCGACGACTGGCAGGGCGTCGCCGACGACCTGCGCGGACTCGATACCGCCTCGCTCCCGATCGTCGCGGACGCGAAGCTGGTGGCTCCCCTGGCCTACCCACGCAAGATCATCTGCGCCGGGGCGAACTACTACGCGCACCTGGCCGAGATGGGGGTGCCGAGGCCGGATCCCGTCGGCGCGCCGTACTTCTTCCTCAAGCCGCCCACCACGACCGTCATCGGCCCCACTGATGCCATCCGGCTGCCCGATCGGGACGGCCGGCGCATCGACTGGGAAGCCGAGCTCGGGGTGATCATCGGTCGCACGGCGCGCAACATCGGCCCCGAGCACGTCGCTGACCACATCGCCGGATATGTCGTGCTGAACGACATCACCTCCCGTGATCTGCTCGCCCGCACCGACGCCGTCGCACCGCCGTTCGGGTTCGACTGGACCTCGGCCAAGGGCGATGACACCTTCTGCCCGATGGGCCCGGGGATCACCCCGGTCTGGTTCGTTCCGGACCCGCAGGACGTTCACATCCGGCTCAGCGTCAACGGTGTGGTCAAGCAGGACTCCAGCACCGCCGACATGATCAATCCGGTCTTCCAGGTGGTGTCGGTGGCCAGCCGATTGATGACCTTGGAGCCCGGGGACGTCATCGCCACCGGATGCCCCGCCGGAGTTGGCGCCCCGCGCGGCGACTTCCTGCAACCCGGCGACGAGGTCGTCGTGGAGATCGAGGGCCTGGGGTCCCTGCGCAACCCAGTCGTCGACGCCAGAAACGCGCACACATCACCGGCGGTCTCCGCCGCACTCGGAAGGACAGCTTGATGGGAGAGTTCGACGGCAAGGTGGCGCTGGTCACCGGAGCGGCCCGGGGCATCGGGCAGGCCAGCGCCCTGGCATTCGCCCGCCTGGGTGCGTCGGTGGTTGTCTGCGACCTGCTCGACACCACCGACACCGTCCAGCAGATCGAGGATGCCGGCGGCAAGGCCGTCGGTGTCAGCACCGACGTCTCGGCGAGCGACTCGGTGAAGAATGCTGTTGATACGGCGGTCTCGCAATTCGGTCGGTTGGACTTCGCCCACAACAACGCCGGCACCTTCGCCCCGGTTCCGCTGGCCGATCTCGACGAGGCCGACTGGAACCGGGTGATCGCGGTCAATCTGACAGGCGTGTTCCTCTGCCTGAAGCACCAGATCCCGGAGATCCTGAAGACCGGCGGCGCCATTGTCAACACCGCTTCGATCTGGTCGTTCGCCGGCGCCGGTGCGCAGGCCGCCTACGTCGCCAGCAAGCACGGCGTCGCCGGCCTCACCCGCACCGCCGCTCTGGACTACGGGAGGTCCGGCATCCGGATCAACGCTGTCGCTCCCGGCCCGATCGACACCGCCATGACAGCGGCGGTGCCGAAGGAAGCAATGGCGCCGGTCATCGACCGGACGACCATGGGTCGATACGGGCGGCCGCAGGAGATCGCCGACACCGTCACGTTCTTGTGCTCCGAAGCTGCTTCCTACATCAATGGTGCTGTGCTGCCGGTCGACGGCGGCTGGCTCGCCGCCTGAACTGCCCGCATCGACCCGAGGAGAACCACCATGACATCACCGACCGGCGGACCGTCCGCGACCGACTCCGCTGCAGCCCCACTGTCCGGCACCACCCGCGACCCCGCCGCCAGCGTCTCGAAACTGGGATACGTCGAGTTCACCACCCCGGACCTCGACCGGCTCATCGAGTACTACACCAAGGCACTGTGTTTCGAGCTGGTCGACCGCACCGCCGACCAGGCCTTCCTGACCACCGGATTCGACCATCACTGCGTCGTGCTGAACCGCGGTGAGTCCGGCGGCCGGACGACCGTCGGCTACGAAGTCGCGGACTCGCTGAACGATGCGCAAAAGCGGATCACCGCGGCCGGTTACGAGGTCTCCCGCCGCAGTGACATCGCCCCCAGCACACCGGATGTGCTCGTCCTCACCGAACCTGGCACGGGCATACCACTGCACCTCTACGAGAGCCAGAGCCCCAGCGGGGTGTCCCTGGTGTCCAGCCCCCGCCCCACCAAGTTGGGCCATGTGGCCGCCTTCAGCCCCAGCCTCGATCAGATCCAGGGCTTCTACCAGGATCTGCTGGGCTTCCGGTGGTCCGACACCATCGGCGACTTCTTCGTGTTCCTGCGCTGCAACGCCGATCATCACGCGGCAAACTTCCTGGAGAGCAAGAAGCTCTCGGGCATGCACCACGTCGCCTACGAAATGCGCGATCTCAATCATCTGCAGACCACCCTGGATCACCTCGCGAAGCAGGAGTACCGCCTGCACTGGGGGCCGGGCCGACATGGCCCGGGGCACAACATCTTCACCTACCACCGCGACCCCGACGGCAACGTCATCGAGCTTTTCACACAGCTCGACGTGATGTACGACGAGAGCAAGGGATACTTCGAACCCCGGCCCTGGCACGAGGACTCTCCGCAGGTCCCGAAGTCCTGGGAGGTCGACATCGCCACCGCCAACTCCTGGGGGCCGGTGCTGATGGAGGCACTCGAGCACTGACAGCTGTTGCACCGCTGTACTTCTCCCCTACCCGCGACCCTTCGCACACCAGACTCCACTGCGACACCACACGCTTCCTACCGGGACCGTGTTGAAACCATCCCCAGACAGGACAAGATCATGATCTTCAGCGAGATCCAACTGCCGGCGAACCCCGAAGGCGAAGTGCCGCTCACCCTCGAACAGGTCTGGAAGGGCCTGGAGCAGAAGGCCCGCAACGCAGTGCCCTACGTCGAGGCCATCACCGAATGCCGGGTGATCCACGAGGAGAGCGACACCGTGTTCGATCGTGAGGTGCTGCTCGGCGGCGCCCGCTACGTCGAGAGAATCTGGCTGGGTAAGCCGTATCTGGTGGTCTTCACCCGGACGGCCGGTCCCGTCCTGGGAACGATCATCAACGAAATCCTCGAGGAGGACGGCGAGCTCAGCCTGCGCTTCCAGTTCGCCCTCAACATCGCTCCCGGCACCACGCTGCCGATCACCGAGTCCGAGCTGTCCGAGCAGATGCAGTCGGCCTATGCGGACGCCGTGCGGTCAACGCTGGCCGCCGTGCGCTCCCAGCTCGCCGGAACCGGCTCCCGATGAGTTCCACATCCGACGAGCGCGTTGGCAGCGGAAACTCCGGGAGCGCCAAGCCGGCGGCACACACAGCGTGATCGCGCCCTAGACTGGTGTAGACACTTCCCCGACGCCGCGCACACGCCTCGTCGACTGCGGAAAGGGACGCCATGCCAGTCAGGACCTTCGATGTCTTCGAGGGATTGCCGACGCTGAAGTTGGCCAACAACCGGCAGTCCGTCGCAGAACTGCACGCGCACCTGCGACGGCTGATCATGGACGAGGAGCTCCCGCCGGGCACGGAGCTGAACCAGGCCGACCTGGGTAGGCGCTACAACGTCAGCCGCGGTCCGATGCGGGAAGCACTTCGCCTGCTGCAGCAAGAGGGCCTGATCGACATGCAGCTCAATCAGCGCGCCACCGTGCGCCAGCTGAACGGAAATGAGGTCGACCAGCTCTACGGGACGAGGGTCGCCCTGGAATCCCTCGGTGTCCGCGTCACTGCCGGTCATCTCCGGCCGGAGGAGCACGCTGCTGCCCGCGCGTTGCTGGGCAAGATGGAACGGGCATTGGAACAGCACGACATGCAACTCTGGATCACCGAACACCGGGCATTCCACCAGCTCTGCAGCGCCCGCGCCGAAGGCCCGCTCGCAGAGATCATCCTGTCGTACTCCGAGCGCAGCGAACGGTACCTGCGGTATGCGCAGAACACTCACCCGCGGACTTTCGCCACCGCCCGCGTCGAACACGAACGCATCCTCCGCCTGATCAAGGCAGGTGATGCCGACGGCGCGTCCGCCCTGATGGCCAGCCACCTGGCCAAGACCGCGATGCTGGTGCTGGAGGGTCTGGGCGTGGAAACAAAGGACGGGGTCGTCGAGCAGGCTCTGACGATGGCCGGCGGGAAAAAGCTGCGCTGACCGATCACCCCCACGCCCACTACCCACACCCACACCCACACCCACACCCAAAGTTCCGGCGCTGGGCGGAGTGCTGGATCAGGAGAACACCGTCCCGCCATCGACGATGATCGTCTGCCCGCTGATGAACCCGCTGGCGGGCGAACACAGGAAGGTGACGATCCCGGTGAGATCATCGGGCGCCATGCTCCGCGGGATGGCCCGTTGCTTGGCGAGAACGGGGAAATAGGACGAGTCGTTGATCGTCGCCGACGATTCGTTGTCGATCAGTCCGGGAGCCACCGCGTTGACACTGATGCCGTCCCGGCCGATCTCCTTGGCGATCGATCTGGTGATGGCGATGACGGCGCCCTTCGACGCCGTGTAGTGGGCGAAAAACGGCACTCCGCTGTGAACGGTGGCGGACGCGATGTTCACGATCCGGCCATAACCCTGCAGCTTCATCTGCGGGTACACGGCCGCGATCATCAGCCATACCCCGCGCGCGTTGACCGCCATGACCCGGTCCCACTCGTCGACATCGATGTCGGTGAAACTCTTCTTGCCACCGAGACCCTGATAGATCGCCGCATTGTTGATCAGGGCGTCCACCCGGCCGAAACGTTCGACAGCGGCAGCAGCCAGGGACTCGGTGGAGTCGCGATCGGCGACATCGGTGCGATGGACCAGGACGTCGGCAGAGTTCCGCAGCACAGCGTCGTCCACCTGGTCGGTGACATCGGCGATGACGACCCGGGCACCGGCCTGCAGCAACTGGCCGGCCAGGATGGCTCCGACGCCCCGGGCGCCGCCGGTGACGATCACCACGGCGCCGGCGACGGACGCCCCGGTGGTCGTTCCGCCGGGCGCCGGCTGGACGGGGGCGCTCATGACGCGGCCGACGACGTCGCGGCCGGGGCCTCGAAACCGGCGATGCTCTGGTAGTTCTGCGAGATCTGCGTCAGTTCCTCCGGCGTCATCACATCATTGATGTCGTCGAACGGACGGTCGCCGGTCCGTTCCCACACCTCGCGCAGGATGGCATCGGGCGGGTTGGTGCGGTTGGTGAGGACGACGGCCGATGTCTTCGGCAAGCGGTCGGCCTCGTAGGCCAGCAGGGCCTGCTGCTGGTCGGTGGTCGACTCCAGGGCGACGCGGAGCGCGTGGGCGTCCAGGATCGCCTGTCCGGCGCCGTTGGAGCCCCGGGGGACCATCGGGTGGGCGGCATCACCAAGCAGGGTGACACGACCGAAGGTCCACTGCGGCAACGGGTCCTGGTCGACCATGGGGTACACCAGCACCGACTCGGCGCCGCGCAGCAGCGCGGGTACATCCAGCCAGTCGAAGTGCCAGTCCTCGAACGCGGGCATGAAATCGGCCGGATCGCCTTGCTTCCCCCAGTCGCGGCCACCGGTGTACGGGGCCTCCAACTCGGCAACCCAGTTCACCAGCTGATTGCCGGCGTCGTCGACGGCGTTCTTGATCGGGTAGATGACCATCTTGCCGTCCGTCAGCCAGCCGGCCCGCACCATGCTGGCGCCGGTGAGGAACGGCGGCGCCACCGTGGTGCCGCGCCACATCACCACGCCGGAGTACTTCGGGGCCCCTTCCTCCGGGTAGAACTGCTTGCGCACCGACGAGTGCACACCCTCGGCCGACACGGCGATGTCGCTGGTGATCGACTCCTGCGGCCGGCCGGTGCGGATCGACCGGAACCGCACCGTGACGCCGTTCTCGTCCTGCTCCACGCCGGTGGCCTGGTGGTCGAGCACGATGGCGTCCGCGCCCAGGCGTTGCCGCACCACATCGGCCAGATGCAGTTGCAGTTCGCCGCGGTGGATGGACAACTGCGGCCACTGGTAGCCGGCCCGCCGACCAGCCGGTTCACTGAAGATCTTCTGTCCGAACCGATTGAAGAAGATGGACTCCTCGGTTTCGACCGCGATGGCGGTCAGACCGTCCATCACGTCGAGACCGCCGAGCACGGCGGTGGCATGGGGCAGCAGGTTGATCCCGACCCCGAGCGGGCGCAGCTCCGGGGCCGCTTCGTAGATGCGGCATTCCACACCGGCCTGGTGTAACTCGAGGGCGAGCACCAGGCCCCCGATACCGGCACCGATGATCGTGATTGGTCGTGTCATGAACCTGTTCTTTCCACTGGGAGGAGCGGCGGGGGTGGGCGGCGGAATGCTCACTGCATGTCGGTGCGGTCGGCGAGAACCTGAAGTTCCATGGCCTCGTCAAGGGCGATTTCGCCGTGCCCACGGCCGATGCCACTCTGCTTGAAGCCACCGAACGGCATCGATGGGTCGGAGGCCCCGACCCGATGGACGTTGACGAAGACCGAACCGGCTTGGATGCGGCGGGCCACCGCGAAAGCGTGCTCGACGTCCTGCGACCAGACCGACGCCGCCAGGCCGTATTCGCTGTCGTTGGCCAGGGCCACCACCTCGGCTTCGGAGTCGAAAGCCAGGATGGGTACTGCCGGACCGAATTGTTCCTGCTGTACCAGCGGGGAGTCCTGCTGCAGCCCGGTGACAATGGTGGGCCGGACGAAATAACCGTCGAGACCGTCTGTTCCCAGGTACTGCCCGACCGATTGGACGCGTGCGCCTTCCTCCCGGCTGGCATCGATCAGCTGCAGCACGGTGTCGTACTGTGCCCTGTTGTTCAACGGGCCCATGGTGACTGCGGGATCCAGGCCGTCGCCGACCCGGATTCCGGCGGCCGCCGCGGTGAACGCATCGACGAACTGGTCGAAGTGACTGCGGTGCACATACAACCGTTTCGGCGCGTAGCAGACCTGGCCGCTGGTCATGAAGGTGCCACGCAGCAGGCCGGTGATCAAGGCGTCATCGACAACAGCGGACTCCAGCACGACGGCTGGGTCGTTGCCGCCCAGTTCGAGCCCGAGGTTCTTCAGGTTGCTGCTGGCGTCCCGCATGATGGTGCGCCCGGTGTCGGTGCTGCCGGTGAAGCTCACCTTCCGCACGAGCGGGTGGGTGGTGAGGTGTACCCCGATCTCCCGGCCCGCCCCGGCCAGCACGTTCAGCACGCCGGGCGGCAGCCGCCGAGCGAGGTGGAGCAGCACCGATGACAAGGCCAGTGGCGCATTGTCGGGCAGTTTCAGCACCACCGTGTTCCCGGCCATCAGGGCGGGCGCGTACATCAGGGTGGCGAGCAGTACCGGGTAGTTCCACGGCACCACCACGGCCACCACGCCCATCGGCACGTGCCGTTCGATGATCCGGCCCCGGTGATCGTCGGTGCGGGTCTCCCGCTCGACGTGGTCGGCCAGCCCGGCGTAGTACCGCAGGGTCTTGACGGTGTTGGTCAGTTCCGCGGTGGCGTCGGC
>Ga0164308_10000957_pt1 | contig 15549 bp, 10 predicted proteins | sample Whisoiple_246_MG_FD_109983 | JGI IMG/M metagenome (GOLD analysis project Ga0164308, IMG submission 109983) | Soil microbial communities amended with fresh organic matter from upstate New York, USA - Whitman soil sample_246_MG | ecosystem: Environmental > Terrestrial > Soil > Unclassified >...
GCAAGTTAGGTTAGCCTTACTATAATCGTGCGGAGGTGCGGGGCAACCTCTGTGACTGCACTCACAGGAAGACACCGGAGGGGCGCATGAGCGGTAGCGATGCGCTGAGTCGATCGTCAACCCCGCGGACTCCGGCTCGCATACGACACTCGGTAGTAACGCCGTAGTACCCTTGTTGAATCGCCCAGTGGAGATGAACGGAACATGGCCAAGTTGACGCGACTAGGGGACCTCGAGCGCGCGGTGATGGACCATCTGTGGGCATCGCACGAGCCCCAGACGGTGCGTCAGGTGCACGAGGCGCTGGCAGCCGAACGCGATCTCGCGTACACGACGATCATGACGGTGCTTCAACGGCTGGCCAAGAAGAGCCTCGTGGTTCAGCACCGCGACGACCGTGCCCACCGATACGCGCCGACGCACGGTCGCGACGAACTGGTGGCGGGGCTGATGGTCGACGCACTCCACCAGGCCGCGGACTCTGGCGGCAGGAAGGCTGCGCTCGTGCACTTCGTCGAGCGTGTCGGCGCCGACGAGGCGGCCGCACTCCGGCGTGCGCTCGCCGAGTTGGAGAGCAAGGATGAAATGCCCCCATCCAGTGGCGGTCCGACCTCTCCCTAGGGGAGACTGAACGGGTGTCAGCCCTGGCCTTCACGCTCGTCGCGCTGCTGCTGGTCGGACCCGTTCCGGCCCTGCTGGCCCGCGCCACGTGGCCGATGCGGGCGCCACGGGCCTCGATCGTGTTGTGGCAGTCCATCGCGTTGGCAGCGGTGTTGTCGGCATTCAGCGCGGGAATCGCGATCGCGAGCCGGTTGTTCGTGCCCGGCTCGGACGGTCGACCGACGGCAACCATCACCAGCGAGATCGAGGTGCTCGGCTGGCCGCTGTGGATCGCCTACGTTTGCGTCTTCGCGCTCACGTTGCTGATCGGGGCCAGGCTCGTGGCCGCCGTTGTCGAAGTGGCGATCGCGACGCGACGGCGCCGGGCACACCACCGGATGGTGGTCGACCTGGTGGGCAAGTCGCAGAAATGGGCCCACGCGCGAGCCGGCGACGGGCTGCGTGTCCTCGACGTCGCCGAGCCGTTGGCGTACTGCCTACCCGGTGTGCGGAGTCGTGTCGTCGTCAGCGCGGGCACGCTGACGACGTTGGCGGACAAGGAGATTGCTGCCATCCTGTCCCATGAGCGTGCCCACCTGCGGGCCAGGCACGACCTGGTGCTCGAGATGTTCACCGCGGTGCACGCCGCGTTCCCCCGCTTTGTCCGCAGTGCCAACGCACTCAACGCGGTCCGGCTCCTCATCGAACTGCTTGCGGACGACGCCGCGATGCGCGCCACCGGCCCCACTCCCCTGGCCCGCGCCCTCGTCGCCTGTGCGGCGGCCCGGACCCCCGCAGGCGCGATGGCCGCGGGCGGCCCGACGACCGTCCTTCGCGTGCGGCGTCTCGGTGGCCGCGGCAACAGCATCGTGCTGGCGATCACGGCGTATCTGGCTGCCGCTGCCGTGCTCGTGGTGCCGACCGTTGCGCTGGCGGTCCCCTGGCTGACCGAGCTGCACCGACTGTTCATCGCATAGACGTGGGTGGCGTCGAAAATCCCTGTGCCACAACCAAACAATGAAAGGCTGCATTAGTTGTCTGAATCAGCTCAATCCTCCGCGACCACTGGCACCGCTCAGATCGGCGTGACCGGCCTGGCCGTGATGGGATCCAACATCGCGCGCAACTTCGCCCATCACGGCTACACCGTGGCCCTGCACAACAGGTCGATCGCCAAGACCGACGCGTTGCTTTCCGAGCACGGCTCCGAGGGGAAGTTCGTGCGCAGCGAGACGATTCCGGAATTCCTTGACGCGCTCGAGAAGCCCCGTCGGGTGTTGATCATGGTCAAGGCGGGCGACCCGACCGACGCCGTCATCAACGAACTCGCCGATGCGATGGAGGAGGGCGACATCATCATCGACGGCGGAAACGCGTTGTACACCGACACGATTCGCCGGGAGAAGGCGATGCGAGACCGCGGCCTGCACTTTGTCGGCGCAGGTATCTCCGGCGGTGAGGAGGGCGCGCTGAAGGGGCCGTCGATCATGCCGGGTGGGCCCGCGGAGTCGTACAAGTCGCTCGGCCCTCTGCTCGAGGAGATCTCCGCGCACGTCGACGGGGTGCCGTGCTGCACCCACATCGGCCCCGACGGTGCAGGCCACTTTGTGAAGATGGTGCACAACGGCATCGAGTACTCCGATATGCAGCTCATCGGCGAGGCCTATCAGCTGCTGCGCGACGGGCTGGGTCTGGGGGCGCCGGAGATCGCCGACGTCTTCGCCGAGTGGAACAAGGGCGACCTGGACACCTTCCTCATCGAGATCACCGCAGAGGTGCTGCGCCAGACCGACGCCAAGACGGGCAAGCCGCTGGTCGACGTGATCCTCGACGAAGCCGAACAGAAGGGCACCGGCCGCTGGACGGTCAAGTCGGCACTCGACCTGGGCGTTCCCGTCACCGGTATCGCCGAGGCCGTGTTCGCGCGTGCGCTTTCCGGTTCAGTGGCCCAGCGCAAGGCCACCACCGGGCTGGCTTCGGGCGACCTCGGCGACAAGCCAAGTGACGCAAAGCAGTTCATCGAGGATGTCAGCAAGGCGCTGTATGCGTCGAAGATCATCGCCTACGCCCAGGGTTTCAACCAGATTCAGGCAGGCAGCGCCGAATACGACTGGGACATCACCCCCGGCGACATGGCCACCATCTGGCGCGGCGGCTGCATCATCCGGGCGAAGTTCCTCAACCGGATCAAGGACGCGTTCGACGAGGACGCCGACCTGCCCACGCTGATTGCGGCGCCCTATTTCCGCAGCGCAGTCGAGGCGGGTATCGACAGCTGGCGCCGCGTTGTGGTGACCGCCACCCAGCTCGGCATCCCGATCCCCGGCTTCAGTTCCGCGCTGTCCTACTACGACGCACTGCGTACCGAGCGGCTGCCCGCCGCGCTGACCCAGGGCCTACGGGACTTCTTCGGCGCACACACCTACGGTCGCATCGACGAAGACCCGAGCAAGAAATTCCACACGCTGTGGAGTGGGGATCGCACTGAGGTGCCCGCCTAGACTCGACGGCGATGAGATTTCTCGACGGCCAGTCGCCACCCTATGACCTGACCTACGACGATGTGTTCATCGTCCCAGGCCGGTCGGACGTGGCGTCGCGCTTCGACGTCGACCTGTCGACCTCCGACGGGACGGGCACCACCATCCCCGTCGTGGTGGCCAACATGACGGCGGTTGCGGGCAGGCGGATGGCCGAGACGGTGGCTCGCCGCGGCGGCATCGTGGTTCTGCCGCAGGACCTTCCGATCTCGGCGGTCGAGCAGACGGTCGACTTCGTCAAGACCCGTGACCTGGTCGTCGACACCCCGGTGACGTTGCTTCCCGACGATTCGGTGTCCGACGCCACCGCGCTGATCCACAAACGCGCGCACGGCGTCGCCGTAGTGGTTTCCGAGGGCAGACCGATCGGGTTGGTCACCGAGGCCAACTGCTTCGGCGTCGACCGCTTCGCACGGGTGCGCGACGTCTCGATCACCGACTTCGTCACGGCTCCGGTGGGCACCGATCCGCGCAAGGTCTTCGACCTGCTCGAACACGCGCCGGTCGATGTCGCCGTGATGACCGATGCGGACGGCGTCCTGGCCGGCGTGCTGACCCGTACCGGCGCGATCAGGGCCGGCATCTACACCCCGGCCGTCGATGACAGAGGCCGGTTGCGGATCGCGGCGGCGATCGGCATCAACGGCGATGTGGCAGCCAAGGCCAGCGCGTTGGCGGAGGTGGGCGTCGACCTCCTCGTGGTCGACACCGCACACGGTCATCAGGTCAAGATGCTCGACGCCATCGAGTCGGTGTCCTCGCTCGACCTTGGCCTGCCGTTGGCGGCGGGGAACGTGGTGTCCGCCGACGGCACCCGCGACCTGATCAACGCCGGCGCATCCATCGTCAAGGTCGGCGTCGGTCCCGGCGCCATGTGCACCACGAGGATGATGACCGGCGTCGGCCGCCCCCAGTTCTCGGCTGTCGTCGAATGTGCCGCGGCGGCAAGGCAACTCGGTGCCCACGTGTGGGCTGACGGCGGGGTGCGGCATCCACGTGATGTCGCGCTGGCACTCGCCGCGGGTGCCTCCAACGTGATGATCGGGTCGTGGTTCGCAGGCACTTACGAGTCGCCCGGCGACCTGATGCGCGATCGCGAGAACCAGCCGTACAAGGAGAGCTACGGCATGGCGTCCAAGCGGGCGGTCGCCGCGCGGACCGCGGGCGACAGCGCGTTCGACCGCGCCCGCAAGGCGTTGTTCGAGGAGGGAATCTCCACGTCGCGGATGGGTCTGGACCCCTCGCGCGGCGGCGTGGAGGATCTGCTCGACCACATCACCTCCGGTGTGCGCAGCACGTGCACCTACGTTGGAGCCAATACCATCGGCGAGCTACACGAGAAGGTCGTGCTCGGTGTCCAGTCCACGGCGGGCTTCGCCGAAGGCCACCCGCTGCCGACGGGCTGGTGAGTCGGCCGACCCGGCCCGACCGGTTAACATAAGGCATTCATCTGGTCGTCCACAGAAAGGCAATTCGTGCCGCAGGCACCCGTTGAGGCCTCGAGCTTCCGGGACGAGGGGCCGGGCTCGCCGACGCCGGGAACTGTGACCGGAGCCGAGCCCGAAGCCGAACCCTCCACTAGTGGGCCGGGCATTTGGTCCGGCGAGAATCTGACGAGCAGGCGATGAGCGTCATTTTCACCCTGCTGGCCTTGTTGGCCTTCGTCGTTCTCACGCTGGGGACGGCGGTTTTCGTGGCGGCCGAGTTCTCGCTGACGGCGCTGGAGCGCAGCACGGTCGACTCCAACGCCCGCACCGGCGGGCGGCGGGACCACCTGGTTCAGCGCGCCCACCGGACACTGTCGTTCCAGTTGTCCGGCGCGCAGGTCGGCATATCGGTGACCACGCTCATCACCGGCTACCTCGCCGAGCCGCTGATCGCGCGGCTGCTGGAGCCGCTCTTCGCAGGTCTGGCGCTCAGCGCGGGGGTCGCAGGCGGACTGGCGCTCGGGCTCTCGCTGCTGATCGCCACGTCGGTGTCGATGGTCTTCGGCGAATTGGTTGCGCAGTACCTGGCGGTGGCGAAACCGTTGGAGACGGCGCGGGTGGTGGCCGGGCCGCAAGTGCTGTTCTCGATGTTCTTCACCCCGGTGATCAAGCTGACGAACGGCGCCGCCAACTGGATCCTGCGCAGGCTGGGCATCGAGCCGGCCGAGGAACTGCGCTCGGCGCGCTCACCGCAGGAGCTCGGTTCACTGGTCAGAAACTCCGCCCGCCGCGGGGCCATCGATCCGGTGACGGCCGCCCTCGTCGACCGCTCATTGCAGTTCGGGTCGCGAACCGCCGAGGAGCTGATGACACCGCGCTCCAAGATCGAGGTTCTGCAGGCCGACCAGAACGTCGCCGACCTGGTCGTGATGGCGATGGAGACCGGCTACTCCCGCTTCCCGATCGTCGAAGGCGACCTGGACGAGACGATCGGGCTGGTACACGTCAAACAGGTCTTCGAGGTGGCACCCGACAACCGGCCACGCACCGGGCTTGCCGGCCTCGCCAGAGCGGTGCCGGTCGTGCCCTCGACGCTCGACGGCGACGACGTGATGGCGCAGGTGCGGGCCAGCGGACTGCAGACCGTGCTGGTGGTCGACGAATACGGCGGCACCGCGGGCATGGTGACCATGGAAGACCTGATCGAGGAGATCGTCGGCGACGTCCGCGATGAGCACGACGACGTGACACCCGATGTGCTGCGGATGAGCCGCGACAGCTGGCGGGTCTCGGGGCTGCTGCGCATCGACGAGGTAGCCGAGAACGCCGGATTCCGTGCTCCCGAAGGTGAATACGAGACCATCGGCGGGCTGGTGATGCAGGAGCTCGGCCACATTCCCAACCCTGGTGAGGCCGTCGAGCTGATAGCTTTCGACACCGACGGCCCGATGGACGACCCGGTGCGCTGGCTGGCCACGGTCGTCCGGATGGACGGCAGACGCATCGACCTGCTCGAGCTGACCAGGCAGGGCCGCCGTGGCGACTCCGACGACGAGGACGGGGCGCGCTGATGGGCGACATTCTCGCGGTGCTGCTCACCGTCTTGCTGCTCGCGGCGAACGCATTCTTCGTCGGCGCGGAGTTCGCGCTGATCTCGGCGCGCCGCGACCGCCTCGAAGCCCTCGCCGAAGGCGGCAAGCGCCGCGCCGTCACGGTGATCCGCGCGGGCCAGAACCTGTCGGTGATGCTGGCAGGCGCGCAACTCGGCATCACAATCTGCTCGATCCTGCTCGGCCGGGTCGGTGAGCCTGCGGTGGCGCACCTGCTCGAGAAGCCGTTCGACCTCCTCGGCGTGCCCGACGCCCTCCTGCACACGGTGTCGTTCGTCATCGCGATCACGATCGTCGTCGTGCTGCATGTGCTGCTGGGCGAGATGGTGCCGAAGAACATCGCCATCGCGGGCCCGGAGGCGGCGGCGATGCTGCTCGTGCCGCCGTATCTGGCATGGGTCCGATTGGCACGACCCGTCATCGCGGTGTACGACTGGTGCGCGCACATGGCGCTGCGCACCGTGGGCATCAAGGCCAAACCCGAACTGGAGAACACGGTTTCGTCGGTCGAGCTCTCCGAGATGATCGCCGAGTCGCTGTCCGAGGGACTGCTCGACACCGAGGAGCACAACCGGTTGTCGCGAGCCCTGCAGATCCGCACCCGGGTCGTCGCCGATGTGGCCATCCCGCTGAAAGAGGTGCACGCGGTGGCTGCGGCCGGCCACGACAGCGGCCCGACCGTCCGCGCGATTCAACAGGCACTGCAGGACAGCGGCTACTCCCGATTCCCGGTCGCCGGCGGTGACGGGCGGTTCATCGGCTACATCCACATCAAGGACGTCTTGAAGCTGGTGGACGACACCGACGCCGTCGTCGACCTCTCGGTGGTGAGGCCGCTACCCCAGGTGCCCGCGTCGTTGCCGCTGCCCGACGCGTTGTCGCGGCTGCGCCGCAGCAACAGCCACCTCGCACTGGTCACCGCCGACAACGGCAGCGTCACCGCGATGGTGGCACTCGAGGACCTCGTGGAGGACCTCGTGGGCGCGATGAGACACCGGACCCATGACGGCTGAGGAGTTGCTGCCCGAGGCCGACTGGACGACCAGGGAGCGCAGGCATCGCCGCCGGGTGGACGAGTTCCTCGCACCGCACCGCAGGCGCGCGCAGATCCGCGAGCCACATCCGGTGTGGGACTTCCTGTTCCGCTACTACAGCCTGCGGCCGCGCCAACTTCGGGTCTGGCATCCCGGCTACGGCATCGTGCTGGGCGGACCGGACAGCGGGGCGGCGCGAGCGTACCTTGACCGCGCTGGATACGGTCCGCATCCAGACGGTGTGACGGTGACCTTCGAGCATCTGCGGTCCCGCGCCGGCACGGTCGAATTCATCGTGGATCTGTTGCGCGCCACGGCAAGCCGCTCCCCCGCGATGAACTGCTTCGGGATGCACGAGTGGGCGATGGTGTACCGGGCGCCGACCGTGCGGCACGAACTCGTGCCGCTTCGGCTCGGGCCGGACGCAACCGACACCGTTGTCGAGTCGATACCGTTGCGCTGCACCCATTTCGACGCGTTCCGGTTCTTCACCGAGCCCGCGGCCGCGAGAAACGCGGGAGCCCCGTCGCGCAGCGAGCAGTCCGGATGGGAGCAGCCGGGCTGTGTGCACGCCAACATGGATTTGTACAAGTGGTGCTACAAGCTGGGTCCGCTTGTCGAATCCGAGCTGCTGATCGACTGCCTCGAGCTGGCCGCCGACGCCAGGGCGCTCGACATGCGGGCCAGCCCGTACGACCTCGCCGGGTACGGCTTCGAGCCGATCGCCGTCGAAACGCCTGCAGGTCGGGCCGCCTACGTGCGTGAACAACAGGACATCGCCACGCGGGCGGCGCCGTTGCGGGCTGCGATCGCCGCCCGGTGCGACCAATTGCTGGTCGCAGCGCTGACCGCCGCTGGCAATTAGCCCTGCTACTCGCGGGTAAACTGGACCGACGGCAGTGCGTCATGCGGCGCCATGGCCGAGGGAGGAACAAGATGACTGATCGTGTGACGGTGGGCAACCTGCGCGTCGCTGCGACGTTGTACGACTTCGTCAACGATGAGGCGCTGCCGGGTACCGACATCGACCCCGACACCTTCTGGTCGGGAGTCGACAAGGTCGTCGCCGATCTGACCCCGAAGAACCAGGACCTTCTTGCGCGCCGCGACGACCTGCAGGCCCAGATCGACAAATGGCACCGGCACCGCGTCATCGAGCCGCTCGACCCGCAGGCCTACAAGCAGTTCCTGACCGAGATCGGGTATCTGCAGCCCGAGCCTGAACCCTTCACGATCACCACCTCCGGTGTCGATGAGGAGATCAGCACCACGGCAGGTCCGCAGCTGGTGGTGCCCGTGCTCAATGCGCGGTTCGCTCTGAACGCCGCCAACGCGCGGTGGGGTTCGCTGTACGACGCGCTGTACGGCACGGACGTCATTTCCGAGGCCGACGGCGCCGAGAAGACGTCCGGCTACAACAAGGTGCGCGGTGACAAGGTCATCGCCTACGCCCGCGAGTTCCTCGACAAGGCGGTGCCTCTTGAGTCGGGGTCCTGGGCGGATGCCACCGGGTTGAGCCTCGAAGACGGGGTGCTGGCTGTGGCAACCGCCGACGGCTCCGTCGGTCTGGCCAGCCCGGAGAAGTTCGTCGGCTATACCGGGGAGCTCGGCTCCCCCGACTGGTCTGTGCTGCTGGTCAACAACGGCCTTCACGTCGAGATCCTGATCGACCCGGAGTCGCCCGTCGGTTCGACCGACAAAGCCGGCATCAAGGACGTCGTGCTGGAGTCCGCGATCACCACCATCCAGGACTTCGAGGATTCGGTGGCCGCCGTCGACGCCGACGACAAGGTGCTCGGATACCGCAACTGGCTGGGGCTGAACAGGGGCGACCTGTCCGAAGAAGTCAGCAAGGGTGACACGAGCTTCACCCGCGTCCTCAACCAGGACCGCACCTTCGCCAGCCCCGACGGCGGTGAACTCACCCTTCCCGGCCGCAGTCTGCTGCTGGTCCGCAACGTCGGGCACCTGATGACCAACGACGCGATCGTCGACGCCGACGGCAACGAGGTGTACGAGGGCATCCAGGACGCGATCTTCACCAGCCTGATCGCCATGCACGGTCTCAAGGAGGGCGGCGCCAACGGGCCGCTGGCCAACAGCCGCACCGGCTCGATCTACATCGTCAAGCCGAAGATGCACGGTCCCGACGAGGTGGCCTTCACCGCCGAGTTGTTCGCGAGCGTCGAGGATCTGCTTGGCCTGCCACCGGCCACCATCAAGGTCGGCATCATGGACGAGGAGCGCCGCACCACCCTCAACCTGAAGGCCTGCATCAAGGCCGCCGCCGACCGCGTCGTGTTCATCAACACCGGATTCCTCGACCGCACCGGTGACGAGATCCACACCTCGATGGAAGCGGGCCCGATGATCCGCAAGGGCGCCATGAAGGGCACCACGTGGATCAAGGCCTACGAGGACGCCAACGTCGACGCGGGCCTGGCCGCAGGCTTCTCCGGCAAGGCGCAGATCGGCAAGGGCATGTGGGCGATGACCGAGCTGATGGCCGATATGGTCGAGCAGAAGATCGGTCAGCCCAAGGCCGGCGCCACCACCGCCTGGGTACCGTCACCGACCGCGGCGACGCTGCACGCCATGCACTACCACGAGGTCGACGTCTTCGAGGTGCAGAAGGAGCTCGAGGGCAAGAGCCGCACCACCGTCGACGAGCTGCTGACCGTCCCGCTGGCCAAGGAGCTGGCATGGGCTCCCGAGGAGATCCGCGAAGAGGTCGACAACAACTGCCAGTCGATCCTGGGCTACGTCGTCCGGTGGATCGATGCCGGCGTCGGCTGCTCCAAGGTTCCCGACATCCACAACGTCGCGTTGATGGAGGACCGCGCGACGTTGCGCATCTCGAGCCAGCTGCTGGCCAACTGGCTGCGGCACGGGGTCATCACGTCCGATGACGTGAAGGCCAGCCTGCGCCGGATGGCTGCCGTGGTGGACAAGCAGAACGAGGCCGACCCGGAGTTCCGGCCGATGGCACCCGACCCGGACGCCAGCATCGCCTTCCAGGCCGCCGAGGAGCTGATCCTTGCCGGCGCGCAGCAGCCCAACGGCTACACAGAACCGATCCTGCATCGGCGCAGGCGCGAGTTCAAAGCAGCGAATCCCAGTAACGCCGGCTGACCGGCGGTGTCTCGCTATGTGGATAAACTTCGGCGGGGCAGGTGACCTGTCGGCAATGATCGGCGAACGGAGAGGACGCAGGCGCACGAGTGGGTAGGCACAGCATTCCCGACCCCGATGAGTCCTCCGGCGGTACTCCAGAGGGCGCAACCGATGCGACCGAGTCGTTCGACCAGCCGCTGGTTCCGTCCGACGACGCGTACGACCAGCCCGGCTATCGGGAAGCGGACTACGGAAAGTCCGACTACGAGTCGGAATACGACGACGAGTACGAGTCCGATTACCCCGAGACCGGGTATTCCGACGTGCCGGACTACCTGCAGCCCGGCAACCGGGACGCCGACGCCCCCGACGCCCAATTCCGCCGCCCGACCGACGAGACGCCGTCGTACCTGACACGCACGCCCGAACCGAAACCTCCGCCCCGCGCCCAGCACTCCGGCGATTGGGAAGGCGGCGAATGGACCGGAAGCCACCGCGCGATCCAACCGGGCCGCCGCGGCGTCAGCTGGGGTGTCATCGGAGCCCTGGTCGCGGTCGTCGTGGTGGTGGCCGCGTTCATCCTCTGGCGCTTCTTCGGCGACGCGCTGTCCGACCGGTCCAGCATCGCCTCCGCGCGGTGTGTCGACGGCCAGAAGGGCGTCGCCGTCATCGCCGACCCGGCCATCGCGGGCGAAATAGCCGCGCTGGCCAAGAAATTCAACGAAACGGCGAACCCGGTCGGCGACAGCTGCGTTGCGCTGGATGTCAAACCCGCCGAATCCGACCAGGTGATCGACGGCTTCGTCGATACCTGGCCCGCGGAGTTGGGCGATCGCCCGGCGTTGTGGATTCCCGGCAGCTCGATCTCGCAGGCCCGCCTCGAGGCGGTGGCCGGTGAGGAAACCGTCGACGACAGCCGCTCGCTTGTCAGCTCGCCGGTGGTGCTTGCGACCCGGCCTCAGCTCAAAAGTGCTCTTGGGCAGCAGAACTGGGGGACGCTGCCCGGCCTGCAGAGCAACCCCAATTCATTGAACGGGATGAACCTGCCGGGCTGGGGATCGCTGCGCCTGGCACTGCCGCTCAGCGGCGACAGCGACGCGTCCTATCTCGCTGCCGAGGCGGTCGCGGCGGCTTCTGCGCCTGCCGGAGCGCCACCGAGTGCGGGCACCGGCGCGGTGAACACCCTGATGTCGGGGCAGCCGAAGCTGGCCGACAACAAGGCGACGACCGCGATGGACGCGCTGCTCAACGCGACCGATCCGGCCGCCGCCCCCGTGCACGCCGTCGTCACCACCGAGCAGCAGTTGTATCAACGCAGTACGTCGCTGTCCGACGCGAAGAACGTGGTGGCCTCGTGGCTTCCGCCGGGCCCGACCGCGACCGCCGACTACCCGACCGTTCTGCTCAAGGGCACCTGGCTGTCGCAGGAACAGGTCACCGCCGCCAGCGAGTTCTCCCGGTTCCTGCGCAAGCCCGAACAACTCGTGGAGTTGGCCAAGCTCGGATTCCGCACCGACGGCGGCCAGACGCCGAAGAGCGACATCACGAACTTCGCGCCGGTCTCTGCTCCCCTGTCGGTCGGCGACAGCTCGATGCGGGCCACGCTGGCCAACGCTCTGACCGCGCCCGCGGGCGACCCGGCCGTGACGATCATGCTTGACCAGTCGATGTCGGCCCAGGAGGGCGGCAAGAGCCGACTGGCCAATGTGGCGGCCGCGCTGGAGGCGCAGGTGCAGACGTTGCCTGCGGCGGCGGCGGTCGGGTTGTGGACGTTCGACGGGGTGGAGGGGCGGTCCGAGGTCGCGACGGGTCCGCTGTCCGATCCCGTCGACGGCAAGCCGCGCTCGGCTGCCATCGGCGCGGCACTGGACGCGCAGACCGCCTCTGGCGGCGGCGCGGTGTCGTTCACCACGTTGCGAATGATCTACGACGACGCGCTGGCGAAGTTCCGGCCGGGACAGACCAATTCGGTTCTCGTCATCACCGCCGGTCCGCACACCGACCAGAGCCTCGACGCAGGCGGTCTTCAGGACTACGTGCGCCGCACCTTCGACCCCGCAAAGCCGGTGGCGATCAACGTGATCGACTTCGGGGGTGACCCCGACCGCGCGGCGTGGGAGGGCGTCGCCCAGATCAGCGGCGGCGGCTACCAGAATCTGTCGACGTCGGCATCGCCGGACCTAGCGACGGCGATCACCACTTTCGTCGGCTAGCGCGTCAGCCGATCGGCCACTGCGCCAGCGTATTTCGCGAGCTTTAGCCGCCCGGCGCGGCCGGTGCGCCGCCAGCGCCGAGCAGGCCGCCGAGTTGGCCGAGCACCTCGAGCGGGTTCGGCTTCCCAGGCGGGGCGGCGTCGGTCATCTGCCAGTCCTGGCACTCGCTGCTGGTGAAGCCGGTGTCTCCCGCCTCGATCTGGACGGTCTGCGCTTTCTTGGTGAACGCATTGGCCACGATCCCGTCGCCGTTGACCCGCTTCCAGTAACACGCACCGTCGCCGACGGGACCGGCCGACTGATACACGCCCGGCGTGATGTCGGTGCCGACCTTGTAGCTGCCGTTGCCGAAGCTGGTCTTCGGGCCGGGAGGCGGTGGCGGGACGGGATCCGCATTGGCCACGGCGAGCGACGCGGACCAGCCGACCACGAGTACGGCTGCTGCGGCAGCGATTCGTGACATCAGGCGAACGCCTCCACCGGTGGACATGAGCACATCAGATTCCGATCACCATACGCGCCGTCGATGCGACGGACCGGCGGCCATACCTTTGGCCGGAACGCCTTGCCCAGCGGATATGCGGCCTGCTCGCGGCTGTAGGGATGGGTCCAATCGCCGACGATCAGGCTTTCCGCCGTGTGCGGTGCGCCGCGAAGCGGGTTGTCGTCGGCGGGCCATGCGCCCGAGCCGACCTGATCGATTTCGGCGCGGATCGCGATCATGGCCTCGCAGAACGCGTCCACCTCGGCCAGGCTTTCACTTTCGGTCGGCTCGACCATCAGCGTGCCCGCGACCGGAAAGCTCATCGTCGGTGCGTGAAACCCGTAGTCCGCCAGTCGTTTCGCGACATCGTCGACCGTGACGCCGGTGGACTTCGTGATTCCGCGCAGGTCGAGGATGCACTCGTGGGCGACCATGCCGTTCTCGCCGGTGTAGAGCACCGGGTAGTACTCGTCGAGGCGACGGGCGATGTAGTTCGCCGAGGCGATCGCGGTCAACGACGCCGCGCGCAGCCCCTCGGCGCCCATCATCCGGATGTACGCCCAGGTGATCGGCAGGATCGAGGCCGACCCGTACGGCGCCGACGACACCGTACGCGCCGATGGAAGTTCGTCGGCGAGCGGATGGCCTGGCAGATACGGCTGCAGGTGGGCCCGAACCGCGACCGGTCCGACGCCAGGGCCCCCGCCGCCGTGCGGGATGCAGAACGTCTTGTGCAGGTTCAGATGGCTGACGTCGCCGCCGAACTTCCCCGGCCGCGCCAGACCCACCAATGCGTTGAGGTTCGCGCCGTCGACGTACACCTGACCACCGACGTCGTGCACCGCCGCGCAGATATCGGCGATGTCGTGCTCGTAGACGCCGTGGGTGGACGGATAGGTGATCATCAACGCGGACAACCGATCCGCGTGTTCGGTGACCTTGGCCCGCAGATCGTCGAGGTCGACGTCGCCGTTGGCCCGGCAGGCCACCACCACCACACGCATGCCGACCAGCGCCGCGGACGCCGCGTTGGTGCCGTGCGCGCTCGAGGGGATCAGACACACGTCGCGGTCGGGCTCGCCACGCTCTGCGTGGTAGGCCTGGATCGCCAGCAGCCCGGCGTATTCGCCCTGTGAACCGGCGTTGGGTTGCAGCGACACCGCGTCATAGCCGGTCAACTGCGTCAGCCAGGTCTCCAGGTCCGCGATCAGCTTGTGCAGGCCCGGTGCGTCGGAGTGCGGCGCGAACGGATGCTGGCGGGAGAACTCGGGCCAGGTGATGGGCTCCATCTCGGCTGCCGCGTTCAGCTTCATGGTGCACGAACCGAGCGGAATCATGCTGCGGTCCAACGCGATGTCCTTGTCGGCCAACGACCGCAGGTAGCGCATCATCTCGGTCTCGGTGCGGTACCGGGTGAATGCGGGATGGGTCAGGAACTGCGATGTCCTGGTGGCGATGTCGGATGTCGCCGCCGGTACGGCTCCGTTGTCGGATGTCGCTCCGCTGTTCGATGTCGCCGCCGGTGCGGCTCCGTTGTCGGATGTCGCCGCCGGTGCGGCTCCGAACGCTGCCAGCACGCTCTCGACGTGTTCGGCCGTGGTCGCCTCGTCGCACGACACCGACACGTGGTCGTCGTCGACGAGCCAGACGTTGACGCCGCGCGCCTTGGCCTCGTCGCGAACCTGTGCGGCCCGACTGGGCACGCCGGCCAGCACGGTGTCGAAGAACCGGTCATGCACGACGCCGACACCGGCCGCCGTCAGACCGGCAGCCAGGGTGTGCGCGCGATCGTGGACGCGGCGGGCGATGCCGGTCAACCCGTCGGCACCGTGATAGCTGGCGTACATGGCGGCGATCACGGCGAGCAGAACCTGCGCGGTACAGATGTTGCTGGTGGCCTTGTCACGGCGAATGTGCTGTTCGCGGGTCTGCAGGGAGAGTCGATAGGCCGCCGAGCCGTCCGCGTCCACCGAAACCCCGACAAGTCGGCCGGGAAGTTGCCGCGCGTGGTTGGCGTGCACGGCGAGGTAACCGGCGTGTGGTCCGCCGAAACCCATTGGCACGCCGAAGCGTTGGGTGCTGCCGAACGCCACGTCGGCGCCGATCTCGCCGGGCGGGCTGATCAGCGTCAGCGCGAGCAGGTCGGCCCCGATCGCCACCAGCGCTCCGCGTTCGTGGGCCTGGTTGACCAGGTCGGTCCAGTCGACCACCTCTCCGCCCGCGCCGGGAAGCTGGGTGATCACGCCGAAGAACTCGCCGTCAGGCAGGCCGAGACGCAGGTCGGCGGTGACGATCTCGATGCCGATCGGCTCGGCCCTGGTGGCCAGCACCGCCGCGGTCTGCCGGTACAGGTCGGCGTCGACGGCCAACCGGTTCGACGTGCCACGCACCGCCCGATGCATCAGCGTCATCGCCTCTGCCGCTGCGGTGCCCTCGTCGAGCATCGATGCGTTGGCCACCTCGAGGCCGGTCAGATCGGCAACCATGGTCTGGAAGTTCAGCAGAGCCTCGAGCCTGCCCTGGCTGA
>Ga0164308_10000958_pt1 | contig 15544 bp, 18 predicted proteins | sample Whisoiple_246_MG_FD_109983 | JGI IMG/M metagenome (GOLD analysis project Ga0164308, IMG submission 109983) | Soil microbial communities amended with fresh organic matter from upstate New York, USA - Whitman soil sample_246_MG | ecosystem: Environmental > Terrestrial > Soil > Unclassified >...
ACGGGTGGCCGAGACTCTGAAGAAGGGCAGCCGGGTGACCGGCGCCGCGCGCGACAAGCTCGCGGCAGACCTGAAGAAGAAGTACGACTCCGGTGCGAGCATCCGGGCGCTGGCCGAGGAAACCGGTCGCTCCTACGGATTCGTCCACCGGATGCTCAGCGAGTCCGGAGTCACGCTGCGGGGACGCGGCGGGGCTACTCGAGGCAAGAAGGCCGCTTCGGCCTGACGGCGGGCGACGGTCACGGGCCGGTCCGGACCGGCCCCGGAGCTCACCGGAACACCGGGTGGCCACCCGGTCGGCCATCAGGTCGTCCGGGTGGTTACTGTTCAGTACTCGTCCAGTACGTGCTGACTGCACCCGGCTCCGGAGGCGCTCCATGACCTCGCTCGACTCTGTGCTCGACAAGGACGGTGTACGGCTCACCGTCGATGACGCGGTTGCCACGGTGACGCTCACCAACCCGGCCAAACGCAACGCTCAGTCTCCCGCTCTGTGGCGGGCGTTGGCAGAGGCCGGACGAGCGCTCCCCGGCAGCGTGCGGATCGTCGTGCTGCGCGGCGAAGGCAAGTCCTTCTCCGCAGGACTCGACCGGCAGGCGTTCGCACCCGAGGGATTCGACGGCGAGCCGTCCTTCCTCGACATGGCACGCGGCTCCGAGGCGGACCTCGACGCGACCATCGCCGAGTACCAGGAGGCGTTCACCTGGTGGCGCCGCAACGACATCGTGTCGATCGCGGCGGTCCAGGGGCACGCCATCGGTGCCGGCTTCCAGCTCGCCCTCGCCTGCGATCTGCGGATCGTCGCCGAGGACGTGCAGTTCGCCATGCGCGAGACCAGCCTCGGACTCGTTCCCGACCTCACGGGCACGCACCCCCTGGTGAACCTCGTGGGGTACGCCCGCGCGCTCGAGATCTGCGCCACCGGGCGCTTCGTGCACGCGGAGGAGGCCGAGCGCACCGGCCTCGCCAACCTCGTGGTCCCCGCCGATCAGCTCGACGCGGCAGGGAGCGACCTGGCCGCCGCCCTGCTGGCCGCCCCGCGTGACGCGGTCGTCGAGACCAAGGCGCTGCTGAGCGGTGCCCTTTCGCGTACGTACGAGGAGCAGCGCACCGCCGAGCGTGCCGCACAGGGCCGTCGGCTGCGCGATCTCGCCGGTCTCGCCGACTGAGCGGCCGGGGTCCTCGCGCCCCGCCGCCCCTCACCGTCCGGTGAGGGGCGGCGTCAGTCCCGTTCCACCACCGCCGTGACGAGTACCGCGACCGTGGGAGGGCCTTCCACGGCGTCGGCCACCGCCCCGCGCACCGCCCGTGCGACATCGAGCGCCCGGTGTCCCTCCGCCGTCGCGAGCTCCACCCGGACGTGACCCTCCGACTGCTGAACGGGGCTGCCCAGCACCCGGGTCAGCGACGCGACGCCCGGGACACCGGCCGCCGCCGTGCCGGCCGCCCCGTCGGGTTCCGCGGCCCGGACGTCCGCGTCCGGCTCCGAGGCCGGCCGGGGTTCCTCCTCCAGCAGCTCCGTCACCCGCAGGTCGACCTCGTCGACCACCAGGCCGAGCCGCTGGGCCGCTGCCGTCAGCAGAGCCGCGCGCAACGCGTCGGCGGTCGCGGGCAGCGGCCGCCGGACCGTCGCGGAGAAACCCGCCTCGATCCGCAGCGGTCCGGGCGGCAGCGCGCTGGGAGGCCCGGGAACCACCGGTTCCGGAGCGTGATCAGGCTCGGCGAGGGCGATCCGGAGCGTTCCCAGCACGGCCCCCGAACCGGCTGCCGCGTCCCGCAGCACGGCGGCGGCCGCCCGTTCGGCGATCCACGAACAGTCGGAGGGGCCGCCCAGAGGGAGCAACCTGCCCAGGCCGAGCCGTTGGCGTACGGCAGCGGTCCATCCGTCGGCCCGGTGCGGGCTGTCAGCCGTTGTCATTGCCCCAGCCTGCCCCATCCACGGCGCGGGACCGGGGAAGCGCACTTACTGTGGGCCACGGAAGTCCAACCCGCAGGAAGGAAAGAGCGGCGATGACCGAGAACCCGCAGCAGAACAGGCCCGACAGCCCCGGCGCGGCGTCCCGCGGCGACGACGGCAGGCAGAGCCAGCTCACCAAGCGTGGCGGGGGAGCTCCCGCCACCCGCGGACGCACCACCATCGCCGACGGCGTGGTCGAGAAGATCGCCGGAATGGCGGCACGGGACGTCGTCGGGGTCCACGCCATGGGCAGCGGCCTCTCCCGGACCTTCGGTGCGGTGCGCGACCGTGTTCCCGGCGGCAAGTCGGTGACCCGCGGCGTCAAGGCGGAGGTCGGCGAATCGCAGACCGCGCTCGACCTGGAGATCGTCGTCGACTACGGCGTGGCGATCAGCGAGGTGGCCCGTGACGTCCGTGAGAACGTCATCGCGGCCGTCGAGCGGATGACCGGCCTGGAGGTCGTCGAGGTCAACATCGCCGTGAGCGACGTCAAACTGCCCGACGAGGACGACGACGAGGACGAGTCCGAGTCACGCGTCCAGTAGACCTCCCCCGTCGGCAGTTGAGGAGAGCACACGATGAGCATGGCTGTGGTCGGCCTGGTGGCCGGTATGGCGCTCGGTTTCGCCGGGTACTTCGGCGGGTTCGGGGCCTTCGTGCTGGTGGCCGCGCTGGGCGCGGTCGGCTTCGTCGCCGGCCGCTTCCTGGACGGTGACCTGGAACCCGGCGACTTCTTCCGGAGTCGCGAGCGCGGCGACCGGCGACGGTGAGGGGGGGAACCGGCCGGGTCGACCCCGCGGAGCGCGGGCAGACCCGGATCGCCGACCGGGTCGTCGCGAAGATCGCCGCGCAGGCGGCGAAGGAGGCCGCAGACGAGCGGCCCGACTCCGCCGCCCCGCCCCGCGCCACCGTCACCGTGCACAACGACACCGCCCGGGTGCGGGTCAGCCTCGACCTCGCCTACCCCTGCGACATCGGCCGCCAGTGCGGGTCGGTACGTCGCCGGGTGACCGAGCGGGTAAGAGCACTGGCGGGAATGGAGGTGCCCGAGGTGGCGGTCCAGGTCGAACGGCTGCATCCGTCGGGAGCGGGCACCGCACCGGAGGGGAGCATCCGATGACCGAGCCCCAGGACCCGGAGAACAGCACCCGGCGCCTGCCCACCGTCGGGCCGGCGACGTCGGGCGGCGTGCTCGCGACGGACCGGTCCGCCTCGGGCTCGACCTACGAGGCCGCGCCCGCCCCGGAGCAGCCGGGCGGCAGGGCCGGCCGCTTCTGGTCCGGCCGCAGGATCCCCGCGGCGCTCGTCGCCCTGGTCGTCCTGGGCGCCGCCGGAATCCTGCTCTACGACATCGCCGCCGTGCGCGCGGACCACCCGGCCATGCAGTGGCGGCGATCCGTCGCCGACGACCTGGCGAGCCGTCACCTCGACGACGTATGGGTCCTCGCGGGGTCCGCGCTGGCAGCGGCGCTCGGACTCTGGCTGCTCCTGCTGGCTCTCACTCCCGGGCTGCGCGCCCTGCTTCCCATGCGCCGCCGGCACACCGGTGTACGGGCCGGGCTCGACCGGACCGCCGCCGGCCTCGTCCTGCGCGACCGGGCCGTGGAAGTGGCCGGTGTGCAGTCCGTACGGGTGAAGATGAGCCGCCGTAGGGCGACCGTGCGGGCGCTCTCGCACTTCCGTGAACTCGACGAGGTCAGGGCCGATCTGGACAGCGTCCTGTCCACGGCCGTCGGCGAACTGGACCTGGCCCGGCCGCCCGGCCTCTCCGTGCACGTGCGCCGGCCGGCGAAGAAGGGGTGACCCCGTGATCAAGACCGCCAACCGGGTCCTGCTGGGCCTGGCAGGACTGGTCCTCGTCGCCGTCGGCGGCGCCGTCCTCGCGACGGGCCTCGGCCTGGACGTGCCGTCCTGGTGGCCCTGGGACGGCACGGACGACGTGCTGCTCAGCAAGGCCGACCGCACCAGATGGCGCGACGAGGGCTGGTGGTGGCCCACCGTCATCGCGGTCCTCGCCGTCCTCGTGGTCCTCGCGCTGTGGTGGTTCCTCGCCCAGCTGCGCCGCGGGCGCCTCGCCGAGGTGCTGGTCGACAGCGGCGACGGCGAGGGCGCGCTGCTGCGGGGGAGGGCGCTGGAGGACGCCCTCGGCGACGAGGCGGGCGCCCTGGACGGGGTGTCCGGCGCCAAGGTGGCACTGACCGGGCGGCGTACCGCCCCCCGGGCCCGGGTGCGGATGCTCATGGAGCCGCACGCGTCCCCGGGCCTGGCGCTGCGAGGCCTCTCCGAGGGCGCGCTGACCCACGCGCGGACCTCGGCCGGACTGGACGAACTGCCCGCCGAGGTCCGTATGAAGGCGGTCAAGCACCGCGCGGAACGGGTGAACTGACCGACCGCCTTCCGGCGGGACCGTCAGAACCCGTGGCGGGCGCCGCCGTCGACCGGCACCATGATGCCGGTCAGGTAGGAGGCGGCAGGGGAGAGCAGGAAGGCCGAGGTCTTCCCGAACTCCTCCGGGGTGCCGTAGCGGCGCAGCGGGATGCGGCCCTCGTTGGCCGTGCGGGACGCCTCGGCGTCCCCGGACAGCGCGTCGAGCTCGCGCACCCGGTCCGTGTCGATCCGCGACGGCAGGACGCCGACGACGCGGACACCGCGCGGCCCCAGCTCGTCGGCGAGCGACTTGGCGAAGCCGGCCAGGCCGGGGCGCAGCCCGTTGGAGATCGTCAGACCGGCGATCGGCTCGTGCACCGACCCGGACAGCACGAAGCCGATGACACCGCCCTCGCCGAGCGCCTCGGCCGCCGTACGGGCCAGGCGCACGGCTCCGAGGAAGACCGACTCGAACGCCGACTGCCACTGGTCGTCCGTGTTGTCGGCCAGGAAACCGGGCGCGGGGCCGCCGACGCTGATCAGGATGCCGTCGAGCCTGCCGAAGCGTTCCTTCGCCGTGTCCACCAGCCGCCGGGCGGCCAGCGGATCGGCGTTGTCCGCGCCCAGCCCGACCGCGTCGGCGCCCAGTTCGGCGGCGGCCTCGACGGCGTCCTTCTCGTCACGGCCGGAGATGACCACCTTCGCGCCGTCGGCGGCGAGGGCGCGCGCGGTGGCGTTGCCCAGCCCGCGGGTCGCCCCGGTGACGATGTACACACGGTCCTTCAGTCCAAGATCCATGGTCCTATCCTGCCAAGTCCTCACCGGCGAGGTCGACCGCGCTGTTCACCAGACCGACGTGGCTGAACGCCTGCGGGTAGTTGCCGAGCTGGCGCCCGGCCGCCGAGTCGTACTCCTCGGCGAGCAGTCCCACGTCGTTGCGCAGGTCCAGCAGCCGGTCGAAGAGCGCTTCGGCCTCGTCCCGGCGGCCCGTCCGCAGCAGGGCGTCCACGAGCCAGAACGAGCACGCGAGGAACGCCCCCTCGTTGCCGGGAAGGCCGTCCACCGAGCCGTCCTCGGTGCTGTAGCGGCGGATCAGGCCGTCGTGGGCGAGCTCCTCGCGCACCGCGTCGACCGTCCCGATCACCCGGGGGTCGTCGGGCGGCAGGAAGCCGGTGCGCACGATGAGCAGCGTCGAGGCGTCGAGCTCCCGGGATCCGTAGTACTGGGTGAACGTGTTGCGTACGGGGTCGTACCCCTTCTCGAGGACCTCCGCGTGCACGGCGTCCCGCATCGCCCGCCACCGGTCGGCGTCCCCCGGCAGGCCGGGGTTCTCCTCCAGGGTGCGCACCGCCCGGTCGGCCGCGACCCAGGCCATCACCTTGGAGTGGACGAAGTGCCGGCGTTCGCCGCGCACCTCCCAGAGGCCCTCGTCCGGCTCACGCCAGCTGGATTCCAGGAAGCCGAGCAGACTGAGCTGCAGATTCCAGGCGTGCGGCTTGTCGTCGAGTCCGGCGGCGCGGGCCACCCTGAGCGAGTCGATGACCTCGCCGTACACGTCGAGCTGGAGCTGGCGCACCGCCGCGTTGCCCGTGCGGACCGGCAGCGAGTTCTCGTAGCCGCTCAGCCACGGCAGCTCCGACTCGGGCAGTCTGCGCTCACCGGCGAGGCCGTACATGATCTGGAGGTCCGCGGGGTCGCCCGCCACCGCCCGGAGCAGCCAGTCACGCCACGCGGCCGCCTCGTGCACGTAGCCCGCCGAGATCATGGCCCCCAGGGTGAGCGTGGAGTCCCGCAGCCAGCAGTAGCGGTAGTCCCAGTTCCGTACGCCGCCGATCTCCTCCGGCAGCGAGGTCGTGAGGGCGGCCACGATTCCCCCGGTGGGCGCGTAGGTGAGGGCCTTCAGGGTGATCAGCGAGCGGAGCACCGCCTCCCGGTGCCTGCCGTGGTAGGTGCACCGGGCCGACCACTTCGCCCAGTCGGTGAGGGTGTGCTTCAGCGACGTGTGAGGGTCGATCAGCTTCGGGCGCGGGGAGTGCGAGGGGTGCCAGGTGAGCACGAACGCCACGGACTCGCCCTCGGCGACGGTGAAGGAGGAGCACGTGCTGAACTGCTGGCCCCACGTCTTGACCGGCGGCTCGCTGCGCAGCCAGACGGAGTCGGGGCCCGCGACGGCCACCCGGTGGCCGTCCGAGCGGCGCATCCACGGGACCACGGAGCCGAAGTCGAACCGCAGCCGCAGGACCGAGCTCATGTCGACGCTGCCGCTGACGCCCTCGACGATCCGCATGACGTCGGGCGCCTTGTCGCGCTGCGGCATGAAGTCGACGACCTTGACGGTCCCGGTCCTGGTCTCCCAGTAGGTCTCCAGGACCAGGGAGTCCTCCACGTAGGCGCGCCTGGTGCAGGTTTCCGTGCTGTCCGTGCCCTGGGGTGCGATGCGCCAGTGGCCGTTGTCCTCGTCGCCCAGCAGGGCGGCGAAACAGGCACCGGAGTCGAAGCGGGGCAGACACAGCCAGTCGACGGAACCGTTCCTGCCGACGAGGGCGGCGGTCTGGAGATCGCCGATGATGGCGTAGTCCTCGATACGTGGGGTCACGCTCTGGCGTCTTCCCGAACCTGGGCCCCGCTAAGCAGCCGGACCGGTGCGAACGGAACAGGCGTGAGGGCCTCAGGCGGTGGCCGGTTCCGGCTGCTCAGCCGTCGCGTCCCGCGCGGCGGCCTCCTCGCGGTCGCGCTTCTCGCGGCGTACGAGGATCACCCAGCCGACGGGGACCCCGGCGGCGAAGAGCCACCACTGCACCGCGTACGCCATATGGGGACCGATGGAGCCGTCGTCGGGGGCGGCGATCGTCTCGGGGCTGCCGTCGGCCGGCGCCGGACCGGTCATCTCCAGGTACCCGCCCAGCACGGGACGGTCCAGCAGATGCGACTGCTGTGCGCTGTTCATCAGCATCACCTGGCGGTCGGGCAGACCCTCCAGGTCCTTGATGCCACTGGCGCTCGTCGTCTCGTCCGCCTTGAGGCGGCCGGTGACCGTGACCTCGCCGCGCGGCGGCGGCGGGACCTCGGGGAAGGACTGCTGGTCGGCGGCGGCCGGGACCCAGCCCCGGTTGACCATGACCGTGCCCCCGCCCCTGAGGTCCAGCGGGGTCAGGACCAGGACGCCGATGCGCTCGTCCTGCGAGGTGCGGCGGCGTACGACCACCTCGTGCCCGGTGTCGAACGTCCCGGTGGCCGTCACGGCGCGCCAGTAGTCGGAGCGCGGGACCGTGTGCCCGGGAGAGGTGAGACGGGTGACGGGGACCGGGTCCGCCTCGAGGTTCCGGGTGATCAGCGCGTTCTGCTCGACGCGGTGTTCGTGCCGGTGCAACTGCCAGAAACCCAGCTCCACCATCGTGGGGATCATGGCGAGGACGAGCAGGGTGAGAATCACCCACTGCCGGGTCAACAGGAAGCGGTACACCCCATGACCGTACAACCGGGGTCATGGGGTGCGGCACGGAGGGTCCCCCGTGCGGCCGGGGCCGGCCCGTCACACTTTGTCCACGATGCCCGCCCTTCCCTCGGCGCGGGCGCAGTGACCGCCGCAGTACCAGTGGCCGTCGACCTCGACGCCCTGGCCGATGACCTGGACCCGGCAGTGCTCACAGATGGGCGCCATGCGGTGGATGGCGCAGGAGAAGCAGTCGAAGACGTGCACCGCGCCCTGCGCGTGCACCTCGAAGGACATCCCGTAGTCGTTTCCGCATACCTCGCAACGTGCCATGCGCCACAGGGTGGGACGCCGGGCGGTGAGGGGCGAGCCGGCACGGGGCGAGTCGCCGCCGGTTCACTCCGATGACGGCGACGGCTTCGGCACGACGACCGACACGGCCGGTGCCACGTCCCTCAGCAGATGGGTGAACGCGCTCTCCTCCAGGACCGGTGTGCCGAACGACTTCGCCTTCACCGTCTTGGACGTCGCCGAGTCCGGGTCGTTGGTGACGAGCAGACTCGTCAGCCGGGACACGCTGGTCGCCACGTGCAGGCCGGCCTCCACGGCGCGGTCCTCCAGGAGTTCACGGTCGATCGAGGTGTCTCCCGAGAAGGCCACCCGCATGCCCTGCATGAGAGGTTTGTCCGACTCGTAGCGCCCGGGGTTCGGATACGGGCACGCGGGACGCTTGCGCGAGGGACGCCAGCTGCCCTGACCCTGCGAGGGCCGGTAGCCGGCGCGCGGGGTGACCGGGGAGTCGTACCACTCGGTCAGCGGCCGGCACTCCAGCAGCGGAAGGCGCACCCCGCCCTTGGCCGCCGCGTGCAGGGACGGCCGGAAGGCCTCGGCCAGCACCCGGGCGTCGTCCAGGGCGTGGTGCGCGTGCTGCTGCACCACGCCGAAGTGCGCCGCGAGCGACTCCAGCTTGTGGTTGGGCAGGGGGAGCCGCAGCTCCTTGGCGAGCGCGATGGTGCACAGCCGCTGCTCGACGGGCGCGGTGACCGCCGCCCGGGCGTACTCCCGGGCGATCATCGACCAGTCGAACGCGGCGTTGTGCGCGACGAGGACCCGCCCGGCCAGCCGCTCCGACAACTCCGCGGCGACCTGCGGGAAGAGCGGCGCTCCTTCCAGGACGTCACTGGTCAGCCCGTGGATCCAGACGGGGCCGGGATCCCGCTCCGGGTTCACCAGCGTGTACCAGTGGTCCTCGACGTCGCCTCTCGCGTCCAGGCGGTACACGGCAGCGGAGATTATCCGGTCGTCGCGGGCGAGTCCGGTGGTCTCCACGTCGACGACCGCGTACCCCTGGGGATAGGCGGCCGGCCACGGCGCTGCGGTCTGACGGTCGTCGAGCATGGTCACAGAGAATACGGGCCGCCACCGACAGCCACCCATCCGGGACCTTCGGCCGCGAACCCGGACGGGACGGCCCGCAGTTGACCGTGGCTGCCGTGCACGCGGGTCGGTGGCGCCCCCCGGGCGGGTCCGGTGAGACGCTCCCGGAGTGACGGACACACCAGACCAGACACACGACGAACCCCACGGCAACGGGCTCGGCACCCGGCTCAACTGGCTGCGGGCCGCCGTGCTCGGCGCCAACGACGGAGTGGTCTCCACCGCCGGCCTCGTCGTCGGTGTGGCCGGGGCCACGGGCGCGCGGTCCACCCTCCTGACGGCCGGCCTCGCGGGGCTGCTCGCGGGGTCCATGTCGATGGCGGCCGGCGAGTACGTGTCGGTGTCCACCCAGCGCGACTCGGAGAAGGCCGCACTGGAGACGGAGAAGCGGGAGCTCCGCGAGACCCCGGAGGCCGAGCTCGCCGAGCTGACCGGACTCCTGGAGGAGAAGGGGCTGAGCCGCCGGCTCGCCCGGGAGGCCGCCGTCCAGCTCACCCGGCGCGACGCGCTGCGCGCCCACGCCGAGGTCGAGCTGGGCATCGACCCGGACGAGCTGACCAACCCGTGGCACGCGGCCGGGGCGAGCTTCCTGGCCTTCACGGTGGGCGCGCTGCTGCCCCTGCTGGCGATCGTGCTGCCGCCCACCTCGGCACGGCTCCCCGTCACGGTGGTCTCGGTCCTCGCGGCCCTGGCGCTCACCGGCTGGTGGAGCGCCCGGCTGGGCGAGGCGCCGGCCGGGCGGGCGGTGCTGCGGAACATGGCCGGGGGAGCGGTGGCCATGGCGGTGACGTACGGAGCGGGGGCGCTGTTGGGGGCCGCGGGGGTGTGAGGGGGGCGGTTGGAGGAACCCGCCAACCGGTCCTGACGCCACGTCTCACATACTTGTCGGTAACAACATCTATGCCCGGTGCCCGGAGCGGCTCTACGGTGCTCGCATGGAGCCGAACCTGCCCGATGTCGTGCTGTGGTCGATCCCGGCCTTCGTCATGCTCACCGTCCTCGAAATGGTGTCGTACCGCCTGCACCCGGACGACGAGGCCGCCGGGTACGACGCCAAGGACGCGGCCACCAGCGTCACCATGGGGCTGGGCAGCCTGGTCTTCGACCTGCTGTGGAAGATACCCGTCGTGGCGATCTACGCCGCCCTGTACGAACTGACCCCGCTGCGCGTCCCCGTGCTGTGGTGGACGGTCCTGCTGATGCTGCTGGCCCAGGACTTCTTCTACTACTGGTCCCACCGGGGCCACCACGTCATCCGGATCCTGTGGGCCTGCCACGTCGTCCACCACTCCAGCCGGAAGTTCAACCTCACCACCGCCCTGCGCCAGCCCTGGACCTCGCTCACCTCCTGGCCCTTCTACCTGCCGCTCATCGCGCTGGGCGTCCACCCGGCCGCGCTCGCCTTCTGCTCGTCGGCGAACCTCGTCTACCAGTTCTGGGTGCACACGGAACGCGTCGACAAGCTGCCCCGCCCCTTCGAGTTCGTCCTCAACACCCCCTCCCACCACCGGGTGCACCACGCCTCCCAGGGCGGCTACCTGGACCGGAACTTCGGCGGGATCCTCATCCTCTGGGACCGGCTCTTCGGCTCGTTCGCCCCGGAGACCGAGCGCCCCGTCTTCGGGCTCACCAAGAACATCAGCACCCACAACCCGTTCCGTGTCGCCACCCACGAGTACGCCGCCATCGCCCGCGACGTACGGTCGGCCGCCACCTGGAGCGAGCGCGCGGGCCGGGTCTTCAGGGGCCCGGGCTGGCAGCCGTCGCGCCCCGCCGTGCCCGCCGCCCCCGCCCGGCCGCACGCCGCCACCGAGCGCACCGGATGAGGCCCCGCGCCGGTGCGCCCCGGCTCGTACGACCGCTGCTCGTGGCCTTCCTGGCCGTCTCCGCCGTCCATCTGGCCGGGCTCCTCGCCGGGCAGGACGCCGTGCACGTGGCCACCAAGCCGCTGCTGATGCTCCTGCTCACCGGCTACGCCGCAGCCCGGGGTGGGCCCGGGCTGCTGATCGCCGCGCTGCTCTGCGGCTGGGCCGGGGACGTGCTGCTGATGCCCGACGCCGAGCCCGCGTTCCTCGCCGGGATGGGCTTCTTCGCCGCGGGCCACGTCTGCTACCTGGCGCTCTTCGGCCGCGCCCCCGTCCGGCCGGTCTCCGGCGCCGTCTACGCCGTCGTGCTCGTGACCTTCGTCGCGCTGCTGTGGCCGGGGCTGCCGGACGGACTGCGCGTCCCGCTGACCGGGTACAGCCTGCTGCTCACCGCCATGGCCTGGCGTGCGGGCGTCCTCGGCCGCCCCGCCGCCCTCGGAGGCGCGCTCTTCCTCTTCTCCGACGCGCTCATCGCCACCGGCATCGCGGACCTGCCCCAGCTGCCCGCCCACAACTTCTGGATCATGCTGACCTACCTCGCGGCGCAATACCTGCTCACGAGAGGGGCGCTCGATCTGCACAGAGATGCCACCGGAGCCGCCCCCGGGGCGTACCGTGAGGGGCGTATCAGAATCTGAGACCAGCGAGGACCCCCACGCATGCGCGCCACTGTGATCCATGCCCCCCACGACATCCGTGTGGAGGAGGTGCCCGACGCCACGGTCCAGCAGCCCACCGACGTGGTCCTGCGGGTCCTGCGGGCCTGCATCTGCGGCAGTGACCTCTGGGCCTACCGCGGTGAGTCGGCCCGGCAGCCGGGCCAGCGCATCGGCCACGAGTTCCTCGGTGTCGTCGAGGAGGCGGGCTCCGAGGTCGCCGGCTTCTCCGCGGGTGACCTCGTGGTGGCCCCGTTCGTCTGGTCCGACGGCACCTGCGCCTACTGCGCCGAAGGACTCACCACCTCCTGCCCGCGGGGCGGCTTCTGGGGGTCGGTCGGTTCGGACGGCGGCCAGGGCGAAGCCGTGCGTGTCCCCTTCGCCGACGGCACCCTCGTCAAGCTCCCGGCGGCGGCCGCGTCCGACGACCGGCTGCTCACCGCGCTCCTCGCGCTCTCCGACGTGCTCGGCACCGGTCACCACGCCGCACTCGGCGCGGGCGTGAGGCCCGGCAGCACGGTCGCGGTCGTCGGTGACGGTGCGGTCGGCCTCTGCGGCGTCATGGCGGCCAAGCGGCTCGGCGCCGAGCGGATCATCGCACTGGGCCGCCACCAGGCACGTACCGACATCGCCCGGGCGTTCGGCGCCACCGACGTCGTCGCCGAGCGCGGCGAGGCGGCCCTCGCGGCCGTACGGGAGCTGACGCGCGGCGAGGGCACCCACGGGGTCATCGAGGCGGTCGGCACCGAGCAGTCGATGCGCACGGCCATCGACATCGTCCGCGACGGCGGCTCCGTCGGATACGTCGGAGTCCCGCACGGCAGCGGCACCGGGATCGACCTCGACGCGATGTTCGACCGGAACATCACCCTGCGCGGCGGCGTCGCCCCGGTGCGCACCTACATCCCGGAACTGCTCCCCGACGTGCTCGACGGCACGATCGACCCGTCGCCCGTCTTCGACCTGTCGGTCGGGCTGGACGGGGTGCCGGGCGGCTACAAGGCGATGGACGAGCGCACGGCGCTCAAGGTCCTGATCAAGCCGTAGCAGCCGCACGGAACGCTAGGGACGGAACACGGAGGGGCCGGGGACAGCTGTCCCCGGCCCCTCCGTCATGCCCTACTTGCGGACCGCGTCCAGCGCGTCCACGATTCCGGCTCCGTAGAAGCCGTTGTACCGCTTGCCGCCCTCGCAGACCGCGTCGACGGTGCCGTCACCGTCGATGTCGTACGGCTCGCCGCACGCGGTGGCGTCCGCCTGGAGCGTCAGCAGCGCCTTAACCGCGGCCGATGAGGCGTGCGGGTGGGTCGACTTGATCAGCGCCGCGACCCCCGCGACGTGCGGCGACGCCATCGACGTACCGGCCTTGTAGCCGAAGCGGCCACCGGGCAGCGTCGAGAGGATCAGACCGTTGTCGGCGGGCGCCTCGGGCGTCTGGTAGCGCGTCGAGTCACCGCCCGGAGCGGCCACGTCGATGACCCCGAGTCCGTAGTTCGAGTAGGAGGACTTGAGGTTCTTCGCACCCGTCGCGGAGACCGTCACGACGCCCGGCAGCATGGTCGGGATGTCGGGGCAGGCGCTCGGGTCGACCGTGCGGGTGACCGGCGTCGAGTCGTCGGGGCTCGTCGAGTCCTCGATGGCGTCGAGGGCCAGGTCGTGGTCGGAGTTGCCTGCCGCGGCGACGTTGACGACGCCCTTGCGCTCCGCGTAGCGGGTCGCGCGGGTGACCGCCTCGACCAGGGCGCCCTGGTCCGGGTCGTTCTTGCAGTTGAACAGCCACGGGTCGGTGTAGTAGCTGCTGTTCGTCACGTCGACACCGTGCTCGGCGGCCCACACGAAGCCGCAGACGACGGCCTCGGTGTAGAACAGGCCGGCCGGTGTGGACACCTTGATGCCGGAGACCTTCACGCCCGGCGCGACGCCGGTGATCCCGGTGCCGTTCTTGGCCGCGGCTATGGTGCCCGCCACGTGCGTGCCGTGGTCGCTCTCCCCGGCCGCGGGCCGCCAGGCGCCGTCCGTGGTGTCAGGGGCGCCGGACACGCAGTTCACCGAGGCGCCGCGGTCGAAGTTCGGCGCCAGGTCCGGGTGGGTGTCGTCCACGCCCGTGTCGATGACGGCGACCGTGACCTTGCTGCTGCCCAGTGACTTCTTGTGCGCCTGGTCCGCCTTGATGGCGGGGAGGTCCCACTGCAGGGGTTCCAGCGGGTCCTGGCCCGCCGCCGCGTCCGCCGACGCCGCCTGCGCCTGCGCGGCGGTCAGGGGCTGCTCGACCCCGATGTCCTTCGTCGCGGCCGGAGCGATGGGGCTGGTGCGCGTGGCGCCCGCGGACTGGACGCCCTTGGCCTTGCGGATCGTCGCGCCGAAGTCCGGGTTCTGCGAGTGGACGACGATGACACCTATCGTGTCGTACGACGTCACGACGGTCCCGCCGGCCGCGGATATCGCCTTCCGCACCTGCTTGACGGTGCCGTGACCCGCCCGCGTGTTCACGACGTACGACAGCTCGGGGCCGTCCGTCCGCACCTGCGCCGCGGGCTGCTCGTCCGCGGGTGCCGCGGCCGCGGTCCCGGTCGGGAGGAAGCCGAGCGAGGCCGTGAGCGCGAGTCCGACGGGCAGCGTGAGTACGCGAGTCCGTCGGGATGCCAGATGAGCCATGGGTTCTCCACATCATCCGTGCCGTGGAACCGGACACAGGCGTGTCCGGTCCGGTACATGACCAGTGAAGCTATCGCTGATCTTCCCGGCACATCAATGAATGCGGGCAAGTGAGTTCGAGGTGTGACCTCCGGGAGTCGCGTACACGAGTGCCTCCCCAGGAGGACCGAACCTGCGGTGAACCGCTTCGCCACGCTCTCCGTGCCGTTGCACAGGGAGTCGTGCGATCAGCCCCCGTCACTCAGCAGAGGACTCCCCGTGAAAGCCAACGTCCCCATCACCGCACCCGCGTCGCGAGGAGAATCCGTGGTCACCGAAGCACCGCCGCCCCAGAGCCCCGAGGACGGCAGCCCCGTCCAGCCCACGACCGAGGCGTTCCTCGAGGCGCAGGACAGCACGGAGTTCGCCGAGCTGCGCCGCTCCCACCGCTCCTTCGCCTTTCCGCTGACCATCGGCTTCATCGCCTGGTATCTGCTGTACGTGCTGCTGTCCAGCTACGCCGACGACTTCATGAGCAAGATCGTCTTCGCGAACTTCAACGTCGCCTTCGTCTTCGGCCTCGCTCAGTTCGCCACCACGTTCCTCATCGCCTGGTTCTACTCGCGCCACGCCACGAACAAGCTCGACCCGCAGGCGGCGGCCATCAAGTCACGTCTGGAGGGCGACGCATGAGCGCCGCGTACGCATCGCATCCCGTGATCCAGCTCGCCGCGTCGTCGTCGACGGCCGAGCACCGCCCGCTGATCATCACGCTCTTCGCCGTCTTCGTCGCCGCGACCCTGGGCATCACCGTCTGGGCCGGCCGGCAGACCAAGAGCGCGTCGGACTTCTACGCCGGCGGGCGGCAGTTCACCGCCTTCCAGAACGGCCTGGCCGTCTCCGGCGACTACATGTCGGCGGCGTCCTTCCTCGGCATCGCCGGCGCCATCGCCCTCTTCGGCTACGACGGCTTCCTCTACTCCATCGGCTTCCTCGTCGCCTGGCTCGTCGCCCTGCTGCTCGTCGCCGAGCCGCTGCGCAACTCGGGCCGCTACACCATGGGCGACGTCCTCGCCTACCGGATGCGCCAGCGGCCGGTGCGCACCGCCGCGGGAGTCTCCACCATCGTCGTGTCGATCTTCTACCTGCTGGCCCAGATGGCGGGCGCGGGCGTCCTCGTCTCGCTGCTGCTCGG
>Ga0164308_10000962_pt1 | contig 15517 bp, 12 predicted proteins | sample Whisoiple_246_MG_FD_109983 | JGI IMG/M metagenome (GOLD analysis project Ga0164308, IMG submission 109983) | Soil microbial communities amended with fresh organic matter from upstate New York, USA - Whitman soil sample_246_MG | ecosystem: Environmental > Terrestrial > Soil > Unclassified >...
GATGATGCCGCGCGCCTGGAGCTCCTTGGACTGGAACAGGCCCAGCCGGGTAGGTGCGGAGCCGCCGACGTCGATGCCGATGTAGACGATGCGGGCGCGGAAGGCTGCGACCTCGAGGGCCGTGGCCATCGCGGCCGGCTTGCCGCTCGCCTCGATGACGACCGAGGCGCCGTTGCCCTCGGTGAGTTCGGCGACCCTGTCGACGAACGAATTCTCGAGTGGGTCGACCACGACCTCGGCACCGAGCTGGCGCGCGAGGTCGCCCCGTGCGGCGTTCGGCTCGGCCACCAGAACCCGGGCGCCCCGGCCCACGGACGCCGCCACCACCCCCAGGCCGATCGGCCCGGCCCCGAGCACGAGGACGGAGTCACTGGCGTCGACGTTGTCGGCGCGCAGCGTGGCGTAGTAGCCGCAGCTGAACGGTTCGACGAGCGCGCCCTGCGTCCAGCTGAGGTTGTCCGGCAGGCGGTGTAGCCAGGCCTCCTTCGTGACGAAGAAGTCCGCCGCGGCGCCGCTGATGCTGAAGCCGAAGTGGTCCTGCCCGATGACGCACTCGCCGACGACGCGGTCGCCCACGGCCCAGGCCTTGACCTCACGTCCGACCGCGACCACCTCGCCGGACCACTCGTGCCCGGGGATCACCGGGTACTCGAACGGGATGATGTAGCGGCCGGCCAGCAGCTCGAGGTCCGAGTGGCAGATCCCGACGCTCCTGCTGGCGACGAGGACGTCGTCCGGGGCGAGGTCGGGTCGGTCGATCTCGTTGACCTCGACACGGTCGGGTCCCATGAACTGAAGCGCGCGCATGACGTCCTCGGCAGGCTCGTGCGGTGTTAACCGCTGACGGGGTGAGAGTTCAGTAAGAGTGAACGCTTGCCCAATGGCCTGTCAAGAGCAGACTGCGGGTCACGCCCTGGGGTGCTGGACGAACCAGACACCACGTGCGGGCTCGGAGCGCAGGTTGCGGAACAGGTGCGGCTGCGACGACTCGAAGCCGATGGCCTCGCCGGCGTGCAGGGTGAGCACCTCGAAACCGACGGTGACCTCGAGCTCGCCCTCGAGCAGGTACCCGAACTCGGAACCCGCGTGCTGCAGCATCCGGCCGTCGTTCGTGGAGTTGCTGTGCGGCGGGTAGACGATCTCGATGAAGTCCAGGTCGCTGCCGGTGTTGGTCGCCAGCCGCTCCCACACCACGCCCGTGTCCATCTCGAGGCGCGATCGCGATCCCGGCCGCGTCACCGAGACGCGGTCCGCTGTTCCCTCGCTGGGAAGGCTGTTGACGGGAAAGGCGAGCTGGGACCGGCGAACGGGAGCGGATCCGTTGTGCGAGTTGAGAACCTCGGCATCATCACCCCCCGGGGCGGCCCAGGTCGGATGAGCGTGTGGGGGCGTCTCCTCTACGGCAAAGAGCTCGTCGATGGAGACGTTGAGCAGCTGGGCGAGGGAGTACAGGGTGGCGACCGAGGGCTGCGACTTCCCGTTCTCGAGCTGCGAGACGAAGGACGGCGACACCCCCAGCTGCCGCGACACCTCGCGCAGGGACATCCCCGTCGCCAGGCGGACGTTGCGCAGCCGCGCTCCAAGGTTTCCGACCTGGTCGGCCACGGCGCCATCTCCCCCATGTGGTCGTTTGTTGTCCCCGACGGTACCGGGTCCTTCACCCTCAGCGGCCCCACGACCGAGCGCACTCACGTGCTCACCGCTGCACGACGTCCCAAGGCCGCGGGCACGGCGCCTTGGACGCGCTGCGGGTCGAGGACGCCGCGGCCCCAGGCCGGCGCGCACCACCAGTACGTCATCAGGCCTCCACCACGGGCTAGGGCGACTGCCGTCGCTGAACGGGAACTGCGCACAACGTTAATCGTCACTTGACGCCCTGTCCAGATCAGGACACCATCGGGGCGTCGAACCGTCGTCGTCGGCACTGGACCGCGCCATCGCCAGTCCGCCATCGCCCAAAGGAGCGCGCATGGACCGCACCGCCCTCGTTGTCGGAGTCACCGGAATCGGTGGAGGTAACGCCGCAAATGCGTTGTTGGAGCGAGGATTCGAGGTGGTCGGACTGTCGCGCTCGGTTCGCGAGCCGATACCCGGTGTCGACCACGTGCACGCCGACGTCCTCGATGTGGAGTCGGTGGAGCAGGCAGTCCGCGGCCGGAACATCACCGACCTGGTGTTCACGACCTGGCAACGGCAGGCGACAGAAGCAGAGAACATCCGGGTCAACGGGGCGATGCTGAGCAACACGCTCCAAGCCCTGGGCCGGACCACCGAGCTCCAGCACGCCGTGCTGGTGACAGGCCTCAAGCACTACCTTGGTCCGTTCGAGGCGTACGCGAAGGCGCCGGCCGAGACACCCTTCCGGGAGAGCCAGGCACGGCTGCCCTTCGACAACTTCTACTACGTGCAAGAGGACATCCTCTTCGACGCAGCCGCGCAGCAGGGGTTCTCGTGGTCCGTGCACCGGCCCCACACCATGATCGGGTATGCCTTGGGCAATGCGATGAACATGGGGGTGACGCTCGCGGTGTACGGCACCATCTGCCGGGAGACGGGGGCGCCGTTCGTGTTCCCCGGAAGTCCTCAGCAGTGGAACGGGGTGACCGATCTGACCGACGCCAGGCTGCTCGGACGCCACGTCGCCTGGTCGGCCACCGATCCCGCTGCGCGCAACCAGGCCTTCAACACCGTGAACGGCGAGGTCTTCCGCTGGCGCCAGCTGTGGGGCAAGGTTGCCGAGGGGCTCGGGGTGGAGGCCGCCGACTACCCGGGTGAGCCACAGCCGCTCGAGGGCCGGATGGACCACGCCGACGAGGTCTGGGCCGGCCTCGTCGCGCGGCAGGGGTTGTCGCCCCACCGCGCCACCGAGCTCGCCTCCTGGTGGCACACCGATGCCGACCTCGGCCGGACCGTCGAGACCTTTGCGGACATGGGCAAGAGCCGTGCCCTGGGCTTCCTGGACTACCAGGACTCCGCGCAGTCCTTCCTCGACCTGTTCGAGACGCTGCGGCGCCGCAAGATCATCCCGTCGCTGTGACCGAGTCGCCTGTGAGGAACCCGATGACGACCCTGCCGATGCCGACCGGCCTGCTCATCGACGGAGAGTGGATCGCGGGCAGTGGCACGCTGCCCGTCATCGACCCCTCCGACCTCTCGGTCATCGCCGAGGTGGGCGACGCCGGGGTTGACGACGGCCTGGCCGCGGTCACCGCGGCACACGATGCCTTCCGGACCTGGTCGGCCACGCCCGCCCGGCAGCGGGCCGAGGTGCTGCGCCGGGCCTTCGAGATCATGTCGGCCGAGGCCGATGAGTGCGCCCGCCTCATCTCCCTGGAGAACGGCAAGGCCTACCGGGATGCGGTGGCCGAGACGGCCTACGCGGCCGAGTTCTTCCGCTGGTTCAGTGAGGAGGCCTCTCGGGTCGAGGGCGGTTTCCGGCCCTCGCCGGCCGGCGACAAGATGATCGTGACCGACCACCGCCCCATCGGTGTCGCGTACTGCATCACGCCGTGGAACTTCCCGGCAGCCATGGCGACACGCAAGATCGGTCCGGCGCTCGCAGCCGGCTGCACGGTGGTGCTCAAACCGGCCTCGGAGACGCCCCTCACCGCACTGTGGATCGGTGACGTGATGACCCGAGCGGGCGCGCCCAGAGGCGTGGTCAACGTCATCACCACCAGCCGGGCCGGTGAGGTCTCCACGGCGGTCCTGGCCGACCCCCGGGTGATGACGTTGTCGTTCACCGGTTCCACGGCCGTCGGCAAGGCGCTGCTCCGGCAGACCGCGGACCGCGTGCTGCGGTCGTCCATGGAGCTCGGCGGCAACGCCCCTTTCGTGGTGCTCGAGGGCGCCGATGTCGATGCCGCGGTCTCAGGGGCGATGGTCGCGAAGATGCGCAACGGCGGTGCGGCGTGCACGGCCGCAAACCGCTTCTACGTCCACGCGTCGCTGACGACGACGTTCACCGACAGGCTCGAGCACGCCCTGGCCGCCATGCGCATCGGGCCGGGAATCGATCCGGCCACCGAGCTGGGGGCCATGGTCAGCGTCAACGAACGCGACAAGATCCTGGGCCTGCTCGCCGACAGCGAGGCGGATGGCGCCCGCGCGACCACGCTCGGCGACGCGCCTGCAGGTGGTGCATTCCTCGCTCCCGTCATCGTCCGCGACGTCAGGCACGGGTCGCTCCTGACCCGCACCGAGGTCTTCGGGCCGGTGGCACCGATCGTCACCTTCGAAGACACCGATGACGCGGTCCGGATGGCGAACGACACCGAGTACGGGCTGATCTCCTACCTCTACGCCCCAGATCCCGGGACGGGGCTGTCGGTCGGGCGGCGCATGGAATCCGGCATGGTCGCGATCAACCGGGGCGTCGCCTCCGACCCGGCCGCACCCTTCGGAGGGACCAAGGAGTCCGGACTGGGTCGGGAGGGCGGCTTCGCCGGCATCCACGAGTTTCTCGAGGTGCAGTACCTGGCAGTCGACCTCTGACCGCGCCCAGGGGCACCCACCACCGACGGCCCGGCACCCCACCTCGGGTCGGCCCCGGGCGACGTTGCCGGGGTCTGCGGGCCATGGTCAAGCGCCCCCGCCGCCGGTACATTCGTGTCTGAATGAACACGCGTGACCAGGCAGCGACCTGTCGACGACTTCGCTGGCCGACCAGCGGGAACCGTGGTTCCACCGAGACAATCTGAGCACCCGTCCGAGCTGTGGAGGCGTTGACGTGACCTGGGACCCCGCTCTCGATGCAGCGGAGACGGCGTTCGCCCCGTCCGAGGACACCCGCCTGATGACGAAGGTGGCCCGGCTCTACCACGAGCAGGGCGTGCGCCAGCCGGAGATCGCCGCGCGGCTCAACATCTCGCAGCCGCGGGTCTCCCGGCTCCTGAAGAAGGCCGTGGCGACCGGCATCGTGCGGACCACCGTCGTGACGCCGCGTGGTGTGTTCGCCGAGATCGAGGAGGAGGTCGAGAGCCTGTACGGCCTCGCGGAGGTCGTCGTGGCCGACACCGGCGACGAGGACGACGAGCTCATCGTCACCCCGGCCCTGGGGGCCGCCGCGGCCTTCTACCTGGAGACGACGCTCAGCGCGGGTGAACGAATCGGTGTGTCGTCGTGGAGCTCGACCCTGCTGGCGACGGTCGACTCGATGCGACCGCGACACAGCCACGAGTGCGAGTCGGTGGTCCAGGTGCTCGGCGGGCTCGGCCAGCCCTCCGCGCAGTCACGGGCGACGCACCTGGTCGGACGGCTGGTCCAGGTCACCGGTGCCACGGCCACCTACCTGCCGGCTCCGGGCCTGGTGGCCACCGCGGAGACCTGCCGGGCGCTGATGCGCGAGGACAGCATCGCCCAGGCCCTCGACGCCTTCCCCGACCTGACCGTCCTGCTCGCGGGCATCGGCAGCCTGAAGCCGTCACCGCTCCTGCGGGCCAGCGGAAACGCGGTCAGCAGCGACGACGAGGACCTCCTGCGCGCCGCGAACGCCGTGGGCGACGTGTGCATGCGCTTCTTCGACTCCTCGGGCGCCCCGGTCCGCAGCCACCTCGACGAGCGGATCCTGGGCATCGACGGCGACACGCTGCGACGGATCCCCCGGCGCATCGGGGTCGCGGGCGGCCGGCGCAAGCACGACGCGATCCGCGCAGCGCTGCTCGGTGGCTGGATCAACACCCTGATCACGGACAGCGGCACCGCCGCGTACCTGCGCGAGGCCGCGGGCTGACACCCGGCTGCACCCCGGTCGACGCAGGTCGACAGGCCACCCCCTCCGCCGCGAAGGCCCTTCGGTCACCCGGGTGGCGGCCTTCGACAGGGGCCTGCCAGCGTTGACACGCGTGACGCCGCGCCCTACGCTTCGAGTGGCTTCATTCACTACCGAATGGATATTCGATGACGGTCCTCGGGCACCATGCTCTGGTGCGCGGCGGTGCGGTGCTCGCGATCGACCAGGGCACGACCAACACCAAGGCCGTGCTCGTGGACGCCACCACGGGAACGGTCCGGTCCGAGGCCTCGGCCCCCACCGGCATCCGGTACCCGGTCCCCGGGTGGGTCGAGCAGGATGCCGACCAGATCTGGTCCTCCACGCTCGCCGCCATCGACGCCTGCCTGCTTCAGTCCCCCGACGCACCAGTGGTGGGCGTGGGCCTGTCGAACCAGCGCGAGTCGGTGGTGTGCTGGAGCAGGATCACCGGCCGTCCCCTCGGCCCCGTCATCGGCTGGCAGGACGCGCGTACCGCCGCCTGGTGCGAGTCCCTCGCGACGACCCACCCGACTGCCGCCCACGTCGTCAGCGCCCGGACCGGGCTCACCCTGGACCCGATGTTCTCCGCTCCGAAGTTCCGGGCCGCCATCGACGCGGCGGTCGTCGGCGGCGCAGACCCGCGCGATGTCGCGGTGGGCACCGTCGACGCGTGGCTGCTCTTCAAGCTCACCGGCGAGCACGCCACCGAGCCCGGGAATGCTTCCAGGACACTCCTGTTCGACCTCCAGAGCCTGACCTGGCACGACGAGCTCCTTGAGCTGTTCGGTGTCGACCGTTGCCACCTGCCCGAGATCCGGCCCTCCGACGGCGGGTTCGGTGTGACCTCCGGCCGGTATGGGCGGCTCCCGGCGGGCGTCCCGGTCGTCGCGGTGCTGGCCGACTCGCACGCCGCCCTCTTCGAGCACGGGTGCACCGCTCCCGGTACGGGGAAGGCCACCTACGGCACCGGGAGCTCGGTGATGAGTCCCACCGCCGACCTGCACTCGGCGCCGGAGGGGATCGCCACGACGGTGGCGTGGCACATCGGCGGGTCCCCGACCTTCGCCCGCGAGGGCAACATCGTGGCCACCGGGTCGGCCCTGGACTGGATGGCCGCCACCCTGGGCGCCCCCGCGGGTACCGCCGGCGGCGCCTTCCTCAGCGAGCTGGCCACGGGCGCCGACGACGACGGTGGGGTCTCCTTCGTGCCCGCGTTCTCCGGCCTGGGCGCCCCGCACTGGGACCGGTCGGCCACCGGCCTCATCGCCGGGGTCACGGGCGGGACCACACCCGCCCACCTGGCTCGAGCGGCGCTGCAGTCGGTCGCCCACCAGGTCGCCGACGTCGTGGACGCGATGGAGTCCGACGGCGTCGCCCACATCGAGGTCCTGCACGCCGACGGCGGCGCCACCGCCTCCGCCCTGCTGATGCAGCTGCAGGCCGACCTCCTCCAGCGCCCGGTCGAGGTCAGCCGGAGCCCGGCGGCATCTGCCCTCGGCGTGGCTCGACTGGTCGCGCAGCGGCTCGGCGTCACCCCGCCGGCTCCCGCCACCGGCGCCCACGTCCACCCCCGGACCGGCGACCCCGCACCGGCACGGCAGGCCTGGGCGAGAGCGGTGGCCCGCTCCCGCGGCATGACCGTGCCTGTCCTCCCCACCAGCACCGAAGCACAGATCGAGAGGAACACCTGATGTCCGACTACCCGCCCTTCGGGGCCGGCCTGTGGCACTTCGCCTCGTACGTCGACCGCTACGCCACCGACGGCTACGCCCCGGAGGTGTCGACGCTCGAGCAGATCGCCAAGGCCGGCGAGGTCGGCGACCTGTCCGTGGTCGACGTGCCCTACCCCTTCACCGCGGGGGTCACCGTCGAGCAGGTCAAGCAGGCCCTGGCGGAGAACGGGCTCGAGGCGATCGGGGTGACCCCCGAGATCTACATGCGCAAGTACCGCAACGGGGCGTTCACCAACCCGGATGCCGGCGTGCGGGCCGACGCGATCGCCTTCCTCAACGAGGCCGCCGACGTCGTGCGGGCCCTCGGGGCGAAGTACCTCAAGGTCTGGCCCGGCCAGGACGGCTGGGACTACCCGTTCCAGGTGAGCCACAAGGAGCAGTGGGACCTCGCCGTCTCCGGGATGCGCGAGCTGGCCCTGGCGAACCCCGACCTCAAGATCGTCATCGAGTACAAGCCGCGCGAGCCCCGCAACAAGATGTTCTGGGACTCCGCGGCGAAGACCGCGCTCGGCATCAAGGCCATGGGCGTGGACAACGTCGGCGTCCTGCTCGACTTCGGGCACGCGCTCTACGGCGGCGAGTCACCGGCCGCCGCGGCCCAGCTGCTCATCGACCACGGCCTGCTCTGGGGCATGGACGTCAACGACAACCTGCGCGGCTGGGACGACGACATGGTCGTCGGCACGGTGCACCCGGTCGAGGTCTTCGAGTTCTTCTACACGCTGAAGATCAACAACTGGGAGGGCGTCTGGCAGCTCGACCAGTTCCCCTTCCGGGAGGACACCGTCGAGGCGGCGAAGCTGTCCATCCGCTTCCTCAAGGCCGTCCACCGAGCCCTCGACGAGCTCGACATCGACGCCCTGCGGGCCGCACAGTCCCGCCAGGACGCGCTCGGGGCACAGAAGCTCGTGCAGGACGTGCTGTTCTCCTGCATGAGGAGCGAGGCATGACCATCGAGGACCTCGTTCCGCAGGTGGACCCCGACGCCGTTCCCGTCGACACCCTGCGGGTCCTGGGTCGAGTCCCCGTCGGCGCCTCCCGCGAGGAGGCCGTGGCGCACCTGGCCGAGGCCGCCCGGCTGGTCCGCCGACGCGACATCGAGATGGTGCGCGCGGCAGGCCTGGGACACATCGGCGGCGAGTTCTCGGTGATCGACATCCTCGTCACGCTCTACCTGCACGCCCTGAACACCTCCCCCGAGCAGCTCGGCGACCCCGAGCGCGACCGGTTCATCCTGTCCAAGGGACACGCCGCCGCGGCGCTGTACACGACGCTCGCGGTCGCAGGGTTCCTGCCTCCTGACGAGCTCTCGACCTTCATGCAGCCGCAGTCCGCGCTCAACGGGCACCCGGCCCGCACGAAGATCGCCGCGGTCGAGGCGAGCACCGGGCCGCTGGGGCACGGGCTGCCGATCGCGGTCGGCACGGCCTTCGCCGGCAAGCTCGACTCGTCGGCCCGGCGCACCTTCGTCGTCGTCGGCGACGGTGAGCTGCAGGAGGGTTCGAACTGGGAGGCGCTCATGACGGCCGGCAACCACCAGCTGTCGCACCTGTGCGTCATCGTCGACCGCAACCGGCTGCAGCAGGGCGCCAGGGTCGACCAGACGAACGACCTCGAGCCGCTCGGCGACAAGCTGGCCGCCTTCGGCATGGAGGTCGTCGACGTCGACGGTCACGACCACGGAGCACTGCTGGACGTCTTCGCCGACGTGCCGGCGCCGTCCGGCCGGCCGACGGCCGTCATCGCCCACACCATGAAGGGCCACCCCATCTCGTTCATGTCCGACAACGTCGCCTGGCACCACAAGGTCCCGTCGCCCGACGAGCTGACCCAGGCCCTCGCCGAGCTGGAGACCTCATGACCGCCATCGCCCCGCCGCCCGCAGCAGCGCTCCACGACTGCCGGGACGCCTGGATCGCCACGTTGGTCGAGCTCGCGGCGGAGGACAGCCGCATCGTGGTCGTGGTCAACGACTCCGTCGGCTCCAGCAAGCTGGGCCCCTTCCAGGACGCGTTCCCCGACCGGCTCGTCAACGTCGGCATCGCCGAGCAGGACATGGTGGGCGTCGGAGCCGGCCTGGCCAACGGCGGCAAGGTGCCCTTCGTGTCGGCGGCGGCCTGCTTCCTGACCGCGCGCGCCATGGAGCAGATCAAGGTGGATGCGGCGTACTCGCAGCACCACATCGTGCTGGTCGGCCAGAGCCCCGGCATGGCCTACGGCGAGCTCGGCCCGACGCACCACTCCATCGAGGACCTCGCCTGGCTGCGCACCATCCCCGGCCTGACGGTCATCGTCCCCAGCGACCGCGTCGAGACGGCCCAGGCGATCCGCTGGGCCGCCGGGGCGGGCTCGCCCGTGTACGTGCGGGTCAGCCGGATGGGCGTGCCGGACGTCATGCCCGAGGGCTACCGGTTCCAGCCCGGTCGGGCCGTCGAGCTGCACGCCGGGAGTGACGTCACGATCGTCGCGACCGGCACGACGGTGAGCCGCGCGCTCGAGGCGGCCGGGTCGCTCGCCGACGACGGTGTGTCGGCGCGCGTGCTCGCGATGCCCACGATCAAGCCGCTGGACGGTCCGGCGCTGCTCGCTGCGGCCCGCGAGACCGCCGGCATCGTCACCGTCGAGGAGGCCCTGACCTCCGGGCTGGGTGGCGCCGTGGCGGAGTACCTCGCGCCGCGGCACCCGACCCGGATGAGGTTCGTGGGCGTCCCCGACACGTTCGCCCCGACGGGGTCGGTGGGCTGGTTGATGGACCACTTCGGGATCAGCCCCGCCGGGATCGCGGCCGCGGCCCTGGAGGTCGTCGCCGCACGCTGAGCAGAAGGGGGCGCGATGGTCGCGATCGCCCCACGGGGAAGGGGCCGGTGTCCAGGTGGACGCCGGCCCTTCCTGGTGCCCGGCATCGCGTCCACGGCGGTGTCGGGAACGAGAAGCGGGGGTGGCCGGCCGGCTGGCCGACCACCCCCGCTCCGGGTGATGGAGTGCTCAGCCGGTGACGGCGAAGTCGGTCACCTTGGCGGCGTTGTCCGTGGTGACCAGCACGCAGTCGACGGACTGCTTCTCGGGCTGCGAGGCCTTCCCGGACTTGATGAACTCGTCGGCCTGGGTGACGGCCATCTCGGCGATCTGGCTGGCCGGCTGGAGGACGGTCGCCTTGATCTTGTCGGACGTGATCGAGTTGACGACGTCGGGGCTGCCGTCGAAGCCGGTGACGACGACCCCCTTCTTGCCCGCGGCATCGAGCGCCGCCTGGGCGCCCAGGGCCATGGTGTCGTTGCCGGCGATGATCCCCTTGAGGTTCGGGTGGGCCTGGAGGATCGTCTGGGTCTTGGCCAGCGCCTCGGCCTGGTCCCAGTTCGCCGTCTGCTGGGCGACCATCTTCATCGCCGGGATCTGGTCGAGGATGTCGTGGTAGCCCTTGGACCGGACGCCGGCGTTGGTGTCGGTCTCCTTGCCGGTGAGCTCGGCGTACTCGCCGGTGTTGTTCATCTGCTTCGCGAACTCCTGGCCACCGAGCGAGGCGCCCTGTGCGTTGTTGGAGACGATCTGCGCGACGGCGACACCGGTCTGGTTGATCTCACGGTCGATCAGGAAGGAGGGGATGCCGGCATCCTTGGCCTTCTGCACGGCGGTCACGGTCACGTCGGCGCCGGCGTTGTCCAGGATGATGGCGGCGGCCTTGCGCGAGATGGCGGTGTCGAACGCCTGGCTCTGCTTGGTCGGGTCGTCGTCGTGGCTGATGACCAACGTCTCGTAGCCGAGCTCCTTGGCCTTCGCGGCGGCCGCGTCCTGCTCCGCCTTGAAGAACACGTTGTCCGGGGACGGGGTGATGATCACGACGAGCTTGGAGCCCGCCGCCGACGCCGAGGCCGAGGTGCTCGAGCCCGACGAGCTGTCGGAGCTGGAACCGCACGCGGCGGTGGCGAGGGCGAGCGCTGCGGCAGCGATCGGCACGAGGACCCGACTGAGTCGGGAGGTGTGACGGAACATTGGTGTCCTTTCGTGGTGGTGCTCAGGTGGGTTTGACTGCTGGAGATCGAGGTGCGGGGCCGACCGTGTGACGGTCGTCGGTGCCTGCGCTATGGGGGTTGTCGTCGGGTCATGAGGTGCCGGCTCACCCGGCGCGCGCGGTGAGGGTCGACTGGAGTCGCTGTTGGGCCTGCTCCATGACGATGGCCAGGATGATGACCGCGCCCTTGACGACCGACTGCCAGAAGGTCGAGACGCCGACCAGGACGAGGCCGTCAGCGAGGAAGCCGATGACGAAGGCGCCCATGACGGTGCCGACGATGGTGCCGCGGCCGCCGCTGAGGGCGGTGCCGCCGAGGACTGCCGCAGCAATCGCGTTGAGCTCGTAGGTGGTTGCCGTGTCGGGGTAGGCGGCGCCGAGCTCGGAGGTCAGCAGCATGCCGGCCAGGGCGGCGCAGGCGCCGCTGATGACGTACACGGCGATGGTGATCCGCGAGACCCGGATGCCGGCCAGCACCGCGGCACGGTCATTGCCACCGACGGCGTACACCCGGCGCCCGAACGGCGTCTTGGTCGTCACCAGGATGGCCACGGCCGCGACGGCGACCATGATCCAGACGGCGACCGGGATGCCCAGCCACTTGTCGACCCCGATGACGTGGAAGCCCTCGTTGCCGTGTCCCGGGGTGCCGGCCAGGTTCGGGAAGGTACCCCCGTTGCTGCTCAGCTGGGCCGCGCCCCGGGCCACGTAGAGCATTCCCAGGGTGGCGATGAAGGGCGGCACCCGGAACTTCGTGATGAGGATGCCGTTGACCGACCCGACGAAGCAGCCGACCAGGAGGCCGATGAGGATCACGACGACCACGGACAGGTACACCACTCCGCCGCCGGGCAGCGTCAGGCCGGAGTACAGCAGGCCCCCGACGATCATGCTGGACAACCCGGCGATCGAGCCGACCGAGAGGTCGATCCCGCCGGTCAGGATGACGAAGGTGACGCCGATCGCGAGGATTGCGTTGATCGCCACGTGCTTGGTCATCACGATGACGTTGCCCGAGGTCAGGTAGTCCTGCGAGATGGTGCCGAACAGGATGATCAGCAGCACGAGGACGACGAGGGTGCGCCCGCGGAGCAGCAGCAGGCCGACCCGGGCGAAGGTGTCACCGCGCGACGGGCCCTCGGGCTCGGGGGCCGGCTGCTGGGTCGAGGGGGCAGCAGCGACATCGGCGTTGCTCATGCGGAGTCCTCCGGGGTCGGTTGGTGTGGCTCGTCGGAGGCCGCGGTGACCGCCGCGAGCACTCGGTCGGATGCCGAGGCGGTGACGAGCGCCTCCTCGGTGAGGGCGGCCCCGGCCAGCTCGGCGGTGACGTGGCCTCGTGCCATGACGAGGACCCGGTCGGCCAGGGACATCACCTCGGCGAGCTCGGAGGAGACGAAGAGCACTCCGTAGCCCTCGGCGGCGAGCGCGCTCATGATCTCGGCGATCTGGCTCTTGGCCCCGACGTCGATCCCTCGCGTCGGCTCGTCGAGGAGGAGCACCACCGGTTCGGTGAGCAGGGCGCGGGCCAGGACCACCTTCTGCTGGTTGCCGCCGCTGAGCGAGGTGACCGGAGCCGTCAGCCCGGGGATCTTGATGGAGAGCTCGCGGACCTTGTCACCGGCCACGGTGCGCTCCAGGCCCTGGGGGAGCAGGCCACGCCGGGTGAGCTTGCCGATGGTCGACAGGAGCACGTTGTCGCCCACGCTCATCGTCTGGACCAACCCGTCGCGCTGGCGATCCTCCGGTACGAGGGCCAGGCCTGCGAGCTGGCGTGCACGGACACCGTCGCCCGTGACCAGCTTCCCGCGCACCGTGACCTCTCCCGTGGAGGGCCTGTTGCCCATCAGTGCCTCGAAGAGCTCGGTGCGCCCGGCTCCCATGAGCCCGTAGATCCCCACGACCTCACCGGCATGGACCTGCAGCGAGACGTCCTCGACCAAGGGGCGGACCGGGCCCTGCACCGTGATGCCGCTGACGTCGAGGAGGACGTCCCCGATCACCCCGGGCGTGCGGGCGAAGAGGGAGTCCGGGTCGCGACCGACCATCTGCCGGACGATCCAGCCGGTGTCCGTACCGGACATGTGCTCGTGGGCGACGACCGACCCGTCGCGCAGGACCGTCACGTAGTCGCCGATCCGGCGGAACTCGTCGAGCTTGTGCGAGATGTAGATGATCGTGACGTCGTCGCGGCGCAGGTCCTGCATCACGCCGAACAGCACGTCGACCTCGTGGTTGGACAACGCCGACGTCGGCTCGTCCATGATCAGGATCCGCACGTCCTCCAGCAGCACCCGGGCGATCTCCACCAGCTGCTGCTTGCCGATCGGCAGGTCTCCGACCATCCCGTCGGGGTCCAGGTCCTGACCGAGGCGGCCCAGGACCTCGGCGGTCCGCGCGCGCTGGGCGGCGTGGTCGACGAACCGGCGACCTCGGCGCAGCTCGCGTCCCGCGAACAGGTTCTCGGCGATCGACATGTTCGGGAAGAGGCTGAGCTCCTGGTGGATGATCCCGATGCCGAGCCCGCTCGCGTCCCGTGGGCTGTCGATGGCGACCGGCTGGCCGTCGAGCACGATCGATCCCGAGCTCGGCTGCTCCGCCCCGGACAGGATCTTCATCAGTGTCGACTTGCCCGCCCCGTTCTCGCCGACGACCACGTTGACCCGACCCCGGAAGGCCTCGAAGGTCACGCTCTTGAGCGCCTGGACTCCCCCATATGCCTTGGTGACGTCGATGGCGCGCAGGACCACCTCGTCGTCCACGGACGGACCACCCGAGGAGCGGGCCCACGACTGCGCCGGGCTCGAGGGGGCCGCGTGACCGGTCGGCTCGCTCACGAGGCGGGCTCGAGCTGGGTGGGCACGACCAGGATCGAACCCGGCGCCACGAGCGAGAACGCCCCCGCGAAGTCGACCTTCGTGCCCACGAGCCCCTTGGGGTCGAGGGCGGCCAGGACCTCGGTCTTGACCTTGGTGTTCAGCTCGGTGCCGACGTCGGCGTAGTCCAGCTGGTTCGTGAAGTCGCTGAAGTGGATGAACTTCACGCCGTCGCGAAGCGCGGTGCCGGCGATGACCGGGCCGGTCACGACCTGGACGGTGCCGTCCTTGCCCGTGGTCCCGTCGAGCTGGATCGTCAGCGGGTGGCTCGGGTTCTCCTCGTCGACCTTGGTGACCGTCCCGCTCCCGCGGGTGAGGAACGCGTACGGGCTGCCGGTGCCCGCCTGGGAGCCGTACTGCTTGCTCGCGGCGTCCTGGTCGGCCGCCAGGGCGGGCAGGAGGGTCGCGGCGTCCACGGCGTCGGTCTCGACCGCCGGCAGCACCTTCTCGGCCCAGTTCTTCTCCACGTAGGCCTTCGCGTCGAACGCCGCGGCGTTTCCGCCACCCGAGGCCGTGGCCTCGCTGGCCGGCACGTAGGTGTAGACCCCCGGGACGTGCGAGCAGCCGGTCAGCGCGGCGGCGAGCGCAGCGGACGCGACCAGGGAGACTCCGGCGCGCTTACAACGCTGAGGTTGAATAGCCATTCGCCATTGAACGAACATACATTGATGATGTCGCGTGTGAGCGCCCGTGTCAATCAGCGACGCGTCCGCCGCGCGGGCTGATCAGCCCCGGGTGGACGCGTGACTCACCCCGCTGTCGGCGAGTGGCAGCGCCGGGTGCGGAGCCGTGCCTGACCGGCGTACGGCGCGAGATCCGGCTCAGGCCGCGAGCGCCACGTCGCCGACGGGCTCGGGCCCGAGCTCGGGCTCGGGCCCGACGGCTGCGGCCCCGCGCCGGTGGAGGGCGACCAGCGCGACGGCCACGACGGCAGCCACGAGGAGTGCGGCCCCGGCGCCGCCCAGCCAGGCTTGCACCTCCGCGTACGACCGACCGGCCAGCGTACCGAGGACGACGCTCGTGGTCCCCCAGGTCAGGGCTCCGAGCGCGTTCCACGGGGCGAACCGGCGGTACGGCATCCCCGAGGCCCCGGCGAGCGCCGGCACGATGGTGCGCACGAAGGCCGTCCAGCGGGCGGCGACCAGCGCGA
>Ga0164308_10000964_pt1 | contig 15497 bp, 14 predicted proteins | sample Whisoiple_246_MG_FD_109983 | JGI IMG/M metagenome (GOLD analysis project Ga0164308, IMG submission 109983) | Soil microbial communities amended with fresh organic matter from upstate New York, USA - Whitman soil sample_246_MG | ecosystem: Environmental > Terrestrial > Soil > Unclassified >...
CGGCACGGAGTGACCGAGGTACGCGATGTGGCGGCACATCAGGCATCCCTCGCCGTACGGAATCCGGAGAAGATCTGCCGCCGTACCGGAAGGTCCCAGTTGCGGAACGTGCCACGGCAGGCGACCGGGTCCACGGCGAACGAACCGCCGCGCAGCACCTTGTGCCCGGCGCCGAAGAACACCTCCGCGTACTCGCGGTAGGGGAACGCCGCGAAGCCGGGATACGGCAGGAAGTCGCTCGACGTCCATTCCCACACGTCGCCCACCATCTGCCCCGCGCCCGCCGGGGACCGGCCCGCGGCGTACGCACCCGCGGCGGCGGGCCGCAGGTGGCGCTGGCCCAGATTGGCCCGCTCGGGCGTCGGGTCCTCGTCGCCCCACGGGTAGCGCAGGGAGCGCCCCGATCCGGGGTCGTGGCGGGCCGCCTTCTCCCACTCCGGCTCGGTCGGCAGGCGCCGGCCCGCCCAACGGGCGTAGGCGTCCGCCTCGTACCAGCTGACATGGAGCACCGGCTCGTCCGCCCGCACGGGTTCGGTCACCCCGAAACGCCTCCGCAGCCACTGTCCGGCGTCACGGTGCCAGAACAGGGGTGCCGTCAGGTCGTGTTCACGGACCATCGCCCAGCCCTCCGGCGCCCACCAGCGTGCGTCGGTGTAGCCGCCGTCCTCGATGAAGGCCTGGTAGGCGCCGCAGGTGACCGGGGCCGTGTCGATGTGGAAGGCATCCACCTCGCGCCGGTGCGCCGGCCGTTCGTTGTCCAGCGCCCAGGGCTCCGTGGACGTCCCCATGGTGAAGGGGCCCCCGGGGACCAGGACTTCGGCGGGGAGCGGGACGGTACCCGTGGGTTCCGGAGGCTCCGGGGCGCTGAGCACCGCCGGTCCGGAGCGGAGCTGATGGGTGATCAGCATCGTCTCGTCGTGCTGTTGTTCGTGCTGGGCGACCATGCCGAAGGCGAAGCCCGCACGCTCCAGCGGGCGGCCCCCGCCGTGCAGCGGGGCGCCGCCGAGGATGTCCAGCGCCCGGCCGCGTACGTCGGCGGCGTACGTCCGCGCCTCGGCGGGTGCCAGCAGCGGCAGCGAGGGACGGCTGGCCCGGGAGTGCTCGAAGGCGTCGTACAGCCCGTCGATCTCGGGGCGCATCGCCTCACGGCCGCCCACGGCCCGCAGCAGCCACAGTTCCTCCTGGTTGCCGATGTGCGCCAGGTCCCAGACCAGGGGCGACATCAGGGGGGAATGCTGCGCGGTGAGCTCGTGGTCGTCGACGCTGTCGGTGAGCAGGGCCGTGCGCTCACGGGCGGTGAGGAGCGCGGCCAGGGCGCGCTCGCGCAGGGCCTCAGCGTCGGTTTCCTGGACGGTGTGCGGAGCGGGTGTGTCAGTCATCGGACCAAGCCCTTTCCGTGAGACTCCTGTACCGGGTCGGGAAGATCGTCGGCCGGACATCGGCCCCGGGCGACGTAGCGCTCGTGGAAGGCGGCGACCGTCCCGAGGACGTGACCGCTCGCCCCCATCCTGGGCAGAGCCTCCAGCGCTGTCGTGAAACAGGCCGCCGCCGCCGCGGCCAGCTCCGGGTCACGCAGCCCGTCACGGGCGGCAGCGGTCCACAGCGGGTTGCGCGGGGCGGGAGGGAGGCCGGCGGTCTCGGCCAGCGGTTTCACCGTGCGGTACACGGTCTCCGCCGCTTCCGGGTCGTCGAACAGCGCGGTGGTGACGGCCAGGGGAACCAGCCAGCCGTCGGTGCCGGACTGGGCGTCGATCATGCGCAGTTCCAGGTGCCCGCGCGGGCGCACCGGGGGGAACAGGGTGGTGAGGTGGTAGTCGAGATCGGCCCGCACCGGTGGCCTCGGTCCGCCGCCACGGATCCAGTCCCGGAAGGTCAGCGCCTCGGGCACGTCCCACGGGCCCTCGGCGTTGCGGACACACATCACGGGAGTGGCGAGCACATGGGCGGCCCAGGCGTCCCGGGGGTCGAGGCGGCCCTGTGGTGCCAGCGTCCTGGCCGGGTCCAGATCCGCCCACAGCGCCTGCCGGGTCGACTGCCAGCCGGTGCGCCGCCCCTGCCGGAACGGCGAATTGGCGAAGGCGGCCACCAGCACCGCGCCCAGCAGATGCCCGAGCTGCCACCGTCGTCCGTAGCCCAGCGGGCCCGGCTCCTCCTCACCGGCGTCCAGGCAGACCTGGACGGAGGCGGAGGTGCACATCATCGCGCGGCCGGCGGAACCCGAACGGTCCAGCGCGGCCTCCATGGCGTCGTAACGCGGTTCACGCAGCAGGCGACGGGGCGGATTCCACGGGTCGACCCCGATGCCTGCGAGGACCAGCCCCGACCGGCCCAGGGTGTCGCGCACGGCGGCCAGATCCGCGGCCGTGGCGTCCACGCACTCCATCAGGGAGCCCTTGGGCTGCGAGCTCAGTTCCAGCTGGCCACCGGGCTCGAAGGTCAGCGCGGCGTCGAGCGGGGTCGCGCGCACCGCGTCGGCCGCGGCGCGCAGTCGGTCCTCGGGGACAAGGGCCTCGGGGTGTTCACGGTCGTGGACGAGCCATTCCAGCTCCACACCGACCGTCCGGGGCGGTCCCGTCTTGAAACATATGCCGCGGAGCAGATCCTCCGCCTCCTCCTCGCCGAGCGGTGCCGCGTCGACGGGCGGGCCGTGCTGACCGAGAGTGTCCGGGGGCATGCCGGGCCTCCTCCAGAGAGTGCTTCCTTCCCACCCAAACCCTTACCGGGAGTTCGCACAAGGGTGCCCCCGTACGACGGAAATATGGTTGCGTCCATGCCGCCGCGACGGTCAGCATGCCCCGTATGCACCACACCACGGGGGAGCGGCGATGAGCGCACGGCTGCGCGGTATCGCGCGCGAGACGGAGTCCATCGTCCTGGCCGGGCGCTATCGCACGCCCGAGGGCCGCGAGGTGTCGATCGGCCGTGAGGTGGCCGCGGCGCTCTCCGGGACCCGGCTCCACGGCCCCGGTCCGGTACCCGTGGCCGCCCTGGACACCGACCGCACCCCGGTGGTCGAGGTGACCGGTGAGACGAGTCTGCAGGCGGCGCGCCGGATGACCGCCGGGGCGACGGGCAAGGTCGCCGTGCTCAACTACGCCTCCGCCCGCAACCCCGGCGGCGGCTACCTGAACGGCGCGCAGGCGCAGGAGGAGTCCCTGTGCCGCGGCTCCGCGCTGCACGCCACGCTGCTGCGAGCCCCGGACTTCTACGCGCACCACCGTGCCGAACGCAGCGCCCTCTACACGGACCGGGTCATCCACTCGCCGGGCGTGCCCGTCTTCCGCGACGACCGGGGAAGACTGCTGGAAGCCCCGTACCTCGCCGGTTTCCTCACCTCGCCCGCGCCCAACGCCGGAGTCGTCCGCCGCCGTGACCCCGAGCTGGCCCCGCGTATCCGCACCGCACTGGCGAGCCGGGCTGAACGCGTGCTCGAAGTCGCCGCCGTGAGCGGCTACCGGCGGCTGGTGCTGGGGGCGTGGGGCTGCGGCGTGTTCATGAACGACCCCGCCGAGGTGGCCGGCGCCTTCCGCGCCCTGCTCCGTGGCGACGGACGGTTCGCGGGGCACTTCGAACAGATCGTCCTCGGCATCCCGGACCGTGACCCCGACTCCGCCGTCCGGGCGGCGTTCACCCGTGAGTTCGGCGGTCAGCTCCAGCCGTAGCGCTCCCGCAGCCGCCCCACGACCAGGTCGTACCTGCCCCGGTCCAGCGCACAGGCCTCGCGCCGCATCCCGTCCTCGTGCACCCGCAGCACCCGGTCCAGGTCCACCCATGACGGCCGCCCCGAGCTGTCCCACGGGCCCGCGCCCAGTGCCACCCACTCGTGGTCCCCGTGGTGCTGCTTGCTGGACAGCTGCACGGCGAGAAGGGTGCCCTCGTCCTCCCGCGCCACCACGAGAACCGGCCGGTCCTTGCCCCGGCCGTCGTTCTCCTCGAACGGCACCCAGGTCCACACGATCTCGCCCGGGTCCGGATCACCGTCCCGGTCGGGGGCGTACGAGGTGCGGACGGTCCCCACCTCGCGCGGTTCGGCCTCCGCGGTGGCCGCCGGGCCGCTCCGGCCCGGGAAGTCGGTCGTGCTGTCGCTGCTGTGGTTGTGCTCGAACGTCATCGCAACACCGTAGAACCTCCACGGCCCTGACCGCGGAGCGGGTCGGCGGAACGGGACACGGCTCGACCTCGTGATCACCTCATCCACCGTCATACGCGTGGCCCGCGCCGTCATCGTCCGCCGACCCCTCGCGACGGCTCCGTGTCCGCGGGGACGCCCCGCACCCCTGGCACGGCGTCAGGACCGCCGGAGCCGGCGCCCGCGCCGGTCGACGCCACCCGGGCGCGGGCGGGTGCCGCACCGTCGACGCACCCGGTGCGGTGCCCCGGCCCGCAGGCCGGGGCGACGGGTCTGGAAGACTGCCGCACGCCATGAGCCAGTTATCCCCTCAGCCCGCCGGCACCTCCCTACCGACCAGCGCCGACGTGGCGCGGCTGGCAGGGGTCTCCCGGGCCACCGTGTCCTACGTACTGAACAACAACACGACCGTCCGGATCAGCGACTCCACGCGCCGCCGTGTCAGGGAAGCCGCCGCGGACCTCGGCTACGTTCCCCACGCGGCGGCCCGGAGCCTTCGGGCCGGGCACTCCAGAACGGTGCTGCTGCCCGCCGGGCAGGCCCCGGCCGGCGCGCTGTACCAGCGCTTCCTCACCCAGCTCGAATCAGGTCTGCGCCGCCTCGACTACACCGTCGTACGGTACGGCGGTGTCGGTCAGGACGCCGACGAGGCGGCCATGACCTGGGCGGAGCTCCGCCCCGTCGCCGTCGTGTCACCCGACGACCTCGCCCTCACCCCGTACGGCATAGGCGTCCTCACCCGTTCCGGGGCCAGGGCCGTGATCACTCTCGGGTCCCAGCCGGTGGACGGGGCGCACGCCCTCGTCGTGGACCAGCGGGAGGTAGGCGCGCACGCGGTCCGGCACCTGCTCGCGCGTGGACGTCGCAGCATCGGGGTGGTCGTACCGCAGGAACCCGGGCACGCCCTGATCGCCCGGCCGCGCCTGGCCGGAGCCCTGAGGGCCGTGGAGGAGTCGGACGCGGACGCCGGTGTCCGGGCGCTTCCCCTGCGGTACCAGGAGGATTCGGCCCAGGACCTCGCCTCACGCTGGCGGACGCTCGGCCTGGACGCCGTGTTCGCCTACGACGACGAGTACGCGATGCTGCTGACGCGCGCCCTCCAGGACGCCGGCCTCGTCATACCCGGCGACACGGCCGTCATCGGTGCCGGCGACCTGATGCTCGGCAGGCTCCTCAGGCCCCGGCTCAGCAGCGTCGCCATGGAACTGACGTGCGAGCAACGGCCCGCCGAGATGATCGACCGGCTGGTACAGAACCCCGGAGGCCCGCCGGAGCGCCACCATCTCCTGCGGCCCGCCGTGGTGGCGCGTGAATCCAGCTGACCGGTCCCACGACGTGCGGGGCCGCGCCCGGATGTCTAGCGTCGTCGGCATGAGCCATCCGCAGAGCTACGAGATCCTGCTGTTCCCCGAACCGGAGGAGCCCGACGCGGGAGGTCCCGAGCCCGGCACCGCGATCCGCTCCGCAGTCGTGGCGGCCACCGGGAAGACCGGGGCTTCGGGTTACCCGCGTTACGAGGGCGGAGGCATGGAGGCGGACGTCGATCCCGCCACGCACACCGTGGAGGCCCTTCTCGTGGACGGCGCCGAGATCGACTACGGGCTCACCGTCCGGATCGCGGAACGCATCCGCGGGACGGGAGGAGCCCAGGAGTACGACGGCAGCGGTGAGGCGCCGGAACCACCCGAGGAGAGCGCCACGGCTTCCGGGCAGCAGGGGAACGGATGACCCCGTGACCCGCGGATCCGGCGCACGAAGAGGGCCCGGCCGTCCGGCCGGGCCCTCACCGCGACGGTCGCGGATGCGCAGGGACTACTGAGGCTCCTGCTGCGCCTGCTTCTGCTCCTCGACGGACTTGCGCACCTCGTCCATGTCCAGGTTGCGCGCCTGGCCGATGACGTCCTCCAGCGCCGCCTCGGGGAGCGCCCCGGGCTGGGAGAAGACCGCCACGTTGTCACGGACGATCATCAGCGTGGGAATCGACCGGATCTCGAAGGCCGCAGCCAGTTCCTGCTGCGCCTCCGTGTCGACCTTGGCGAAGACCAGGTCGGGGTGACGCTCGGACGCGGAGTCGTAGACGGGGGCGAACTGCCGGCACGGACCGCACCAGGAAGCCCAGAAGTCGATCAGCAGGAATTCGTTGTCGCTCACGACCTGATCGAAGTTTTCCTTGGTGAGCTCTACGGTGCTCATACTCTGTTACCTCTTCCTGGGACAGTTCGGACCTGTCCGGCACAACGGTGACGTCACTTGCGGTATTCCGCCTGCCCATGTGGCCGCTCCGCACACCCACGAGGACACTGTTCCCATGACAGATCTTGATGGTGTGAAGAGCGGTGAATACGACGTCGTCGTCATCGGGGCCGGCCCGGTGGGCGAGAACGTGGCGGACCGTGCCAGGGCCGCCGGACTGAGCACCGCGGTGATCGAGTCCGAACTCATCGGCGGCGAATGCTCCTACTGGGCCTGCATGCCCAGCAAGGCGCTCCTGCGCCCGGTCGTCGCGCGGGCCGACGCACGCCGGGTCCCCGGTCTGAGCGACGCGGTGCAGGGACCGCTCGACGTGGACGCCGTACTGGCCCACCGCGACTACGAGACGTCCCACTGGAAGGACGACGGCCAGGTCGGCTGGCTGGAGAGCATCGGCGCGGACATCTACCGCGGCAAGGGGCGGCTGACCGGCGTCCGGCAGGTGTCCGTCACGGGCGCCGACGGTACGGAGCGGTACCTCACCGCACGGCACGCCGTCGCCGTCTGCACCGGCAGCCGGGCCGTCGTCCCCTCCCTGCCCGGCATCGCGGACGTCCGCCCCTGGACCAGCCGCGAGGCGACCAGCGCCAAAGAGGTGCCGGGCCGGCTCGTCGTCGTCGGCGGGGGAGTGGTCGGCGTGGAGATGGCCACGGTCTGGCAAGGGCTCGGAGCCGAGGTGACGATGGTGGTCCGGGGCAGCCAACTGCTTCCCAGGATGGAGCCCTTCGCCGGTGAGCTGGTCGCCGAGGCGCTCACCGAAGCCGGCGCACGCATCCTGACCGGGGTCTCGACGACGGCGGTGAGCAGGGCCGGACAGGACGGTCCGGTCACCGTCGAACTGGACGACGGCGAACGGCTGGAGGCCGACGAGATCCTCTTCGCCACCGGCCGTGCCCCGCGCACGGACGACCTGGGCCTCGACACGGTGGGACTCGAGCCCGGCTCCTGGCTCACCGTCGACGACAGCTGCCGTGTCGACGGCAGCGACTGGCTGTACGCCGTCGGAGACGTCAACCACCGTGCTCTGCTGACCCACCAGGGCAAGTACCAGGCGCGCATCGCGGGAGCGGCGATCGCGGCCCGCGCACAGGGCACACCCCCGATGGAGACGGACCCGTGGGGCGCGCACGCGGCCACCGCCGACCACGCGGCCGTCCCCCAGGTCGTGTTCACGGACCCGGAGGCGGCCTCGGTCGGCCTCACCCTCGCCGAGGCGGAAGCGGCGGGCCACCGGGTCCGCGCCGTCGACCACGACCTGGCCGCGGTCGCCGGTTCCGGTCTGTACGCCAAGGGCTACAAGGGCCGGGCCAGGATGGTCGTCGACCTCGACCGCCGGATCCTGCTCGGCGTCACGTTCGTCGGACCGGGCATCGGAGAACTGCTGCACTCGGCGACGATCGCCGTCGCCGGGGAGGTCCCCGTGGAGCGGCTGTGGCACGCGGTACCCGCCTACCCGACGATCAGCGAGGTCTGGCTGAGGCTGCTGGAGTCGTTCAGGGGGTAGCGGCCCGGGCGCCGCCGACGAGCCGCTGCGGGAGGTGGCGGACCGGGTTTTCCGTGGCGCCGGGCGGTGGTGTCTGCGCGGGGCCTGTGGTCACGCGTGCGTCCGGCGGTACCGCGCCGGTGCTCCCGCCGCGGTCCGGCCGGGCCGGTCGGGCCCGGCCGGAACGGCGGATCAGATGTCGACGACCCGGTAGGCGAGGGTGTAGACGCCACCGGATCCTTCCAGCACCCGGTACTGCGTCTCCGCTCCGACCTCGTTGCCCGTGACGGTCACCGAGCCGAGCCGGTCGTCGCTGCTGGTGCTGTCGTAGTCCCACAGCGAGAGCGTGCGGGACTCGGTCCTGCCGAGGACCAGCAGCGCGTTGCCGTTGCTCCCGTCCAGGGCACGGCGGTAGCCGGTGCCCATGGTCTGGTACGACGCGTTGGCGGGCCAGAGCCTCACGGCCTTGCCGCCGTTCGCCGCGATGTTGAGGTAGGCCTCGTCGTGGTCGCCCTCGCTCTCGTCGCCGCAGTACAGGTCGACGAGCTGGATCTGCACGTAGTCGACCGGATCGGCCTGCGCGGCGCCGGCGGCGCCCACCAGCGAGGTGAGGCCCAGCGCGCCCGCAAGGGCGAGGGTGGTCAGTCGTCGGACGGTCATCGTGTCCCCCGTGGTCTCAGTGTTTCCGGCCGGCCCTCCGACCGGCTCGAAGAACAGACTGCCGGACCGCCGTGCGCCGTTCTACGCGCGTTCCGCTGAGCGGAACCGGCGCGCGGACAGGGACGGACCGCGTCAGGAGCTCCGTACCCGGCGATGCGTCAGTAGTGCAGGACGGGAGGCAGACGGGGCGGGGCGCCGGCCCGGACGAGGGCGGCGGTGACGGCCGCGGCCGCCCGGGCCGCCTCCTGGGCCGCTCGCTGCAGTCCCTGGGCGGACAACGTCATGACGGCGATCGCGGCAAGGGTCCGGTCGTCCCGCCCTCGCACCGGCAGCGCCGCGCAGCACACCCCGTCCATCACCTCCGCGCACTCCAGCACCGCCCCCGGCAGCCGGCCCCCGGAACCGGCCCGGCCCCGACCGCTCAGCACCTGGCCCGCCGCGGTGTCCAGCAGGAAACTCATCCCGTTCCGCACCGGCACCAGCGGCTCCGCCTCACCCGGCACGGATGCCACGGTGAGTGCCCGGCCGTCGTGCAGGACGGTCAGCAGGGCGCTCGCCCCGGTGGCCGCCCGCAGCCGGTGCAGCGGGTGACGGGCCGCCACCCGTAAGCCCGGGTGCGGCTCCCACGCCTGCCCGAGACGGTAGAGCTGCGAGCCGACGCGGTAGCGGCTGCCCCGCCGCTCCACCGCTCCCACCAGCAGCAACTGCTCCAGCAGCCGGTGCGCGCTCCCCTTGGGCAGGGCGCAGGCCGCAGCGATCTCGGTGAGCCCTGCCTCCCCGCCGCACCGGCGCAACGCCTCCAGGAGCGCGAACGCCCCCTCGATCACGCCTCTCCCGCGGTCCGTTCCCCGCTCCTGCTCCCCGCCTGCGTGTCGCGACATCTCTCCCCCAGCCGGTCCACCGGGCCGTACCCCTTCGCACGGCCGCCGAGAGAGAATGCCCGACCTTCACAGCAGGGGCACACCCCGCCACGCGTGAACGTGACCCACGGCACATCGGACCCCGCTACCCGTGGGACGGGAGGAGCGCGGGAAGGCTCCGGGGCCCGGTGGGGCCGGCCGCTGACGCTGTCCCTGGAGGGGGATGCTCGCCCTGTCCGCCGTCGGAGCGTGCGGGGCGGGACGCCGTCTCCACCTGTGCGGGCGGTCGCCGCTACGGCCGGGTGAAGGTCATGTGCGTGACGCCGCCGGGGGTCGTCACGGACTCGGCCCTGAAGCGCTTCTCGAGCCCTTCGAGCCCGTCCCACAGGCGCTCGCCACGGCCCAGGACGATCGGGACGACGGCGACGTGCAGATGATCGACGAGGTCTTCCGCGAGGAACTCGCGGACCGTGGACGGCCCGCCACCGATCCGCACGTCCAGGCCGCCCGCGGCCTCGCGGGCCTGACGGAGGGCCTCCTGCGGTGTGGCGTCGATGAAGTGGAACGTGGTGCCGCCCTCCATCTCCACCGAGGGGCGGGGGTGGTGGGTCAGGACGAACACCGGGGTGTGGAAGGGCGGATTGGGCCCCCACCAGCCCTTCCAGTCGTCGTTCTCCCACGGCCCGCGCAGAGGGCCGAACTTGTTGCGGCCCATGATCTCCGCTCCGACGCCGGCCTCCCAGGTGCTCGCGATGGCGTCATCGGCCCCGGTGCTCCCGCCCGGCTTGCCCAGCATCCGCTGGAAGGTCCTGGTCGGGAAGAACCATTCGTGGAGCCGTGTGCCGGCGTGGCCGAACGGGGCGTCGGGGCTCTGCCCTTCACCGGTGGCGAATCCGTCGACGGAGACGGAGAAGTTGTGGACGCGCACGCGGGACATTGCGTGAAATCCTGTCGTCGAAGCGATGTGATGGCGAACCGAGGAGCGGTCATCCGGACGGTCCCCATCATGGCCGCGCTCGGCTCCAGGGAAGCGCGACACCGCTGGACCGCACCCGAACGCAGTGCCCGCGCCCGCCTCTCGACGGGTGAAGTATCTCAAATGATGGACGCGATGTAACCGGTCCGTGAGATGCGTGAGAGCGTTACCGGGCCCGCACGGGTCGCGCGGCCTTGCCACGAGGGGGACCTGCACCGCCCGCGGGACCGCCGGCGCCCCTACGTCGACGGCCGCACTACGCCCTCGTGGGAAAGTCCCAGAGATGTACGCTCCCACCACCGGGCCGGCCCAGGCCCCGTCGCACTCCCAGGCCGCTCCCGGCAACTCGCGGTCCCGCGTCCTGATCGCCAGCCTCATCGGCACGACGATCGAGTTCTACGACTTCTACGTCTACGCGACCGCCGCGGTCCTGGTCTTCCCGAAGCTCTTCTTCCCGAGCAGCGACCCGACCACGGCCCTGCTCTCCTCCTTCGCGGTGTTCGGCGCGGCCATGGTCGCCCGCCCGATCGGCGCCATCGTCTTCGGCCACCTCGGCGACCGTCTCGGCCGCAAGGGCACACTGGTGGCCTCGCTGCTCACGATGGGCATCGCCACCTTCCTGATCGGCGTCCTGCCGACGTACGCGCAAGCCGGCTGGGTCGCCACGGCGCTCCTGGTGCTGATGCGACTCGCCCAAGGCTTCGCGCTCGGCGGCGAGTGGAGCGGCGCGGCCCTCGTGGCCACCGAGAACGCACCCGCCGGGAAGCGCGCGCTGTGGGGCACGTTCCCGCAGTTGGGCGCCCCGCTCGGGTTCATCATCGGCAACGGACTCTTCCTGGTCATCGGCGCGCTGCTGCCCTCCGCGGCCGGCGCCGACCCCTCCCAGCCCTCGGACGCCTTCCTGAGCTGGGGCTGGCGGATCCCGTTCCTGTTCTCGGCGGTGATGGTCGCGATCGGTCTGTGGGTGCGCATGCGCCTGGTCGAGTCCCAGGTCTTCGCGAAGACGCAGGAGACCGGCAAGGTCCGCAAGCTGCCGCTGGCCACCGTCTTCCGTCACCACTGGACGCAACTGGTCCTGGGCAGCTTCGCGATGCTGGCGACGTACGTCCTCTTCTACCTGATGACGACGTTCTCGCTGAGCTACGGCCGCACCGCCGAGGACGCGGACGTGCCGGGCCTCGGTTACAGCTACACCACGTTCGTCCTGATGATGATCTTCGGTGTGGTCTTCTTCGCCGCGTTCACCCTGATCTCCGGTCCGCTCGCGGACAAGTACGGCCGCCGCAAGACCCTCGCCTGGGTCACCGTGGGCATCATCGTCTTCGGCCTGGTCTGGGTGCCCCTGATCGACCTGGGCACGCTCGGCGTCGTCCTGTGGCTCGTCCTCGGCTTCACCCTGATGGGTACGACGTTCGGTCCGATGGGCGCGATGCTCCCGGAGCTCTTCCCGACCAGCGTCCGCTACACGGGCTCCGGCATCGCCTACAACGTCAGTTCCATTCTCGGCGCGGCCGTCGCCCCGTTCGTCGCGGTCGCCCTCTGGGAGGCCGGCGACGGCTCCCCCTGGCTGGTCGGCGTCTACCTCTCCGTGATGGGCGTCCTCACCCTGACCGCCCTCCTCATCGGCAAGGAGACGAAGGACGTAGCTCTTGACGAGGGCGAGGTCCCGGCGGCCCCCGCCCGCACCGAGGCCCCGTCCGTCTGACGCGGACCTGCTGCCTCGGCGGGGGCCGACCGGACGGTGGCCGACGTGCGGTCAGCTCCCGTCCGGTGTGTCGTGCAGGAACTCCAGACGCTGCTGCGCCACCGTCAGGTGCCTGCGGTCGAGCGAGGGGAGCGCCCGCAGCAGGCTGATCAGTTCCGGGCCGCACTCCCGCGCCCGGGCCGCGTCCTGCAGCTGGGTCCAGCAGTAGTGGGCGCTCCGGGCCGCGGAGAGGACTTCCGGGGCGTCCGGTGACTGGTGCACGAGCCTGGTCCGTCCGGCACCGACCCAGAGCTGCGTCGCGAGCAGGAAGTTGCCGGACATCTTCGCGAGGTCGGCCCGGATCTCCACCCACTCGGTGGCCTTCGGCGAGTCGAAGCCGTCGGTCTGCAGGATGTACTGCTCCCACATCTGTGCCATCTGGGCGGCCTCCGTGTGCCGGCCCGACTGCGCGAGGGCGTGGATGTGGGGACGGGGGTCCTGCGCCACGAAGACCGGGTGGGCGGGCGGCGGCTGAGTCGACGGCGCGGCATCGGTCTGCGGCACGACGACGGTGCCGGTCCGCGGAGCCGGCCCCGCCCCGCGGCCGCCACCCGGCTCGTGGGCGGGCCGGGGAACCACCGGCTGGGGGGCGGGGCCGTCCGTCCTGCCCTGAGGCCGGTCCGTCGCCGGATGGCCGAAGGCGTATCCCGGCGCCGTGATCTCCCTGATGCCGGGGAGGACGAGTGCCCCCGGAGGCAGAGCGGCGGACGCCACGGTCAGTGCGTGCAGCCGGGAGTTCGACGGCCGCTCCGGGGCGTGACGCAGTTGCTCGATCCAGTGCCTGGTGTACGAGCTCACCCCCTCGTCCCCGGCGAACCCGGGCGGGGTGACGACGCCGTACACCTCGGCCGCCGTCGAGGCGGGCAGCGTCCCGTACTCCCGCAGAAGAGGCCAGGCGGCCTTGTCCGCCGCCAGGTCGAAGACCACCGTGGTGAGCCCCTGGGGGCGGGTCCGCAGTTCCGTGCCCAGCCATTCCCAGGGGAGCGCGGTGTAGCGGACGGTGGAGGCCGTGGTCCTGGAGAGGGCGAGGTAGAGCTGTTGTCCCCGACGGTCGGTGGTGAGCCGGCCGGAGAGGTAGACGAGCAGCGGGCCGGGGGTCGCGGCGGCCGTGCGCAGTCGTACCTGAAGGGCGTTCTGGTCGTGGATGCCGTCGAGATACGTGGTGTCGCTCGGCACGTTGCTGCCCAGCAGGGCGGAGACGGGGACCATGGACAGCGCCGCGAGGTTCTTCGACGGGAGCACCTGGACCGTGCGGCGCCGGGTGGCGCTGTCCCCCGCGATCAGAAGTACGTGCCCTCGTTGTTGCTTCGCCCCGTTGATCTGCATGGACAGCACCGTACCCATAGGGCGGCAGACCTCTGCGGTCGCTCTGCCGGGCCGCCTGCTGAGAGGCAGTCATATGTCCGCATGCAGGGGGTTTCTGCCCGGCTCGCCCCGTGGGCCGATGCCCGGTGTCCACCGGCGACGAGGGAGGACGCGGACCCGGGCGGGACGCCCTGGCGGCCGGGTCCGTCGTCGTCCTGGCGACAGGTCCCGGCCGCCACCGCCGACGACCGTCCGAGCCGCTGCCCGCCCACGGTGGAGCAGACCCGGCGACGGGACGGTCAGCCGGCCGGCGGCCCGTCAGGTCCCACGTCGCCGGGAGGGGCGACGAAGGATGCCCTCACCGGCGTCCCCTGGCGCGGCGCACCAGCAGGACGACGGCGAGCAGGGCACCGCCCGCCAGGAGCGGCTTGCGGTTGGCCCGTGCGATCGACGTCGCTCGCCCGGCCTTTTCCAGGACGGGGTCGGGCGTCTTGTCCGCCGCGTACTGTCCGGCCTTGCTCGCGGTCTCCCGCACCTGCGCGGCGGCCTGGGCCGTCTTCTCCAGGACCGGGTCGGGTGTCCTGTCCTTCACGCGCTCGGTGGCCTGCTCCGCCTTCTCACGGATCTGATCCGCCACCAGGGAAGCCTTCTCCGAGGCCTGCTTCCTGGCAGCGGCCGACTTCTCCTTCGCCTGCGCCTTGACGTCGGCCTTGGCACCCAGGGCCTCGGCCGTCCTCCCGAGTTCGTCACGGGTGCGCTCGGCCTGTTCACGCAGCTCGTCTGTGCTGGAGGCGTCGGGGACCGGGGTGCCTATGTCGGCCCGGGATTCTTCCTTCATCGTCATGCCCTTTCCTCGGTCTCGGCCTGATCGGCCTCGACACTGTCGACGGTCGGCTCGGGTGAGCGGGTGCCGGCCCCGTCCGGCGGCACCGGCGCGGGAGCCGCGACGCGTGGCCGCGATCGGAGCCCGGGTCGTCAGGACCCGATGCCGGCGGCGGCGACGAAGCGGCCACCGCCCGTCCCGTTGCAGCTCGTCCGTACGGAGCCGTCTTTGCCGTTGTACCGGCTCGACTACCCCCGAACCCCGCTCGCACCCACCCCGTCGGGAGGTGACACCTCCGCACGGACGGACCGGGTACGCCAGGTGCTCCTGGGACCCCGTCCTCCAGCCCTGCGGACCGCCGGTCGGCAGACTTGGGGCCAGCGGTCGGCGGTCAGCGGTCGGCGGGAAGGGCCTGTTCGGTCCAGATGGTCTTGCCGGAGCGGGTGTACCGCGTCCCCCACCTCTGGACGAGCTGGGCCACGATGAAGAGGCCGCGCCCGCCCTCGTCGTCCTCGCCGCTGTGGCGCAGGTGGGGTGAGGTGTGGCCGGTGTCCGCGATCTCGCACAGCAGGGTGCGATCACGGATGAGGCGCACGTGGAGAGGCCCCTCGGCGTACCGGACGGCGTTGGTCACCAGCTCGCTGACGACGAGCTCGGTGGCGAACGACAACTCGTCGAGACCCCAGCGGTGCAGCTGTGCGGTGGTCAGTTCCCGGGCGTGGCCCGGTGCGACCATCTCCGCGTCCAACTCCCACTCGGCCACCTGCGAAGCGCCCAGCTCGCGCGTGCGGACGAGCAGCAGAGCGGTGTCGTCGGCCGCCGGGCCGTTCGGCAGGAGTTCTTCCACCGCCCGGTCGCACAGTTCTCCGAGCGCCGTCCGGCGGTCGTCCCCGAGAACGTGTCCCAGGATGTCCAGCCCGTGATCGATGTCCCGGTCGCGGGACTCGACCAGGCCGTCCGTGAACAGCGCCAGCAGACTGCCCGCCGGGAGCTCCATCTCCAGGGGCTCGAACGGCAGTCCGCCGAGCCCCAGCGGCGGGCCGGCCGGCAGGTCCGGGAAGGAGGGCTCGCCCCGCGGTGGCACGACGGCAGGCGGAAGGTGCCCGGCCCTGGCCATGACGCAGCGGCGGGAGACCGGGTCGTAGACCGCGTAGAGACAGGTCGCCCCGGTGGTCACGTCGAAGTGGGCCCCGTCCGCCGAGCCCGCCCCGCCCCACTGCTCCTCCGCCGACTGCCGCACCAGATCGTCGAGCCGTGACAAGAGTTC
>Ga0164308_10000965_pt1 | contig 15492 bp, 13 predicted proteins | sample Whisoiple_246_MG_FD_109983 | JGI IMG/M metagenome (GOLD analysis project Ga0164308, IMG submission 109983) | Soil microbial communities amended with fresh organic matter from upstate New York, USA - Whitman soil sample_246_MG | ecosystem: Environmental > Terrestrial > Soil > Unclassified >...
CCCAGCACGCCGCCCTCGGCGCACGACGGCACCATGCCGGGAGGCGGGGGCTCCGGGTACAGGTCCCGGTACTGCACACCCTCCTGCGTGCCGCCGCGGGGCTCGGACCAGAACACACTGGCCTGGCCCTCGAAGCGGTAGATCGAACCCCACACGTAGGGCTTGCCGAGCAGCACGCAAGCGTCGTTCACCAGGTAGCGGGTGGCGAAGTTGTCCGTGCCGTCCAGGATCAGGTCGTACGGCTCGAAGATCTCCAGGGCGTTCCCCGAATCCAGCCGCTCGGTGTGCAGGTTCACCGTCACGTAGGGGTTGATCTCGGCGATCGACTCCGCCGCCGAGACCGCCTTCGACTTGCCGATGTCCGACTGGCCGTGGATCACCTGACGCTGCAGATTGGATTCGTCCACGGTGTCGAAGTCCAGGATTCCCAGGGTGCCGACGCCGGCCGCGGCCAGGTACAGCAGGGCGGGCGAGCCGAGACCGCCCGCGCCGACGACCAGCACCTTCGCGTTCTTCATCCGCTTCTGCCCGGTCATTCCGACGTCCGGGATGATCAGGTGCCGCGAATAGCGTTCGACTTCGGCCTTGCTCAGCGATTCGGCCGGTTCCACCAGCGGGGGCAATGTCACGGGGTCTCCTTGTGCGCGGAACTGCACTGCTGCGTCGTGCCCACGATGCTGCCCGAGATGGCGCAGCACAGCGCGGCACGATGGAACGGCAACGCAATTGAACTGAAGCGATTCTGCCTCAGCGGTAACCCACCGGATGCCACGGAACTTCCCTGATCGGCGCCGCAGTGACGAACCAGACCGGGAAATCTGTATCGAACCGCAGGCAGCCGCCCCGCACGATGTCCCGAACGGCACAGCATTCCACCGGAAAGCAGCTATTGCCGGGTTCGCAGATAGTCGGCAACCACCTCGGCGCCGAGCCCGTCCAGATCCGGCGCCACCACCCGCCCGTGACAGCGCCGTGCCAGGGAATCGATGAAGTCGGCCAGTCTCGGGTCGTCACCGAGCACGAAGAACGTGATGGCCGCCCGCCTGGCCGACAGTCGATCGAGTTCGGTCACCGTCGCCTGCAGGGTGTCTGGTTGGGTGGGATAGGCGAACGCCAGCTGACCGTCGGCATCGACGTGAGCGGTCGGCTCGCCGTCGGTCACCACCAGGATCACCGGCACCGCATCGGGGTGGCGGTGCAGATGGTCGCCGGCCAGCAACAGCGCGTGATGCAGGTTGGTGCCCTGCACGTAGGCACCCTCCAGCCCGATCAATTCCGCCAGCTCCACCTTCTCCGCGCCCCGGCCGAAGGTGATCAACTGCAACGCATCGGTCCGGAACCGGGTGGAGATCAACTGGTGCAGGGCAAGGGCCGTGCGTTTCATCGGAACCCAGCGGCCGTCCTGGACCATCGACCACGAGGTGTCGACGCACAGCGCGACCGCCGCCCTCGTCCGGTGCTCGTTCTCGACGACCTCCACATCGGCGACGTCCAGCATCCGGTCGTCGCCACCGGCTCGACGCAGCTGCGCATTGAGCAGCGTTCGGGAGACGTTCCACGGTTCGGTGTCGCCGAATGCCCACGGCCGGCTCGCCATGTTCGGTTCGCCGGCCGCTCCGGCATGGCGGGTCAACCGCTCCCCGCGCCTGGCGCCGAGCTTGTCCACCACGTCGCGCAGCACCGATTCGCCGAGGCGTCGGAGTGCCTTCGGCGAGAGCCGCAACGATCCGTCGGCCGCTCGTTCGAAGACGCCCTGCTCGCGCAGTTCCTTCTCGAGCTCTGCGAGAGCATCGACGTCGGCCCTGGCGCGCTCACCCAGAACGGACTCCAGAGCGTCCAGGTCGATGTCGTCCAGCCGGGCACCCGGGTAGCGCTGACCCAGCTGGTCGATGAGTTCCTCCAGCCGCCCGAGCTCCTCCATCGCCCTGGTGGCCTCGCCCAGCCCCATCGGCGACTCACCGCGGAACCGGCCGGACCCGGACCAGTCCTCCCCCGGCCGAAGATTCTGCAGTGCGGCGTCGAGCTGCTCGAGCGAGCGACCCAGCTGCGGACTGCCGAACGCCTGTTGGCTGAGTTCGGCGAGCTCGGCCCGCTGTTCGGGGCTGAGCGACTGCATCATCCGCTGCGCCGCGGCCGAACGCGCCGCCAGGACATCGATCAGTTCGTCGACGGTGGTGGGATTCTCCGGGAAGAAGGTGCCGTGTTCGGCCATGAAGTCGGCGAACTGCGCGGTGGTGTCCGCTCCGCTCTGATGCGCCTCGAGCAGTGCGTTCAGGTCGTTCAGCATCCGCTGGATCTGCTCGACATCCTGCGGCGTCGCCTGTTGCAACGCCTGCTTCATCCCGCTGAATCGCTGGTCGAGCAACTCGCGACCGAGCAGGGCCTGGATCTCCTGGTACGCGGCGCGGCCTTCGGCGGATTGCCAGTCGTACTCACTCAGCGCACGCACTGCGCGTGCGGTGTTGTCCGGCAGTGTCGCCAGATCCAGTTCCCGGAAGCGGGCGTCCTCGGAATCCTGCCTGGCCAGCGCGTCCTTCTCGGCCGTCAACGCGCGGTCGAGAAGCTCCCGAACCTCCTGCAGGGTGCCGTCGATCCGGTTGTCCCGCTGCAACTCTCGGCGGCGCTGCCACAACCGGCGGCTCAGTTCGTCGAGCCCGCGCCGGTCGCCGACACCCTGTCTGAGCAGCTCGCGCAGAGCCTGCTGTGGTGAGCCGCCTTCCATCACATCGGCGCCGATCCGATCGAGCGCCGCCCGCAGGTCGACCGGCGGCGCGAGCGGATCCGGTCCGTCGAGGTACGGGCCGTACGCGTATCCCCGCCGCCTCGGGATCCGCCGCCCCGGCCCGTCCTGCGGCACGTCGTCCGGCAGCGGTTCAGCCATAGCTCACCGTGTCGCCCTCGTCGCTCGGCGCCTTGGTCAGTTTCCGGGTGAGGAAGAGGAGCTCAAGGGCTAGTTCGGCGGCCGAGGCCATCGGGCCAGGGTCTTCCGTGCCGGCCGCACCGAGTCGCTGGGCGATGGTCGCCAGCACCTCGACCCGCGGCAACGCGGCGACCACGTCGGTGGCGGTGATCCGGTCCCCCGTCCGCAGCGGCGATCTGGTGATCGCCTCCACCAGCGGGGTCAGATTGACGCCCCGCAAGTGCCGGCGTGCGGTGTCGGCTGTTGCCCGGCGGAGCAGGTGCTCGAGTACCTCGTCCTCCCGGCCCTCCTGGCCGGTGACGAACTCGAGCTTGCCCCGGAGCACCGGGAGCGCCGACTCGAGATCGATCGGCCGGGCCATCGGCAACGCCTCGCCGGTGATCGCCGAGCGTCGAAGTGCCGCCGCTGCAATGGTTTCGGCCGCGGCAACGGAGAACCTCGCGGACACCCCCGATCCCTGGTCGACCGCCGCGGACTCCCGCAGCAGCCGGGTGAACCTGGCGATGATCTCCAGCAGGTGATCCGGAACCGGAGCGACAAGGGCGGCTTCCTGCCGGATCACCGCGATCTCGTCGGCCAGTTCGAGCGGGTAATGGGTGCGGATCTCGGCGCCGAATCGATCCTTCAGCGGGGTGATGATCCGTCCCCGGTTCGTGTAATCCTCCGGGTTCGCCGACGCCACCAGCAGCACGTCCAACGGCAGTCGCAGCGTGTAGCCGCGAACCTGGATGTCCCGCTCCTCCATCACGTTCAGCAGCGCAACCTGGATCCGCTCGGCCAGGTCCGGAAGTTCGTTGATCGCCATGATGCCGCGGTGCGCGCGCGGCACCAGGCCGAAGTGAATGGTCTCCGGGTCGCCGAGCGAGCGCCCCTGCGCGACCTTGACCGGGTCGACGTCACCGATCAGGTCGGCGACCGCGGTGTCCGGGGTGGCCAGCTTCTCGGTGTAGCGCAGGCTGCGGTGCCGCCAACTGATCGGCAACGCGTCCCCGAGCTCCAGCAACAGGCGCTGCCCGCCGACGGTGATCGGGTCGTACGGGTGCTCGCCGATCTCCGACCCGGCGATCACCGGGGACCACTCGTCGAGCAGGCCGGCCAGCGTGCGCAGCAGCCTGGTCTTGCCCTGTCCCCGCTCGCCGAGCACGACGATGTCATGACCGGCGATCAGCGCCCGCTCCAGCTGGGGCAGCACGGTGGATTCGAAGCCGACGATGCCCGGCCACGGATCGTTGCCGACCCCGAGCTCGGCGAGCAGGTTGTCCCGGATCTCCTCCTTCACACTGCGCAACCGATGGCCGGAATCTCGTAGTTCGCCCAGCGTGGTGGGCAGCCCGTCTGGGGGCGATGTCCGCATGGACGCCAACGTACGCGCGGCAGTCGGCGCGTCGGCCAGGTCGATCGGCGGTGTTCGCCAGCGGCGAACGAGGGGTGTGCCGGACCCGCAGGGTTTCGACCGGGACGCTGCGGACGATCAGCCCGCGGCCGCCGACGGAGCCGCAGTCGCCGGCGCGGCGGTCGGCGCCCCCGGGTACGGGTAGGGATTGGCCAGGCAGGTGTTTCCGTCCCGCGGGATCGTCTGCGGGTCGAGCAGGCTCAGATCGTCGTCGGAGGTGCTCCACGATTGCTGCATCATCACCGGCGCCGGCGCGCCCGCTGCCGGGCACGCCTCGTGCCGCATGCCCAGCGCATGTCCGACCTCGTGATTGACCGCGTAGGACCGATACGCGTCCAGGTCGCCGTTGTAGGACATCGCGCCTCGGGTCCACCTGGCGTCATTGATGTAAACCCGCCCGGCCCATCCGTTGTAGCAGGACGCCTCCAGCGGAATGTCCCACCCGCACTGGTCCGGCGCCCGGATGGTCATCTGACTGGTCAGCGAGATCCGGAAGTCCGGATCACCCGAATCGATGCGGGCGAGGCTCACCTGGCCACCGCCGATCCACGAACGCGGATCGGCCAGGGTGGCATCCACCGCCGCGGCGAACGCCTGGTCCGCCTCGACCGATGGCAGCAAACCGTCCTCGACCTCGACCGTGTAGGTGGAGAACTGTTGCCCCGTACCGTGGGTCGGCGTTGTCCCCGGCACGATGTGCCAGGTGCCGGCACCGGCCGCGACGAAGTCGGCACCGGCAGGCAGCGCGCCGGCGGCGATCGATGCAGCCAGGTGTCCGTTGGCGTCGGTGTTCGTCAGATCCGGCACCGCTCCGGGCAACGGTGTCGGATCCGCGCTCACCGGGGCGCTGGACAGAGGCGGACGCGCGCTGGGAACCGCATTCTCGGTCGTCGGGGCGGCCGGTCGACTCGCGCCGGCGGTGGCCGCCGGGATCTGAGCAACCTGCACAGGCTCGGACGGCGGGCGGGTGACCTGATAGATCACCACGATGGTCAGGATCACCAGAAACGGGATCATCACCGCGCGCCAACGGTTTCGGCCGCTGAACCACCCCGGTGGCGGTGGCTGCCGCCGTTGCCGGTCCCGCGGTGGGCGGGGTGCCACCGACGCACGGGCGCCGTCGGGCCCGGTCGCCGGTGCCGCACCGGCCGCGCGGCGGCGCTGACCGTCCCGACCACCGGCCGTCGACCGGACGCCGGCCGGCTCCGCGGACCGCGATCGACCGGAATCGATGGTCGTCGGGTCGGCCTGCCGGTAGTCGGCCGGACGGGGATCGCTACGGCGTTGTTCGGCGGACGGCGACCGACGAGCGGCGGCCGAACGGGCCGGCGGCGGCACCCTACGGTCAGCCGCGTGGATGGACGGTGACCCGGCGTCGTCCCACAGCGCGGACCGGCCGACCGGCCGCGCGAATCGACGGCGACCCGATCCGTCGACCACGGGATCTTGCCCCCCTGCCGACCCTCGTCGATGGGGCTCGGCGGGATGCGAAGTCACGATACGAGGTTGCCATAGCGTGCTGATCCCACCGGCGCGGCGCGCCCGGCCTGATCATGGTCGGTCGGCGGGGCCGGTTGCCCGTCCGGGCCCGGCCTTTCCGCCGGTTGCCCCTCCGCCGGTCGCCCCTCCGCCCGTTGCCCCTCCGCCCGTTGCCCCTCCGCCCGTTGCCACAGCGAGAGGATTCCCCGAGCGGTGGCCTCCGGGTCTTCCATCTGTGCGACGTGTCCGCATTCGGGCAGCACCAGCAGCCGTGAGTCTCCGTACCCGGCGGCGGACCGCTGGGCCAGTCGCACGTCGACCAGCCGATCCCGGGTGCCCCAGATGACCAGAGTGGGTGCCTGCACCCCCGCAGCTGCGGCCGTGAATGATGCCCGCCCACGACGCAGGTAGCTCGACATCAGCCCCCGCAGCGTGCCGACCGTCGCCGAGTACACCCACGGCAAGGAAGCTCGCCAGGTGTGTTCGGCGGCAGCAGCCTCGTAGTCCTCGTCGGTGATCAGTTCGGGATGACCGAAGCACAGTTCGCCCATCCCCCGCGCGCGGTCCGCCGGCGGGATCGAGGCCAATCGCCCGTACGCGATTCCGGCCGTTCCCGGAACCAGCAGCAGACCGAGCCGCGGGTCCGCTCCCCGATCACGGGTCATCCGCAGATCCGGAACGGCGGGTGCGATGACCGTGAGCGTGCGGACCAGATCCGGCCGGCGGGCCGCCAGCAGTGTCGTGACCACCCCGCCGTAGGAGTTGCCGACGAGGTGAACCGGGCCGCCGGTGACCTGATCGATCGCCGCTGCCACCAGTTCGGCGTCCTGCAGCGGCGAGTACCTGGCGCCGGGCGGTGGGTCGGACCGTCCGCTGCCGGGCAGGTCGAGACTGAAGCCGGGTGCGAACGACGCCAGCGCAGCACTGAGCCGGGTCCAGTCGGTCGATGCCCCGCCCAGACCGTGGACGAACCACACCGGCGTCGAGCCCTCAGCGTCGGGTTCCCGTCGAACGAACACCCCGCGGCCGTCGATCAACTCGGTCCATCCAGGCGCGGGCGTCGCGGCCAGCGCCGGGATGGCGATGATTTCCGCATCGGACGACTCTGCCGTCGTCCACGACACGAGTTCGTCGCGATGCGGAGGGCCCTGAACGGGCCAGGCGGGAGTCGCGGTCACCGGTCCATGGTGCCTGCTGATGCCGTCAATCGCCCCACTGGACCGAGGTGTTGATCCTCATGTCCGAATTCTGTCCACATACCGAAGGGAGCGGACCGAAAGTGCTGCCTCGCACCGGCAGCCTGATGGCCGATCAGGTGACGGACGAGGGGCGGCTGCGATGACCTTGGAACTACTGCGATGACCTTGGAACTACTGCGATGACCAGGGAACTGCTGCGATGACGATGGAACTGGTGGTGGACACGGCGCTGATCCGGCAGGCCGCCGGCGTCCTGCAGGACGCGGCCTCCGCGCTGGACCCGGGCTGCGAGCCGGTCTGGGACTGCCCTCTCACCGATGAGAGTCTCGGCCGGTCCGCGGTGGCGAGAGAAGTCGCCGGTGCGGCCGCCCGCAGGGTGCTGCAGGCCTGCGCGGCGGCCCGCTCGTTGGCAGCACAGGTCGGCGAGACCGCGGCAAGCCTGCGCAACTCGGCGAGTGCCTTCGACGCGGCCGAGTCTTCGATCATCGCGCCGCCGCGGTGACCGGGCCCGGCTCATCGGCCGCCGTGGCGATCGGACAAGCGGCGGTCGCGATGGGACTGCCCAATCCGATGGAGGTGGCCGACGAGATCCTGCAGGTGGAGGTCGATGCCCTGCAGGAGTGGTTCACGGTGGCGGCCCGGATCCGCGTGCTGCTCTGGCAGGGCGCCGAACGGATCGCCGATGCCATCCCGGTGCTCGCGGCCGGTTGGTCGCGCCCCGAACCCCATGCCGCGATCGGTCGTCAACGCGAGGCGGGTCTGGCCGGGCGGGACATCATTTCCCGGCAGGTCGATGCCGCCGACGAAGCGGTGGCCACCCTTCGACAGTCCCGCGTGCTCGCCGATTCCGAGTTGTCCGCAGCCGAATCCGCCGCACTCGGTCTTGGCTGGATCCCTCCAGAGGATCTGCTCGGCTGGGCGATCGGTCATCAGGCGCTCGGCCCGGTGGCCGGCATAGTCGGCACCCTGCAGCAGCGGCTGAATGACCTACTGGCCAGGAACACCGATGCCCTGAACGTGCTGGCAATGACCCTGCGCAGCGATCCCGGCGATCCGATCGAGCAGCTCGTCGCGCCTCGGCCGACGACCGCGGTGGGTTCGATGATCCCGGTCGACCCGGACCCCCGGACCGGAGCCGCGCCCGTCGGGGCGACCGGGATCGACGCGGACAACCTGAGTAGGTTGACCGCCGACCTGCAATCCACCGACATCGCCGTCCTGGCAATGGCATTGGGTGTTCAGCAGGGTCTGCAGGAGGCCGCGGAGCAAGGGGGTGTTGCGCAACTGCTGGTCTACGAGTCGGCCAACTCCACCAGCCAGGGCCGCGCCGCGATCAGTGTCGGCGACGTCACCACCGCCGACAACGTGGCGGTGTTCGCACCGGGCGTGTCCAGTGCCCCGGTGACGATCGCTCAGGGCATCGCCGGTGCGGCGGGCATCCGTGACGAGTCCCAACGGCAGGCGCCCGGTGACCGTACGGCTGTCGTCGCCTGGTACGGCTACGACATCCCGCTCTCGGCGATCGGCGGGGTGCCACAAACGCCGCTCGCCACCACCAAGAACCTGGTGGCGGCCCTGGACGACGGTGCCGCCAGGGACGGCGGCGCGTTGATGGTGGACGACCTCGCCCGGTTCCGGCAGTGGGCACCTGACACCGCCAGGTTCATCGGGATGGGCTTCTCGATGGGATCGACCACTGTCTCGGCAGCGGCCGCCCAAGGGGCAGAGTTCGACGACCTCATCCTGCTCGGATCACCGGGCGCAAGCACGCAGGTCGAGACGGCCGGCGACTATCCAGGGATGAGCGCCGACCACGTGCACGCGCTCTCCTACGACAACGACCCGATCACCACCGCGGAGACCGATCTGCTGGCGGGTGGGGCGAACATCGTGCCGCGGTTCACGATGAGCGATGAGCCGTTCGGACCCGATCCGGCGAACCGGGACTTCGGTGCCCAGGTGATCGACACGACCTCCAACAATCCCGACCTGTCGATCTCGGTGAACACCGGTGCGGTGGGCGGATTCCTGACCGATGCCCTTGCCTCGAAGCTCGCCGGCGACGTCGGCGACCTGATGATCCACCACCAGGAGAGCAACTATCTGTCCGGTCGATCGCTGGAAGCCGTCGCCGCGGTGGTGAACGGCCGATACAGCGAGGTGCCGATCAAACCGGGACGATGAACGCAGGCCGGGACGACGAACGCCGCCGGACGACGAACGCCGCCGGGACGATGAACACAGCTTGGACGATGAACACAGCTTGGACGATGCAAACAGCTCGCAGCCCGTTCCTGGACGGGAGCCGGTGGCGATCGCGTTGGTGCAGGGTGGGGCCCGCTTGCCGCGTAGGGTGAATTCCCGGGCGCACGAGAAAGGACTCCCGTCTTCATGACCGATGCCACCACCAGGGTGACGCCGCGGCTGTCCAGGTCGGCGCGGCGGACTCAGCTACTGGCGGCCGCGAAGACGGTATTCGTCACCCAGGGCTACCACTCGGCGGCCATGGACGACATCGCAGTCCGGGCCGGAGTCAGCAAACCTGTTCTCTACCAACACTTTCCGTCGAAGCTGGAGCTGTATCTCGACCTGCTCCGGGAGTCCGGCGCGGAGATGGTCCGGTTGGTCAGGGCCGCGCTGACGGCGAGCACCGACAACCATGAACGCGTGGACAACGCCGTTGCCGCGTATTTCACCTTCGTGGCCGACAACGGTCAGGCGTACCGGTTGATCTTCGAATCGGACCTGCGGGGTCAGGCCGAGGTCGAGCGGATCGTCGACCAGGCCACCGACGACTGCATTTCGGCGATCACCGACACCATCACCACCGACACCGGGGTCGACGTCGAACGCGCCCGACTGCTGGCTTCGGGGATGGTGGGCCTGTCTCAGGTCAGTGCGCGCTACTGGATGCAGCAGTCGCCACACGTCTCCAGGGCCGAGGCCATCGAGCTGCTTTCGACGTTGATGTGGCGCGGTATCTCCCGCTTCCCCCGCCAGGACCAACTCCCTTAAAGCCGGGCCACCACAACTGGGTCGCCAGAATTCGGGTCAGGAAAACCCGGGTCACGAAGACTCTCGCGACCCGAGTGGTGATCCCGATCAGATCAGGCGCTGAAACCCACCCGGCGGCCGTCGGCGGGTGCGATCTCGACATACCCGATTCGGGCGGAGGGCACGATCACCCGCCGGCCCTTCTCGTCCACCAGGACCAGGGTGCCCGACGGGTTCTTCAGCGACTCGGCGATCTGCGCCTCGATCTCGTCGGGGTTCGATGTCGAGCTGAGCACCAGTTCTCGCCCGGTGTCCGTCACACCGATCTTGACGTCCACGCCAAACCTCCGTCATCGTTCGCGGCACCTACTGCCTGCCGCGGTGGGATCAAATGAATCTGCAAGCGCCGGAAGCCGAATGCCTCGCCGACCAGCACCGCCCAGGCTAGTGCAGCGTGCGGACCGACCCGGCCCGGTGGGGTGCGCCCACGGCGAACAGTCGCAGGCGTCCCCATTTGCAACGTCTCCTGGCAGTCTCCCGTCCACTGCACGCTGTGCAGGCCAGATGGCGACCGGAGGCCCAGATTCGACTGCAGAGCGTTCAGTCGACGGGCCCGAGCGATGCCGGCCAATCGAGGCCACCTGCTAGAAAAGCGTTCCCACCCGATCGATTCCGCGCAACTCGTCGTAATCCAGGATCACGCACCGGATGCCCCTGTCCTCGGCGAGCGTGCGGGCCTGAGGCGCGATGCTCTGAGCGGCGAGGACGCCGCTGACCGGCGCAAGAAGCGGATCGCGGTTCAGGTACTCGAGGTAGCGGGTCAACTGCTCCACCGCATCGATGGTGGCCTTGCGTTTGATCTCGACAGCCACGTACTGACCACCGGAACTGGTCGGCAATTTCGAGATTGCTTCCTGCAGCTCGTCGCTCTCGACGATTTCCACCGTGACGCTGCTGCCCGTGGCATCCCGGCACATCAGGTCGACCGGGCCGATCGGGGTCGGGAATTCCCGGCGCACCATCGTCCAACCCTCGCCAAGGGTGGCGACGTGTTCGGCCAACAACACCTGCAGATGCGCCTCGACGCCGTCCTTCACCAGTCCCGGATCGACACCGAGGTCGTGCTGCGAATCGTGCAGCACCTCTTCAAGGGTGATCACCAGTTGTTCGCCGGCCTTGTTCTGCACGATCCACTGCCCGGGCTCCTCGACCAGCCAACACGGCGGCGACATCCAGTTCAGCGGCTTGTACGAGCCGCCGTCCGAGTGCACCAGCACAGAGCCGTCGGCCTTGACCATCAACACCCGGATCGCCGGCGCCAGGTGGGCGGTCAACCGACCCACGTAATCGACCGAACAGCGGGCCACGACGAGACGCACCCGGTCACCCTAGCCAACCTCGGGACCACGGCCGTACGGCTGCCCGGCAGGAGCGGGTCAGAACGATTCCTCGCTCTCCCCCACCCGTTCGATCTTGCCGCCGAGTTTTTGCAGGTCCTCCACGAAATGCGGGTAGCCACGGTCGATGTGCATCACTTCGTGCACCTCGGTGACGCCCTCCGCAGCCAGTCCGGCGAGCACCAGGCCGGCACCGGCCCGGATGTCGGTGGACCACACGGGGGCGCTGGAGAGCTGCTCACGGCCCCGCAGCGAGGCGTGGTGGCCGTCGGTTCTGGCGTCGGCACCCATCCGGATCAGTTCGTCGACGAAGCGGAATCGGGCCTCGAAGACGTTCTCGGTGATCAAGGAATGCCCGTCGGCGACCGCGGCCAGCGCCAGCGCCATCGGTTGCAGGTCGGTCGGAAAACCCGGGTACGGCATGGTGATGAAGTCGACCGCACGCGGCCGTCCCGGCATGGTCACGGTGACGGCGTCGGGTTCGGCCTCGATCTCCGCACCCGCCCTGGCCAGCCGCTCGAGCGGGGCGGTCATGAACACCGGGTCGACCCCCTCGACCCGAACAGAGCCGCGGGTGATCGCGGCCGCATAGGCCCAGGTGCCGCCGACCACCCGATCGCCGACCGTCCGGTGGGTGGTCGGATGCAGTTCCGGCACGCCGTCGATGGTCAGTACGGCGGTGCCGACGCCCTGGATCCGGGCGCCCATCTGCGACAGCATCTGCGCCAGGTCGATGATCTCGGGCTCCCGGGCGGCGTTGTCGATCACCGTGGTCCCCTCGGCCAGCACCGCTGCCATCAGGATGTTCTCGGTGGCGCCGACGCTGGGAAAGTCCAGGCCGATGGCCGCACCGTGCAGCTTCGTCGCGCGGCCGACGACCTTGCCGTGCTCGATGTTCATCGTCGCGCCCAACGCCCGTAGGCCCGACTGGTGCATGTCCAACGGCCGGGACCCGATGGCGTCGCCGCCCGGCAGCGCCACCTCGGCCTGGCGACATCGGCCCATCAGCGGACCCAGCACACACACCGATGCCCGAAGTCTGCCCACCGCCGGGAAATCGGCATGGAACGACAGTTCGGCCGGGGTGGTGATCGCGACAGTGTCGGCCTCGAGATCCACTGTGCAGCCCAGTCCGCGCAGCACGTCGGCCATCAGCGGGACGTCGAGGATCTCCGGGCAGTTGGAGATGACGGTCGTTCCCTCCGCCAACAACGCTGCCGCCATCAGCTTCAGCACGCTGTTCTTGGCTCCGGCAACCTCGACGGTGCCAGCGAGCCGGGCCCCGCCGGTGACCAGGAAGCGTTCCACGGTTCGCACTCTAACCGGCCGACCGTGGCCCCACCGGACGCCACGTTCCGGCCGACCCGGCGATCGTCCGTAGGGTGTGGGAATGGCTGTGCACCTCACCCGCATCTACACCCGGACGGGTGACGACGGAACCACCGGACTCGCGGATTTCAGCCGGGTCGCCAAAACCGACCCGCGACTGGTCGCCTATGCCGACTGCGACGAAACCAATGCCGCCCTCGGGCTGGTGGCGGCGCTCGGTACCCCCCCGCCGCCGATGGCCGACATTCTCACCAGGGTGCAGAACGAGCTCTTCGATCTCGGTGCGGATCTGGCGACACCCATCTCGAAGACGCCACCGGAGTATCCGCAGCTGCGGGTCACCCAGGACTACATCGACCGACTCGAAACCGACTGCGACGCCTTCAATGCCGAGCTGACGCCGTTGACCTCGTTCATCCTGCCCGGTGGTACCGCGGCTGGTTCGCTGCTGCATCTGGCCAGAACAGTGGCCAGGCGCGCCGAGCGGAGTGCCTGGGCGCTGCGGGCGACGGACCCCGACGGCAGCAATCCGCTGGCGGCGACGTATCTGAACCGGCTGTCGGATCTGCTGTTCATCCTGGCCAGGGCGGCGAATCCGACAGGTGATGTGTTGTGGGTTCCCGGCGGCGAGCGGGGCGAGGTGGCGGATCACAGCGGGGCCGCCGAACAGAGCAAGGCCGGAGATTGACCGCTGCGGCGACGTCAGCAGCGAAAAGATCGATCAAGATGTCGATGTCATGCGGACGGTGGGTCAGGTCTTCTTGACGCCCCGGTGGAACAACCTCACCGACCGGGTCGCCGGCGGCAGCGATTCGAGCCAGGACCGTAGTCCGGTCAGCGCCTGTTCACTGAGCGCCAGCTCGATCTGCGTACCGCCGTCGGTACATCGCACGATCACCGCATCGACCGGCAGCAGATCGGGTTCGGTGCCCACCCGGGGCCGGCGGCCCCCCAGCTTCAGCGAGCCTCGGTGCAGGGTGCGGGCCGCGCCCGGCCAAGGGGAGAACGAGCGATAGAGCAGGAACTCGTTGTCCCGGAAGCGTCCTTGGCCGAGTACCCAGCCGTTGCCGTCGGAGCTGCGGGAGCGCCGCCAGCAGATGTCGATCGCGCCGGCGCGGCCGAGCATGGACCTGCGGACCGCGATCATCACGATCGCGAGGACCACCACGACGAGTATCGCCACGCCGAATCCCTGCGCCAGCGACACCATGTCCATCGGGTCCCGAATCCGATCCGCGACAGAATCAGATGTCGTTGCCGGTGGCGAGCAACTGCGCCCTTGCCCGGCGTAGCTCGGCCTCGGAGTCGGCCGAATCGCCGCCGGTCGCCTTGGCCGCCTCGTAGGCCGTGCGGGCCTTCGTCACGTCGATCTCGTCCGAGAGCTGCGCATCCTCGGCGAGGATCGACACTCCGTCCCCGGTGACCGACAGGAAGCCGCCGTGCACCGCGACGCCGAGGACATTGCCGTTGGGCTCGATGATCCTGGCGGCGAAACCCTCGCGGAGCTGCGCCAGCAGTGGCGCATGGCCTGACATCACGCCGATGTCCCCGTCCACCGTCCTGGCGACGACCATTTGCGCCTTGCCCGACCAGAGCTCGCGCTCGACGGCAACCAGATTGACCTGGATCTCAGCCACGGGCAACTCCGCCTCTGCTCGATGTTCGGTGGGGCATCTGCTCGGTCATTGCGTGTTCCGGGACCCGCTGCATCAGCCGGATCACACTCACTTTCACGCTCGGGAGGAGTCTAACGGACCAGTACCCGACCAACCCGCCCCGGTCTGGACAGTTGGCCAATTTTCGACCGAGCCAGTTGAACCCGAATTCGCACCGACAATCTGCGGCCGCTGTCGGAGTGAAGCCGAGGGACGACATCCGGTTCTCCGGATGCCGACCCTCGCTTCGACTACAGCGTCTTCGCCTTGGCCAGCACGTCGTCGATGCCGCCGACATTCAGGAACGCCTGTTCCGGAATGTTGTCGTACTCACCCTTGGCAATGGCGTCGAACGACTCGATGGTGTGATCCATCTCGACGTACGAGCCGTCCATGCCGGTGAACTGCTTGGCCACGAAGAAGTTCTGGCCCAGGTAGCGCTCCATCCGGCGGGCCCGGCCGACGAGCAGCTTGTCTTCCTCGCCGAGCTCGTCCATACCGAGGATGGCAATGATGTCCTGCAGTTCCTTGTACTTCTGCAGGATCCGGATGACCTCCTGCGCGACCCGGTAGTGCTCATCGCCGACGAACTGCGGATCCAGGATCCGGGAGGTCGACGACAGCGGGTTCACCGCAGGGTAGATGCCCTTCTCGGTGATGCCCCGGTCGAGCTCGGTGGTGGCATCCAGGTGGGCGAAGGTGGTCGCCGGCGCCGGGTCGGTGTAGTCGTCCGCGGGCACGTAGATGGCCTGCAGCGAGGTGATCGACCGGCCCTTGGTCGAGGTGATCCGCTCCTGCAGCTCGCCCATCTCGTCGGCCAGCGTCGGCTGGTAACCGACCGCGGACGGCATCCGGCCGAGCAGCGTGGAGACCTCGGAACCCGCCTGGGTGAACCGGAAGATGTTGTCGATGAACAGCAGCACGTCCTGGTTCTGCACGTCCCGGAAGTACTCGGCCATGGTCAGCGCCGACAGTGCGACCCGCATGCGGGTGCCCGGCGGCTCGTCCATCTGGCCGAAGACGAGCGCGGTGTCGTGGATGACGCCGGACTCGGTCATTTCCGTGAACAGGTCGTTGCCCTCACGGGTGCGCTCGCCGACCCCGGCGAAAACAGAGGTGCCACCGA
>Ga0164308_10000966_pt1 | contig 15480 bp, 9 predicted proteins | sample Whisoiple_246_MG_FD_109983 | JGI IMG/M metagenome (GOLD analysis project Ga0164308, IMG submission 109983) | Soil microbial communities amended with fresh organic matter from upstate New York, USA - Whitman soil sample_246_MG | ecosystem: Environmental > Terrestrial > Soil > Unclassified >...
ACCCTTTCGGCCTCAGCCTGCTGCGGTGTTACGGGGCGAGGGCGGCCCGGGAATCCATGTAGGCGGCGATCGACCTCACGGTCGGATTGAGGAACAGCTGGTCCATGGGGACCTCGGCATCCAGCTCGTCGATGAATGCAGCCTGAATCCGGACCATGACCAGGGAATCGCCGCCCAGGGCGAAGAAATCGTCGTCCGGCATGATGTCGTCGCGCTGGAGCTCCCGATGCCAGATGGCGCGGACACGGTCGGCGGTCATCGCATTCCTCTCGTTCGTCGTCACGGCCAAGGGCCTGTTCATGCCGCGGAGCCGCTGTCGGCGCCCCGGGGCCGGCAGATCTCCGCCAAGGCGGCGCGGTCGACTTTTCCGTGCGGGCTCAGCGGAATGCGCGGGATGTTGGTGAACCGGGACGGCAGCATGTTCCGGGGCAGCGTCCACAGCAGACGGGCGCGCAGGTCGTCCTCGGCCAGGTCGTTGCCCGAGGGGACGACGAACGCGTTCAGTTCGACTTCGCCTCCGTCGTCGCGGACGGCCACCACCGCCGCCTCGCGGATGCCGACCAGCCTGCCCAGAGCACGTTCGACGTCCGTGGGATCGATCCGCGTGCCCCGCACCTTGACCTGGTCGTCCATCCGGCCGGCGACGACGAGTTCACCGCTGTCGTCGATCCGGCCGCGGTCCCCCGTGCGGTACAGGCGCACCGGCTTCCCGTCCACGTCGAGGGTGGTGAACTTGGCGTTCTCGGGGCCGCCCGCGCCGAGGTAGCCCGCGCCGACGCCCGCCCCGGAGATGCAGATCTCGCCGTACAGGCCCGCCTCGACCTCGTGCATGTCGGCGTCCAGGACGTGGATGGCGGTGTTGTGCACGGGCCGGCCGACCGGGGCGATGTCGTGCTCGCCGGGCCGGTAGTGGGCCAGGTCGTAGGAGGTGGCGACGTCCGTGCACTCGGCGACACCGTACTGGTGCAGCAGGGTGCAGGTGGTGCCCGGGCGGCGGGCGAAGCGGGCGAGGCGTTCGCTCTTCAGTGCCTCCCCGCCGAACAGGATGTAGTCGAGCCGGGCGAGGGCGTCTCCCCCGCGTGCGCTCTCCCAGTCGACCAGGAGGTACAGGGTGCTGGAGGCGCAGTGCACGACGCGGATGTCGTACCGGGTGAGCATGCGGTGGGCCAGCATGACGTCAAAGTTGCGGCTGGCCATCAGGTGCTGCGTGGCACCGCAGAACAGCGGTGTCATCAGGGCACGCTGGGACAGGTCGAAGCCGAAGGCGGAGACGACCAGGTGATGGGAACCGCGGTGCAGGCCGTACTCCAGCTGCATCCAGTTCATCAGGTTGAACCAGCCCTCGTGGCGCACCGCGGTCAGCTTGGGGGTGCCGGTCGAGCCCGAGGTGAACACCGCGTAGCAGAGGTCGTCCCCGGTGACGTGGACGTCGGGGACGGTCGCCGGGAGGGTGGCGAGGTGGTCCGCCAGCTGTTCGAGGTCGATGACCTCGACTCCCCCGGACTCGACCATCGCGGCCGTCGTCGAGGAGGCCACGATCAGGGCGAGGCCCGGCACCTGCCCGAGCAACAGCCGCAGGCGGGCGGCGGGGTAGGCGGGATCCAGGGGCACGTAGGCCGCGCCGGCCTTCAGTGTGCCGAGGATGGCGACGACCATGTCGATCGAGTAGTCGAGGCAGACGCCGACCTTCGCTCCCGGGCCGTGGCCGCGTGCGGTGAGCAGGTGCGCGAACCGGTTGGCCCGCGCGTCGAGCTCGGCGTACGTCACCTGCTCCCCGGACCACACGACGGCGACGGCGTCGGGAGTGGCCCGCACGTGCTCCTCGAAGCGGCGGTGGACGACGGGCGAGGGCGGAAGGGGCACTCGCTTTCCCTGAAGGATCATCAGTTGTCCCGTTGTAGAAGGGTTGGGTGGGTCAGGACCCTGGCGGCCGCGGGGTGGAGAGGTCGCCCCGGGCACACCGGACTCAGGTCTGTTCCTCTCCCCGGTGGAGCCCCTGCGTGAAGGGAAGCCCCGGCTTCCGGACCGCAGCGCGCCGAGGAGCCGGTCGGTGACCGCGGCGTCGATCCGGACCGGGCCGTCCGGGTCACTCGTGTCCGCCGGGAGCGGTCGGCCGGTGAGGGCGGGCGGGCACCGCGGCGGCCGATGCGGGCCCCGCCCGGCCTGACAGGACGTCAGGCCGGTGCGGGAGCGGCGGTCGGTCCGCCGCACGGCCTCGTGCACGCTCCGTGGCGCGGATCGGTCCGGTCGGGCCCGACGTGCTCCAGGCACCCGACGGACTCAGATGTGCTGCCGCATCGGGGTGAAGTCGACCAGGACCACCGCGCGCTCGCCGGTCTCCGGGCCTTCCCCCCGCCTGATGGGGGAGACGTAGTGGCTGACCTTCTCGTCGGTCACGCCGTAGGACTCCAGAGGCTTGGTCAGTTCGAACTCGGCCAGCGCCTCCCCCTCGGGGACGTCCTCGGGCAGCTTGCCCCGGTACTTCGGCGGCGCGATCACGTTCGAACCGCCGACGACGTTGGTGCGGTAGACCAGGTGCGCGAAGACGAAAGGTTCGCCGTCCTGATGGAGCTCGTTGGGCGAGGAGATGGCCTCGCTCCCGGAGTCGTCCACGGCCAGCTTGATCAGATGCACACCGACGTGCAGCGGGAAGGCCGCGTCGCTCTGCGACCATCGTGTCTGGGCGAAGTCGAAGGACAGGATCTCGTGGATGATCGGGTTGTTCCGGGCCGCCTCGCTCATGGCGGGCAGCTTGCGGAGCACGCCGACGTAGTCGGGGTTGTGGTCGGCCTGCCAGTAGCCGTTCATCCAGCCGCTCTCGCCGAGGTGCGTGTCGGGGATCCAGCTGAACTCCCGCGACCAGGGGAGGAAGATTCCACGGGCGTAGCGGCGGTTGCGCCCTTCCTCCGTCGCGTAGGGGTCCGGTGGCAGGTCGACGAACTCTGCGCGGAGGCTCTGGAAGGACGCGTCGGTCTCGGCTATCCCGAACTCCTCGGCAAGGTCCCAGCGGGCGAATCCGTTCTCGACGAGGGCGGGCGTCTCGGTCAGTGTCTGCATGGCTGTCCCCAAGCGGTGGTCGTGATGGGAGGGTGGTGGTGTCCGACGGTTCGGACCGTCAGACCGTGGCGGGCCGGAGCGCCGGGCGGCGGACCACCTGGCGCCGGCGCCCGCGCCGGGTGGAGAGCTCCACACGCGGGTCGTCGTCGAAGAGGTCGAGGCGGAGCAGGCGTTCCTCGCTCCAGCCGAGCAGCCGGAACTCGCCGGCGCCCAGGTGCAGCAGTTCCACGGGCGCGTGCCCTTCGGCGCGCAGGACCAAGACGCCCCCTTCGGCGGTCACTTCGGCCGGAAGATCGCTCTCGTGGTCGTCGACCACGGGTTCTCCCCACTCCATGAAGGAGAACGGCACCGCGAAGCTGCATCCGAACTCCTCGAGTTCACGGGATGTGAGCGGCAGCACGGGGCGGTAGTAGGCGATGTCGCTGGCGGGCAGGTCCGCCCGGAAGCTGTCCGGGAACAGGGCCAGCAGCCTGTCGTTGGTGGCGACGTCCGCGACGAGGTGGATCCGGGCGCGGTCCCCCGAGTTACGCAGGGCGTGCGGTCGTTCGAAGTCGGCGTACCAGAGCGTGCCCGGCTGCCAGCGCTGCTCGACCCCGTCCAGCACCATGACCGCCCCGGGGTTGGTGACCAGCGGGATGTGCAGCCGGACGTAGCCGTAGGGGAGCCCCAGCGGGGTGTCCGAGTGCTCCTCGACGGAGACGCCGGGGGCCAGGGCCATCAGGCGGACGCTGCGCAGTTCGGTGCCCAGTTCGGACAGGATCCGACTGAGGTAGGGCGCCTTCGCCATGAGGGGCGTGTCGGCGAATCCGTCACGTCCCGGGCCACCGGGGTCGGTCCGCTGGAGGTCTCCGGCCGGCGCACGCAGGGGGAGCACCTTCCAGTCCACGTCGGATTCCTCTCCGACGGCGCCGTCCTCGAAAGACCTCTGCAACGCCCAGAATTCGGAACCACTGAGCGCCGCGAGATCCGCCTCCAACCGTTCGATATCGAGGTCGTCCCGTAGCATCACCGTGGCCGGAAGGTTTTTCAAGGAGCTTATCTCTTGCATGAATTCCTCGCTTGGATGAGCTTGGATGAGCTTTGCTTCGCTTTTCCTTGCCATGGAAATCGTACTTCTCCATCGCCTCAGAAAAAGTGTCTGCGGAGGGTCAGGAGCGGCCAGGACGCTTTAGGGCACTGCCTTTTCCGTCTCGGCCGCACGAAGGGATCCATCGGATTCGGGAAAATCACGCAGTTTCCGTATCGGGCTGCACACAAGAGCGACCGTCGCCAGTGTGTACATTCCGGTCATCATCCACATCGTTTCCCGGACCCCGGACAACTCGCCCAGGACGCCGCCGAGCAGTCCTCCGACGGCGATCGCGCCGAAGCTGATCACGGCCGCGCTGGCGCTGACGCGTCCGATCAGGTCGGGTGGGCAGTACCGCTGGCGGAAGGTGTCGGTGATGATGTTCGCCGCGACCACTCCCGCGCCGACGCCGACGCCGCCGACGACGAAGAACGCAAGGCCGGCCCCCGGACCGGTGAGCGGGAAGAGCAAGGTGAAGGGGGCGGCACCGCACAGGCAGATCACCACGGCCCGCGCGCTGCCGTACCGCCGGGACACCTGGTGGGACACCAGCACACCGAGGACGCCGCCGAGGCCGCACAGCGTCAGCACCGCGCCGACCACGGCCTCGCCGGCCCCGACCGTCCGTACCAGGAAGGCCACTTCGATCGAGCTCATGCCGGTCAACGCGATGTTGGACACCGCGCTGAATACCGCGAGTGTGCGCAGAATGCGATCCCGGAAAAGGAATCTCAGGCCGTCGCGGACTTCGGTGCGCAATCGGCGCCGACGGACCTCGGGGGGCGGCGACGGGGGCGGTTCGGTGACCCGGATCGCCCGCAGGCTGATCCAGGACACCAGGAAACTGAGCGCGTTGGCCAGCAGTCCGGCGACGGCGCCGAACGCCTGGACCAGCATTCCGGCCAGACCGGGTCCGATGACCTCGGCCGTCGACTCGCTGCCCTGCAACCGCGCGTTCCCGGACAGCAGTTCCGCGTCGGAGAGCAGCGTGGGCAGATAGGCACGTTGTGCGGTGGTGAAGAAGACGCTCGCGCAGCCGCAGATGAAAGCGGCCGCGAGCAGATGCGGAATGGTGAGTACGTGTGCCCAGGCCGCTATCGGAACGCTGACGAAGGCGACGAAGGAAACGGCGTCGGAGACCAGCATCACCGGTCGGCGGGGAAGGCGGTCCACCCAGGCGCCCGCGGGCAGACCGAGCAGCAGCCACGGCAGATAGGCGACGGATGTCAGCAGCCCGACGACGAAGGTGCCCGCGTGCAGGGTGAGGACGGCGACGAACGGCAGTGCCACCACGGCGATCCCGTTGCCGAGCAGACTCACGGTCTCCCCGAACCAGAACAACCGGAAGTCCCGCCCCTTCACCGTGCCGTGGCCGGCCGTGCCGCTCACCGCTCCACCGCCGTGGCCCGGGGGGTGTCCAGCAGGGCGAGCTTTTGAGCGACGACGGCGCCGATGCGCGACATCGGCTCCGCCTGGGCGATCTCACCGTGGGCGCAGTCGACGTCGTGCACCTCGAGCGTTCCGGTCACGTGACCGCGCCATGATTCCGGTGCGGGGGCGTCCGCGGGCCTCCCCTCCGTGGCGGACACGAACACCATGTCCCCCCGGTACGTCCGGGGACGGAGTTCCTGGTAGATGCGGTCGTTGTCCACGAACACCCGGGACAGCGCGGCGGCTTCCTCACGCGTCAGCCATTCGAGCGTGCTGCCGGGCCGGCGGACCGTCCGTTCGTATGCGTCGAAGCCGAGCGGTTCCCCGCCGCCTTCGGGAAGGTCGTACCCCAGGGAGTCGAGGAGTTCGGTGAACGTCTCGGGACTGCCGTCCTCGAGCGGACGGTAGCCGGGCACCGAGTCGGGCGGATAGCCGTCCAGCAGTACGAGCAGGTCGACCTCGTCCCCGTCGGCCTGGAGGTCGGTGGCCACGAGGTGGGCGAGTACGGCGCCGAAGGACCATCCGATCAGCCGGTAGGGCCCTCGGGGCTGGACGGACCGGATTTGCTTGACGTAGTCCTCGACCATCCCGCGCCAGGCTCCGCCGTATGCCTTCGCTTCGGTGAGGCCCCTGGCCTGGAGGCCGTACACCGGATAGCCGGCGTCGATGTGGCCGAGCAGGCCCGCGTAGCCCCAGCTGATCCCGGCGGCCGGGTGCAGACAGAACAGCGCGGGACGGTCGCCTCCTGTCCGCAGGGGCAGCAGGGGCGCCAGCGGATCGTGCCGTGCGCCCGCACCCAGCCGGTCCGCCAGGTCGGCGGCGGTGGGCGCCTGGAACAGGTCCACGAGGGTGAGCCGGCCGCCCAGCACCGCCCGTACTCGCGAGAGCAGCCTGACGGCCAGCAGTGAGTGTCCGCCCAGTTCGAAGAAGTTCTCCTCGGCTCCGACCCGGCTGAGCCCCAGGACCTGCGCGAACAGATCGCAGAGCACCTCCTCGTAGGGTCCGCGCGGACCACGTGAGGCCGGACGGCGCGCGAAGTCCGGGGGCGGCAGCGCGCTCCGGTCGAGCTTCCCGTTGGGCGTCATCGGCAGCCGGTCGATCGGCTGGAAGAACGACGGGATCATGTGGTCGGGCAGGACCGAGGCCAGCCGGTTGCGCAGCTCGCGGGGGTCGAACCCGTGGTCCGCGGCCGACTGTACGTAGCCCACGAGCCGCTTGCCGCCCACCGTGTCCTCGCGCACCGCCGCAGCGGCCTGCGCCACCCCGGGGCAGCCGGCCAGCGCGGTCTCCACCTCGCCGAGCTCGATCCGGAAGCCCCTCACCTTGACCTGGTCGTCGACGCGGCCCAGATAGTCCAGCCTGCCCTGGCGGTCCCAGCGGACGAGGTCACCGGTGCGGTACATACGGGTGCCCGTCTCCCCCTCCGCCGCGTAAGGGCACGCAACGAACCGTTCGGCGGTCGCGGCCGGGCGATTCAGATAGCCGCGGGCGACACCGGGGCCGGTCACGTACAGCTCGCCCGGCACACCCGGCGCGACGGGTCGCAACCGCTCGTCGAGCACGAAGACCCTGGTGTTCCCGATCGGCCTGCCGATCAGCGGGTGAGGGCTGTCCGCGGCGTCCCACCACAGCGCGTCCAGGGTGCACTCCGTGGGGCCGTAGAGGTTGAGGCAGAGCGTGCCGGACGCCTCCCGAATGCGCGTCCACAGCGACTGCCCGGCGGCTTCCCCGCCGAGCAGCAGGACCAGCGGCGCCCCTGTCCCGGACAGCAGGCCCTCGTCGAGCAGATGCTCCGCGTAGGTGGGGGTGACGTCGAGGACGTCGATCCCGACGGCCCGGACGTAGTCGGTCAGCGCGACGGCGTCGCGCCGGACGTCGTCGCGGACGACATGGAGTTCATGACCCGCCAGCATCCAGAACAGCGCCTCCCACGAGGTGTCGAACGACAGCGAGGCGGTGACGGCGGACCTCAGCGGCCGGCCTGCCGCGGCCTCGGTGCGCGCGATCAGGCCAGCGCGGTGGAAGGCGTACAGGTTGCTCAGGGCCGCGTGCGGCGTCACCACCCCCTTGGGCCGGCCGGTGGATCCGGAGGTGTAGATGACGTACGCGGCGCTGTCCGGCCGTACGCGGCAGTTCAGGTCGGCCACGGGGCCGGACGGGGTGCCGATCCGGTCGGCGAACACCACGGGCAGCTGCCCGAACCCGTGCGCCGCCGCCGTCGCGGTGTCCGTGACGACGGCGAGCGGTGCGGCGTCGCGCAGCATGTGCTCGATGCGGTCCGGCGGGTATTCGAGGTCGACGTGCAGGTAGGCCGCACCCGTCTTCAGTACCGCCAGCATCGCGACGACGGACTCGGCCGACCGGGGCAGGGCCAGGGCGACCAGCCGCTCCGCCCCGGCCCCCAGATCCCGCAGACGGCGTGCGAGCACGTTGGCGCGGGAGTTGAGTTCGGCGAACGTGAGCCTCGTGTTCCCGCAGACCACCGCGGTCGCCCGCGGTGTGCGCGCGGCCTGCGCCTCGAACAGCTCCGGCACGGAGGTCCGGGACACGGGCAGGGCGGTGTCGTTCCACGCGACGAGGGCCTGGTGCCGGTGCTCGGCGGAGAGAGGGTCGGCATCGCCGACGGGGCGTCGGGGGGCGGACACGAGTTGCCGCATCAGCCGGGGCAGGGCATCGGCGATGTGGTCGACCGTGGCCCGGTCGAACAGGGCGGTCGCGTATTCGAGGGAACCGTCGATGCCGGCTGCTTCCCCGTCCGGCGTGCGGTGCTCCCGGAAGTCGAAGGACAGGTCGAACTTCGCGACTTCCCAGTCCAACGGCTCCTCGGCACAGGTCAGGCCCGGCAACGAGAACGTCTCCGCCTCTCCCGCGGACAGGGTGAGCATCACCTGGAAGAGCGGATGCCGTGCCAGTGACCGTTCCGGGTTCAGATCCTCGACCAGCCGCTCGAAAGGTACGTCCTGGTGGTCCAGGGCGGCGACATCGGCGTCCCGCACCCGGTGGAGCAGCTCGCCGAAGGTCGGATCGCCGGACACGTCGCTGCGCAGGACCAGGGTGTTCACGAAGAATCCGACGACGCCTTCCAGCGCGTCGTCCAGACGCCCCGCCACCGCGGTGCCGAGGGGAATGTCCGTGCCGGCCCCCAGCCGGGACAACAGCACCGCGATCCCGGCCTGGAGCACCATGAAGGTGGTGCATCCGTGGTCGGCGGCGACCGCGAGCAGGCGACGGTGCAGATCGCCGTCGAGCTTCATCGGTACGCAGTCGCCGCGGTGGTCGGCCGTCGCGGGGCGCGACCGGTCGAACGGCAGGTCCAGCTCGGCAGGCAGCCCGGCCAGCTGCTCCCTCCAGAAGGACAGCTGTGCGGAGAGCAGGCTCGCCGGGTCGTCCTCCTCCCCCAGCAGGTCACGCTGCCATACGGCGTAGTCCCGGTAGGTCACCGGAATCGGCTCCCACCGCGGTGGCCCGCCCGCGGCCCTGGCGCGGTACGCCGTGGCCAGGTCGGTGAGCAGGGGCTGCCAGGACCCCTCGTCGCAGGCGATGTGATGGAGCACCAGCGCCAGCACGTGCTCCCGCGGGGCCGGCGCGAACAGCGTGGCCCGGACCGGGAGGTCGGCCGTGAGGTCGAAGCCGCGGTCGACGGCGGCGGACAGCATGGCGGCGAGCCCGTCCTCCTGGCACGTGACCACCTCGAGCTCGGGTGGCCGGGCGGACACATGCTGCACGGGTTCGCCCTGGACAGCGGGGTACACCGTGCGCAGCACTTCGTGCCGGTCTGCCAGGTCGACGAGCGCCGCGGCCAGGGCGGCGCGGTCCAGGTCGCCTCTCATCCGGACGACGAGCGGGCAGTTGTAGACCCCCGAACCGCCGTTCACGCGGTTCAGGAACCACAGCCTTCGCTGGGCGTAGGACACGGGGGCCACGGAAACTCCTCAGGAAACAGGGCCGGTCGGGGCGAAAGTGGTCTCAGCGATCCGGCTCGGTAGGGACTGCCAGATCTCGGGGGTGTAGAAGTGGCCGCCGCCGAGCACGTCGTACCGGTAGGCGCCGGACGTCAGGGCGTTCCATCGGACGGCCGCGTCGCTGCTGATCAGCGGATCGTCGGCACCGAGGAACACCTGGAGCGGCACGCTGACCTCGGCGCCGCGGTAGACGAAGGTGTTGCGGACGTCGACGTCGGCCCGCATCAGCTCCAGCGCCACCTCGGTCAGGCCGGCGTGTTCACGCACGTGCCGGGGCAGCAGGCCGTGGGTCTCGAGCCACTCCAGGAGTCGCTCGTCCGGGTCCTGGGGTGTGGGAAGGAGCTCGCTCTCGGTCAGGCCGCGGTCCGGGGCGTTGCAGGAGGACAGGACCAGTGCTCGGGGCCTCCGCGCCTCGTCGCCGTCGAGCCGGGAGGCCACGTCGAAGGCCATCCACCCGCTCATGCTGTGCCCGAAGAGGATGTACGGGCCGAGATCGGCTTCGCGCAGGGATCGTGCGACGTCGGTGGCCAGTTCGTCCCAGTCACGGGCGAAGTCCTCGGCGAACCGTCCCTCCCTGCCGGGGTAGCAGACCACGACCAGGTCCGTGTCCGCGGGCATGTGTCCGGTCCACGGCTGGTAGGCGGCCGTACCGCCGCCGAAGAAGCTCAGGCCGACCAGGGTCCGCCGGGCGTTCGGCGTCCGGTGGAGGGGCACCAGCGTGGTGTCCTGTGGGCCGCTCACCGCGACGTCCCGGTGGACGTCGGCCCGCCGTCGGCGGTCCCGTTCGCGGCCGGCTGCGGGCCCTCGTCCATCGCGGCCGCGAGACCGGCCGGCCGCATGTCCGTCCAGTTCTTCTCGACATGGGCCAGGCACGCGGTCCGCGTGTCGGCTCCGAAGACGGTGGACCAGCCGGCGGGCACGTCGATGGCCGCGGGCCACAGGGAGTGCTGCCGCTCCGCGTTGGCCAGGACGAGGTAGGAGCCGTCTTCGGCGTCGAACGGATTGTTCACGGAATTGTCCTTTCGAGGTGGTCAGGTCAGGGGTGATCGCGCCGGGCCGCAGAGATCGGCCGGGCTCGGGGTGACGTGGTGTCGGAGACGGGTGCGGAGCGGGCCCGCCGATGGTCAGAGCCAGCCGCGCCGGGCGGCCTTGACCCCGGCCTCGAAGCGGCTGCGGGCACCGAGGCGCTCCATCAGGACCGCCATCATGCGTCGCGCGGTCCGGTGCGAGACATGCAGCTGACCCGCGGCGGCCGCGTCGGTGCACCCCTCGGCGACCAGTCTGAGCAGCGCCCGTTCCTTGCCGTTCGGGATGTCGTCCGCCGGCAGCCGCCCGGGGTCCAGCGGTGCGGCCGACGACCAGGTCTGTTCGAAGAGCACGACCAGCGGGGCGACGAGGCCGGGGTCGGCGACCTGGAGCGCGCCCGCCGCGGTGTTCCGCGGATCGAGGGAGACCAGGGCGACCGATCCGTCGAACACGATCATCTCCGGCAGCGGCGTCGCGCAGCCGCGGAACCGGCCTCCGTTGCCGGTCAGCCACCGCACGTGCGCCAGGGTCGCGGCGTCGTAGGAGTCGGTGTCCGTGCCGACGGCCCGGATCGACACCGCGCGGCTCAGCAGCGCCGCGTCGTTGCGGCGCGCCGCCGAGAGTTCCGGCGTCGACCGCGCGCCGCCGGGAACGAACGCCAGCACCTCGCGGACGGCCTCTCCCGCCAGCCGGTCGACCCTGCGCTGCACCTCGTCCATCCCCAGGAGCCGCTCGACCTGCTCACCTCTGCCCGGCCGGCCGGAGGCGTCGGACATGAGCAGCCGGACGACCTCGGCATGGGTCTCGGCCAGGCGCCTCTGCCGACGCACGAGCTCCTCGTGCTGGCCGGCCAGCGACTCCTGGAGGCTCAGGATCGGGTCCACCGCCGTGAATCCGTCGGGCACCTCGAAGGAAGGACGGACCAGGCCGAGTTCGAGCAGCCGGTCGAGGCATTCACGGACCAGACCGGGGGCGGCCGCGAGCCGGTCGGCGATCTCCTCGGCGGCCGGCGGCGGCGACGCGCTCAGCTCCCGGTACACCGCTTCCTCCATCAGTTCCAGTCCGAACGTGGTGAGCATCAGGTCCGTCTCCCAGGTGTGTCGGTGAACGTTCCACGGTCAGTGGGCATCGGCGGGACGCAGCGCCGGCCTGGCGGGCCGGGCCTCCGCCAGGTAGGCGGCGACCCCGGCGGCGGTCGGGGCCCGGAAGAGTTCGCGGACCGGCAGCTCCAGCCCCAGGGCCGAACGCACCCGGGAGATCAACTGGATCGCCAGCAGCGAGTGGCCGCCCAGGGCGAAGAAGTTGTCGTCGAGGCCGACCGAATCCCGGCCGAGCACCTGGGCGAACAGCTCGCCGAGCACCTCCTCGTGCGCCGTACGCGGGACAGTGGCGGCCGGCGCCGCGCCGGGCGCCGAAGCCGGGCCCACGGCGACGTCGCCGGACCGCCGGTCCTGGACGGGTGGTACGTCGAGGTCGGCGACCGTCCGTTCGGGGTCCCGGGCCACCTGCGTCAGTACGTGGCGCAGGCCGTCGGCGAGCCGCTCGCCCGTCGAGGCGTCGAACAGCGCGGTCGCGTACGTCAGAGCCCCGTCCAGTCCGGCCGGTGCTCCGTCCTTGTCGAGCCGCTCCTCCACGTCGAGGACCAGGTCGAACTTCGCCGTGGCCGACGGGATGTGGTGTTCGGCGGCCCGCAGGCCGGGGAATCGCGGACCGGCAGCCGCGTGCTGGAGCTGCACCATGACCTGGAAGAGGGGGTGGCGGCCGAGCGAGCGCGGTGGATTCACCTCTTCGACCAGCCGCTCGAACGGGACGTCCTGGTGCTCGTAGGCCCCGAGGTCGGTGGCCCGGACCCGACGGAGCAGCTCCGCGAAACTCGGGTTCGCCGAGACGTCGGTCCGCAGGACCACCGTGTTGACGAAGAAACCGACGACCTCGTCGAGAGCGTCGTCCGTCCGGCCGGCGACCGGGGTGCCGATCGGGATGTCCGTGCCCGCGCCCAGCCTGCTGAGCAGGGCGGCGAATCCGGCCTGGAGCACCATGAACAACGTGCAGCCGTGCTCCTTGGCGAGCGCGAGCAGGTGTCGATGGAGTTCGGGACCCCACGCGACCTCCGCCGATCCGCCCGCGTAGTCGCTGGTCCCGGGCCGGGGCCGATCCGCCGGCAGGGCCAGTTCCACCGGCAGATCGGCCAGTTGGGCCCGCCAATGGTTCAACTGCCGGGACAGCAGGCTGTCCGCGTCGTCCTCGGCACCCAGCAGGTCCCGCTGCCACAACGCGTAGTCGGCGTACTGCACCGGCAGCTCGTCCCACTGCGGGGCGTCGCCCAGCACGCGGGCGGCGTAGGCGGCGGAAAGGTCGCGCATGAGCGGTCCGAGCGACCAGCCGTCGCAGATGATGTGGTGGAACACCAGCAGCAGGACGTGGTCCTCCTGGCCCGTCGTGAACAGGTGGGCGGCAGCCGGAGGTTGTGCGGCCAGATCGAAGGGGTGGTCCGCGGCCGCGCGGATCGCCTCCTCGACCTCGGCCTCGGGCACCTCGCGGTGGACCAGTTCCGGCGGGACCCCGCCGGGCGCCGACACCGACTGCACCGGCCGGCCGTCCCGGTCGGCGAAGAGCGTCCGCAGGCTCTCGTGCCGGTCCGTGACATCGGACCACGCCTGTCCGAGAGCCTCCCGGTCCAGCGGGCCGGTCAGGGGGAGAGCGACGGGGAGGTTGTAGCTGTGCCTGTTTCCTCCCACTGGTCGAGGAACCAGAGCCGCTGCTGGGCGTAGGACAGCGGCAGGACGTCCGGGCGCGTTCCGGCGCGGAGCACCGGCCTGCCGGGGAGCACCTCGCCGAGGCTGTCCGCCAGCCCGGCCACGGTCGGTGTGCTGAACAGCAGACGGGCGGGCAGTTCCACGCCCAGCACGGAGCGTGCCCTGCTGCTCAGCCGCACGGCCAGCAGGGAGTGGCCGCCGAGATCGAAGAAGCTGTCGTCGATGCCCACCGTGTCACGGCCGAGCACTGCCGCGAACAGCCCGCACAGAAGCTCCTCGCGGAGGTTGCGGGGTGCGCGCCGGGCCTCGGTCGGGTAGACCGGTGCGGGCAGCGCGGCGCTGTCGAGTTTTCCGTTCGGGGTGAGCGGCAGTTCGTCGATCACCACGATCGCGGCGGGCACCATGTAGTCCGGCAGGTTCTGCCGTGCGAACTCGCGCAGTCGTCGCGCGTCGAGTGCGGTGTCCCGGGCGAGCACGTATCCGACGAGCCGGCTGTCGCCCGGCCGGTCCTCGCGCAGGACCGCCACCGCGTGCGCGACGCCCTCGTGGCGGGCCAGTGCCGCCTCGACCTCGCCGAGCTCGACACGGAAACCTCGGATCTTCACCTGGTCGTCGGCCCGGCCGAGGAACTCCAGCGCGCCTTCGTCGGTCCACCGGACCAGGTCGCCCGTGCGGTACATGCGCTGTCCCGCCCTGAACGGGTTCGCGACGAACCGTTCCGCGGTCAGGGCGGGACGGTTCATGTAGCCCCGGGCCAACTGGGCTCCCGCGACGTACAGTTCACCGATCACCTTCGGGGGGACGAGACGCAGGTCCTGGTCGAGGACGAAGACGTCCACCCCGGGGATCGGGCGGCCGACAAGGGGCCGGTCGCTCTCCTCCGACGTCCAGAAGAGGGAGTCCACCGTGGTCTCCGTCTGTCCGTAGATGTTGTAGACGGTGATCCCCTCGGCCTCCCGGATCCGTGTCCACAGCTTCTCCCCCACCGTTTCCGCACCGGTCATCAGCACCGCGGGCGGCGTTCCGGCCGGGTCGAGCATGCCCTGCTGGATCAGCTCCTCGGCGTAGCTGGGCATCACGTCGAGAGCGTCGATGCCGCACCGCTCCATGTACCGGGCCATGGCGGCGGGGTCACGGCGGGTGTCGTCGCCGATCAGGTGGAGTTCGTGGCCGGACGCCTGCCACAGCAGACCGACGACCGAGGTGTCGAAGGAGAGGGACGCGGTCAGCGCCATCCGGCAGCGCCGCGGGCCGCGGGTCCGTTCGGCGGTGGCGATGACCTCTTCGCGGTAGAAGGCCAGCAGGTTGGCCAGCCCGCCGTGCGTCACCATCACCCCCTTGGGCACGCCGGTCGATCCCGAGGTGTACACGACGTATGCCGGATGGTCCGCGGCGAGCGCGATCTCGAGGTCCTGCGCCGATTCGCCGTCGAGGGCGGGGCTGTCGACGAGCACCGGTTCGCGCACGGGCAGCGATGCGGCGGACTCTCCGTCGGTGACGACCAGCGCGGCGGCGGAGTCCTCCAGGAGGTGGGCGATCCGCCGCGCCGGGTACGCCAGGTCGACGAAGAGGAACGCGGCGCCCGCCTTCAGCACCGCGAGGAGCGCGACCACCAGGTCCGTGGACCTGGGCAGGGCCACGGCCACCACTCGGTCCGGGCCGGCCCCCCGGCGCACGAGGTGGCGGGCGAGCCGGGTGGCGCGGGCGTCGAGCTCGGCGTAGGTCAGCGCGGTGTCCTCGAAGACCAGCGCCCTCGCGTCCGGCGTGCGGGCCACCTGCTGCTGGAACGCTTCGGGCAGGAACACGGGCCGCGGGGCGAGCGCGGGCACGGGACCCGCGGCGAGGAAGCGGCGGCGTTCCCCGTCCGAGAGCACGTCGACGGCGCCGACAGGCCGTTCCGGATCGGCGAGCACCTGTTCCAGCAGTCGTCGCAACCGCGTCACGAGCTGTTCGGCGGTGGTCCGGTCGAAGAGTTCCTCGGCGTACTCCAGATAGCCGGTCAGCCCGGCCGGCGCGCCTCGGTCGTCGCGTCCGTCCACGAGTTCAAGACTGAGGTCGAACTTGGCGACGTCCCAGCTCACCGGGGCCGGCCCCTCCGGGTTGCCCAGGACGGTGATCGCGCGGCCCAACAACAGCGGGGCCCGCTTGACCACGTTCTTCTTCGGGTCCTTGCTGTCCT
>Ga0164308_10000967_pt1 | contig 15469 bp, 14 predicted proteins | sample Whisoiple_246_MG_FD_109983 | JGI IMG/M metagenome (GOLD analysis project Ga0164308, IMG submission 109983) | Soil microbial communities amended with fresh organic matter from upstate New York, USA - Whitman soil sample_246_MG | ecosystem: Environmental > Terrestrial > Soil > Unclassified >...
CCGTCCCATCAAGTCGCCCAACGAAACGCGTGCCGGCTGCGCCGCCGACCCGGCAGGCCGCGTTCGACTGCGGTGTGTGGCAGCCGCTCGGCCCGAAGCCCCTGAAGTCCACCGTGGCTTGACCGCCTGGCCCCCGACATCCACACTCTCACCATTAGGTAAGGCTACCGTTGCCCTTGAGAGGTTGTGGGATGAGTTCGTGGAGCATTGCCCTGCTGGGCGCCATCGCGGGGTTAACCATCTTCCTCGGACTACCCTTCGGCCGGGTCCGGAATCCCTCTCTCGGGCTACGGGTCTTCCTCAACGGCATGGCGATCGGCATCCTGCTGTTCCTGCTGTGGGACGTGCTGTCTCATGCCGTCGAACCGGTCGAGGAAGCTCTCACCGAGGTAGCGCTCGACCAGAGCGGAACGTGGGCGCGTTTCGCCGAACTCGCCGCCACTGTCATCGTCGGCGTAGTGGTCGGGTTGATGAGCCTGGTGTACTACGACCGGTGGATGGCCAAGCGGCGGACCCGCACCCCGGCAACCACTTTCGGCCCCGGAGCCGCCGCCGCTGCCGAACTCTCCACGGCCGCAACGAGCAACACAGTCGACACCGCCCGCCGCCTGGCACTGATGATCGCGGTCGGCATCGGCCTGCACAACTTCTCCGAAGGTCTGGCCATCGGGCAATCCGCCGCGAGCGGCGAGATCAGCCTGGCGCTGCTGCTGATCATCGGGTTCGGGTTGCACAATGCCACCGAAGGCTTCGGGATCGTCGCTCCGCTCCCCGGCGGGCAAGATCGCCCGGGGTGGGGCTTCCTCGCGCTGCTCGGGCTGATCGGCGGCGGCCCCACCTTCATCGGCACCATCATCGGGCAGGCCGTCGTCAATGACATCCTGTCGGTGGGCTTCCTGGCCCTGGCGGCTGGGTCGATCCTCTATGTGGTGATGCAGCTGCTACGCGTCGCGGACAGGTTGGGGCGCAGGGAACTGCTGTGCTGGGCGCTGCTTCTCGGCCTTTTCCTGGGTTTCGCCACCGACTTCATCATCGTCGCAGCGGGAGCATGACCGGCTAGTTTCCGCGCCCGCTGGGGCGTCATCCCGGGGGGGAGGGGAGGACCAGGAGCCGCAGCACCGCTGCCGCAGCACCAGGTTGGCCGGGTTCGTCACCGAAGCCTTCCGGGCCGGCGCGGACGCCCACGCGATTATGCGGCAAACCGGGCACCGCGGCCCGGGGATGGCGCGCACCGTGGGCAGGCTGCGCGGTAGACCCGAACAGGCCAGGATTACCCGTATGGGCGCTGACTACCGATTCGTCACCGTGTGGCGGGTGGCGGGCACGGTGCAAGAGGTGACGTCGGTCCTGGGTGATGCTGATTCACTCCCACGGTGGTGGCCGTCGGTGTACCTGGGTGTCGTTCAGGTGGCCGATGCCGGACCGGACGGAACCGGCGCGGCCGTCGAGCTGCATACCAAGGGTTGGCTTCCGTACACGCTGCGGTGGACACTGACGATCACCGAACCGATGACCGAGAAGGGGTTCGCGCTGACCGCGGCGGGGGACCTGAACGGAACCGGTCGGTGGACCTTCACCACAGACGGACCCGAGGTGGTGATCAGTTACGACTGGCGCGTCAGGGCGACAAAACCGTTGCTTCAGCGGTTGAGTTGGCTGCTCAAGCCGGTGTTCTCGGCGAATCATCGTTGGGCGATGGCCCGCGGTGAGGAAAGCCTGCGACTGGAGCTTCGCCGCAAGCGAGCGCTGGGTTCCGGCCGCGACGCTGGATCGGTACCGCCGCCGCCGGCACCGACGTTCCGGTGGCTGCAGCGCCGCCACCAATGACGCAGCCCGACAGAGCCATCCCGGACGGGCAGCCCCGCTCTGTCCCTATCCCGGGGTGGTCTCGGGTAACAGCGTTCGACACCCGGGGCCGCGGAGCGCGGACGGGCCATCGGCGGTCGTCCCCCCTTCGGGTGCCAGGGGTCGCCCGGCCCGGTGACAGGCCACCAAATGTCTGGATCCGGACCGCTCCGATCGATACGGTCCGTCCGGGGTCGTGATGATGGAGGCTCACCGATGTCTCCCACCGGTGCAGTAGTTGTTGCCCGAGACCGGGTGTTGCCCAGTACCAGGGTGCTGTCGATCGTCATCATCCCGTTTCTGCTCGTGGCATTCGTCGTTCTGTATTTCTGGCCGTCCGCCGACGACACGGCACGTTTGTTCGCCTGGCGGATCGTTCCCGGGTTCACCTCCATGGCGCTAGCGTCTGCGTACCTCGGCGGTGCCTACTTCTTTCTCCGGGCCGCCCGGGCCAAACAATGGCACACGGTCGGCGGGGGCTTCATTCCCGTCGCGCTGTTCGCCTCGCTGATGGGTATCGCGACCATCACCCATTGGGACAAGTTCATTCACACCAATGTTGCGTTCTGGTTATGGGCCACCCTGTACTTCACCACCCCCGTCCTCGTCATCGCGATATGGCTCCTCAATCGGCGCCAGCGGTCGGAGCCCTCAGCGGGGGACCTACTACTCTCGCCGAGCACCGCGCTGCTATTCGGCGCGCTCGGAATCGCCGCGTCTGTGACAAGTCTGTTCCTGTTCCTGCTGCCGTCGGTGGCCATCGCCATCTGGCCGTGGACACTCACGGAACTGACCGCCCGGGTGACGGGCGCGATATTCGCGTTGGGTGTCGCCGGCCTGGGCGCCTTCGCCGACAAACGGTGGACCAGCGTGCGGATCCTGTTGCAGGTCGCGGCGTTGATGCTGGGATTGTTTCTGATCAGTGCCGTTCGCTCCCGCGGTGATTTCGACACCAGCAAACCGTTGACCTGGATATTCGCTGCAGGGTTCACGGCACTGGCGGCCGGCGTCGCAATCCTCTACCTCCGAATGGAACACGCGGACCGAACCAGAAACTCGAGCCCGTCACGCTTCCTCCAGCGTTGATACCACCCCCCATAAATTTGACCAGATCTGCGAGCGCGATCCGAAATGACGCTGGTGATCGGCATTGCGGGGAATGGGATTGAACCACAATAACAATCTGATGGCCATGAAAGGATCGGTTGAATCACAGGAATTGTGCGCTGATCCCGCCTCCACCGCCACTGTTTCGCCGGTTCGCCGACCACCCCGCGGCTTCTGGGCTTCTCGCATGTGGGGCTTCTCGCATGTGGTCCGCGTGTCCGGTGATGGTCGCGGTGGGGTCCTCCTACGCTCGCCCACACCTTCCTGCGCCACGCCTACAACGAGATGGTCCAGATGTCCGCTGCAGTCAACACCTCGGATCTGGACTGGACCGTCGTCCGTTTCCTGGCCCCCAAAGCCGGCCCGGCCAAGGGCGTCCGCCGGGTCGGCTTCTACGGCCAATGCAAGATCGGCCTCGCCGTCACCCGCGCCGATATCGGACAGTTCACCGCTGACCAGGTCCACGACCAGAAATACCTCAGAGCACCCCCGCCAATCAGCAACGAATCTTCGTCCCGCAATCCGCAAGTATTGAGACCGCTCGGGTCGAATCCCGTTGCCGCCACAGCACTGTGCAGTTTGCCCCTGGGGCTTGGGTCTACGTCGTCGATTCGGCCCACCCTGACCGCCATGGCCCGGTCATCGGTCGCGGTACGTGTGGCGACCCGGGCCCGCCGAGTTGGTGCGGGCCGGGTCAGCGTGGGCTACTTGGTCCCGGCGACGGCAGCCAGGATCAGTGCGGTCACGGCGCGTGGGTGACTGACCATGGCGGCGTGGGAGCTGCGGATTTCGACGGTTTTGGCATTGGCCCGTGCTGCCATCGCCCGTTCTGCCTCTGGTGGGATGGCTTTGTCCTGGCTCGCGACCAGGTACCACGACGGGATGGTCTTCCAGGCGGGTTCACCCGAAGGTTCGCCGAGCGAGGTGAGGGCAGCGGGTCGTTGGGTAGCGGCCATCACCGCTGCCATGGATTTGGGCACATCCGCGGCGAAGACTGCCTGGAACGATTCGACCTTGATGTAGGCGTCCAGGTTGCCCTCGGGTGGCGGGACGGGATCGAACCCGGGGATCGGGCGGAGGTAGATGCTGTCGAGTAGGTCGGAGTGGCCACCGCCGAGGCTGTTGGCATCGCTGACGCTTTCACCGGCCCTCAGGGCGTAGGCCGCGATGTAGACAAGCGCCTTGACGTTGGGGTTCCCGGTGGCGGCGTTGGTGATCACCGCTCCGCCGTAGGAATGCCCGACCAGGATCAGAGGGCCGGTCAGGGTGCTGAGGAATGTTCGGAGACTGTCGGCGTCACCGGATAGGCCCCGGAGTGGGTTTGCCGGCGCGAGAACCGGGTACCCAGCGCGTTGCAGAGTGATGATGCTGTCGGAGAACCCGGACGCGTCGGCGAAGGCGCCGTGTACGAACACGATCGTCGGTTTGACCGGTGTCCCCGGCCCGCCGGCCTTGATCGAGGTTTCGCTGGCCGCTACTCCGGTCGCGCCGGAGGCGCCGGGCAGCAGCATGGCGAGGACAAACGCGAGCAGAACGGTGAGCACAGTCGAGATTCCTCGACGGCGGGGGATCGAGGTCGGGCGGGACGGAACGGAACGTTTCATAGCGATCTCCGAAGGTTGAGGTTCTTTGCGGGACCGGGTAGGTCTTTGGGGAAGCTGGCCTTGCGCTCTGACGTCGGTATCGCCGAAGGTTGTCAGCTGAATCTCTCGACGAAGCCCAAGGCGATCTCGGCGACCTCCTGCCAACCATGGTCGATGGTCAGGGAATGTCCGCGGTCGGGCACGTCGACGAGTTCGGTGATGGCGTCGTTGTGCTTGGCCAGGTACTTATGGGTGGCGTGGGTGATGGCCGTCGGTGCGGTGTTGTCGCTGTCACCGGCGATGACGAGAACCGGTCCTCGGTCGGGGTTCTCGGTGTTGACCTTGGTCTCGCCTCCGAATGGGTTGAAGTTGGCGACGGCGGCCTGGAAGAGCGGGGCACCGGATGCCGGCACATGGTAGGTCTCGTAGAGGTGTTTGGCCTCGACGTCGTCGAGGTTGTTGGTCCAACCGAACTGGAACTGTTCGAAGGTCAGCGAGATGGCCTTGCCGTGATTGGTGGGGTTGCCCAGGACAGGTGCTGCTGATTTCAGGGCGCTCAGTGGTAGCGGCAGAACCCCTTTGAACGGGGCGTTGTCGATCGACACGGTGGCAAATGATGCGCCCTCACCGGCGATCTTCAAAGAGATCAGTCCGCCGAAGGAATGGCCGATGACTGCGGGTTTCTTCGTCAGCCGAGAGATGGCTTCCAGGTAGTGGTCGGTGACCTGCAGAACCATCTTGTGGGCGAAGACGTCCGGTTGCTTGTACGCCTCGGCCAGTGTTGTCGGGTCGTCCGGCCAGCCGGGTGCGATGGTGGTGTAGCCGTTGGCTTCGAAGAAGTCGCGCCAGTTCTGCCAACTGCTGGACAGCAACCACAGACCGTGCACGAAGGCCACCGGTGTGAGTCCGGATTCGTTGGCGCGGCCTATCTCTGCGACTTCCCAGTCGGTGAGCCGCGGGGCGGAAGTGTCGGTCATGGCGGAACTCCTCATTGGTGATTGCCCGGTTTAACGGAAGGGCCGGATGGGTGGATTGGCTGACGGTAGAGCCGTTCTGGCCGGCAATATCTCCCCTGCGTGCAGCGTTTGGTACTCAGCACGCACACGAGGTCACCGTTCTCGGACTTGGTGCGCCGGAGATGCGGCGGGTGGTCAGAGTGGTCAGAGTTGTTGGCGGGCGATGGATCGCCACTCACGAGGCGACATCCCGTATGCCTCGCGGAACTTCCGTGCAAAGTGAGCGGTGTCGATGAAACCGCAGTGTCGGGCGATCGCCGAAATCGTGTGAGCGGCGGCGTCCGGGCGCGCCAGTTCGCCGCGGGCAGCGATCAGCCGCTGTGTGATGATCCATTGGCTCAACGACTGTTCGTTGGTCCTGGACCATACGTTGTACAGCTGCCGCAGTGAGATATGATGGGCAGCAGCGATTTTGGCTGGTGTCAAGCTCGGTTCGCGTAGGTGATCGCCAAGGTACAACCTGATCCGCAGGGGCAGACTGTCGGTGATGGCCGAGTGTTGCCGATCCAGGTCCGCACCGGTACTGACGATGAGCGCACGCACCAGTTCGGTGGCGGCGTTGCCCACCATCGCCAACGCGGGGCCGGGCGGGATGCCATCGAGATCGACGCTGAGCCGAAGGATATGGTCGCGAACCAGTGGGTAGATCGGGCTTGATTCGACTCGTTCCGCCGCGGCGCGGACCTGGTCGACAGGCAGTCCAAGGACCGCGTGCTCAATTCCCAGCGCGAAGGTTTCACCGCCGCCGATGCGGTTGAACTCGTACGGGGCGGCCTGATCGGTCACCAGGATCCTGGGCCTCGTTGAGTTGACCTGCCGGTCCTGCCGCCCGGCGGTGTAGGTCCAGCGGCCGGCGCCGAGAACCGTGACTGAGAAACGTTCCGGTGCAGCGACTCGGACCTGACGCGGCGTCCTGGTCAGGCAGACCCCCGATCCGTCGCGGTGCATCAGGGTGGTTCCGCCGCCTAGTTGCCACAGTTTGATCCGTGCATAGATCTGATCCGGTGGCGGCTCATGGGTGATCCTGGCCGGAATCCCAGACTGATGCATCGCCTGTCCGACAGCGTCGGCGCGGTCACATTCGGGGATCAGATGCGTGTCCAGGATGACCGCCATGATCGCCGCACCCCTGTCTGACATGTTCGGCTTGTCTACTCGTCTTCGTCTGGACCAACGCTAGGGCAATCTGTGCTGACAAATCGGCTGAGAGTGCAGTTCTGTGTGCTCAAATTGCGGTCCGACATCTGCACGCCCGGAACATCGGCGTGCACGTTCAGCACACCACGGGATGGGCGGCAGACCTAACCTTGGGCTTCCCCAGTAAACGCGGACGACGGGGGGCTCGTGACCCAACAACCACCCGAACGGGAGGACCGCGGCCGAGGTCTGGTCGCCTTCATCCCCGGTACCTGGATGCACGACAGATCATGGGAACCATGGCAATCGTTGTTCGACCGCAACGGATATGACAGTCTCGTCATCGCCTGCGCCGGTCGAGCCGGCATCACGCAGGGTGCGGATGTCAGAAGGAACAAGGCCCGGGGAATCACCTTCAAGTCACTACTCAGGGTCTGTACAGGTGCGCTGTCGCAGCTGGCCGAACCACCGATCCTGATCGGGCACGGGTCGGGGGCCCTGCTCGCCCAAGTGCTCCTCGATCGTCGGGGAGTCGCGAGCGCCGCGATCGCGCTGTCCCCAGCACGCGCCGGTTGGGTGTCCAAGACCGCCCTTCTCGGCTTCGGCCGCACCGCTGTCACGCTCAGTCGTCTAGCCCTCCCGGGTCGCAGCGGGATCAGCCAGGCGGCGTTTGTTCAGTCCTACGCGAACACCAGACCGGTGGCAGAGGCGGCCGATCTCTACCGGCGTTACGTCATCGCGGGCTCGTGTCGACCGCTCTTACAAGCCGCCTACACCCTGCAGGCTCCCGGAAGACCCGGGTCGCCGACCGATCGGCCGCCGCTGCTGCTCGTGAGCGGGGGAAAGGACAGGTTGACCCCAGAGGCCACCGCCCGATCATGGGAGCGGTACGGGCGGCGACGTCATCCCGACAGCGTCACCGACCACCACGTGTTCCCCGACCGCGGTCACTCCCTGACCGTCGACCGCGGCGCCGAGGACGTGGCCAACTTCTGCCTTGACTGGTTGAGCAGTCAAGACCTATGACCTCTCACGGCCACCGGAAAAGCAGGAGTGCCCGACGGTCCTGGTCCACCCGGCAGCATTGGCCGTATGGTCGCTGTGAGTCGGCACCACAGCATTCCCGACAATTGATTCCGGGACCGGCCAGGTCCCGCCGAGTGACGGAAACGGTGTGCCATGACCCTCACCTTCGACACCGCGACGATCTCGCCGAAAGACCGGGCGGAGCTGATCAGGGAAACGATTTGGAACACCGTGGTCAAGGTCGAGATCAAGCACACCGACAACCCTGCGCGCATCCAGGCGACCGGAAGGATCCGGAAACTCGGGCGAATCAGCATCTGCTCGGTGCGGTCGAACGCCACCACCATCAGCCGGACAGCCCGCCTCACCCACGATGACCTGCCACCCAGCCTTTTCCTGGGTCTGCAAATCACGGGTTCGAGCATGGTGATCCAGGGTGGGCGACAGGCGACCCTGGGCCCGGGCGACCTCGCGTTCTACGACACCACCCGGCCGTACACGTTGCTCAACGACAACGGCATCCACCAACACTTCTTCCGAATCCCGCGAGATCACCTCGCTTTGCCTATCGACACCATCAAGCGAATGACCGCGACCAGATTCGGCCATGACACCCCTATCGCCGACATCGCCTCGACCTACTTCACACGACTGGCAACCCAGCAGGTCGTCCTAGACGGCCACAGCGCCGACGCCCTCGATCTACCCAGCATCGAGCTCCTCCGCGCGCTGATCGCCACCCGCGCGCCCCACGAACGATTGTCCGCGAGCCCCCTGCACGACACTTTGGCCCTGCGGATCCTCGAGTACACCAGAACTCACCTCGCCGAATCGGACCTCACACCAACCAGGCTGGCGGCTGAGCACAACATCTCAGTCCGGCAGCTCTACACCGTCCTCGCCCGCGCCGACATCAGCCTTGGTGACTGGATCCGTACACAACGCCTCGAAAGGTGCCGCGAGGAACTCGCTACACCCACAGCCCGCAACCGAACGATCGCGTCAATCGCGCGACGCTGGGCATTCAAAGACGCCACCCACTTCAGCCGCGCCTTCCGAGAGGCCTACGGAATGACCCCGCGACAATGGCGCGGCGTGTGTTCATCGAGACTCGATCCGATCATCCGACGATAGGCCGTTCCACCGATCCAAGAACACGGTTCCAGCCGGGGATGGACATTCGCGGCCGGGCCGACAGGAGCGGGCGGTACCTCAGGCATCACGCGCTATAGATCCAGACCTTCCCAGGTAACCGGGCAGGACAGGCGCCAACCGCATCTTGAATCAGAATGGGCACGTCGTCATGCGTTGGGCGCGTGTCAAATGCCGGTGGGTATCCCAGACCACCTCAGTCACGATTGCCGAGGCCAGGTCAGCGAGTCGGGAGAGTCGCTCCGCGACGTGATCAATCGCGAAGTGGTCGGAACGGCTGTCACCACCAAGCGTCTCGTGGAAGGACAAGCGCATCGCCCAAGCCAAGGCTGTGTGCAGTACTTGCCCCGTAATGATTGATTGTCGAACTCACGCTTTGCACTCCCGCGAGCCGTACGGCATCTGGGGAGTCCTTTCGGAGCAGGAAAGGGCTGAGCGTTTGGGCTTGCAATCTGTTCGCTACCCTGCGCCGCGCGACGCACTGCCAGAGGGTCCGGGGGACTGTCGAGGCCAGATCAACTGTGCTGGGGTGCAGCCGATAGATCAGCCGCGCTTGCTGCGGGACGGCGTAAGGGGAGTGCGAATCATGTTCGACGTTATCCCCAAGAAGAGATCGGCTCCGAACAGCGGACCCGGGAGTCCATGCGCACTCGTAATGGGCTGTTCATAAATGTGCAACCGTAAACATAAAATCTACTGGTGAGCTACGGCTCTTTCCAGTATGCGAACCTGACGGTGGATCGGCCGACCATCACTCTCACGGAGACCATCATCGCTTCCGTCGAAGTGACCCACATCGCCGATCGGGACGGGGACGAGGTCGTTCAGCTCGATCTACATCAGCGGCATGGGTTGGCAATCCGTCTGGTCCGCGAGCTCAAGGGCTTCCGGCGGATCGCCCTGGCGGCAGGAGAGACCCGCACCGTGCAGTTCGACGTCGGCCCGGACGAACGGCGATCCTGGAATGCCGCAGTTCACGACTGGGTCACCGATACGTCGACCTTTGACATCTGGGTCGGTGGCGACTCAACAGCTGAACTGACAACAACTTTCGAAGTCACGGCGCAGTAGGCAGAGCTTCGGGTCGGATCATTCGAAGCTGCATTTGCGCTGGACGGTCGGCCAGGTCAACCGCTCCTGTTCAGGCGCCGGGCACAGGAGATGTGCCCGTGGGCGGGTCAAACCGGCTCGGTTGGTCGTCCGGGTTAGCGAAGCCCGGCGCGAACACGCTCGCCGTAGCGTGCCATCGAGGTCTACCCCACGTCGGCTCCTCGCCGACCAGGGCGAACCCGCGGTAGCGGCTGAAGTCGGTGGCGTTGGTGGAGACATACACGAATCGGGAAGTGTCCCCCGGCTGCAGGCCGGTGTGGAACCAGAAGTAAAGGGTCAACAGCGACATCGGCTGGAGGTGTCCGAGGTAGTCGCTACGGCTCGCCGACGCCGGTCCGACCTCGCCCAGGCCATCCAGCCGGAAGTCGACGTCTGTCGTGATGGGAGTCGAGAGGGGAGGAAACGTCGGGGTGTTCCGAAAACGCCACTCGACACCGAACAGTGCTTGGCCACTGAGGCTCCGGACCCGGTAGTAGAAGTCGAGCGTGCCTGCGGCGACCCGAACGACTCGTGTTTGCAACTCGCCCGCGACGCCGGCGATTGGATCCTCGAACGCTACGAGTTCATCGGCTTCGACGGTGCCGGACAATGTCGGCTCCGCGGCCGCAGTGGTGCCGGACAAATTGGCGTTGTGACTCGACCAGATGATCATGGATTACCCCGTTCGGCTTTCCGTGCGGACAGACCGACGCTAGCTGAATCGCACCGATCTTCGCTATGACATTTCGAACTCGTGTGACCTTCCCTTAGGGCAGCTCGGACGACCAGCATCGTGACCACGACGGTGACAGATCCTGCCGGGCATTGTTCGGGGGTCGGGTCTGAGTCTGGTGGATCCCCGTCGTGCTGCAGTGGCCAGTGATTCAACGCAGGCGTGTTCCGCTCGGCCGCAGCCGAAAACAATAACAATCTGATGGCCCTGAAAGGATCGGTTGAATCACAGGAATTGTGCGCTGATCCCGCCTCCGCCGTCACTGTTTCGCCGGTTCGCCGACCACCATGCGGCTTCTGGGCTTCTCGCATGTGGTCCGCGTATCCGGTGACGGTCGCGGTGGGGTCCTCGGTCGCCATTCCGTCGTTCGAATCGGTCGGCGAAGCCTTGGCCACCACGAACCCGCGCAGCGGACAGGACCTTGGGCCCTCGTGGTGGTTGAACCGTCGGTAGTCAGTCGTTCGGTGGATACGCCGGTATCTCCTGTGCGAGGCAGATGCGCCTCTCTAGTTGAGCCTTTGCATTTCCAGTCGTCAGAATCGGTGGGATCGGCGAAGATGTCGCGTTCGTGCGTCCGGGTCATAGACGGTCCGGTAGACGGGGGTGGCCCAAAGCCGGGTGATGAGCGACTGGCGCGGCGCGCGGTACGGGCGCAGCCGTCCAGGTGGGCGGGCTCCACTGGGCCCGGCGTCGTGCCATCGCTGGAGTTCTCGGGCGGTGTCGGCGAAGGCCGCGAAAGCGCGGACCGGGTCGAGCAGGTCCTTGTCGTCAGTGGGTTTGCGGTCGAGGTGTTCCCGAGACAGTTGGAGCCGCAAATCCCGGGCGAATGCGCGTGCCCCGTGATCGAATCGATCGAGGAACCGGGGTTCCCGCTGGTCGAGGCGGTCGTCGATGACGGCGCAGGAAAGTTCTGAGTCATGGGTCCAGGAACGAAGGTTGATGTTGTCGGAGCCGACAGAGGCCCACACGTCGTCCACGACACAGACCTTGGCATGAACGTAAACCGGTGTCCCGGCATGGTTTTCGATGCCGTAAACACCGACCCTGGCGCCCCCGGCCGCGCGCAGCTCGTCTAATGCCTGCTGCCTGCCGATCAGGTTGGGCGGTAGAGAGAACTTTCCGTCCTGATCGGGGTACAGCGGGATGACGGCGATCAGGTGCAGTTTCGGATTGCGGCGCAGCGCATCGGCGAAGCACCGGACGACGTCGGCTGCCCACAGATACTGGTCCTCGAGGTAGATCAGGCTGTTCGCTCTGGCGATCACCTTGTCGTAGGCATGTGCCACGCTGCGTTCACCGTCGGGCGCGAACGGATAGCCACGTCGACGGCGAGGGTAGGTCCGCAATACCTGCACGGACATGGCTCCCATGGCAGATGGGTCCGGGAGCTGGGCTGGGAGGGCACCTGCATGATCGTCGTCCCGGCGAATGAGGTCGGCCAGCCGGTCGAAGGGGCTGCGGGTCAGCGGTGCAGGGTCCTCCCAGCGTTCCCGGAACACCGCTTCCAGGTCGGCGACCGCGGGGCCGCGGACGGCAAGCTGGATGTCATGCCAGGGCGGCCTGGGCCCGTAGGCCGTGGCCATCGGCTGGCGTTGCTGGTCCCCGGCGTGGTCAGGACCGTCACGGCGGCTGTGGCACAGGTCGATGCCACCGACGAACGCGACGTCGTGTTCCGGTCGTCCCGGATGACGCAGGACCACAAGTTTCTGATGATGAGAACCGCCGGGCCGGACCCGCATGTCCCGTAGGCATTCACCGCCGGCTGCTTCGATGTCCTCACCGAGATGCCGGTTCTCCTGTTCACTGAACGCGAACCGGTCAAAGTGCGATCGCCACATCAGTCCCTTGACGATGACTCCGCGCCGGGCCGCGTCCGAGAATACCCGCGACACCTCGGTTCCCGGGCCGTCGAGGAGCTGGTCGGGATCCCCGCGCCAATCGGTGAACAACAGCAGGTCACCGGCCGATAGGGCGTTCACGCAGCGAAGCAGTTCAGCAAAATACTCCTTCCCATGCACGAGCGCGGCGACGTCGTTGCCGACGGTGAACGCGGCACCGTCGAGGTGCCGGCGGTCCAGCTTGGTGACCGGGTTGCCCCTCTCGGTTGGACTGAGGAACCACTCGGTGTCGGCCACCGTGACATTCAACCCCGTGTGACGGGGCAAGGCATGGCCCGGACTCTTGCCGACTCCCGAGCAGGTGGGTGGTGGTCACGGTCCTCGGAACCGCGACCAAACCACTGCCAAACCCGACCGGCTCGATCCGGAGCGATCTGACGCGACCGACGCAATGACGTCCCCGAACGCGGAAACCCTCATCAGTCGTCGGAGATTCATCCACCGCGACGATGGGTACAGCAGCGTAGACGCGGAGGTTTGGAGATGGGTGTTGGCATACGCGCTCGCACTGCCGACCGGCTAGGCCCTCAACATGGCGGCAAAGTCATTGCCGGGATAGGCGCACGACTCTTGGCCGTGGCGATCGGCGTCATCGGTCTGATGTGGATCCTGGGGTCGCTGGTCGTGCACGGTTTGCTGCCGTCGGTCGTCGGTCGAGTGGACGAGCAGACCAGTGAATGGGCAGTCGAACACCGGACGCCGAATCTGGACAGTGTGACCCAGGCCAGCAGCATGGCCGCCGACACCCTTGTCGCGCTCGCCGTGACAGTGGTGGCCGTGTTGGGTCTCCGGGCCTGGCTGGGCCGGTGGCGCGAGTCGCTCGTGACCGTGGTCGCGATAGTCGGGGAACTGTTGATCTTCTTGGTCATCACCGCCATCGTGCACCGGGACCGGCCAGCGGTGCCTCGGCTCGACCAGGCTCCTCCCACATCGAGTTTCCCCTCCGGCCACACGGGGGCGGCGATCGCGCTCTACGGGTGCCTTGCGGTGATCTTGCTGCGCAACGTCAAGCCTCGATGGGTCGCTGTCAGCCTGGCCGTGCTGAGTTGCGTCGTCCCCATCGTCGTCGCGGCCTCGAGGGTGTACCGCGGAATGCACTACCTGACCGACGTGATGGCAGGTGCGCTCGCCAGCGGCATTTGGCTTCTCGTCGTGCTAGTGGTTTTGCTTCCGACCCGAACCACCAAGGGCCCATAGCTGGCCTGTCGGGTTATCACGGGGTGCACATGGTGTCGATCGGCCTCGCCCTGCTCAAGGCCGCTCGGGTCGAGACTTGGGAAGGCCCGGTCGACTCACTGCGGGCGGACGACCAAGCAGCTTCACGTCGCGACGGGATCGACCTGAGCTGCGCCGATTTGGAGCTGCTGGACACCCACCTGGACTGCTGGGTCTGATCCGGGTGAATCCCGGCAGACGCGGCCGGGGGGTACACGGTCACCGTCGCGATCTGCGACCAGTGCGGTCGCTGGACGCTCAGCGCCGGCACCGGACCGCGCCGGGCTCACCTTCGGCTGCGCGGGGGACAATGGTGAAGGCGATACCGGCCAAGAACCCGAAGCCCGCCGCGTCGGCTGCTGTCCCGCTGGACCAGGCAACTCACCGAAGACCTCCCGGTGCGCGTCGGGATATCCAGCACTAGGGAGAAACTGGTCCGGTCTCGGGTTCGTCCAATGGTCGCCGCCAGTGTCGATGCAGGTCTTCGGTGAGGTAGCCGCTGACGAGTTGTTCGGCGACGGAGAAGGTTGCCGAGAAGCCAGTGATCGCCGCCACGAACTCGGGCCCGCTGAGGGCGGCGAGCTCGGTGTCCTCGAGCGCGCGGACGGTGGCCGTTCGCGGAACCGCGCGCAGCAGCGCGATCTCGCCGAATGCATCGCCGAGGCCAAGCTGACGGACCTCCTGCCCGTCGACGATCACGGCCACGCGACCGGATTCGACGACATAAAACGCGTCGCCGACCTCACCCCTTCGGAACACATCAGTCCGCGCCGCAACTCGGAACGAGCGCAGGTGCATCGCCAGACTCTCGATGACCGGCACGGGCAAGGGGCGAAGCATGCGGACCCGTCGCAACAGCGTGATCCGGTCCTGCCGCACGCCGATTTCGGCATCCATCGCCCGCAGCCCCGCCCAGCACCCCGCGACGGCCACCGGGAGGATGCAGCCCGTGACAATGAGCGCGCCAGCGTCGCCCAGGGCGGAAATGACGAGCGGAATCGCCAGCGAGCCGAGCGCCAACGCCAACGAGAACACCGCCTCGGTCAACGCAAGCACGCGCCCCAGTGCCTGATCGGGGATGAGTCGCTGCAAGAGCGTGAATCCGGTGACGTCGACGAGTGCGTTGGCGGCGCCGACGATGACAAACGCGCCAACCGCCACGTAGCTGCTCGTGCCCAGTCCGATGAGGACGAGCGGTACACCCCACGTAGCGATCCCGACACCGAATAGGGTGCCCAGCCGGCTGCTTCCCGCAAGGCCGATCGATGCCATCGCCGCCACGAATCCGCCCGCCCCGAAAGCCGCCCAGAGCACGCCCACCCCCGGGCGGCCCAGGTCCGTGACCTGCACCGCTACCACTACCGCCAGTACGGTGAGTCCGCCGCGAACGACGCATTGCAAGCCGCCCAGCAGGATCACGTCCATGGCTCGGCGCTGCCGGCGTAGCTCGCGCAGTCCATCGACCACGTCCGCGGCCATACCGACCCGCTGGGCCGGGGAGCCGGCAGCAACCGGGCGCAGCGACTGGTATCGCAGCCCGGCAGCGAGCGCGCCTGCGACACCGGCGAGCAAAGCCACTGCAGCGAACGCGGCTGACGGGCCAAACGCAGCGAGCAGGGTGGCCGCGGCAAGCGGACCGACCAGCGCCGCGAAGCCATCCAGAATTGA
>Ga0164308_10000968_pt1 | contig 15462 bp, 15 predicted proteins | sample Whisoiple_246_MG_FD_109983 | JGI IMG/M metagenome (GOLD analysis project Ga0164308, IMG submission 109983) | Soil microbial communities amended with fresh organic matter from upstate New York, USA - Whitman soil sample_246_MG | ecosystem: Environmental > Terrestrial > Soil > Unclassified >...
CACGACACCTATGGGATGGGTCGCGTCATAGAGGTAGAAGCAGCCGCAGTAACGGTCGACTTCCGGTCTCAGACGGTTCGCATCCTGACCCCGTTTGCCCGGATGACGAGGCTGTAGCCCAACAGATCGGACGGCGCTGCTCGATGCGGCAGTAGCGTCCGCTCCTATGCCGCTGGGTGCGCGCCGACCAGCCAGGCGCCCGTGTGCCGCCTGCCCTAGCGGACCACCCGGCTCCCGAGCTCGACCGCACGCTGGGTCTTGATCAACCGTCGGATGTACGACGCGTCGCGCGAGCCGCGGCCGTCCAGCACCTGCTGCCTAAGCTCGTCGAGCCCACGACCGAGGGTATCCACCTGCGCGTCGGTCAGACCACCTGATCCGGTCCGCTGGATCGGGGCAGGTATCTCCGCCGCCGAGCGTCCGGGTCGGGCCTACCGACGACCGGCGCGCAGAGAGACACGCCCTGACGAAGGATCGCATCGGCCGGTCGGTGACGTCGTCATGACGTCCGCCCTTCGTCCCTACTCTGCAGCTTGGCAAGCCGGCCAGCAGGTTGGTTGCTGCCAACCCACACCGCTCGCTGCGCGCAACTATTCGCCGAGCGCGGGTTGGGAACAGCGACGTAGGGTGGAGCCAATCAACCTGCCACGCCCGGCTCGTCGAGCCTCCAGGGCAGGACATGAAGGGCGGACGTCATGACGACGTCACCGAACCCGCCATCCCATTCGCCGGTCCTCCGAGAAGCGCTCCGACTACGGCTCCTCGACGACCCCTCGCTCGGTAGCCCCGACGGCGCGTGGTGGCCACGATCACGCGACCTCCAGGCGGAGGCCGCAGATCTGGTCGATCACTTCCCCAGCTCCGCGGGCCGCATCCAGCGCCTTCTCTTCTCGCGACCCGACTGGGACGGACCGGCGACCGCCGGGCGCGGTGTTCGGAGCATCGTGACGGCACGAGGTCGCGTCAAGGTCGGATCGTTCCCGAGCGACGACACCCATCTGATGATCGCCACCATGGCGAACGGGTATCGGCTGAAGCTCCTCGTCATCCCCAGCCACACATGTCGCGCCGACGGCGAGCGCCTCCTGCACGGAGCCGGCGAGATCGACGCGACACCGGGTGACGGCGCCGACTGGGACCGCTGGGACAACGAGAGCTCGTGAACGACAGTGAGTGCGGAGAGACGATGGCTTCCTACGTGATGCTCTACGGCGTCGGTTGGACCCAGCGCTGGGAGGTGGCCGAGGACTCGGTTCTGCTCGCCAAGGCGGAGATCGAACGCGTGGGCCGCAACGAGACCAGCCACCTACCGGTCCTGGACCCGAGCACGGGCGAGCCGACGAACCTGGTCGTGGCCTGGCAGCACGTGGCGGCAGCCGTCGTCGTGGGATCCGGGCACCGCGAAGCCCCGGAGACCTCCGCCGGCCAGTACCGATAGACCTCCGACGATGCCCCATCGCAAGCCACACCCCGGACCGCCCGAGTACGACCGGCTCGTGACCTGTTTCCACACCCTCGGAGTCGCGAGGGCGCAGTTGCGCGCTGAACGAGATGCCAGGCGAGGACTGGACAAGCAGGCCGCTCGCGGGGACCTCCTCCTCGCCCTCGAGCAGTACGCATCCGCCATTGCCGACCTCAACGCCCCAGTTCCGCGTCGGCTCAAGGCCGAGATCCTGCTCTACCGCCGGCTCAAGGAACGGCCATGACGTGGGTCCTGATGCTGCTCAGAACCGATGTCCCGCCAGCACTTGGGCCATCTAAGACACCTCGCGACACGCCCGACGGCAGACCTCGACAGAACACGCACCTGCCGCGATGAGCGCGTTGGATGGTTGCGCAAACAGAAGTGGCCGGGGGAGTTCGCGGATCTGCACTCCCGCTGTTTGACGTCGCCGATCCCCCGCCTCGCAATGCAGATGCCAGTACAGACAGGTGCCACCCCGTGCTCATGCGTGGATCGAAGCACATGCGGCGGGGCCCGAAGGCACGCCGCCCGTCACCCCGCCGATGCGGTCGAACACCTCACCGCTCGGCTCGATCCCGAGGGCTGCTCCGGGCGAGCGTCCGAGACGAGGTCACTTCTTCTTCGACGGGTGGAGCTTCTCGGAGAAGGTCTCCTCGATCGCCTTGCTGCGCTTCTGTGCGCGCTTCTCCTTGATGGACTTCCCGGACTTCTTGGACATGCTCTGGCGCGGCGACTTGTCGCTCATGGCGGATCTCTCTGAGAGGAAGCCCGGACGGCTCCGTATCCCCAACGTACAGGGGGCCTCCGAGACCTTCGGGCACGTCGACACACCCGCAGACATCGACTCCACCAGGCCGTACCGGTAGGAATACTGGGGCGGCAGGTCCCCAGGATTGCCATGCCGGTGTAGACAGCCGGCGTAGAGTTGGCTCGACTGAACGGCGATGTGGCCTCCATCCGGACCCCGTGCGGACCCCGTGCCGGTGTAGGAGAGGCGACCGTCTTGTCGACGTCGATCGGTTCCGTTCCCGTATCCCGCATGCTTGGGCGGGGTCGCGGCCCGCTGCGGCCCGGTCCGGCCGATCACCCCGGCAGAGACGGAGGCGGCGACCTTTGGGGGTCGCGGAGAGCTGATGGCGTGCTGGAACGCCGCCGAGGACGGGTCGAAGCGTGACGTCGATCCTGGAGTTCCCCCTCGTCGCTACTTCGGTCTCGTGCCGACCGGCGCATCCCCACCTTCGAGACATCGTCGCTCGTGTGGCGGTCAGTCTCGCCGCTGCTGTGGTCGTGCCCGCGGCTCTCTTCGCGGCGACGCTCGTGGTCTGCAACATCACCGCCGCCGTACTCGTTGCGCTGGCATGGATGGCCAGTGCAACCGGTTGGCGGCGGGCGACCAACAGGCCCGTTTCGGGGTTGCTCGTGTTGGCCCTGACGATCATGACGGTCAAGACCGTTTTCGTGCTCGCCACGGGGAACACGTTCGTCTACTTCATGCAGCCGGTGGTCGTGGACCTCGTCGTGGCGAGCGTGTTCTTCGGATCGCTGTGGTCCGCTTGCCCGATCGTCGCGCGTCTGGCGCCGGACTTCTATCCCGTCGACGCCGTACTGGCCGCGCGACCCGGGGTCCGCAGACTGTTCCGAGGACTCACGTTATTTTGGGGCGTCGTCATTCTGGTCAAGGGAACCCTGACCTTCTGCCTGCTGATGTCGCTCTCGACGGTCGACTTCGTGCTGATCAAGGGCAGTGCGATAGTGACGCTGACGCTGCTCGCGGCCGCAACGACCGTGGCGTGGTCGGTCATCGTGGCTCGTCGCGAGGGGCTGCTCCCGGAACCTTCCGGGTCGCAGAGCGGCGTCGCCGTCCTGGGAAGACCCCGGAGAAGGCCGGGCTAGGATGAGGACGTAGCCGTCCTGGACCCGACGCTCAATCCCGACGACGTCAGGTCGCTCCATGGTCCAGCCCGCAGCTTCCCCTCCTCACCGAGCACCCGCGTCGCCGGAGCGCGAGCCCTCCACCCGGGGTACGGAAGGTATGACGAGCAGCTACACGGCGCTCGCCGCGACGATTCGGGCGACTGGGTTGATGGATCGCCGCTACGGCTACTACTGGAGCCTGATCGTGGCCTGCGTGGCAAGCTTCGCGTTCCTGCTCGCCCTCGCTGTCTGGCTGGGGGATTCCTGGTGGCAGCTGGTGCTCGCCGCTCTTCTAGGCCCACTGCTGACCCAGTTCGGGTTCCTGGGCCATGACGCCGCCCACCGTCAGATCTTCGTCAGCGCTGCCTGGAACGAGTGGACGGCTCGGGTGCTGTCCGGGGTCTTCGCCGGCTTGAGCTACGGCTGGTGGCGCGGGAAGCACAATCGCCACCACGCAAGGCCGAACCAGGAGGGAAGCGACCCGGACATCGCCTCCGGGGTGCTGACGTTCACCGCCGATGTGGCTGCGGGCAGGCGCACCCCGGTACGGGGTTGGTTCGTCAGCCACCAGGGATGGCTGTTCTTTCCCCTGCTGACCCTCGAGGGGATCAACCTGACCTGGGCCGGCATCCAGCACCTGACGACCCAGAAGGACGTGCCGCACCGGTCGACCGAGCTGACGCTGATCGCGTTGCGCCTGTCCGTCTATGTCGTTGCACTGCTGGTCCTGCTCAGCCCCGTCAAGGCGCTCGCCTTCTTCCTGGTCCAGATGGCGGTCTTCGGCCTCTGCCTGGGTGCGTCCTTCGCCCCCAACCACAAGGGCATGCCCATCGTGCCGCGCACCATGAAGCTCGACTTCCTGCACCGCCAGGTCTTGATGTCGCGCAATGTCCGCGGCAACGTCCTAGTGGATGAGCTGATGGGCGGGCTCAACTACCAGATCGAGCATCACCTCTTCCCGAGCATGCCGCGGCCCAGCCTCAGGCACGCCCAACCCATCGTCCGGCGGCACTGCGTGTCCCACGGCGTGCCGTACACGGAGGTTGGCTTGTGGACGTCGTACGCCATCGTCGTCGACTACCTCAACCACGTCGGTCTCCAGGCGCGCGGCCCGTTCGACTGCCCGCTGGCCGGGCAGCTCGGCCGATGAGGTTGCGCCGCGCCCGGCCCTTCAGCCGGGATCTGCCGATCCACGACAGCGACCAGGGGTGCCCTGGCGCACGGTCGCGCCGACTACAACCCGTCGCGCACACGGCGACAGAAGGTCGCCCATGACTCCCTCACCCAGCGTTGTGAGGACCGAGTTGAACGCCGCGATGGCGGCTGCGGCGCCGGGCATCTCCGCCGCCAACGAGCTGTGCTTGGCATGCGTAGGGTTATTCGGCATCGACGGCGCGGCCGTCTCGGTGGTCTACGAAGGCGCGTCGTGGGGCACGTTCGGCGCGAGCAGCGAGTCCAGCCGCAGGCTCGACGAGTACCAGTTCACCTTCGGTGAAGGTCCGTGCCTCGATGCCGTCAAGGCCCGCGAGATGGTGCTCATTCCCGACCTCGACGCACCTCTGGAACAGCGCTGGCCGGCCTTCGCCGGCGCTGTCCTGGACGATGGAATCCGAGGCGTGTTCGCCTTTCCCATCATGCTCACCTCGGCGTGTGTCGGGGCACTCGACCTGTTCCGGGCCGGGCCTGGACCACTGGATCGTGATCAGCTTGCCGGAGCGCTGCTCGCTGCTGAGCTGGCGCCCAGACCGTTGCTCGACCTGATCGCCGCGGGCGGCGACGCTGAACTCGACGAGCAGGGAGCGGGGGAAGGGTCAGCGCAGCTCGCGGAGATGGACCGGATCGAGGTCTACCAGGCGACGGGGATGCTGATCGCCCAGCTCGACGTCGACGCCGCCGAGGCACTCGTACGGTTGCGAGCGCATGCAATTGCCACCGGCCAGACTGCGAGCGAGGTGGCGTTGGCGATCGTCGAGCGCAGACTGGTGCTGGACCGAGATGACCGGGACGGCGACCCGGGCGGACGTGGAAGGAGTCTGCGATGACCGAGAGCAGGGAGCGAGACATCATCCGTGCCTTCGTGGACCTGTCCAATGAGCTCGTCGACGACTACGACGTCGTGGAGATGCTGTCGAACCTCACGATGGCCTGCGCCGAGTTGCTCAATGTCGCTTCGGCTGGTCTTCTCTTGGCGGACAAGCAAGGCAACCTTCATCTGATGGCGTCCACCTCCGAGCGCACCCATCACCTCGAGGTGTTCCAGCTCCAGCGCGAGGAGGGCCCCTGCCTCGATTGCTACGCCGACGGCGAGCCAGTCATCGTCCCGGACCTGGCCGCCGAGGAGGAGCGCTGGCCTCAGTTCTGCCCGGCCGCCGAAGCCGCGGGGTTCCGGTCGGTGCACGCGCTTCCGATGCGGCTCCGAGAGACCCTACTCGGGACCTTGGGCCTCTTCGGCGAGGCGACCGGTCGCCTCGGCGACGACGACCTGGCGCTCGCGCAGGCACTCGTGCATGTAGCCAGCGTGGCCATCGTCAACGAGAAGTCAGCCACCGATCTCGCAACCGTCAACTCGCAGTTGCAGCACGCCCTGACGAGCCGCGTCGTGCTGGAGCAGGCCAAGGGGGTCATCGCCCACACCGGTGGGATCGAGATGCAGGACGCCTTCGCTGTCCTGCGGCGCTATGCCCGCGACCACGGCAGGCGACTCAGCGACGTCGCCAGCCAGGTCGTGAGCCGTGAGCTGTCCGGTCAGACGCTCCTCGAGCACGCCGGGTCCGCGACCATCGGTCCCTGACCAACGTCCGCGACCGGAGGTCCCTCAGGCACGGACAGCCGAGACTTCCTTCCGTTCGTCCGGTCGGTCTCACGACCCCGTTGTCGTGGGGTGATGGGCGAGACGGCGACGCCCCTCGTCCGCACCGCCACCGGTCGGAGCTGAGTCGAGCAGGATGAGCTGCTCGAGCTCCTGGACGACGTTTGCGGGGGTTACCGGCGCCGGCCGCGCGAGCATGTCGAGCAGGTCTTGAACAGACTGCGCGACAGTGAAGCGGGTGCTGGCCTGTTGCCTGGCCTCCCTGGTCAGCGGTCCCGCGGCGATCGCCTGACGAACCCCGGCGGCGAGTGCTTCGGCGTTGTCCGGCTCGACGAGCACCAGGCCCCCACAGGCAGTCTCCGGTAAGCCCCCGTCATCCGAGGCGACGACGCGACACCCTGTGTGCTGGGCTTCGACGGAGACGATGCCGAACGTCTCGTGCCAGTACTGGCTGTTCGATGGCATGACCACTACGTCGTGGTCCGCCATGAGTGCCGCCATGGAGGCCGGGGTCCTGCAGGCGGGAACCACCGAGATGCCGGGGTGGGTGTCGAGGAGACGCTCGATGATCGCACCCTGGGGCTTGTCGCTACCCGCCGAAGTCGCGGTGAAGGTGAGGTCGGCGTCCTCCTCGATGATGTCCAGGTGCAGCATCTCGAGAAGGCTGTAGACACCCTTCTCAGGGCTCAGGCGACCCGCGTACAGCACCCGGGTCCGCCCGGGAGGGCGAGGCGTCCGGTTCTGGGCCGCGAACTCCGGCTCGGCGAACGGGTAGATCACCTGAACCGTGTCCACGTCCACGTCGAGGTAGTCGGCCCAGAGCGCCGCGGCGTACCGGCTCGTCGCGATCAGGATCTTGTCGCGGGTGCCGGCGGTCGCGAACGCATGGTGGCGGTCACGGATCGGCGGCGGATTGTGCAGGATCAAGTACGCCGGGGCGCGCGTTCTCACTTCGTGCGCTTCGTTGACGAAGATGACCGGCCCATCGAGCTCGGCCACCTCACCCAGGTTCGCCAGCGAGCGGAACGGTACGCCGGTGAACTCCTCACGACCGTCCTCGACGCCGAGGCCCACCGTCACGACCTGCGCACCCACACCGCGTCGGTTCAGCTCACGGACGTGGCCGACTGTGTAGTTCTCCGAGCCACCGGTACCAGCAGGCAGACGATTTCCAGGGGACCAGATGAAGGAGATCAACGCGATTACGACTCATTCCGATGGGCCAGCCGCTGACCGCGACCAGTGCCTTCCCGCCGCGACTGCGGCGGATCGGGGCCTTGCGCCGGGTAGGTCCAGAACTAGTGGATCAACGAGACGGCGCAGCAGGGACTACATTGCGACGTTAGCACGCTCGCAAGAGAACGCCTGGATCCCGAGGCTCTGGTGCATGGTGACCTCGTAGCGGATGATGACGCCATGCCCCCGCCTGTTCACCACGTCAACACATCCGATGCCATCTTCATGCAGGAGATGATCGTCCTGCTGCGCAAGGCGGTTCAGGACGGCGCGCGGGCCGACGAGATGAGCAGCCACCACGGCGGCGACCCACAGCTGCGTTCTCTGGCGCAGGAGTCCTCTGCCTCGGCGGCCGACCTGATCACTGCATTGGTCTCCTGCCTCGACGGCTGGAACGCCGAGATCCGGACGGGAACCCACCATCGCGCACACATCCAGGCTCCCCGTGAGGCACGGCCCGCCGTTACGGCGGGGACGGTCGGCTACGACGAAGAGCTCACCCGGCTGCGCGGGGCCCAGTTCGACGCCCGGGTCACGCGGAACCTCCTAGACCACCATCGCGCCGTCATCGCCCGATCCCGGCAGGAGATGATCGAAGGACTGAACTCGCAATCCCGAGGCTTCGCTGGCGCTGCCATCTCGCAGCACGCCGGCGACCTGCAGCGCCTCGAAGACGGCCCACCGGGTGCTCCAGGTCCAACCCCGAGCAGCGCCATCTCCTCCCGACGACAGGTTCGCTCGACGCCAGCTGTCAAACGCGGGCCGCAACCGACACAAGGCGCGTCGCACCGCTGAACTCCTCCTTTCGGGCCGCAGCGCCGCGCGCACAACACAGTCAGCCCGTCCGGTGACGGCCTGGCTCTCAATCGCAGGGCGCCGGCGCGCAGCCGACAATGCTGGTCGTGGCTTGGCAGCACGTCGCGGCGGCAGTGGTTCTGGATTCCGGGCACGCCGACCCGCCCGCAGACACCGACTCCACCGGGCCGCACCGGGAGCGGAGGGTCGGACCCTGGCGTTGTCGACGCAGCCGCTCCGACACCTTGCGCTGTGTGCCGCACCTACACGATTGCTCCCCGGGGAGCTACCTCGATACTCGCCACGCCGCGAGAGAAGAGCGCGACGAGACGGTCACCGTGGCGGCAGCGGAGGACGCCAGACTCGCCACTCAGCACGTCGACGACCTGATCGACGAGCGCAGCCTCGTCGTCGTGGTCGGGATCCTCATACGTCAGATCCGTGTGGTCGCCACCAACCAGCCGGACCCGCAGCACGATGGTTGCCATGTCGCAAAGGTAGTCCGGTGCTGTCCAGCGAGCGCCTCGCAGACGAACCCCGCGCAGCGTGACGTCGAACGGAAACCACTGGTCCCTGCAACGAGGCCGCGATGCCCCAGCAGCAGCATCCGGGATGTCCAGTGGTGTCCGGAGCCCGGCCGGCCTTGCCGACGGCAGCTTCCGGCAGCGGGTTCGTCGCCTTGGTCAGGGGGTAGCGTGGCTGGTACCTGTTCGGGAAGCCTCCACGACGGACTCTTCCTCGGGTCGGTTGAGAGGCGAACAATCGTGTCGACGACGAGGCCCGAGTCCCGCTTCCTACGCGATCGCGCGGTCGGGCCGAGTGCTGCGAGGTGGAAGTTCTGGCTGTGGCGGCCCGTCAATCAAAGCGTGGCTCGGAGTAATGCCCGCGGGGCGTCGATTGCGTTGGCGGAACAGCGCATCGAGCGCGAGGACGCCGACGAATTCGTCACGCGGCTCGCCACCGAACGCAAGCCGCCCCGACCAGGTCCACCGTGATCGCCGCGGGCCCGCATCGCACGACGAGGCCGTCACGATCTTTGCGGAGCACCCGCACCTGACGCTCATGCCTGGGACCACGACCGAGGTTGTTGAGTGTCCGCCAGTGCCCGGGCTCTCCGGTTGATGAGCCGTCCGCTCAGTCCGCACGGGCAAACGTCGGCGGAGATGGTTGCGCACATGCGAGAGGCCCTCACAGTCAGACTGTGAGGGCCTCTCGAACTTTGTAGCGGGGGCAGGATTTGAACCTGCGACCGGGCCGCGGTGACCGGTGAAGACTCGCAGGCCGCAGACGTGTCCGGGCGTGGCCTGATCTCTCAGGTCTGTCCATCCTGCCCTGCAATCCGGGCAGACTTGGCGACTCGGAGCTAGCCCAGCCAAGCAAGGGTCGAAGCGCACGGGTCACGGCCACGGACCCGTCCAATCGGATCCGACCCCCAAACGCGCGTTCAGACAGACGTTCAGTCGCTTCGCCCACTGAGACGCAGACCAGGATGGTTGCCTCTAGGAGCCTCCACCCGTCCTGTCGGCCGATACCTTTGCAAGCAGTGCCTCCTGGCTCCGCCGGCTTCGAACGTCGTCTTTCCGAAGGCTGCGGCCCTCCGCCAGGACGCTTTCAAACACCTCGACCGCGCGCTCCACGGCCGTCCCGATCGCAGATTCCAGCCGCTCCGAGAACGCGCTATCGGAAACACGAAAGTGGAGCTTCTTGGGCTTCTTCAGACGCTGACTGATGGCCGCGGGATCTCCCGTCTCGAAAAGAGGAAGCAACTCAGGATTCAGGAGCGCGGAGACCATCATAGCGATGTGATACTTGGCCGCCTTCAGCGTGGTTGAATCGGGTGTTCTGGCGAAGTACCGATCGATTCGATAGATGATCCAGGCAGCGTAGTAATACATCTCAACCGGGAACTCGTCCCAAACGAAAGCGCCTTCGGCCTCGAGGTCCTTCGGCGAGGCAATCGCACGCGAAGACTCGCCGAACAAGGTCGCGGCCACAGCTCTATTCAGCTCAGGAGTTGTGACTACCCGCGTGCGAGCGAACTCAATCGCTGTGCCGCGGTTCTGCCGTTCGTACCTCAGGCCATCCGAACCCGACTGAGCGAAGTACTCCTCCACATCCTTCGCAATCTGCAGACTAGCCTGGATATCGGTGGCCCCGATCGGCGTTTGAAGGTTGGTGGCAATAGCAACGCTCGTTCGAACGCTGGGATCCTTCGAACTCACAATCTTCACCGGCACCCAAACGGATGCCATCAACTCTGGATCCTGAAGCACTTCATCCGTTCGCGACCATCGTACGAGCTGATGACTTGTCTGTCCGCCGTTGACGATCTGGTAGCCGGAAATAAAGAACCGGTCCCCAAGCCCTCGGAGTTCGGTAGCGATCAGCGTCAAGCCATTGTTGAGAAAAGGAAAGTGCGCGCTCTCCGCCGACTGGAGTGTCGACATGATGCGGCCGTTGACAGCGTTATGGGCCCCGAGATCCAAGCGCACATTGTCCTCGAAGATCCCCGGTCGGATCTCGCCGGAATCGTCGGCCAACAATTTGATGACCTCCCGAGCCGATACAAGGCCGATGTACGCCTCGCTCACAGGATCTGTTGCTGGGATCGTCTGTCGTTTCTCGAAATTGAACTGGATGTTCTGCGGGCCATGCCGCTCCTTTTGCTTGGCCGCCAGATCGTCGTGCCCATGCGTCCTCAGTTTCAGGCCCTCGGAGTAGACGCCGAGATCGCGAATTCGCTCAAGGGCCTGCGTCACCTGGAGCTCTTCCCGAGCACTGCGTCCATCATTGGAGCTAGTGGTGACGTAGTACAGGTCGCAAGGGATCCGCTGTTCTTTGAACTTATCGCCGTTCTCCGCGATTCGATCGATCAGCGCCGACAGGTCGGTGAGCCTTGGCGGCAGACTCACGCTGCCCGGCCTCATGGCATTCTTCGTGACAGCTTCAACGCCGTGCAAGAACTTCGCGATCAGCTTGGAGTCGAACGACTCACTGGTCTTGGCCTGAATGAAGATGATTCTGGCCGAATTAGCAGACTGGTCCGCGATCAGCTCGTCGATCTCTTCTGGCTCGAAGACAGCGCGGTCATTCACGACTACCGTCGCAATGTCGATTCCTTCATCGCTGCCACCACCAAGGACCGAGCGTTCGATCAGCTCTACGTCGTCGCGGAGGTATGCGAAAAGGTAGTTCGCCGCAACGTACCTCTCGAAGCGGTCGGCCTCGCTTCCGTCGAAACCGAAGTCTCGGGCGAACTTGCTAACGCGCTTGCCGGTCAGCGTATGCATGTGCTTCCTCTCGACCGCGTCGCGGTGACGGTGGATGTGCCAAGCAGCCAGAAGCATCTGCGGAAGGGGCTGCCGCGGTCGCCGAACCTACACCTCCTGGTGCCGGGGCAGCGCGTTTTGAGAGCGTCGTGCCTTCACTTCGGCCCAGGCAGTCAGAGGAAAGTGCGCCCGCAACGGACCATCGCGCGCCCAGGACTGAGCGCCAACGGTGTCCCGTTGATCTGCCGCATTCCGCTAAGCGCACTCCTCGCTGGCGGTGCTGGCAGCACTCTCCGTCTGGTCGCCATCGAAACTGAGCAGCTTGGCGCTCGACGTAGTTTGGGACGAGGCGGGAACCCGTCGCTCGACGGCTTTCAGTGTCGGATCGGGTGAGTTCTTGTAGAAGATTACGCGAAACGCCCACTCGCGAGCGTCATCGTCGGAAGCGCCCGTCGCCCCCAACAGGAATCGCAATACTACGAACTGCACTGGGTGGAGTACAGCCAGAGTCGAGATCAGAACGACAGGTGCTGTGAGCCAGACCGGCGCCCCGGCTAGCAGGAGCGTGACGGAAGGCACCGGCGCGGCAACCAGACTGATCGAGCTGCGCCTCTCGCGTGATGGCACCTCTTGTGAGACGCTCATGGTGACCTCCCGACAATCGGATCGATGTGTCCATCATCCCGATCCTTGAGTGCGAGACTGGCTACCAATGGCGCAGATGAGCGCAGTGTCGTCCTGACAAACAAACGGGGACTGTCGATGCCGGAGCAGTACGTTCTTCAGACAGCGCTGTTTCGAGAGATCGCGGAGACTGCGCACACGACGCTTGAGCTGATCTCCAAACCGACCACGTCGCATCTCGAACGCCTGCGAACGATCCGTGACGACCTCGACCGGATCGAAGCTGGCCTAGTGGCGGTCCTACGCGAGGATGGCGCGACGTGGGAGAGCCTGGCTCTTGCTGCTGGCGTCACCCGTCAATCGATGTACGAGAGATTGAAGAATCGAGCCCCACGATGGGTCGAAAGTGTTCGGCGAACGTCGGCTGGGGATGATGCTGCTCTTCGGCGCTCCCTGCAGCCAGCCTGGGAGCGCATCACATCCGAGCTCAGCCTGCGAGCGATGACACTGATCAACCTAGACGTCGACGGCCAGACGAACCTCGGACCGCTCGCACCCGTCCCAGCGTTCAAGTCGACCCCAATCGATGTCGCACGTCGCACCTCTCCGTCCCGAACGCCCCGATGAGGCGAAGTCCCACCTCCGGCGTTCCTTCTCGGCCTAACCCGCGAGGCCCTACGCGTCAGCTGCAAAGACACCTCGACATCGCTCGGCACGAAGTCGGCGCTATCGAATCGCCGCGCAGGGCTCGAACCGCACGAAGCGTGGCGCTTGGATCCGGCACGGACGTTTCCGTGGTGCACGAGCTTCCTCAGAGAGGCTTCGAGCTGCCGCGCGGACGGCGCGCTGCGGCCGGCGGCGCTGCGACGGCTGGTCGCTAACCGGATCCCCAACAACTGATCCTGCTCGCGGTGCGGCGTGCGTCCATCCGCTGCGAAGATGTCGGCCCGAACGGTTGGGAGTCTGATTTCAAGCTAGTGGTCGTCGACGTCCACCGTGCTCCCACCGGTGCATCTGACTCGTCACCGTGCCCGCGAGTCGGCCACTTGGAGCGCAATTATCTGCCGTTCGATGTCCTCAAGGCAGGCGATGACCTCGCCCGCAGACGCCTGAAGATCGCCTCGCGCCAAGTCGGGATCTGACGCAACCCATCCGACGATGTCCTTGACTAGCCCAGCCTTGAGCCGACGCTTCCGCTGTCGATCACTCTCCTGTTGAATCTCATGGACTTGGTCAGCGAATCGAGCCGGGTAGTACTCCTCGATGCCTGGCGCCGATAGGGCCCGAAATCTGTCAGCAGGCCAAGTCGAGTAGGCCTCCCGGAGAGTGTCAACTGTCTGCAGCCCGGCTTCGTCGCCGTCGACCAGAACCCAGGCTCGAGGCGCGTCCTCCTCTACAAGGCGGGCGAACAGAATCATCCGATGGAGCCCGTCGACGGTTCGACGGGCGTTGCCGACGCCATCCGAGGACACACCCCTGATGGCGCTGAGTCGCGGCACGAAGAGAGGTACTAGGCACTCGAAGATGAACGACTGTGCGGTGCTCTCCTCAAGCACAAGCCACGCGATCGGCAGAGCGTCGCGGTAACCGAGAGAGTGCAAGGCCGCGCGACGATCGAACTCGTCTTCCATGCGGGCGTATGTCGTCGTTGGGAGGGTTCCGTCGGCAGTCACCACGCTCGTGCGATACACGACGGCGTCCTTGATCGAGCCGAGCTCACGGAGCACGACATCGCTGTGCGTGCTGACCACGAGTTGGTGGCCGACCTCCTCGACGTTTCGTCGCAACACCTGAAGGAGCCGATAGAGGGCATCGGGGTGTAGATCGTTTTCCGGCTCCTCGATGAGCATGACTCGAGGTCGGGCGGAGTCGGCGAGCTCCGCGCCGATGGTAACGACATTGCGCACGCCATCACCCATGCGCGTCAGATGAATGCCTCCACGCGTGTCTAGTTGGACGCCGGGGTTCAGGCCGTCCTCGGCAGGGAACGTCGCCACTTGGAGGCCAAGGATTTCACTCATCAGATCGCGGTATCGACGACCCTCCGGAAAGTCCCCCGCGAGCGCTTGGAGTCTCGAAACCAGACTGCGGTCGTCCAGAGCGACCGCATCTGCAGCATCCCGCCGGACAACCGACTCGTAAGATGCCGCATGTCTTCGAGAGAGCACCGGGACGAACATGTGTCCGGGCCGAGTCCTGATGAAGTCGACCGGCGAACTGCCCCCCTCTGACCACGACGCCTTGGCATCGACGCGCGAACCACGGGCCTCGATGGATACACGCACATCCGAAACCGTGGTCAGGTCCAGGTCGCCTAAGGGGCGCAACGCTCCCAGATGTTCGCGCTCAATGACGAGGTCGACCTCAGCGAACCCAGCTCCATATCGGACGTCGTCCGCCGAGTGGGCGGGTCCGCCATGGGCTAGCAGCAGTGCTCTCACGAACGCACTCTTCCCGCTGTTGTTCTCACCGATCAGCACGGTCGCGGGACCGAGTGGCATTTCCCCTGAGTCCGCAATGGAGCGGTAGTTGCGAACGCGCGCATTCGAGACAATCACGATGCCATTGAACCGCTTTGAGTCGCACTAAGTCGGAAGCGCGCGGCTCCTGCTTCGCGGCACGCCCGCGACACGGTAGTCATCCCAGTTCTTAGATGGGGGTCGCGAACAGACTGACCTCGGGGTGCCCGTTGCCGACATGTTGCTGTCATCCTCGTTGTGTATCCGCTTCGTCAACCCTCGCAGCTGCCGAGAACACCATCAACGGCCAGCGCTGCGTTGCGGCTCGCTCGGCCGCCTTCGGTCCCGCCTTCCGCCATGACCTAGCGGCCCGGGTTGATGAGATGCGTCTTTCCGCCGCCAGTCGGGCGCGACCGGTCCCTTCTGCCTGCCGCCGCCGGCTGACCTCGCTCAGGAGCCACCGCGGTTCTGCTGACGGCGAATGCTCTTGCTGTCGGCGAGGGTGAAGACGAAGTCGATCGGTATCAAGTCGTGCCCATCCGAAGTGCTTCCGCTGCCGGAGGAGGTCCAAGCTAACTCGGCCATGCGTCGGGCGATTCGAACCGATGAAGCACTCCGCGCAGGCAAAGGCGACATCACAAGCCACTTTGCCGCGACGGTCCTGCGCGAGTCGGTGCCGAAGTCCCGGGCGGTTCCGGCTCCGGCTCCGGGTCATGGAGTGGGCGGCTCAAGCTTTCGAGCGGCTTGCGCACTCTCGATGGCCTTGGCGACCGCCTCTCCGACTCCCACTGCCAAGGCTGAGTACGGGGTCTGTCCGATCTCGCTGGGCTTGATGTCTAAGAACGAGGACTCACCGCCTCGGTTCCAGTCGAACGCGTTCTGGAGGTGGTC
>Ga0164308_10000969_pt1 | contig 15462 bp, 15 predicted proteins | sample Whisoiple_246_MG_FD_109983 | JGI IMG/M metagenome (GOLD analysis project Ga0164308, IMG submission 109983) | Soil microbial communities amended with fresh organic matter from upstate New York, USA - Whitman soil sample_246_MG | ecosystem: Environmental > Terrestrial > Soil > Unclassified >...
AGCCTGCACGCGCAGGAGATGGACTTCAACGACATCCGCACGACCCTCCAGGCGCTCATCGCCATCTACGACAACGCCAACAGCCTGCACACCAACGCCTACGACGAGGCCGTCACCACGCCCTCGGAGGAGTCGGTCCGCCGGGCGCTCGCGATCCAGCTCATCATCAACCGCGAGTGGGGCCTGGCGATGAACGAGAACCCGCTCCAGGGCTCGTTCGTCATCGACGAGCTCACCGACCTCGTCGAGGCCGCCGTCCTCAAGGAGTTCGACCGCATCACCGAGCGCGGCGGTGTCCTCGGCGCCATGGAGACCGGCTACCAGCGCGGCCGGATCCAGGACGAGTCGATGCTCTACGAGCACCGCAAGCACGACGGCAGCCTGCCGATCATCGGCGTCAACACCTTCCGCAACCCGCACGAGGGCGAGACGCCCCGCGAGGTCGTCCTCGCGCGCGGCACGGAGGAGGAGAAGCAGGGCCAGCTGGCGCGGGTCCGGGCCTTCCGCTCCGAGCACGAGGAGGAGGCGCGGGCCGCGCTCGAGGAGCTGCGACGCGTCGCCATCGAGGGCGGCAACGTCTTCGACGTCCTCATGCGTGCGGCGCGGGTCTGCTCGCTGCAGCAGGTCACCGAGGCGTTCTTCGAAGTCGGCGGCCAGTACCGCCGCAACGTCTGACGCGGTCGACGGCCAACGTCGTGTCGCTCGTCGACGACCTCGGCGCGTCGGTTCCCCTCGCGGGGCCGGCGCGCCGCGTCGTGTCGCTCGTGCCCTCGATCACCGAGGCGATCGCGGCGACCCTCCCGGAGGTGCTCGTCGGCGCGACCGACTGGTGCACGCACCCGGAAGGCCTTGCGGTGCAACGGGTCCGGGGCACCAAAAACCCCGACCTGCGCGCCGTCGCGTCGCTGGCACCCGACCTCGTCGTGGCCAACAAGGAGGAGAACCGCGAGCTCGACGTCCGCCGGCTCCGCGCGGCCGGCGTCGCGGTGTGGGTCACCGACATCGAGACGGTTCCGGGCGCCCTGGACTCTCTCGAGCGGCTCTTCCTCGAGGGCCTCGGGGTAGGCGTGCCCGGCTGGCTGGGGGCGGCGCGCGAGGAGTGGGCCGGGCGGGTGCCCGAACCGACGCGCGAGGTCGCCGTCACGATCTGGCGCGACCCGTGGATGGCGGTCGGGCGCGACACGTTCACCGGCGACGTCGTGGCCCGGCTGGGCTGGCGCAACGTCCTGGCCGGCGACCCCGAGCGGTACCCGCACGTCGACCTCGCCGACCTCGACCGTGACGGCGTCACGGTGCTGCTGCCCGACGAGCCCTACGTCTTCACCCCGGACGACGGCCCGGAGGCCTTCGGCCGGGCCCGCACCGCGCTCCTGAGCGGACGCCTCCTCACGTGGTACGGCCCGTCGCTCGTCGGCGCCCGCCGGGCACTGCTCGACGCCGTCGCCGCCGGCTGAGCGACGCGCCGGACAGCGCCATCGCGCCCGGCTCCCACCATGGGGCAGCGCGCGAGGGATCCGTGGAGCAGGGCGACGCCGGGCCAGTCGTGCCCGGGCCGGCCCGGCGTCGGTGGCCGCCGTACCCCGGACGCGCGGGGCTCAGTCGTCGAGGACGACGAGACCGGCGAGCAGCAGCCGGCGGGTCAGGTCGAGACCGACCATGTCGGCCCGCAGCACGCCGTCGTCGACGAGGGCGATGAGGGTACCGACGTCGTGCTCACCGACCGTGAGGTCGGGCAGCCGGCTCGTCAGGCGGGCGCCGCCCCCGGGCTCGCCCCCGAGGCGGGCGCCGAGGTGCGGGCGCAGCCGCACGCAGGAGCTGCCCGCGACGTCCTCGGCGGCCGCGACCTGGGCCAGCGGTCCGACCGGTGCCGCCCGCTGGGTGTCACGCCACCGGTCCTGCAGGGCCGCGACGACCTCGCCCGCCGGAACGGCTCGCAGGGCCGCCACCAGGGCGTCCCTGGCCACCTCGACGTCGTCGTCGAGCGAGGCCGCGCGCGGTCCGCCGGGTGAGAGCGGCAGCGTGCCACGCACCCGCTCGGCGCGGCTCGCGGCCTGCACCGCGAGGGTCGCGAGCTCGTCGGCCAGGTGCCGCCGCGTCCACACGTGGACGCCGATGGTGACGTGCGTGCTGACGCCGCCGAGGGCGGTCGCCGAGTGGATCCAGCCACGAGGCAGGTAGAGCACGTCGCCGGGATGCAGCGTGAACTCGTGCAGCGGCTCGTGCCGGGCGGCCTGCTCGACGTCGGGGCGGTGGTCGGTCCACGGGTCGTCGCGCAGGGGGGCGGCCCGAACGGGTGGGCGCAGGCGCCACTGCTTCTCGCCGGACGTCTGCACGACGAAGACGTCGTGCACGTCGTAGTGGTCGTCGAAGCCGCGGCTCTGCCGGGGCGTCACGTAGGCGTTGGCCTGCACCGGGTGGCCGAGCTCCTCGGCCAGCTGCTGTGCGAAGTCGATGATGGGGCCCCACGTGCGGTGCAGGCCCTGCAGGACGATCGTCGCGCCGGCGGCGAAGTGGCCGAGCAGCTTGTCGTCGCTGACCTGGTCGGCGATCCCGGCTCCGACGCCGCCCCCGGCGGTGAACTCGCGGTCGCCGAGCGTGCGGCCGTCGCGGGCCACCCGCAGGAACGGGGTGCGCAGGCCCCGACGTGACACGAGCTCGTCGACGTCGTCCCGACCGAGCAGCTCGGCCGCGCCGGCGAGCAGCTCGCCGGCCCGGGAGACGAGGGGCTGCCGGCCCCAGTGCTCGCTCGCGAAGCCGGACTGGGAGAGGGGTACGAGGCGGGCGAGAGCCGAGTGCCCACGCGAACGCATGGGCACCCGGCTCGTCAGGTCGGCAGTCATCGGGGCGCGGTCGATCTCGCTCGCGCGCTCAGCCGGCGCCGCCGTCGGCGCCGCCGTCCTGCGTGCCGGTGTCGGCACCGCCGTCGGCGGGGCCCTCGGCGCCGCCGTCAGCGCCGCCGTCCTGGGTGGCCGTGTCCGCGCCGCCGTCGGCGGGGCCCTCGGTGGCCGGGTCGTCGGACGAGAGTGGCGTGTCGGTCATGGCGTCCTCCTCCACTGGGGTGAGCGGCGTCGATCGACACCGTCACCCGGCCACCTACCCGTTCGGCAGCCGGGCCACACGGGTCACGTCAGGTGGTCGAAGTCACCACGCGTCCAGGCGGCGTGCCGGTCGGCGGAGGCTCGCACGACCTCCTTGGCGCGGGCGCCGACGACCGCACCGAAGTTGTTGTACAGCCGGTCGAAGTGCAGTCCCTCGAGCTGGGTGGCGATCCGCTGGACCACGTTGCCCGACAAGGGGATCCGGTTCGGGTAGCTGCGCATGAAGCTGACCGACCGTCCGTCGGGGTTCGGGAACACGGCGTCGCCGGCGAGCAGGACGCCGCGCCCGTCGTTGCCGGTGGACCACTCCACCACGGCCTGGCCGCGGAAGTGCCCGCCGACGCGGTGCAGGGTCAGCCCGGGTGCCACCGGACGCGTCTGCCCCCACAGCTCGAGGAGGGGGTCGGGGCGCCGGACCCACTCGGCATCACGCTCGTTGACGAGGACCGGCACGTCGCCCAGGGCCCGGGCCCACTCGGTCTGGACGCCGTACATGTGCGGGTGGCTCGCGGCCACGGCGAGGACCGGACCGAGGGAGCGGACCTGCTCGAGGGCGGCGTCGTCGACGTAGCCGACGCAGTCGAACAGCAGCACGCCCTCGGGCACCTGCACGACCATCGTCTGCTGGCCGATGCCGACCTCGGGCTTCGCGCGCAGGCCCCACAGGCCCGGCTCGACCTGCCTGACGGTGATCCGCGTACCGGTCTCGCGCAGCTGCTCGAGGGTCGTCCAGCGCTGGCCGTCGGCCGGCACCCACTGGCGCTCGTCCTCGCAGATGGCACACGTCTCGGGCGGCTCGGGAAGGTCGTCGGTCTCGACGGCGCACGTCGCGCAGATCCACGTCACGGCACCACCTTGCCGTCTCGTGCCCGGCGTGGCCACCCTGTTTGCGGGAGGATGCTCGGGTGATCCTGCACCTGCGCGCCGCCGTCGAGGAGCTCTATGCCCAGAGCCCGGCGCGGTTCACGGCTCGCCGCTCCGAGCTGGCGGCCCAGGCCAAGGCCGCCGGCGACAAGGAGCTCGCCGCCGCCGTGACCGCTCTGCGCAAGCCCACCGTGGCCGCGTGGGCGGTCAACCACTTCGTCCGCACGTGCCGCGAGGAGGTCGACGAGCTGCGCTCGTTCGCCGAGCTGCTCCGGGAGGCCCAGCGCACCCTCGACGCCGACCAGCTGCGCCTGCTCGGACGCGAACGGTCCCGACGCGTCGACGAGGTCGCCGACCGCGTCGCCGAGGAGGCCGCCTCGGCCGGCCAGCGCGTCGGTGCGGGGGTGGCGGTCGAGGTGCGCGACACCCTGACGGCGCTCATCGCCGACGAGGACGCCGAGGCGTCCGTCCTGACGGGTGCGCTCGTCAAGGCGCTCAGCTACTCGGGCTTCGGCTCCGTCGACCTCGAGGACGCCCTCGCGCTCGAGGACCTCCCGCGCGGTGAGGACGCCGGGCGTCCCTCGCTCTCGGTGCTCGACGGCGGCGGTGGCGACGCCATCGACCTCGAGGAGCGGCGCCGGGCCCGTCGCACCGCCGAACGAGGCCGACTCGTCTCGGCGCTCGAGTCCGCTCGAGAGGCGCTGCGCTCGGCCGACCGGCAGGTCGCCGTGCTGACGGCGCGCCAGGAGGAGGTCACCGAGGGCATCGCCGACCTCGAGCGCCGCCTCGCCGCCGCACGGGAGCGGCTCGCCAAGGTCGGGGCCGAGCTGGCCGGGGCGACCGGCGAGCGGGACGCCCACGAGGCGCAGGAGGCGCAGGCCCGCCGCGCCCTCGAGGACCACGACGCCGCCGACTGAGAAGCCGTCGGCCGCGCAGGAGTCAGCGCGTGGCCGTCACGGCGTCGGCGCCCGCAGCTGCCACGCCGACGCGTCGGCGGTGTGGAACCGTTCGTCGGCATAGGGCTCGAGACTGCTCGCGTGCGGCATCGTGTTCTCGACGTACACCCAGCGCACTCCCAGGGCCCAGAGGCGCCGCCACGCCTCGGCGCTCGGGGCGGTGTAGAAGTCGTCGTTGAGGCGCAGGATGTCGGGCTTCCAGTAGTCGGCCGTCACCGAGTCGCGACCGTGCGGCGCGCGACGGGTGGCCTCCGGGGTCGCGGTCCATCCCTCGACGAGGGACTGGCGCTCGCTGAACGCGGTGACGATCCACCGGCGACTGTCGCAGCCGCCGAAGGGCTGCCTCGGCACCGTGCAGTGCCGGTTGGTCATGACCAGGTCGTCGACTCCCGAGTGGTCCCTGATGTACCTCGCGACGTCGATCTGGCCCTGCGACACCGCGTTCGTCGAGCGCAGGGTCGTCGGTGCGTTCGGAGGGGGCCCGGCCGCGAGGATGCCGCTGGTCGCGCCGGTCCCGCCGCCGACGAGCAGGGCCAGGGCGACGGCCACGCAGCCGGCGGTCAGGGCTCCGCCCCACCGCGTGCCGACCCGGTCGGGATCACGCCACCGGGCGACTCCGAGGATCGCTCCAGCCACGGCTGCCGCCACGAACACGCTCACGAGGACGAGCCCGGTCGTGCCGGCGGCCTCCCACGCCTTGCGGAAGGCGCGGGAGGGGATCAGCCCGACGACGAGCCGAGTCGTGAAGAAGGCCGCGAGACCCCCGGCGACCCCGACGGCGCCGACGGCCACGAGGAACCGGCCCCGGAAGGCGGTGACCAGACGCTGGGCGCCGAGGGCCGTGGCCAGGGCCGCGAGCGGAATGGCCGTGAGCGTGAAGTAGCCCTGGCTCCGGCCGGGGTGCGAGAAGGTCCCGAGGGCCGCGGCGCCGGCCGCGGACGCCCCGATCAGCAGCCAGCTGAGAGGCTCTCGCCGGGTGTCGGAGAAGAAGGGCAGCACGACCGAGAGCGACGCCCGCGACAGGCCCCCGAGGATCGCGGTTCCGGACGCGAGCAGCACGAGGGGTAGCGAGGGGAGGGCGTGCAGCCAGTCCGCCAGGGTGGTCTGCTTGGCCGAGTTCGTGACGCCGAAGGCCAGGCCGGCGCTCGACCCGTGGAAGACGAAGATCACGGCGAACACGAGGGCCGCAGCCACGACGGCGAGATCAACGACCGTCCGGGCCAGCATCGACCGGTTCCACACGAGCATGGCGAGGGCTGCCAGGCCGAGGCCGGCGACGACGAGGGGCGCCGTCGACCCCTTGGTGCCCGCCGACACGACGCCGAGCAGGGGCACGAGCACCCAGGCGCCGGTCAGCGTCTCGCCGCGCCAGCGCAGCGCCAGGACCGTCACCAGCAGGAGGAGGGTCGGGGCCCCGAGCGCGAGGGTCGGCGACTCGGGCATCATCGGGAAGGCGACCTCGGGGATGCCGAACGGGTTGAAGCGCCCACCCAGGATGGTCACCACGGCGGCCAGGACGCCGACCCAGGGCCGTCGGCCCAGCCGCAGCCCGGTGATGCCCACTGCCAGTGCGACGGCCACCGGCATGAGGGCCGGCATCAGGCGTACGAGCACCTCATTGAGCTCGACGCCCGAGCTCGCCGTGATCTGGGCGAGCCAGGCATGGGTGAACCAGTGGTAGCCGAGGTCCTCGCCGAGCACCGTCGGCCAGGCGACCGGCCCTCGGTTGAGCAGCTCCGTGGCGAGGGCCTGGTGCAGGTAGGTGTCGACGTGCGGTGCGGTGGGCACGGCGTAGCTGACCCGGTTGTCCGTGAAGTACGGCACGAGCTGGCGCAGCCCGACGAGCGACACGAGTCCGATGGATGTTCCGAACCACCACGGCGTCGGGGTCCAGCGCGCCTCGAGGATTCGCCGTCTGGTGACCGGGACGGCCACCAGCGCACCGGCGAGAACAACCGGTATGGCCAGTGCCAGCCAGCGCTGGTGCAGCAGCCCGGCGATGATCTGGGTGGGGACGGCGACGGCCGAACCGAGGGCGAAGCCGCCGGCGAGGTCCTCGAGGAGCCAGCCGTTGCGCGGCCGCACTGCCCGCCAGGCCAGGGCGCCCGGCACGAGCTGGGTCAGGACGATCGCGCCCCCGCCCAGGAGGGCGCTGCGAAGGGGCAGGCCGGTCACCACGGCGTAGGTGACGAGCGCGACGACGGCGGCGGTGACGCCGAGGACGGAGACCGCCTCCGGGATCCACCGGGTGACCTCGGCGGACCTTCCGTCGCGCGGCGTGCCGCCGGGCCGTGACGGTGCCGTCGCGAGCTCGCGCGTCGGAGTCGAGTCGTGCGCCATGGGGCCCCTAGGTGTTGAAACCGATCGTCTGCCGCGGCGAGTATAGGTGGCCCGTGGCTGGGATCCCGGGCCAGCGTGCACTGCTAGGGTCCGTGAGCGACCGAGCCGGGCCGGCGTCCAGTGCGCGCCCGGCCCTCCCCACCCGAACGGACGAGGAATGGCCACTCCTGACTCCACCGCAGGCGCCCGACGCGCCCCCGCAGAGCGCTTCCAGGCCGGCGGTGCCACACCCGCCGAGGGGGTGTACGCCGAGGGATACTTCGAGACCCGCCTGACCAAGGACGCCAACCGCGCCAAGGTGTGGCGTCACCTGTGCGACTGGTTCGCCCGGTACATCCCCGCCGACGCCTCCGTGCTCGAGCTGGGGGCGGGGTGGTGCGACTTCTCCAACCACGTCCGCGCCGGCCGCGTCGTGGCGATGGATCTCGACGCGACGGTGGCCCGCGCGGCCGCCCCGCACGTCACGGCGGAGGTCGGCGACTGCACCGACCTGTCGCGGTTCGACGACGCGTCCTTCGACGTGGTGTTCGCCAGCAACCTGGTCGAGCACCTCGACCGCGTCCAGGCGGGACGCCTGCTGTCGGGAGCCGCACGGGTGCTGCGCCCCGGCGGTCGCCTCATCCTCATGCAGCCGAACTTCCGGCTCAACCCGGGTCGGTACTTCGACGACTACACGCACGTCTCCGTGTACACCGACCAGTCCCTCTGCGACTACCTGACCTCGCTCGGCTGGCGGGTGCAGGAGGTGCAGCCCCGGTTCATGCCGCTGACGCTGAAGTCGCGCGGTGGTGGTCTCAGCTTCCTCGTGCCGTGGTACCTGCGCTCACCCATCAAACCGATGGCCGGGCAGATGCTCGTCGTCGCGACCCCGGCAGGGCGCTGACCATGTGGCGCGACAAGACCCTGGCCGTGGTGCTGCCCACCTACAACGAGAAGGACAGCATCGCCGAGTGCATCCGACGCTTTGAGGCGCTCGACGTCGTCGACACCGTCATCGTCGTCAACAACAACGCGGCGGCGGGCACGTCCGAGGAGGTTGCGACGACCGGGGCGGTCGAGGTGATCGAGACCACCCAGGGCTACGGCGCGGCCATCAAGCGCGGCCTGCGCGAGGCGGGCACCGACCTGGTCGCCGTCTGCGAGCCCGACGGCACCTTCAACCCGGAGGACCTGCACAAGCTCCTCGCCTTCATGCCCGAGTGCGACATCGTCATCGGCTCGCGGACGGTCTCCAACTTCATCTGGGACGGCGCCAACATGGGCTGGTTCCTCCAGTGGGGCAACTGGGCGGTGGCCAAGCTCATCGAGGTGCTCTACAACACCTCCTACCTCAGCGACGTCGGGTGCACCTTCAGGGTCATGACGGCCGCGCAGGCCCGGGCCATTCTCGACCGGTCGGTGCTCGACGGGTCCGCCTACGGACTCGAGATGCTCCTCATCAGCGTCATCACCCGGTCCCGGATGGTCCAGGTCCCCGTCAATTACCACCCGCGCGTCGGGGTGTCCTCGGTCACCGGCGAGATCGGCAAGACGATCTCGCTCGGGCTCGAGATGATCTGGCTCACGCTCCGGATGCGCCTCCGCGCCCGCCGGATCCGCCGGCGCCGCTGAGGCACCCTCTCGCATGCCCGGTCCGGGACATGCGCTCGGACCTCATCGAACGTGGTGCGAGCCGTGTTCCGGGCCGTCGGCGAGGGGGGAGGGCGCGGCACCCGTGTCGGCTGCCCTGTCGGCTGCCCTGTCGGCAACTCTCTCGGCAGCCCCCGTGTCGGCGGCCCCCGCCGGCGCGTCATGGTGGTGGCCGTGCTCGGCGACCTCGCTGAGGGCGCTGCCGTCACCGTCGCTGCTGAAGACGTGCCGTCGGTAGGCCCAGAAGCGGAACACGAGCGCCAGCCCGAGGCCGACGACGTTGGCGGCGATGTTGTCCGCGAGCGCCGAGGTCAGACCGAGCACGTAGTGGGACACCCACAGGCACAGCATCGCGATCAGGGTCCCGAGCCCCGCGACCACCGCGAAGAGGAGGAACTCCTGGTGGGCCTTGGCCCGTCGGGTGTCCCGGAAGGTCCAGTAGCGGTTGCCGAGCCAGGCCACCACGGTGGCCAGGACACCGGACGCCACCTTCGCGCTGAGGGGGTAGGCGTAGAGAGGGCCCTCGCCACCGGCGAAGCGCAGGAGGTTGAACCCGCCGACGTCGGCGACGAACCCTGCTGCGCCCACGACGCCGAAGCGGATGAGCTGTGGCAGGAGCGTTCCGTCGGACATCGAGCCCTGGGCGCCGCTCGGTTTCACGCGGTGCTCCTCGTGTCAGGTACGTGTCGTGGCCTTCGCGGGCCGGGAAGGCGGGCCCGCTTGGCGCTGTCCGCGCACTGCCTCTCCGGCCGTGCGCCACAGGCACAGTAGCAGCGTGGGCTGGGGCGCAACCGTGCCCCAGCCGCCCCTCGGGCTCGTCGAGGCGGCCTCTCGGGGAGGTCGCCGCGCGAGGCTCAGCCGTGCCGCGCGCGGCGTCGCAGCCGGCCCAGCCACGCCCGTTGCGGGGCGTCGTCGAGATGCTCAACCGCCGCGGTCGCCTCGTTCCCGCCGGCTGCCGCGGCCGCTGTGGCCTCCTCGGGCGCGTCCGGGGGCTCGGGCGGTCGCTCGCCCGGCTGCTGCCGGGCCAGCTCGGGCAGCAGCTCGTAGGTGCGGGTGTAGATGTCGACGAGCGCGAGCAGGAGCGCCGCCACGGGCACGGCGACGAACGCGCCGCTGACGCCGAAGAGGGCGGCCCCGAACATGACCGAGGCGAACGACACCGCAGGGTGCACGTCGACCGCCCCGGCCGAGATGTGCGGCTCGAGCGTGAGGTTCTCGATCTGCTGGTAGACCAGCGCGAAGGCGAGCATCGCCACGCCCTGCCACGGCTGCTCGCCGACGAGGCCGACGAAGACCGGCAGCGCGATCGCGATGTAGGTGCCGATGGTCGGCACGAACTGGGCCACGAGCCCGGTCCAGATGCCGAGCGCCAGCCAGTAGGGCATCCCGATGATGAACATGAACAGCGCCGACAGGCCGCCGCAGATCGCGGCGAGGACGAGCCGCGCCGACACGTAGCCGCCGGCCTTGATGACCGCCAGCTGCCAGGCCGTGCTCATGACCTCCTGCTGCCGCGGCGGAACGAGCCGGGCCACCCAGCGGCGCAGTCGCGGCTGGTCGGCCGAGAAGTAGAAGGTGAAGAACGCGAAGGTCAGGCTGCTGAACGCGGCCCCGACGACCGCCGAGACCGCGCCGATGAGTCCGCCCGCGAGGCCCGTGGCCACCGTCGCGAGCGTCGACGTGCCGCTGCCGAGCTCCGCGAGCACGGTCTGCGCGTCGAGGTGCGTGTCGAGGTGCTCGTTCGCCCAGGTCGTGGCCCGTTCGACGATCGAGGGGATCGAGCGCACGAGCGTCACGAGCTGGTCGGCGAGCAGCTGCCCGAAGGCGAGGAGGAAGACCACGATGGCCAGCAGCGTCGTGCCCATGACGACGGCCGTGGCGGCGCCCCGTCGCATCCGGCGCGACAGGCGCGCGACCGCCGGCTCCATGGCGATGGCGGCGAGCATCGACATGACGAGCGTGAAGATGACGCTGCCGCCGTCCTCGATGACCCACCGTCCGAAGGCCGCGAAGGCGCCGACGGCGACGAGCACCCAGCCGGCCCGCCAGACGTTGCGGCGGTCGAGCTGCACGACGACGTGCGGCGCGTCGCGATCGGGTGGCGACGGCGTCTCGGGGGGTGGGTCCTCGTGACCCGACATGCCTAGATCGTCTCAGGAACCGGGCCCGTGCACGGGCCGTCCGTGGTGGGTCGTGCCGATTTCGTATCCGCGCCCCGGACCGTGTAGTCTCACCGACGCACAGCAGGTCGAACACGGCCCCGCGACGCGGGTTCCGCACGTTCGGCCGTGCCCCAATAGCTCAGTCGGCAGAGCGTTTCCATGGTAAGGAAAAGGTCTAGGGTTCGATTCCCTATTGGGGCTCTGGTCGGTCGGTTCCCGGCAGCCCGCGCGAGCGGCTCCCGGTGCCGGCAGCCCATGGCGGGGTAGCTCAGCTGGTTAGAGCGCACGACTCATAATCGTGAGGTCGCGGGATCGAGCCCCGCTCCCGCTACCACAGGAGCGCGGCGGTCCACGGATTTCACGATTCGGTGGCCCGTCGCGTAACCTTTAGCGTCGCGTCCGGTGCCGACGCGCGGGTCACCGCCGGGCACGCGCGCGACGCCCGTCGCAAGACGACCCGATACATCCCAGCACGTTCCCGAAAGAGCAGGTTGCCGTGGCCAGCAAGAGCAGCGACGTCCGTCCGAAGATCACGATGGCGTGTGTGGACTGCAAGGACCGCAACTACATCACGAAGAAGAACCGTCGCAACAACCCCGACCGTCTCTCCTTCAACAAGTTCTGCCCGAAGTGCGGCAAGCACACGGAGCACCGCGAGACCCGCTGACGCTGACCGCTCTTCGCGCGTCACCTCACGACCGCTCCCTCGGCCACCGGCCGGGGGAGCGGTCGTCGTGTACCGGTCGATAGGCTGCTCGCATGCCGGTGAACGCAGACTTCCAGGGCCGGGTCTACCCGCCCACCGAGACCTACCGCGTCAGTGCGGCCAAGATCCGCGAGTTCGCCGAGGCCGTCGGCTCGGCCGACCCCGTCCACGTCGACGCCGACGTCGCCCGCTCCCGGGGCTACGCCGACGTCATCGCACCCCCGACGTTCGCGGTCCTCATCGCCCAGCAGTGCGACGCCCAGCTGATCCGCGACCCGGAGGCCGGCATCGACTTCTCCCGCGTCGTCCACGGTGAGCAGCGCTTCACCCACCACCGGCCGCTCACGGCCGGCGATGCTGTCGTCGGCACGCTCCACGTCGACACCGTCCGCGAGGCCGGCGGCCACGCCATGGTGACCACTCGCACCGAGCTGGCCACCGAGGGCGGCGAGGCCGTCTGCACGGCCACGTCCACCATCGTCATCCGAGGAGCCGAGTGATGAGCAACGACACCACGGCCGGCGTCCGGGCCCTGTCCTCCGTGTCGGTCGGCGATGCCCTGCCCCCGCGCACGGTGCACATCGACCGGGCCCGCCTCGTCCAGTACGCCGGTGCCTCCCTCGACCGCAACCGGATCCACTGGGACGAGCGGTTCGCCAAGGAGGTCGGCCTGCCCGACGTCATCGCCCACGGCATGTTCACCATGGGCTCGGCCGTCACGGTCGTCACCGACTGGGTGGGCGACGCCGGCCGCGTCGTCGAGTACGGCGTGCGCTTCACCAAGCCCGTCGTCGTGCCCTACGAGACCGGCGCCGACGTCGAGGTGTCCGGCGTCGTCAAGGCCGTCGACACCGAGACCGGCCGCGTCACGGTCGAGCTGACGGCCACGTGCGCCGGCGAGAAGGTCCTCGGCCGGGCCCTCGCCGTCGCCCGCCTGGACTGAGCGGGTCCACGGTGCGCGAGGAGCACGACGTCCCGCTGTCCGGGCTGACGACCATGCGGGTGGGTGGGCCCGCAGCGCGTCTGGTCACCGTCACGACCACCGACGAGCTCGTCGACGCCGTCCGCGAGGTCGACGACGCCGACGAGCCGCTCCTGCTGCTGTCCGGCGGTTCCAACCTCGTCGTGGCCGACGAGGGCTTCGCCGGCACCGTCGTGCGCGTCGCGACGTCCGGCATCACCCCGGAGTCGGCCGACTGGTGCGGCGGGGCGGTCGTTCGCGTCGCCGCGGGAGAGGGTTGGGACGACGTCGTCGACCGCTGCGTCAGCGAGGGCTGGGCGGGCGTGGAGGCCCTGAGCGGCATCCCCGGCCTCACCGGCGCCACGCCGGTGCAGAACGTCGGCGCCTACGGCCAGGACGTCTCCCAGACGATCTACCAGGTGCGCACGTGGGACCGCCGCGACCAGGTCGTGCGCACCTTCGCCAACGACGACTGCGCCTTCACCTACCGGCACTCCCGCTTCAAGGGCACCGACCGCTACGTCGTGCTCGACGTCGTCTTCCAGCTCGAGGTCGCCGACCTCGCCCGGCCGGTCGCCTACGCGGCGCTCGCCGAGGGCCTCGGCGTCGAGCTGGGCACCCGTGTGCCGCTCGGCGACGCGCGGGCCGCGGTCCTCGAGCAGCGTCGGCGTCGCGGCATGGTCCTCGACACCGACGACCCGGACACGTACTCGTGCGGGTCGTTCTTCACCAACCCGATCCTGAGCCGCCACGAGTTCGACGACCTCGTCGAGCGCGTCGGCGAGCGGCTCGGCTACGAGGGCCCGACGCCACCGCGCTTCGGCGAGCCCGACGGTCGGGTCAAGACCAGCGCGGCCTGGCTCATCGACCACGCCGGCTTCGCCAAGGGGTTCGGGCTGCCCGGCCCGGCATCGCTGTCGACCAAGCACACGCTGGCGGTGACCAACCGGGGCAGCGCCACGACCACCGAGGTGCTCGACGTCGCCCGACGCGTTCGCGACGGCGTGCGCGAGGCGTTCGGTGTCACGCTCGTCAACGAGCCGGTCCTCGTCGGCGAGCGGCTGTAGCACTCAACGTACACAGCCGAACGGCCCCGGTTCCCAAGGGATTCCGGGGCCGTTCGGCTGTGCGGGCGCTGTCGTCGTCAGCGCGTCAGCTGGGCCCAGAAGGTGTGGGCTTCGATCTTCTTGTCCGTGGTGCTCACCTGGTAGGCCGGCCGGTTGAACGCCAGGCGCAGGGAGGTCGACGTCCCGCGGTTCACCTTGAAGAAGACCCACCCCGACGAGGTCTGGCCGCGCTTCGCGGGCTGGAGCACCGTGGCGCCCCACCGCTTGGTGAACTCGGCAGTGGGGGCCACCTGCTGCTGCGGGCTGGTGGCGATCAGCGAGAGCATCGACGGATCGATCGATGCGGAGTACCGGGAGCCGGCCTTGAGCGTGACCCAGACGCCGACGATCTCGAAGGACTGGGAGGCCACCGGGTTGCCGCTCGGCCAGAGCATGTTGCGGGTCACCGCCGAGGACGTGATGGTGTGCCCGAGTGCGGGGTCCGTGATGACGGTCTTGACCCTCGTGGTCGACTGCTTGGCGTCGGGGGTCGCCGACGTCGTGGGCGCATCGGTGGAGGTCGTGGGGGCGCTCGAGGTCGTCGAGGGTGTCGTGCCGGCGGCCGCGCTCGCGGTGGGGTCGGCCGTCACCGGGGCCTCGCTGCTGCAGGCGCTGAGGGCGGAGAGGGCCAGGACGGGGGCGGCCAGACCCACGACGGCGAGGCGTCGCAGCCGGGCGCCCGAGGCGGTCTGGGGGCGTGCGGGGGCGGGGGTCTGCGTCTTCATCTCCCCGACAGCATGACGGCGCGGGCCAGCCCCGAGCAAACTCGCGACGCTCCGTGGCCCACCGCGACCGGCGCCTTGACGCGTGCCCGCGGGTCCGGTGCGTGCGGGTCTGTGCGGGTCTGGGCTGTGGCGGTCCTCACGTCCGGGCCGCTCGGCTGGTCGCCGCAGCCTCACTCGGGCGCGTCGAGCCAGGCCGTGAGGTCCTCGAGGGCCCGCTTGCGCACCCACTCGGGCGCGAAGCTGCCCTCGATCGAGCCGCGGGCGAGCTCGGCGAGGCCGGCGTCGTCGAAGCCGAGCTCGCGGGCGGCAGCGTACTGGGCGGCGAGCCGGGAGCCGAAGAGGAGGGGGTCGTCGGCGCCGAGCGCCACCGGCACGCCGGCGTCGACGATCTGCCGCAGCGGCACCTCGCCCGGGTCCGCGTAGACGCCGAGGGCGACGTTGCTGCCCGGGCACACCTCGAGCGTGACCCCGCCCTGGGCGACGGCGTCGAGCACCTGGGGGTCCTCGACGCAGCGAACGCCGTGGCCGATGCGGTCGGGGGACAGCGACTCGAGGGTCTCCATGACGGCCTGCGCGCCGAGCAACTCTCCGCCGTGGGGCACGAGGGCGAGCCCGGCCCGGCGGGCGATCTCGAAGGCGTGCGCGAACTCCCGGGTGCTCCCGCGGCGCTCGTCGTTGCTCAGGCCGAAGCCGACGATGTCACCGGCCTCGTCGCCGGCGTAGCGCGCCGCAAGGCGGGCCAGGGTGCGGGCCTCGAGCGGGTGGCGCATCCGGCTCGCCGCGACGACGACGCCGACCCCGATGCGGCCCTGCGCCGAGACCGCACGGGCCCCGTCGAGGGCGAACTCCAGGGCCGACGTGCTGCCGCCGACGAACGGCGCGTAGGACGTCGGGTCGACCTGGATCTCCAACCAC
>Ga0164308_10000970_pt1 | contig 15460 bp, 8 predicted proteins | sample Whisoiple_246_MG_FD_109983 | JGI IMG/M metagenome (GOLD analysis project Ga0164308, IMG submission 109983) | Soil microbial communities amended with fresh organic matter from upstate New York, USA - Whitman soil sample_246_MG | ecosystem: Environmental > Terrestrial > Soil > Unclassified >...
CCTTCGAGCTTGCCGTTGCCGCACAGGTTGCAGGTGCCGCCGCTTTGAGGGCAGCTCCAGCCCGCTTCCAAAGCGCACTTGGCACCGCAGCCGTCGCCGGCCGTGAGGTTGCCGTCGTCACAGGTCTCGGAGCCGCGGCGATCGCCGTTCCCGCACAGGTCGCAGGCGCTGCGCGTCGCGTCTTTCGGTTGCGGAAAGCAGTTGTAGCCTGCTTCGGCTTGGCACTGAGCGCAGCCGTCGCCGCTCACGGAATTGCCGTCGTCGCAGACTTCGTTCGGATCCAGCAGGCCATTGCCGCAGCGCGTGCAAGAGGTCCCCGCTGAACACAGCCAGCCCGGCTCGATCAGCTTACAGTCGCTTCGGCAGCCATCCAGACTAGCCAGATTGCCGTCGTCACAGGCTTCATGGGCGTCCTTGACGCCGTTCCCGCACAACTCGCAGGGCTGGCCGGGCACCGGACAACTGAAATTCGCGGCGACGCTGAGACAGTCAGCGGCGCAGCCCAAGCCGTTCGCAGCACCCGCATCGCAGGTTTCGATGCTCGATACCACGCCGTCGCCGCACTGGTAGCAGGCCACGCCGAGCACGTTCGGGCAGGTCCAGCCGGTTTCCAGTTGGCAGGCCCCGCCGCAGCCGTCGCCGCCCTTGGTATTGCCATCGTCACATTGTTCGCTGGGCCCCTTGCGTCCGTTACCGCAAACGTCGCACGTGCTGCGCAAGGTGCCGGTCAGCAGCTGACAAGTGTAGCCGGCCTCGACCTGGCAAGTCGGCGAACAGCCGTCACCACTCTTGCCATTACCGTCGTCACACTGCTCGGTCGTGTTGGCTTCCAAGATGGCATTGCCGCAGATCGAACAGGCTCCGCCAGTCGCTGGACACGACCAGCCGGGATCGGTGGTGCACTTGCTGCTGCAGCCGTCGCGGTCGTAGCGATTGCCGTCATCGCAAACTTCGCCAGCCGACGCCGTGACCACGCCATCACCGCACAAAACACAGGATTGGCCGGGGGTCTGACAGGTTGCGCCGACCTCGAGCTGACAGCTCGACGAGCAGCCGTCATTGTCGTTTTGATTTCCGTCGTCGCACTGTTCCTTGAGCAGCGCTCCTGCCTCGATGACCCCGTCACCGCATTGCAGGCAGGGCTGGCCCGGCACCGGACAAGCCCACTCGCCGGTTTCTAGCTGACAGCTACCCGAGCAGCCATCGCCCGCGTTCGTGTTGCCGTCATCGCATTGCTCGTGAACGCCGCTGAGCGCGCCCTCTTGCACGCCGTTCCCGCATTGATAGCAGGCGCGCCCCGGAACGACGCACAGGTAGCCCGGGTCCAGTGCGCTGCAGTCCGACGCACAACCGTCGCCAGAAGCGGTGTTGCCGTCATCACAAACCTCACTCCCTTCCAGAACGCCGTTTCCGCATTGCCGGCAGGCCCCACCATTGGAGGGACAGCTGAAGCCAGTTTCGATGATCGAGCAGTTGAACGAGCAGCCGTCATTCGAATACTGGTTTCCGTCATCGCAGGCTTCGTTGGCCTGCCGGGTCCCGTCACCGCATTTCTCGCAAAATGCGCCGGGCGTCGCACACGAGTATCCTGGGTCGACGTTGCTACAATCGGCAGAGCAACCGTCGCCGTCCGCGAGGTTCGCGTCATCGCAGGATTCGACGCCCTCCACCTTTCCGTCGCCGCACTGATTGCACGCGCGCCCCGGGGGGCAGACCCAGCCAGCCTCGATCCGACACGATGCACTGCAACCGTCGTTGGACTTGCGATTTTTATCGTCGCACTCCTCGGAGCTCTCGCTGACACCGTTGCCGCATTCCTCACAGCTCGCACCGGCGACCGGGCAATTCCAGCCCGCTTCCTTGCTGCAGTCGTCCGCACAGCCATCGTCGTTGTCATGGTTGCCGTCATCGCACTGTTCTCCAGGGTCGAGCTCGCCGTTGCCGCAGCTCGGGCTCTGGCCGGGGTCCCCACCATCCGCTTCGGAGGCTCCCGCCAGCCCACCTGGATCGATGGTGGGTGGCGCTCCGCCCGAACCGCCACCCGTCGCGCCGCCCATCCCACCGACATTCGGTTCCACGTCGGGGTTGGCCACATCTGGGTTCGACCCACACGCGGTCAACACCAGGACTAGCGCCGAGATCCCGAAAGCCGCGTACCGCAAACGACGAAACTGAGCGAAGAACATGAGCCGCGACTCCGTGGGATGAATGCCCAACCCCGGAACGGCTCGGCTCGCGTTACTTTAATGTTGCGACTACGAATTGTCGTGGAGCGCGAAGCGTCCCTTCTGCGACAAAGCCGCACTCGTCACGCGAGCGGCAGGGCCTGCGCCAACAGCGCGCCGAACAACGACTTGCACTCGTTATCTTGCTGTCCGGAGTTTGGAAGCTCAGGTCCGAGCGAGACCATGTACGGCGACCATGCCATTCGCCGCCGTGGGATTTTCGCTCGAAGGAGAGCTGGGCGCTCGCGGGCCTGCATCGCACCTCGCATTCCCGCCGAGTTCCCGTCCTCGGGCGCAGCGCTTACAACGGGGATTTCAGAGCGATGGGACGACCCGCGTTGGCTGCTGCCGCTGCGCTGTGCCACTCACTGGGCGTAGGCTCGTCCTGGTAGCGTTCGCGGATCGCCAAGCACTGGGGAAGAGCATCGAGCAGTGCCGAGACCGCGGCTGGCTCGAAATGCCGGCCGCTCTGAGCCTTGAACTCTTCGACCGTCGCGGCCACCGTCCACGGCTTCTTGTACGGGCGCTCCGACAACAAGGCGTCGAAGACATCGGCGACGGCAACGATCCGCGCGATTCGCGGGATGTCTTGGCCACTGAGACCCGCCGGATAGCCGCTCCCATCCCAGCGTTCGTGGTGTCGCAGGGCCACCATGCGCGCCGTCTGCATCAATTCCGACGGATGATTGCCGACAATCTCCGCGCCAATCAACACGTGCTGCTTCATGATTTCCCACTCTTCAGCGCTGAGTTTCCCCGGCTTCAGCAGGATGCGGTCCGGAATGCCGAGCTTGCCGACGTCGTGCATCGGTGCCGCCTGCAGCACCAGCTCGCCTTCTGCCTCGCTCATGCCCAAGCGGATGCCGATCAAGCGGGCAATATGACTCATTCTCAGGACGTGCATCCCGGTCTCGTTGTCCCGGTATTCGCCCGCGCGTCCCAGGCGACGAATGATTTCGAGGCGCGTTTCCGACAGCTCGCGAGTGCGCGCTCGCACCTCTTGCTCGAGTGAAAGGTGTCGATGGTAGAGCGCCAGGTGAGACTTGACTCGCGATCGAACTAGCGCCGGCACGTAGGGTTTCGTCAAATAGTCGACTGCTCCGAGCTCCAACCCGCGACCTTCACTGCCGGCGTCCCCCAGCGTCGTTACGAAGATCACCGGGATGGGAGCGGTGAGCGGATTCGCCTTCAGACGTGCGCAGACCTCGAACCCATCCAGCTCCGGCATCATCACGTCGAGCAGGATCAGATCGGGAGGTGAGGATTGAACGAGTTCGAGCGCAATCGCACCGTGAATCGCTGCCTTCACTTGATACTCGTTGCCAAGCACGCCGCGCAAAACGTCGATGCTCTCCGGCGCATCGTCTACGATCAGCACTACCGGTTTGGTGGGCGTCGGGTCGGGCATCAGCAATCGAACTCCTTTTGTGCCGCAAGTGGGACTCGAGTGGTTTCGATCGAGGAGAGAGCTTCGGCCAATGCTTCGAGCTCGGCTCGGGCGTGCCCGAAGTCATAGCTTTCGATGCTCGCTTCGAGCCGCTTCAGCTGTTCCCACAAGCTTGGCTGGTGAGCCAGGCTCACGCGCAGGGATTGGACGCACTCGACCGCGGCCGTATCGTGATTTGCAATCAGCGTTCGAGCCCGATCCAGCAGGGCCGAAGGGCGAGCGCCAGCGTCGGTGTTTTCCACGGCGAGAAACGCGTTCAAGGCGGCTGCGGCGGCCGTGAGCGTTACCTCGTGGGCGCGGTCGAACTCGTCGAGCCATTCCGCCGCGGGGTTTTCGGTGCACGAAAGCGTGAGTTCGAGACCGCTCGCCGCGTGCTGCAGCTGGCTCGCGCCGATGTTCGCTGCGGCGGAGGAAAGCGTGTGGGCGATCTGAATGGCCCTCGCGGTATCGCACTGGCTGTGCGCTGCTCGCAGATTCCGAGCGTCTTCGGCGTGGGTGGTTAGAAACCGTTGCAACAATCGGCGATACAGCGCGTGGTCGCCGTTGACCCGCGCGAGCGCGCTGCGCGAATCCAACAGCGAGCGAGACTGCCCCCAACTCGTCGGGGCAAGCGCCTCCAGCTCGCGGCGTTGCGCTTCGTCGCTGGCATCCTCGGCCGCGGCCGCCGTGCCGACTTGTAGTAGCTTACCCAGCAATGCTGCCGATTCGAGCGGCGTTCGAATGTAAGCGTCCATGCCGGCTGCGCTCGCCCGCGCTCGATCCTCGGGGCGAGTACTCGCGGTCAGCGCCACGATCACGGTACTCGCGTTGCGAGTGTCGGTTCGAATCACGCGCGCGGCTTGGCATCCGTCGAGCTCTGGCATGTTCAGGTCCAGGAGAATCAAGGAAAACGGTCGTCTGTGAGCATGCGCGACGGCTTCGCTCCCATCCCTGGCGAGCGTCACGCTGGCGCCCCACTGTTCGAGCAGCGACTTGGTCAATTCGAGACCCACAGGGTCGTCCTGAGCAACCAACACGTTCCAACCGAGCAAACTCTGCTCCGTCGCTGCTCTTACGAGGCTAGCCCGCCGCGTTCCGCGATCTTGTGCGCGCGCGCGCGCCATCGCTCGCAAAACGCTGTACGGGTAAAACGGCTTTTGGATCGTCGCCGACGCGCCGGCCTCGCGGAAGGAGGCAAACTCGGACTCGCTGGGCCCGACGACCAGGGCCGTGAGTTCGGCAGGGGGAAGCGCTCGCCTGAATCGCGCGAGCAAGGCGCCTCCATTCATGTCCGGCAGCACGTGTGCCGTCAAAACCATGTCGAAAGCACAGCCATCGCTGAGCGCGGTGCGGAACGCCGCGAGCCCGGCCGAGCCCGTGCCGCAGACGCGCACGTAGCTGGTACGGGGCGCGAGAATTCGCTTCAGCGCCTCAGCCTGCGCTTGGCAAGCCTCCACGATCAACACCCGTGACGCGGCCAATCCGCCCGGCGCCAGGCTCTTGGATTGCTCCACGGCTGAAAGCGGCAGACCGAATCGGAACAAGCTGCCGAGTCCGACCTTGCTCGCGACCGTCAGCTCGCCGCCCATCATCTCGACCAAGCGCTTCGAGATCGTCAAACCAAGCCCCGTGCCGCCATAGCGGCGCGTCATGGAACTGTCTGCCTGCGTGAACGGTTTGAAGATGCTCGCAAGCTCGGCCTCGCTCATGCCGATGCCGGTATCTTCGACGCTGAACTCGATGATGCTCTGGCCCGGTAGGCCTTCCGCCAGCTGTATGCGCAAAATGACCTGACCACGCTCGGTGAACTTGAGTGCGTTTCCGAGCAGATTCAAGAGCACTTGCGATACGCGCAGCGCGTCGCCGACCACTTGCCGGGGCACGTCCGGATGCACATCGAACACCAACTCCAGCTTCTTTCGGCTAGCGCTATCGGCGAAGGTTCCGCTCAGCTGGTCGAGCAGCGAATCCAGAGCAAAAGGCCGAGCCTCGAGCTCCAAACGTTGAGCTTCGATCTTGGAAAAATCCAAAATGTCATCGACGATTCTGAGCAACGAGCGTGAGGAAGCCTGCGCGCGAACGAGGTGAGATTCTTGCTCTCGCGAAAGCGCGGTCCGAAGACAAAGCTCGAGGTGACCATGGATCGCGGTAAGCGGTGTCCTGACCTCGTGCGACATTACGGCGACGAATTCGCTCTTGGTCGCGCTCGCCCTCTCGGCCTGCGCTCGCGCGTCGCGCAGTTCGTCTGCCCGAGCCAGGCTGTACACGGCGCCGCTCAGGTAACCCGCGATGTTCTCCAGTAACCACGCGCGCTCGATTTGCCTAGGTGCGTCGAACACGACGTACCCCAACGCTCGCTCTGCGAAGACCAGAGGGTAAATCAACAAGTCGAGTTCACTCGACACGGGAGCGCAGGCGCCGCTGAACAGCTGCAGAGTCGGAAAAACCGACGCCCGCGGCTGTCCACGCGGCGCGCTGGGCGGCATGGAACCCGGCAAAAGGCGCCACAAATCCCCGGTGTCTTGCAGCAGCTCGCTGCGACTCGACGAAGTGTCCTCGTAGTGAGCGATGGTCTGCGCGAATTTGCGCTCAGCGCCTTCTGCGAACAGGCTCACGCAACAATATTTGACGCCCAAACCCGGCAAGCCATTCTCGATCGCCAAGGCAATCGCCGATAGACTGCGCGCACAAGCCAAGGCACTGCCGAGAATTCGCAAGGCATTGGCACGCTGAACCTCGTACAGCCGAGTCAAGGAATACACACGGGCGGCAACCTCGTTGGTCAGCCAACGAGCGCGGGTCAATCGAAGCTCGAGCTCGCGCGTCTCTCGCGGTGCCTGTAGAGGGAATTGCCGAATCGTGGCGGCCACGCCCAGCAGCAGGTCGTCCCACTGTCGCGGGTGGAGCCCGAGCTCGTAGCCGTCGAGCAGGGCCTGTTCGAAGCGGGTCAAAGCTTGCGTCACATCCTGTTCCTGCTCGGAGGAGAGAGCGGTGATCGCCGCGTCTACGCCCGCAGTGACGCTCTCGTTCGACCCCGCCACCTGTTCCAGGCGTTTCACGAGCTCGGAACGCCCTCCTGCCAACGCGGCGTCCAGATTTTCGTAAGGAGCGCGGCGCGGGGTAAGCACGTCTTTCGAATCCGAGCAGCCGCAAGATCGGCGATAGATCGGCTCGGCACGCAGCACGACTCGCTCGGGTTTGACACGTCCCAACAGCTGGTCGAGCAACATTTCCACTGCCGCCTCCCCCACCTGCTCGATCGGTTGAGCAACGGTGGTGAGCGGGGGGCTGTTGCTCCATGCGTAGTCGTCATCGTCGAAGCCAATCAGCGCTACGTCTTCAGGAACTCGCAAGCCACGAGCCCGAAGTTCCCGTGCAGCGCCGACCGCCATTTGGTCATTCGCAGACACGATCCCGTCCAGCTCGTGGACGTCGATTCCGCGCTCTTCGAATAGAATCCGCACCGCCTTGGCACCCGAGCTTTCCAGGAACGTACCCGAGACGATGCGACGTTCGTCGACGGCCACGCCCAGCGCTGCGAGCGCTGCGCGGAATACCTGCTCGCGCTGGTTGCTCTCGGGATTTCCGGGATTGCCCTGGATGAAGGCGAGCTTTCGACGCGCGTGCGCCGTCACCAGATGCGAAATCGCGGCGGTGAGGCCGTCGTGCGACTCGATGCATACCTGGGAAAACCCGGGCAGGTCTCCAACGCTGACGATTGGAACTCCTAGAGCCACACAGAAGGTGCGCAGTGACTCGACCCCAACCACGCTGGCGAGAATGTTGGAAACTACGACCAGGCCATCGACAGCCGCCGGGCCGGCAAGGTCATAGAGAAAGGAACCGTCGAAGGGGTGTGGTGCGCTTTCGTGATTGAGAAAGCTGCCTTGGAACCCGACTACCTGAGCTTGCTGTCGGCGTGCTGCCCGAACGGCCCCCGTGAGCAATCGCGCCTGGAACCTCGATAACAGACTATCGACCAAAAACCCCAGGCGCATAGGCTGATGCACGCCAGGAGTGCTACGTCCACGCGACTAACCAAGTTAATCGTCCCCGAGAGCGAGTTTCGCGCGACCGTCTCCTCGAACAAAAGGCAACCCGCAAGTGCGAAGTTTCGTGCTCTCCGCGGGTGCGCTGGCCTTCGAGCGGCCTCTTTCGGGCACGGGCACGCTTACGGGCGGCCCTGAGCAAAACAGGCAAAGGCCCCTATCCCGCGTATCGAAATTGCGATGACTAGGCCGCAGCCGAGCGATCGCCCAAGTGGATCCAAATCCGGGTGCCACGCGGCTCTTTGGGCTCGAACGCGATACTGCCGCCATGCGCTTCGATGATTTGACGGGTAATCGCCAGACCAAGGCCAGTGCCGTTGCTCTTTGTCGTGAAAAAGGGCTCGAACAGCCTCGCCCGCGTGGCTTCGTCGAGGCCCACGCCCTCGTCTTCCACTACCACGTCCGATCCGCCCCCCACGCCAGCACTGACCGAGACGGTGACGCGGCCGCCACCCGGCATGGCTTCACGCGCGTTGCGCATCAAGTTGTACAACGCTTGTTTGATCTGCGCCTCGTCGACGGCTGCAGGCACGGGCACGGTCGCGTTGTGAAGTTCCAGCGAGACCCCTTGCTGTTCGAGTTCGCGACGCATGAACTCGGCGGCCTCACCCACCACCTCACGCAGGTCCTCCACCTCCAAACGTTGTGGTCCACGGCGGGCGAAGGACAGATATTGCCCGCTGAGGTCGGTCAAGCGCTCCACCTCACGGCGAATGGCGCGCAGGAGTTCGCGCGACTCTTCGCTGGCGCCGGCCAAATCGTCCTCCAAAAGCTCGACATTGAGCGCGATCGACGAAAGCGGATTTCGGATCTCGTGCGTCACGTGTGCGGCCATCTTGCCGATCGTCGCCAGGCGCTCGGTCGCGAGCAGCTCGTCGTTGGCTCGTGCAATGGCGGACACCATGCCTTCGAAGGTCGCGGCCAGCTCGCCAATTTCGTCGTCCGACGCCACCGCCTGGCGCGGCTTCAGGTCGCCGCTGGCCACCGCCTTGGCGCGCTCGGTAACTTGCGCGAGCGGCTTCAACACCCGTCGCGCGTAGAGCGCCATGGCTACACCGACCAGCGCAGTCAGCCCGGCCAGTGCGACCAATAGCCGGATCGCCAAGCTCTCTCGCTCACGCGCGCGATCGAGCAACAGGTCCACGTTGCGCAGCGCATGTTGCTCGAGCTGGTTGAGCCGTTTGGAGCTCTGCGAGCCGCGTGTCACGAGTTCATCGCGCAGGGCCTCGGCACCCGCTTCGTCTCGGCGTTCCAGGGCTTCGAAGAGCCGGCTCACGCGCTCCGAATCGCCCGCCAAATAGTTCTCGATGCCGCCAATTTCTTCCGACAGCTCCCGCCCGACCGCACGCGCGCTCGGATCGCTGGAGGTGGTGAAAGCCAGCGCAATCGCGGCCCGAACCTCGTTGAACATACGCGGCCGCCCGATGCGCAGCGCCAAATCGAACCAAATGCGGATGTCCCTCGGGTTGCGCGCTGCCGTGGCATGATTGAGCTGCGTGTTCCACGTGTCCTGCTTGGCGACCAAATCATGCACGGAGAGCGCGAGCGGGAAGTAACCGCGCCGCATCAGCCGCGCTTCGGCGGCCGCGTTGCGCTGGGCGACGACACTCCAACCAGCGGCCAGCGCAAAGGCGATCATGATCAGCGCGTACGACCCGAGCACGCGCGTCGCGACGGTGCGCTTTCGATCACTCATGCGGCAGATCGAGACTCTGCGCGACGACGCTCGCGATGTCCACCGCGGGCGCTCCCTGCGCGCGGAAGCGTCGCAAGCTGGACGCACAGGCCGTCACCAGGGTACCGCCACCGGCGCGCTCGTGCGCCTGCAAGCGTAGCTCGGCAATTTTCTGGGATGCCTCGGGCATGGCAATGGGCAAGAGCGCGCCTCCACCCGAGCACTCGGCTCGCTCATGGTGCTCGGCAAATTCGTCCGGCGCTCGACCCAAAGCGCGCGCCAGCACCGTGCGCGGCGCTTCGTACTCGCCCAAACCACGCCCGAGCGCGCACGGGTCATGAAAACGCACCGGGCCTGCGTCACCAAACCCAGCGATTTTCCCGAGTCGATCCGCGTGCTCGGCAGCCAAGCGAACGAAAGGCACAGCGCGCATCGTAGGCAGCGAGAGCGCGCAGCCGGGGTCCCCGACGACCAACTGGCTGCCCTGAACTTGCTCTTCGATTTGCGCCCGAGCTTCATCGAAGCCGCTGCGATCCCCCGCGTGGAGCAGCGGTGCGCCACAGCAGCCTTTGATCAAACGCACGGGGCCCAGCAGTGCCACGACCGAGCGCACCATGGCTCGAGCCTCCGAGCGCGCCTTGCGCAGGTACGCGCAACCCACGAGCAAGGCGACCTTGCCGTCGACGTGCACCCCCGGCTCTCGCGACAGTTCACTCAGCGAGGCATTCGCTTCCGCGACGCGCAGGCTGTGGCGCCGTTCGCTGACCTGAACTGCCTCGGGGGCAAGGCCCGCATCACGATACTCCGCGCGGGCGCCGTACAGTGTGTCGGCGACCGGGTTGTCATGTTCACAAAAATCGGTACAGCGGTGGCAGCCAGTGCAGCCCCAGCCCGTCAGCGCGGTTTCGCGATCAGGCAGCAAGTCGCCACGCGCGCTCAGCCACGCCGAAGACATTTTTGCCCATGGGATCAGCGCTTCACGCGCTTGCACGTTGGAGACTGGACAGGTGCTGCGGCACAGCTTTGGACAATAGCCGCAGTTCTCGAGCGCTTTCTGCGCGCTCACGAGTAGCGGCAAACGCGGGGCGCGCTTCATCTCGTTCACCTTGCGGGGCTCTTGATGGGAGTCCCCTTGCTGGGTCGGCTCGACTTTCGGACGCTTGGCTTCTTCGCACCACTGGCCTTGTCGGAACTCTGCTTTTCCGGGCCGGTGGCGACTTGAGGAAGGCGTAGCTCAAAAGTGGCCCCCGCGCTCGAGGACGTGACCGAAACGGTGCCGCCGTGCTCTTCGACGATCTTTTTGACGATCGCCAGGCCGAGGCCCGTTCCGCCCGCCTTGCCCATGGTGACGAACGATTGAAACAGCTGGCCCTCGATCGCCGCGGGAATGCCAGGCCCCGTGTCTTGCACCCAGATCAGCAAGTCTTGACCATCCATACGGCCGCCGATCGTGAGCACACCGCCGGCTTCACCCATGGCTTCAATCGCGTTGCGAGCCAAGTTGTGAATCACGCGGGCGAGCCGGCCCTCGTCGAAGCGCGCGACCAGCTTGGTGTCCACTTGAAAGGTCAGCTCGATCGGCTTGCCGCTGATCTCGAGCGCCAACTGCCGGCGAACATCGGCAAAAAACTTGTTCAGATACACCTTGCGCACGAACACGGTCTTTTCGCCGCGCGCAAACTCCAAAACTTCACGCTGCATGGCTGCGAGCAGATCGAATTGCTTGAGGATCTCCTCCGAGTATTCCGCGCGAATCTGACGGTCGTCCGAGTCGGCCATCAGCTGGGCGTAGCCGCTGATCACGCTCATCGGCGATTTGAAATCGTGAATCACTTGCGACAAGAGCCGGCCGATCGAGGTCAAGCGCTGACTGCGCTCGCGGCTGCGGTTGGCGTTGAACAGGCGCACTGCGGTCGACACGTTGGCGCTGACCAAGCGCAGGAGAGAGGTGTCGGCATCATCGAACACACCCCCGTCTTCATGCGAAAACAAGCCTATTGCACCGAGTGGCGAGCTTTCGCCTTCGAGCGGAACGGCCAACACCGAGGTGACCGGGAAGCCGAAGCTGCCTTCGATGTTGGAGGACCAGCGCGGATCGCTCTCGGCCTCGGGCACGGACAGAATGTCTTCTTCGGCCATGGCGGCGCCCAAGAAGCCCTCGCGGGTTTTGACACCGATGCGCCGAAGTTCGTTGGGGCTCTGGCTATCGAACAGGTACTCGACCAGATCGCCCGAGTCCTCTTCGGACAACAAGAGCGCAGCGCCTCGCGCTTCACAGGCTGCCGCGCATTGTCCGAGCACCGCCAGCGAAAGCTCCTCGAGCGTGGTAGCGCGCGCGGTGCGACGCTCGAGCTCGAACAACAGTGACAAGTCCTGGAGCTTCCGCTGCAGCTGATCGGTGGTATCGAGCAGCTGCTTGTTCTTTTGGATCAAGGACAAGAACAAGCGCGAGTTGTCGATCGCCACCGCTGCCTGAGTGCTGAGCGCCGATAAGATCGACTCGTCGTCGCTGGTGAATTCTTGCCCGCACTTCTTGTTCAGGACCTGAATCACGCCGATCGTCCGCCCCAAGTGGTTCTTGAGCGGCGCGACCAACATGCTCTTGGTCCGGTAGCCCGTGAGCACGTCCCAATCGCGCTCGAACTGGGGATCGGTGTATGCGTCTCGGATACGAATCGATTTCCCGGTCTGCGCCACGATTCCGGGGATACCGTGGCCGAGCTTCATGCGGATCGAACGCACCTTGTCGCCCACGACCAGGCGACTAACCAGCTCCTTATTGGCTTCATCCAGCAGGTACAGGGTGGCGCGGTCGGCCTCGACCAAGTCCGTCAGCTTGCTCAAGATCAGCTCGAGCAAATCGTCGAGGTCGAAGGTCGTGCCCAGGGCCACCCCCACTTCACGCAGCGCCGCCGAAACTCGCCGCTCGTGGCGAAGCGCTTCAGTCGGATCCAGGGACGACCCGTCGGGGGCGTTTTGGATGGTTTCGCTCCCCGTGCTCACAGCGCGATCGAACCACGATCCCCGGCCCAGATCCATAGACTCGTCCGAAAGCGCGGGATTGGGACGCTGAGCCCGATTGTCTTATCTCGGGAATATCCGGGAGAGTGCCGGAAATGTACGGACAGGGCGGCAAAACATCTACAATCGGTCGATACCCTAGAGCCAAGCCAAGACTCTCTCGGCTACACTGTGCGAAACTCGGCGGAGACCGAACGCGGGTCCTCGCGGCCGGGAGGAAGAAATGGCCTTGAAGCAGCTTCAGTTGATGGTGCGTGGTCGCGTTCAGGGCGTCTACTTTCGCGCGTCGGCGCAGCGTGAAGCTCGACGACTCGGTCTGACTGGTTGGGTGAAGAATCGTTCCGACGGGTCGGTCGAGATCGTGGCAGAGGGAGAAGAGGTCGCGATCCGCGAGCTCTATGGTTGGGCGCAAAAAGGACCCAGCGCGGCACGCGTCGATCGCGTCGACACGCGCTGGCGCAGCTTCACCGGTGACTTTCCCGATTTTCGCATCACTGATTGAGCGGCCTGCCGCAGGACCAGGCAGGCCGTGGGTGCTCATCGGCGCGCTGGCTCTCGGTTACTCCTGCCTCAGCGTCGCCCCGAGCTACGCGCAGGGTGCGGCAAAGCAGAACGAGCACCTGCCCGAGTTGCCCGCCATTCCCAGCCTGGAAGTGGCGCGTCCAACGCCTGCCGATCTGGAAGAGTTGGACGCGCGGCTGGCCAAGCTGTGCTCGGCTGACGACGCCGAGCGCGACGCAGCGCGACGTGAAGTGTTGGAAGTGGGGCCCAAAGCCGTGCCCGCGCTTCGCTTCCGACTCGCGGCCACGGCCGAAAACACCAAGCACGACGAGCTGAAGGAGCTACTGCTCAAAATCCGCAAGAAGGCCCGCGACGACGCGCGCGATGAGCAGGTCGCGGACGGCAGGCGGGGCCGGGTCAAGACGCCCGACTACTTCGAGATGGCGATCGAGCACGCGGAGCCGAAATCGAAGCTCTGGTGCAGCTTGACCTCGGTGCTGGCTGAAAGTCGCATGCTTGCGCAGATCGGCACGGTGGAGGCGGTGCGCGGCCTGATCGACGTCTACGTTCGCTACGGTGAATTCTTGCGGGTCGATACTCAGCTACAGCTGGAAGCTCTGGGCGATCGCGCTGTCCCGGCGTTGATCGAGGCGCGCCGTCATCCCGCGGAAAAGATCGTCAAATGGTCGGCGCGCGAACTGGACGCGCTGGGCAAAGCCATTCCGAGCGAAGCCGTGCAGATGACGGATCTGCAGGTCTTGTCCGATGTGTTGCGCGCTTTCGGCCGGGTGCGCGATCCGGACGCAGCGCGCATCGTGGTTTCGTTCTCCAACAGCGAACGTGCGCAAGTGCGTGAGGCTTCGCGCCAGGCCATCGCCATGCTCGGTGAAGTCGGCGCCTGGCAGCTGCGCGATACTTACGAGACGGTGGTCGGCAAGAAGCCACCCCGGGACTGGAACTGGGAGCGCACCGCGCGCGAGCTATTCGGGGAATTCGACCGCCTGCGGTCGGCCGAGGTCGCCAAATTGTACGAGGCCGGTGCGACCGCGCGTGAGCACGGCGATCTCGAGGGTATGCGCAAAGCCTTCGATCAGGTGCTGACCCGCAGCCCGGACTATCCGAAGCAGGCCGAGCTCGCCAGCGCGTACCTCGACTACGCTCAAAAGAACGTGAGCAAGAACCCCGCCGGCGCACTCGCCGCGCTCCGCCGCGTCGAGCGGCTCGGCAAGGAGGGTGAGCTGGCGAAGACCGCGACCAGCTTGCGGTACACCTTGGAGGCCGAAGGCCTGGCGGACGCCGGCATCGCGGATCGCACGCTGCTCGCACGCGCGCTCGAGACGGACCCGAAAAATTCGCGTGCTCGCGAAGGACTCGCGCGTTTCGAGCGCGGCGAAATCAAGGAAGACAACTCGTCCCGCTACTATGGCGCGGGTGCCATTGGCTTGGTGGCGCTGGGCGGCATCCTGGTCGTGCTACTGCGCGGTCGAGGCGCGCAACCGGAGTCCGCGAAGGCGGACGGTGCGCTCAGTACGGGTGCAAGCGACGACTCCGCGGCCCCCACCCAAAAATCGGAATAACCATCCGACCGAGGGCGCGACGGCCGGCACCGGGTCGCGCTGGGGCCGGCCAAGCCGACGGACGAATCGAGCCCGAACGAATCCGAAGGGCGCGCTCGAACCTAGACGCAAATGCAAAAAAGCCCGCTTCGCGTGGCGCGAGGCGGGCTTTGGTGCGTCGTAGACGAGCAGGGCGAGTAGGGCTTAGGACCCCACTCGCACCGGATCAACCAGCAGCAGCGGCCTTGGCTTTGGGCGCCTTGGCAGCTTTTGCCTTCGGCGCTTTTTCGGCCTCTGCCTTGGGCGCGGGAGCAGCGGCGGCGCGCGGCGTACCCTGGTCCACGAACTCGATCATGCTCATCGGCGCGTTGTCACCGCGGCGACGACCGAGCTTGATGATGCGCGTGTAGCCACCCGGGCGAGTCGCGAAGCGCTTGGCCAAATCGACGAACACCTTTTCGATCAAGTCGACCTTGGTGCTCTCGCTGCCGTCTTGCGTCACTTGGAAGCGACGAAGAAAGCCACCTACCTGCTGCTGCGCTGCTTGACGGCGCGCGCGGTCAGCAATGCTCAGCTCGGCGTGAGGCGTGTAAGCGACGGCACCCAGGCGCACGGCCTTGGTGATCAGTCGCTCAGCGACGCGCCGTAGCTCCTTGGCCTTGGCGTCGGTGGTTTCGATACGCTCGTGCGCCACCAAGTTTGCAGTCAACGCGCGGAACATCGCGCGACGGTGACTCGTGTTTCGGCCGAACTGACGACCTGCTTTGCCGTGCCTCATGGGGAACTACTTTCTCGAATCTCAGGACGCGGATTGCTGGTTTTTCCAGCGCTCGACCATCGCGGGCCAGTTGTCGAACTTCATGCCGAGGCCGAGGCCCATCGTAGAAAGGATCTCTTTGATCTCCTTCAACGACTTGCGACCGAAGTTCTTGGTCTTGAGCATGTCTTGCTCGGTCTTCTGCACGAGCTCGCCGATCAGCGTGATGTTGGCGTTCTGCAAGCAGTTC
>Ga0164308_10000971_pt1 | contig 15455 bp, 12 predicted proteins | sample Whisoiple_246_MG_FD_109983 | JGI IMG/M metagenome (GOLD analysis project Ga0164308, IMG submission 109983) | Soil microbial communities amended with fresh organic matter from upstate New York, USA - Whitman soil sample_246_MG | ecosystem: Environmental > Terrestrial > Soil > Unclassified >...
AGTCCTACGACCGGATCGTCGAACTCGTGCTCGACCAGATCGCGATCGACGGCTCCATCACCAAGGCGCCCGGTGGCGGCGAGGACGCCGGGGGCTCACCGGTCGACCGCGGCAAACAGGGCCTGAAGCGCTCGGGCATGACAGATAGTTACGGCATCCCCTCGGCAGGGTCCTGGCCGGAGCAAACCGCCACGACTGCGCTGCTCGCCCCCATCCTGGACCTGCTGCACGACCTCGGGCCGCTGCCCGACGACATCACCGTCCACCTGGACGCCGGCTTTGCCTCGGACAGGACCCGCGCCGAACTGTCGGCCCGCAAACTGCACGGCCGCATCGCCCGCAAGGGCAAGAAGACGCCGATCCAGGCAAGCCAGCGATGGCACGTCGACCGCACGCGCGCCTGGCAGAACGCCTTCCAACGCCTTGCCCGCTGCTACGAACGTCGGGCCACGGTCATCGACGCCTTCTTCGACCTCGCGGACACAATCATCACCGTCCGTAGCCGGATCCGGTGCGCCTGGACCACCCACCGCTGGGACGACCGCCCGAACCGGCACCCATGAATACACACCTGCTCTTAGTCATCGTCGGTCGCGGCCGCGCCCCGCGCCTCGTCATACTCGGCGAAGACCTCGCGCGCCACGGAATAGCTGTCGAACGCGCGGGCGACGCCCGCGTAGACGGCCATCTGGATGAAGGCTTCGACGATCTCCTCCTTGGTCACGCCGTTGTACAGGGCGATCCGCAGCTGGCCGCGGAGCGGCTCCAAGATGCCCAGGCTCGCCGTGATGGTGACGGAGACCAGCGCGCGGGTACGCAGGTCGAGGTGATCGGTGCGGGGCCAGGCGTCGTTGAAGGCGTGCTCGGTCGCGATCCGGGTGAAGTCGTAGGCGTTGGCCGGCTCAGACGGCCGGGGGTCGACGAACGGCGCCAGGCTGAAGCCGAGGATCCGCTCGGCATTGTTTAGGGAGCGGATGTAGTCAGGGCTGTGCTCGGTCATACCGTGATTCTGCACCAGCACGGCGTTTGACGGTGCATCGCAACCCCGGAAGCGCAGCCACCCCGCCGTCGCACGATCGGAATCCTGGCGATCGTGTGAGGCTCGGCCTTGGTCGGCGGTGCGATCGCTCATGGGGTGCCTCCGCCCGACGGGTACCGGACGACGCGCCCGTCTCCAGTCACGGCGGCCTCAGGGACCTGCGAGGACGCGGGCCTTCCCCGCCTCGAACTCCGCTTCCGACAGCGCCCCTTGCTTCCTCAGCTCCACCAGGGCGGTAAGCCTGGAGATCCGGTCCTCGGCGGGAACAGCCGCTGCGGTGGCGACGGCGGGCTACCGCGTCGGGCAACGGCCCCAGGTCGTGCAGCAGGTCCAGGGTGGGGGCGAGCAGCGGGGAGTCGTGGCGGTTTGCTCCGGCCAGGACCCTGCCGAGGGGGATTCCGTAACCGTAGGGACACCCAGAGCGGGCTGTCCACACCACTGGCAGATCGGGTTACGTTCCCGATCAGTCATCCGGATCGCTCCTCTGTCAGCATTCCTGGCCCCGTAGAGCCCTTCATTCACGGCGACCAGCGCGCTGTTGACGTCTGCGCCCGACTACTGGAAAGAGCCACACTCGCATTCTGCCCTGCCGCGCGCGAAGAGTCGTGGTACCGACCGGGGCCAACTGGGCGGGTGGTTGGAGCACTCACTCGCCTCACAGCCAAAGGGGCGAATGAGCGCTGGGACCTCGCTTCCGATGAAGCTGAGCGCCAGGCTCTCCAGGGACTCGCCGAGGACCTCCCCACCATCGTCAGCTACGAACCCGTCCTGTAGCGGATCGGCACCGCCAGCGACGGGTCCCGAGCATGACGGGCATCCGTGTTCAGGGCCGTGATCAGTCCCGTCGTAGCAGGATCCGGCCATACGGACCTTGAAAGCGGCCTGGCCGGGCATCCAGTCCCGTCGAGAACGATGACGGGGAGCAGGCTTGTCACCAGACGGACCGTGACACCATCACGTTTGTTCAGAACGGCGGTGAGTCGTGCCAGGGGCCGGGTGATGGTGGGGGCGGCTTGGGGCTGTGCTGCTGGAGGACGACTACGGCTCGTTCCACGCGGCCGAGGTCGATGAGGTACCCAGCCAGGTCATGGCTGTTGGCCGACGAGTGGGGTTCGAGTGCGGCGACGGCCTCCTCGAGACGTCCGGCGCCCGCCAGCAGCCTGGCAACGTGCGACACCGCGTACGACGTCCCGCCCTCGGGATGGTAACTGGTCTGCTCAACCGCTTCGTCAACCCGGTCACACGCTGCCATCAGTGGAAGCCGGATCCAGAAGAGCTCCCACTCCTCCTCGCCGCGACGTGCTTTGAGGGCGTCGAGGTAGGCCAGGCCGTCCTGGGGACGGCCCTGGTCGGCATAGAGGGTGCAGAGCATGTCGACGATCCAGTCCTCGGCTCCGCCAGGCGCGTCGGCCAGCGCGCGCATCACCTCAACCGCCTCGTCGACCCGGCCGTGGCGCGACAGGAGTTGTGCGAGATCCACTGCCACGTTTCCCGGGCAGACGGACGCGTCACCAGCATGCCGGTACACGGCAATCGCGCCCTCCACGTCGCCGCGTTCCTCCAACAGCTCCGCCAGACGCCGAGCGGCGTGCCCGAGCGGCTCGGTTGCCGCGTAGGCGTGCAGTTCCTCGGTCCGGCCTTGCCGGGCCAGCAGATCGGCCAGCTGATCCTGGTTGTTGAGCGAGTTGTTGTCCCGGGTTCGCAGCAGGGCGATGGCGTCGTCGATGCGGCCCTGGCGTTCGCGGATCGTGGCGAGCAGTCCGATCGCCGTGTCGAGGTCGAGGCCACGGCAGCACCATGGTCCGTCGCACCGGTGCTCGTCGGGGATCTGGGCGGCGAGTAGCGCGGCCGCTTCGTCGTCCCGGCCAGCGTCGTCCGCGACGTCGGTCAGGGCAGCGGCGAGGGACCAGTCGTGAATGTGAGGTCGCAGCAGGTCGAATGCCTCGTCGCCCCGGCCGTGGCGAGCAAGCAGCCGTGCATGGAATTGCAGTGCCTGCGGGTGCCCGGCCTCCATGCGTGACCGGGACAACGCGATCGCCTCGTCGGCCCGCCCCCAGCTCTCCAGCAGTTCCGCCGTAGCCCTGACAGCCGTCCACCATCCCGTGGCGACGTAGGGGGTGAGCACTGCCAGCGCCTGTTCCTCGCGGCCCTGACCGGCCAGCAGCCGCGCCCACTCTTGCGCGCAGAACCACTCCCCACGACCGGCCCACAACTCCACCTCCTCGACATGGCCGAGTTCGACAAGCCGGGAGACCAGATGCGGCGGTATACAGCCGGACTGCATCCGGACTTGATAGTCAAGATCACCAATGTCCACGACGACGTACCGTAGCCCCACCCACTGACAGCGCCGGCAACTCTCGTACCGTCTCCATGGCAAGCGAGCGATGGAACCGCAGGCTGCCTGCATCACTGGCGCGAACCTCTTCCTTATTGGGTCGGAGTGGGAATACCGCACGGTTCGAATGACGCTCCTCACCAACTGGCGCCTATGACTGAGCCGCCGAGCGACGCCAGGCCTACGCCAACGACCTCGGCGCAGACCGGCCCTTGGCCGCGGTCACCGCGAAGAGTAACCGGTCCAAGTCCGACGAGGACCCCGCCGCGTGGCTGCCACCGGCCGACGGCGCTCACTGCACCTACGGTGCGGACTGCAGCAGCACCAAGCTCCGCCAGGGCCCGACCGCCGAGGACAAGGAACGCGCCACACTCCTCCGCTCGCCATAGCCTGCCCCGACACCACCGTGCAGTACGAGGTCGCGCAGTGGAACAGCCCTCAGCCGCCCCCGGACCTCTTCACGCGGCGGAGGTACCCAGGGGCGGCGCTGTTTTATTGAAGCTCCTATAGATCGTCAAGCCGAGCTGCGAGGTCCATAGGATGCGTTCGTGGCGCGGTTTGATGAGGTTAAGGCGACGTTGTGGGGGCGAGGTCCTGTACGGGGTTCAGCCGCCGCTGACCGACGCGGTCGTGCAGGGTGCCGAGTGCCAGCTCGGTGTATGCCTGCCGGCCTCATTGCTAGAGATCGATCTTGGTTCCGGCCGAGCCCGCGCTGTCCAGGGTGCTTGTGCTCCTGTGGTGCCTATAGATCTCGCGGATGACGAACCGCTTGAGGCACGCATGATGTCCTTGGCTGACATGCCCTCGGTGGTGCGTCTGGCGACGTGGTCCCGGGTTCGTTGGTCGTACCGCATGCAGACCAGAACGATGGTGCAGAGGACACTGTTGGCGTTGCTGTCCCCGCCGCGGTTGATGCGGTGACGGTCGGTCCGGCCGGACAAGGCGGGGATCGGGGTGGCGCCGCACAGGTGCGCGAAGGACGCTAGATCCCGCACGCAGTGCCGTTCCGAGGAAGCGCCGGTCGCCCTCAGGGGCGTGTCCTCGCTTCCGTCTGCCTGGGCCTGCCCCCACGAGTGCACTCTGCGGCCCACGGTATGTACCGCGGCGCCATCGGCCGCTGAAAGGCTCGGTGGTCACGCGGAGCGCCTGGGTGTGCTGATGTGCGGGATGCGAGGGACTATCGGAGCATGAGTGGTGATGATCCACTGGCGCCGTCCGGAGAGTGGGACGGGCGGAGGCCCTCAGGGCAGGCCGCAGGCGGTGCCATGCCGCCGGCCCGGTCCTCGGTCCCGTCGGCCTGGCGGCGGAGGGGACGGCCGTGAACGAGGAATGTCTCCTCAGGCGGTACCAGGCGCTCATGGGGGCCGTGCCGCAGTCGGTATGGGTGATGTCGCCCGGCGGTGTCGTCACCGTGTTGTCCGGAGGCGGGATCGCCGAGAAGCTGTGGACTCCCGGCACCGATACCTCGTGGATGGATGCCGTGCATCCCAAGGACCGGGACTGGTTCCAGCGGGCGTGGCGCAGGGCCACGCAACAGCGGTCCCCTCTCGACACGATCGTCAGGGTGCGGCTCGACGGTGCCGTCGACCGCTTCCGCCACGTCAAAATCATCGCTGCGCCCGTTGTCGACGAGGACGGTGAGGTGGAGTTCGTCGGAACGGCCACCGACGCGGAGGAACACTGGCGCGGCCGTATGCGGGAGAAGTTGCTGGCTCGTATGGCGGCGGTGCCCGCCGCCCGCGATCTTTCGGAGGCTTTTCTGACGACGGCCGCAGCCGTTGTGCCCGAGCTCGCTGACGCGGTGGCCATCTTCCGTCTCGTGGACGGCGTCGAGGCCGGTGTGCGGCCCGTCGACGCACCAGCCGCAACGTCGCCGGAGCGTGTGGGGCTCGCCCCGGGGCTGCCTTCCCTGCCCCCGCTCGACGCCGATTTTGTGCTAGGCCCGGTCGCCCAGCGGGCGATCGAGAGCCAGGAGGCCAGCCTGTTGGCCTTCCCTCCCGACGGGCCTCCCGGGGACGGGCTCTCGGACGTTTCCGTACGGTGGCTGCGGGAGGCCGGGGCGACTGGCATAGCGTTGGTGCCCGTGGTGGTGGACGGCCGGACCGTCGCGCTGGCGACGATCGCGACGTGTCGGGGCAACCCGCCCCCGGACGAGGCCGACCTCTCACTGCTGCAGGACCTCTTTCAGCAGATGAGCGGGCCGCTGCGCCGGACGATGGAGTTGCAGAGCATCCGTGGCAAGGCGCTTGCGCTGCAGCAGTCGTTCCTGGCAGCCCCGCCGTCCATCGACGGTCTCACGATCACCGCGCTCTACCATCCGGCGGACTCAGCGGCGGAAGTCGGCGGGGACTGGTACGACGCCGTCCGGCTCTCCGCCGACGCCCTCGCCCTGTCCATCGGCGATATCGCGGGGCACGACCTCGACGCCGCAATGGCCATGGCACGGGTCAACAGCATCCTGCGGGGACTCGCGTACGACAGCGGCCCGACCGCCAGCCCTGCGGCCACCCTGAACCGTCTCGACCGCATCGTGCAGGCGCTCGACAGCCCGGCGATGATCACGGCCGTACACGCGGTCCTGCGTCGCCGGGCACACGGCGGCTGGTCCATCGCCCTGTCCAACGCCGGGCACCCGCCGCCCCTGCTGATTCCGGCAGACGCGCCGTCGCGGTATCTGCACGACCTCACAGCCCCGGACCCGCCCCTATGCGTCACCGACAGCCTCACCCGCGCAACCCTCTACGCAGACCTGCTCGAGGGCGACACCCTGGTGCTCTACACCGACGGGCTGGTGGAGACGCCGGACACGGACATCAGCGACAACCTCCGAAAGCTGCGTGAACGCACCGACGCGCTGGCCCGCCAAAGCCCTCCGCTACGCTCCTTGATCCGCGGCCTTCTCCCACCTCTTCACCACCGCCGAGACGACATCGCCATCATCGCCCTGCAAGCCCGGCCGGACTCATGACCAGCCCCTTACCGAGCACCTCATCGGTTGCACCCGGGACAGTGCCTCTATACCGTCGAGAAGGCCCGTCCCCTGACGAAAGAGGCTCTGTATGAACACGCCGAGCGACCGTCAGGACGGACTGGCAACCACACGTGCCCATTCCGCCCGGGTGTACGACTACATCCTGGGCGGCAAAGACCACTACCCCGTGGACGCGGAAGCTGGCGACGCCATGGCCCGGCACTGGCCCGCCCTGCCCGTGCACATGCTGGAAAACCGCCGGTTCATGCATCGAGCCGCCCGTTTCCTGGCAGAGGAACGGGGCATCCGCCAGTTTCTCGACATCGGAACCGGCCTGCCGACGTCGCCGAACCTGCACGAGATCGTGCAGGAAGTGGCGCCGGAATCCCACGTGGTCTACGTCGACAACGACCCCATCGTCCTCGCTCACGCCCGCGCCCTCCTGCAGAGTTCACCCGAGGGCGCAACCGCATACGTGGACGCGAACATGCACGACCCCGACGCCATCCTGGACAGCCCCGAGTTCCGGGAACTGATCGACCTGAGCCAGCCCGTCGGCCTCATGGTGATCGGCATCATGCACTTCATCCTGCCGCCCGACGACCGGCGCCTGATCGCTGAGCTGCTGGATCCACTGCCGTCCGGCAGCTACCTGGCCATGACCATCGGCACCGCAGACTTCGCACCCGCGGAGGTCAACCAAGTCGCCCAGGAATACCGCCAGCAAGGCATGCCCTTCGTCCTGCGCGAACTCGCCACCGCCACCTCGCTCTTCGACGGCCTGGAACTGCAGGAGCCGGGGGTCACCCAGGTGCACTCCTGGCGTCCCGGCCCTGAACAGACCGGCATCAACGGCCGTGACATCGCCATGTACGGGGCAGTCGCCAAAAAGCCCTGAGCAGCCGCGGCGTCGACCGGGTACGGAATTCCGTCATCGCAGCCCGCCACCTCAGCGAGCCCGGGCACGTCGTACTCGGCATCACCGCCGCCGACTAACGACCTCGGGCACGATAAGCATCACCGCAGCTCAGGAGCTTGCACCGACGCAACGCTCGGGCCGTTGACCTGCAGGGATGTGGCGACAGTTCTTATCGTGTACGAGATCTTAGAGAAAGGATCATGGTTTTCACTCCTACGATGGACAGCCGCGATTGCCTTGTCCGCGAGATCGGGACGTCATTGGGTCTTGTCGTTGGCATGCCCGCACCGGGATGATCCTTGATCGTGGATCTCGGCGAACTCAGTGCTGTTGAAAGTCAGTTGTGGCGGTCCTTCGCGCGGGGCGGAGTCGTCGATGTCCACGACGGCTTGTCAGCAGCGGAACGCGCAGTACGGGCCGAGGTCGTCGCAGCACTGTTGCTAGGTGCCGGTGCCGATCCGGCCCCGGGCGACCGCCCGGCGCTACGCCTGACTGGTGCCTGCATCGCGGGCAAACTGGATCTGCGATTCGCCGAGATCGCGGTGCCGATCGTCCTAGAAGAGTGCCACTTCGACGAAGTGCCCTTGCTCGAGGGTTCCAAGATCCGCGAGCTGGCTCTCAGCGGCTGCACTCTGCCAGGTCTCGCAGCCGACACTGCCCAGATCGACGGCCGGCTAGTCCTGTCCCGCTCCCACTTGACCGGGCCCCTCGTACTCACCCGCGCACAGATTCACAGCAACCTGGACCTCCGCGACACCGTAATTACCGTGCCCGGCACCGAGGCGATATCCGCAGTTCGCCTTACCGTGGGCGGCGACGTGCTGTGTACCAACCTTGCCGTCCAGGGAACATTCCGCATCTCTGGCGCCACCATCTCCGGCGAGTTCGACCTCGAGAGCGCCTCGCTGAGCAACCCGGGCGGCAACGCCCTGGACGCCTATCACGTCCATGTCACCGAGGACTTCACCTTCCATCCGGGCTTCAGCGCCGAAGGGCGGATCATCCTCTCCGGCGCCACGGTCGCGGCGGCCATCGGCTTCTGCGGCGCCCGGCTGAACAACGCCAGCGACATCGCGCTGGAGGCCGTCGACGTCAACGTCGCCCGCAACTTCGACCTCGGCCTGGGCCTCAGCGTCAACGGCGGCATCAAACTCGACGGCAGCCGCATCGGTACGCAGCTCAGCTTCCGGAACTCCACGCTGACGAACCCCGGGGGCACCGCCCTGTCCCTACGCCTGACACAAGCTCGGGAGACTGATCTCCGCACCCGGCAACCAATCGACGGCACCGTCGACGCAAGTCACGCCCAGCTCGGCACCCTGTACGACGCACCCGCCACCTGGCCCGCCGACCTCCGGCTGACCGGGACCACCTACGACGCCCTCGCCTCCCCGCTGACCGCCACCGAACGGCTTGACTGGCTCCGGCGCAGCACCAACGGCTACCTCCCACAGCCGTTCGAGCAGCTCGCAGCCGACTACCGGCGACTCGGACACGAGGACGAAGCACGCACGGTCCTCCTCGCCAAGCAACGCCACCGCCGTTCCACGCTCCCCTTGCACCTCCGCGTCTGGGGTTACCTCCAGGACGCGACCGTCGGCTACGGATACCGGCCGCTCCGTGCCGGCCTCTGGCTCATGGCTCTGCTCGCCTGCGGCGCTCTCTTCTTCGGAGCGCATCCTCCCGCACCCCTCGAAGCGGCGAAGGCACCTCCGTTCAGCGCCGTCTTCTACACACTCGACCTTCTTATCCCGATCACCGCCTTCGGACAGGAGACCTCCTTCGCGCCACGAGGCAGTGGGCAATGGCTCGCCTACGCACTGACCGCTGCCGGATGGATCCTGGCCACGACCGCCGCCACCGGTATCTCACGAGCGATCAGCCGCCAGTAACGAACCAGCAGCCACGACAGCAAGCGGGCCGAACCGGTCGCCTGGCTGAGGCCGATTCGGGGTGTCGGCTCAGCGAGTGGGGCCGAGCAGGTGCTGCTCGGTGCGGGCGACGATTCCGAGGAACGTCGCGTCGTCGCCGTATGCACGCGCCAGGATCAGCCCGCCCTGTATGGGCGACGACCGCGTCCAGCGCGCAGTCCGCGACGCGGGCCTACATGATCACGGAGTTCTCGACGCTCAGCGATGTGAAAACCAGCCGTGCGAGGCTCCGCCCTGTGCGGTTACTGCGTCCCGTCGAACGGCAGGACATCGGCTTCGCTGGCGTCGAGGGCCCTCGGCCTCGTCCTCAACGCTCTCGCGCTCTTCAACACCCGCTATATGGACGCCGCAATCACCCAGCTTCGCGAGGACCGCTTCGACGTCCGCGACGAGGAGGTGGCCCGGCTCTCGCCATTTGTGCGGCACCACATCAATATGCTCGGCCGGTACTCCTTCCAGCTCCCGGACCTGCCGGGCGGCCTGCGCGATCCTGCCGCCCGCCGTCGTCAGACGCCGCAGCACGGCGCGTTCGTGGACGATGTCGCCGCTCCTGAGCGCCGCGTTCTCACCGGCTGGCTGGGCCCCAGGAGTTTCCCGAGGCTCGGCCAGCCGGCCCGCCTGCGGCGCGTCACACGCCGGCGGATGAGCTTTGTCGTCGGGATAGCGATAGCCTGCGTCGCTCTCGGTCAATCTCGGTTACGACCACCGTGCCTCATCGCCGACCTGAACGACATCTCCTGGAGTCTCCGACGGTGTCCAGGCGAGCTCTCGCAGGTGAACCAGTCCCTCGATCCCGTCGGCGACCTGGACGAAGACGCCGAACGGGATCAGCTTGGTGACCTGGCCAGGCAGTTTCTGCCCCACCGCGATGGTGTCGGCGAATACCTGAAAGGGTCCGGCTGTGTGGCCTTCAAGGACAGTCTGACCTCCAGGTTCCATGAGTCGAACTCGAGGAACTCGCATGAGACGCGCTGCCCGACCTGCACGACGTCGGTGCTGCCGCGAAGCGTCGCCAGGACAGTTCAGCGAAGGAGATGAACCCGACGCCGGGAAGACCGGATGGTCGGGGCCGTCATCCAGCGCAACGAACACACCGAACCGTTCGATCGCTGTGACGGCGCCGGAAAGGAAATCGCCGCGGTGCAGCGACTCCAGGAATGCCCAGAGGTCTGGGTTCTCAGACGGTCCACTCATCATGCTTCCAGCCATGCGCACAACCTGGGTCGACGGGCGGCTACCGCCAGCATCTCCTGGAGCACGCCGCCACCCTCGGCATCGACTTGCGCATCGTCCGCCGCGACCCCACCACCAGAGTCCTTACCGTGCTGCCCCGCCTAACGACCTCGTGCACGATAAGAACTGTCGCCCCATCCATGCAGGTCAACGGCCCGAGTGTTGCGACGGTGCAAGCCCCTGACCTGCGGTGATGCTTATTGTGCACGAGGTCGTTAGCATCCCCTCGCATGAGCGCAGTGGTCGTCACCATCGGGCTGGCACTGGCCGGCTATGTCGTCACATACCTCAACAGCGTTCGGCTGGCTCAGCGTCAAGAACGACTGGCGCGAGTGAACCGGCAACTCGCCTCTTTTTACGGTCCGTTGTTTGCCCTCACCGAGGCCAACAGCCGTACGTTTGCCGCATTCGTGGAACGTCATGCCCGCCCCGGTGGCCGGTCACCGTTCGCCGGTGAAGCCGCGCCGACTGAGGAAGAGCTCACTGAGTGGCGTCTGTGGGTCACCACCGTGTTCCTGCCGAACATCCAGGCCATGCGTGATCTGGTCGTCAAGCACGCAGACCTACTGACCGGCTCCATGATGCCGCCGTTGCTTCTCGATCTGTGCGCGCATGTGTCGGGGTACGAGATCACTGCCGCACGATGGGCGCAGGGCCACCACGACGAGCACCTGTCAGTGGTGTCCTTCCCCAGCGAGCAGCTCGCCGCCTACGCGCGCCATGGATTCACGACGCTCAAGACGGAGCAGACCCGCCTGCTGGGTCAACGGCGACGGACATGACTCATGGCATCGACATCTGTCCCATGCGGGCGCTCTCGCGTCCAGGAGCTGCCGGCGAGGCGGGCTGGCCGGGGGCGAACATGTCGTGGGGCGCGCGCTTAATGCATTAACCGGTGTTGGTGATGGTGTCGCGGGCCTTCCGACGGAAGTCCTGGACGGCTTGGTAGAGGGCATGTTCCATCCGCGCTGCGCGAGCCAGGTTCTCGGTCCGATGCGTCGTGTCGCCAGCATGCGCGTCGTCGACCATCCCTCGCATGACCTGGGAGAGGTCGCCGGATGCGCGGGCCACACGTTCTGCGGAAGCAGCCAGCGCGGCAGGTCCTTCGAGCATGACCACCTCAACGGCCCGGTGCACCTCACGGGCCAGCGACACGAAGCGGCGGACCGCATCGTCGATGTCCGCTACCGGGGCGTCTCGGCGGAGCAGATCAAGGATGCCGTCCATGGCGATGTCCCGGGCGTGCAGGGCGCCGAGGTAGACGGCGCAGGCGTCACGCCGCTGCTGACGGTGCCACTGCTTTTGCTGCGCTTTCGCCTGCGAGCGTCCGGTGATGAAAGCAGCGCCCAGCGTCGCCAGGGAGCCGACGGCCGCGCCCAGGACCGCCGCGAAACCTGAATCCATGCCGTCAGTCTGCCCCCTCCCCCGCAACGCAGGCAGCCGCCGGTCTAAGCCCTCGCCTCCGCCACCGTTGCATCCCGGACATCTTCGTGATCGCCTCGGGGCGTCCCAAGCTTCTCAGCCGCCAGTGACCTGAAGCGCCAGCCCGCGAGCTGAACAGCTCAGACGGTGGCGAGACTCGCCCGGGCCGCGGCCATGAAAGCGTCCTTGTGCGCTTCGACGTACTCGTTGACCTCGACCTGGCCGATCTCCCGCCACACCGCCTGATTCAACGCCCGCGCATACCCCTCCGCGGGAGCGTGAAGACTGGCGTGGCACAGCAGCACCAGGTGCCGCTCGGCGATCCAGAGCCTGCCCATCACCGCCGACGCCACCGCATGCCAACCCTCGTCATCCTCCCCGCTCACCGCTTCACCCCACCCCTCAGGGCGCCGGTATGCCACACCTTCTGCTTCCTGCACACACGCCAGAAAATCCTTGATCGCCTGCAACTGCTCCGCCCGACGGCTCTCAACCCCCGCCGCGATCTGCCGCCGTTCATCCAACCGCTCAGCAGAACGCTGAGTGGCTCGCTGCGACAACGCCGTCAGACCTCCGCCCAGCACCACACCCACGAGCGAAAACAACGGCGCCCATACCCCCGCCTCCACAAAACCACCCCCTACTCACCATGCCGTAGACCATCAGAACTCGGGGCTGTGGCATCCCGCCAGCCAACCGCAACAAGCAGCTGCCCGCCAGACATTCGGAACTGGCCACCTGGGTTTGTACACGACTTCGGGTTCTGTCTCAATTTGTAGTCCGAATACGGTTTCGACGCTGAGACGAACACGGTCCGGGTCGTTCATCACCACTCGGTGCGGCTGCTGCTGATGTTCCGCTCGTTGACGCGCGAGCAGCCGCCTGGCAAGTGGAAGCACATGCACGACTACGACCTGTCCTTCGGGCGTCTCGCGGACGCGGTCGGCGCCAGTTCGCAGCTCCGGTACGGCCAGCGCTGGACCGGGCCTGATCTGCGGATGCGCTGCACCACGACCGAGCCGGCCTACACGTGGCCGGGCGGAGCACCGTATGACGGGGAGTCGACGTTGACCTGGATGGTGCCGGGCTACGGCTCGCACGCCACCAAGGACGAATTCTTCCGGGGCGTCACGCACAACGCGCTGTGCGGGTTCCGCTGGGCGAAGGGCGGCCGGCCGCGCCGGGTAGAGGGACTGCCGGAGTGCCGACGCGAAGTCCAACTCGATGTCGACCGCCCCCGCGGCGCCTGGTGACAACCGCGCGCGACTACGCGTTGCCGGCGCCGGGGTGACTACCGCTGGATACGGTCCTGTTCTCCCGAAGCTGCCACGAAGCGGCTAGTAACTCAGCGTGTTGTTGGGGCCTTGGCTTCCGTACGGGTTTGGAACTTCGGGGCCAGCGAGGGCTGCGAAGTCGGCGTGAACCTGCTCGACGGCTTCCGGGTACGCCTCGCGCTTGGCGTGCTCGGCGAGCACCCGGTAGATACTGGCAACCGAGGGGTTCTGACCCTTGCTCGAACGCGTGGAGTGATAGCGGACTCTGATTCTGGTGGGGGATGCGTGGACCGTCGTCCGGTAAAGCTTGTCTTGGACGTCCTGCTGATGCTGCTCGGGGCTCTGTTGGGCATGGCGGCCAACTACGCCACCAGTCAGACGGATCATGTCCCGTGGCCACTGCGCCTGTTGCGGGAATGGTCGGTTCCCTTGGTAGCGGTCGTGCTCTTGCTTCTCGTCGCGGGACAGGTCTGGCTGCACTTCCTGGAGCGGCCTGTCGCGATCGCGCGGACGTGGAACTCCGAGGACGATGGCGGCGTGTTCTTCGGCCGTGACCGCGAGATCAGGGATCTCGTCGGCAGGCTCAATCCGTCCGCCCCGGCCCGTGCGCACCGGTTCGTCGCGGTAATCGGTCCCTCCGGGAGTGGTAAGTCCTCGCTGGTGCGGGCGGGGCTACTGCCCGCCCTGAGGCGGCGGCGGGCCGGTGGGTGATCACGCCGGCGTTCGCACCGGGCGCCGATCCGCTGGTGAGCTTCGCGTCGAGTGTCGCTGCGGTGCTGCCCGATATGACCGTCGAGCAGGTCCAGACGGAACTGGCCCAGGGGTCTGCGGGCATACGGCGGTGCCTGGACCGGCTGCGCACGGCGCGGTTTTCTCGCTGATCGATGAGTCGCTTGCGGCGGATCCGCATCTGTGGGTGGTGGCCACCCTGCGATCGGATTTCCTTACCGACTTCCTGGGAACCGCATACGCCGCGCTGATTCACCAGCCGACGCTGGTCGGTGTGCTCGGCCGCACAGAACTGTTCGAAGTGATCGAGAAGCCCGCAGAACAGGCGGCCCTGAGCTTCGCTCCCGGGGGCGTGGCCCGGATGGTGGACGACACAGAAGGCGGGGACGCACTGCCGCTGTTGGCGTACACCCTTCAGGAGCTCTTCCTGCGGGTCAGCTCTGGTGGGACGGTGACGGAGGACGACTACCGTCGCCTGGGCGGGGTCGCTGGGGCACTGTCCGAACACGCGGACCGGATCACCGCCGACTTGCGTGCGGCCGACGCGGACACGCCTGTGCTCTCCACACTGCTGAAATTCGTGACCCTGGAGCACGGCGAACCGACCCGCCGCCGCGTGCACCGCGACGACCTCACGCCCGAAGAGCGCACCGTGACCGATGCGTTCGTCACCGGACGCCTGCTCACCAGCGACAATGCCGTGCTGGACGTCGCCCATGAGGCGCTCTTCCGCCAGTGGGCCCCGCTGCGTCAAGCTGTCGCGGCCAGTACGGACAAGCTGCGGCGCCGTACGGAGCTGGAAAGGTGGGCACAAGACTGGGAACGCTCGAGCCGGCAAGACGCTTATCTGCTGAGCGGCGAACGGCTGGCCGTCGCACGCGAATGGGCAGGCGAGGCGTCCGAAGCCCTCGCTGGTGTCCCGCTCGTCGCCGCCTTTCTGGAACGCTCCACCCGCCAGGACAGAGCCTCCATGGAACGTGTCGCCGACGCGGTCGCCCACCGGGCTCTGGAAAGCGCCGAACGCGACCCGGAGTTGGCGATCCTTGCGGCGCTCGCCGCCATCGAGGAGTGCGCGCCCACCTCGGCGGCCCAACAGGCGCTGCACACCGCTCTGGGCGCCTCCCGGCGGCGTGCAGTCTTCCGCGGCCACGAACAGGACGTCAACGCTGTTACCTGGTCCCCCGACGGGTCGCGACTGGCGACCGCGTCGGACGACGGCACGGTCCGGATCTGGGATGCCCGGGAGGCCGGGAACCCCGTGGTCCTCACCCGCCGCCACGGCTACAGGGTGTACGCCGTGGCCTGGTCGGCGGACGGGAAGCGGCTGGCCGGTGGCTCACGGGACCGTACCGTCACCGTCTGGGACGCCGAGACCTGGGCCGCTCTCGGCGTGCTCACCGGTCATGACGACAGCATCGGGGCCCTTGCGTGGTCACCGGACGGCGACCGGCTCGCCACGGCGAGCAGCGACCGTACCGTGCGGATCTGGGACGCAGACATGCATGCCGAACTGACCGTGCTGACCGGCCACGAGCTGCCGGTGTGGGCCCTGGCCTGGTCACTCGGCCGACGGCAACTTGCCAGCGCGTCGGACGACGG
>Ga0164308_10000972_pt1 | contig 15438 bp, 17 predicted proteins | sample Whisoiple_246_MG_FD_109983 | JGI IMG/M metagenome (GOLD analysis project Ga0164308, IMG submission 109983) | Soil microbial communities amended with fresh organic matter from upstate New York, USA - Whitman soil sample_246_MG | ecosystem: Environmental > Terrestrial > Soil > Unclassified >...
GGCCGCCGAACGAGGAGACGTTCCAGGACCGGCGCACGCTCGAGATCGGCGGCGAGCGGATCGACCTCGCCTGGCACGGCGCCAACCATTCGCCGGACAACATCATCATCCACCTGCCTGACCACGACGCGCTGATGCTGATCGACGTCGTCAATCCGGGCTGGGTGCCGGTCTACGTCTCCAACCTGACCGAGGACATTCCCGGCTACCTCGAGGCGCCCGCGAACGCGCTCGCCTACCCGTGGAAGCACTTCATCGGCGGCCACGTCGGCCGGTTGGGGACGCGGGACGACGTGAAGCTCCACCAGCAATACATGGCCGACGTCTCCGAGAGCGGGCGAAAGGCGATCGACGCCGTCGATCCCAGGACCTACTACGCGCACTACGGCGAGAACAAGTGGGCCGCGGCCAGAGGCCACCTTGACGAGACCACGCGCCTGGCGGCGGAGCCGGTGATCGAGAAGTACACGGGAGTCCTTGCCGGCGCCGACATCTTCACCGAGAGCACCGCGTTCTGGGTGATGGAATCGATCCGCCTCGACCTCGGCTACGGCTCGCAGGTGCACCCCTGATGGCCAGCCTTCCGGTACGTGACCCGGTCGGCGATCACCTCCTGACTCCCAAGAACTCCGCGCTGGTCCTGATCGACTACCAGCCCCCCCAGTTCTCGGCGGTCCGCTCGATCGATCCCGAGCTGCTGCGGGAGAACATCGTCTCGGTCGTGAAGACGGCGAAGGCGTTCGACCTGCCGATCGTCCATTCGACGATCAACGTCGCGACCGGGCGCAGCGAGTCGACCGTGCCCGAGCTCGCGGCACTCCTCGAGAACGAGCCGCCGATCGACCGGACGTCGACGAACGCATGGGAGGACGCCGACTTCCTCGCCGCCGTCCGCGCCACCGGGCGGCGCAAGCTGATCATGTGCGCTCTCTGGACCGAGATCTGCATGGCGTTTCCCTCGCTCGATGCGCTCCGCGAGGGATACGACGTCTACCCCGTCGTCGATGCGATCGGAGGCACGAGCGAGGAGGCGCACAAGGCGGGGCTCGAGCGGGTCGTGCAAGCCGGTGGCAGCCCGGTGGGCTGGGTCGCCCTCGCAGTCGAGTTGCAACGGGACTGGGCACGGGAGGAGACCGTCGCCGACGTCATCGACATCGTGCTCACCGAACGGCTGCAGAAGGCATGACCCCCGATCCGAAACGCTGGCAGGCGCTCGCGGTCCTCGGGATCGCCTTCCTGATGGTCATCCTGGACGTGGCGATCGTGAACGTGGCGCTCCCGTCGATCCAGAAGGATCTGCACTTCTCGTCGGCGTCGAGCCTGCAGTGGGTGGTCAGCGGGTACGCCTTGACCTACGGCGGCCTGATTCTGCTCGGCGGACGCCTGGGGGACCTCCTCGGCCGCAGGCGGGTGTTCATGGTCGGCCTGGCCGCGTTCGCGACGTTCTCCCTGCTCTGCGGGCTTTCCACGTCTCCGACGGAGCTGATCGTCTTCCGTCTGCTGCAAGGCGGCGCGGGAGCGATCCTCACCCCGTCGGTGTTCTCGATCACGACGGTCACGTTCCAGGAGGGATCCGAGCGGAACAAGGCGCTCGGCATCCTCGGCGGGATCGCCGGCTCCGGCTCGGCGATCGGCGTCCTGCTCGGCGGGGTTCTCACCCAGTACGCGGGGTGGAAGTGGATCTTCTTCGTCAACGTCCCGATCGGCTTCGTGGCGCTGGTGTTGGTGCCGCTGTTCGTGCGCGAGAGTCGCGCGACCGACCTCGCTCGCCGCTTCGACGTCACCGGTGCGATCTCGATCACCGCGAGCCTGATGCTGCTCGTGTTCGCCCTCACCCGCGGCCCGACGGTCGGCTGGACTTCGGCGCAGGTGATCGGCTCGTTCGTCGGCTCGGCGCTTCTGATGGTGTCGTTCATCGTGACCGAGTCGCGCTCGCGCTCGCCGCTGGTGCCGCTCGGCATCTTCAAGCGACGGACGCTGACCGGAGCGAACGTGATCGGGTTCCTGCTGGGCGTTGCGATCTTCGGGATGTTCTTCCTGATCTCCCTCTACATGCAGGAGATTCTCGGCTTCTCGGCGATCAAGGCCGGCCTCGGCTATCTGACGCTCGCCCTCGCTGTCGTGATCACCTCGGGAATCTCCCAGGCGGTGGTCACGCGCGTGGGCGTGAAGCCCGTGCTGGCGGTAGGCATGACCCTCATCGCCGCGGGTCAGGCCTACCTGACGCAGATCTCGGTCCACGGCTCGTACTTCACGGATCTCTTCCCGGGCTTCATCCTGGTCGGGGTCGGGATGGGCTGCTGCTTCGTCCCGATCTCGATCGCCGCCCTTTCCGGCGCCACCTCCCGCGAGGCGGGCCTTCAGTCGGGGCTGATCAACACCAACCAGCAGATCGGCGGCGCCGTCGGGCTCGCGATCCTGATCACGGTCGCCACGACCCGCACGAACAATCTCCTGCACACGGGCGTCTCTCGCGCGGAAGCCGCCACGAGCGGGTACAGCCTCGCCTTCTGGGTCGGCGTCGGGTTCGCGCTCGTCGGGCTCGCCGCCACGCTGCTCCTACTGAGGCGAGACGACCTCCGCGCGACCGCGCCCGAGGCCGCCCCCGTCGGCGAGCCGGCTTCACGGCCTGCGTGATCGACGCGGCAGTGGTGCGCGATGGAAGGATTGCGGTGTTGCACATGCTCTTGACGGCTCAGGGTTGACGGAAGGAAGGTCCAGGAATGAGCGTCGAAAGTCGACCGCGTAAGCGAGCCCCGCTCGCAGACAAGAAGGCGCGCGAACATCTGCGCAAGGCGGATCCAGTGCTTGCTCGCCTGATCGACGAGCGGCCGGACTTCCGTCCGCGCGCGTGGACGGATGAACTTCCCCCCTTCGACGCCTTCGGGACGCTGATCTTCCAGGTCGCCGGCCAGCAGCTGTCCGTCGCCTCGACCCGCGCCATCATCCGCCATCTCCAGGAGAACTTCGGAGGGCACATGCCGTCAGCGGCCGAGGTGCTCGCGGCCGACGCGCAAGTCCTACGAGACAGCGGCTTCTCGGCTCGCAAGGGCCAGACGATCCGAGAGCTCGCCCAGCGGTTCGTCGACGGGAGCCTGAGCGACCGGAAACTCGCGCGCATGACCGACGAGGAGGTCGAGGCGGCCCTAACCGAGGTGTCCGGGATCGGGCTGTGGACCGCGCGCGGCTTCCTGCTCATCGCCCTCGACCGGCCCGACGTCTTTCTCTCGGGAGACCTCGCGCTCCGGCGCGCGATCCAAAAGGCGTACGGCTTCGACCACCTGCCGACCGAGGACGAAGTGGCGGAGGTGTCGGATCGCTGGCGGCCGTATCGCAGCCTCGCGGTCAGCTATCTCTTCGCGTCCGAGTACCAGGACGCAACGTAGATGAGCCCGCTCACGATCGTCGGCCTCGGCGGCTCCCTCGCACGGAGGTCGCACAGCCTGGCGGCGTTGCGGGTGGCGCTCGACGGCGCCGCCAACGAGGGAGCGGCGACGACCCTCCTGGATCTGCGTGAGCTCGACCTGCCGCTGTACAACCCGGACGACGAGCGAGAGCCACCGGCGGCGGCCTCGCAGCTGATCGAGTCCTGCTACGCCGCCGACGGAATGCTGTGGAGCAGCCCCATGTACCAGGGGACGATCTCGGGCGCATTCAAGAATGCCCTCGACTGGCTGCACGCGCTCGGCTCGCGCGAGCCGCCGTTCCTCCACGACGAAGTGATCGGACTGATCAGCGCAGCCGGGGGCACCCAGGGGTTGCAGGCGATAAACACGATGGAGTTCGCGGTCAGAGCACTCCGAGGCTGGGCCGTCCCGTACGTGATCCCGGTCGCATCCGCCTTCCGGGTCTTCGACGCCGACGGCCAGATCACCGACGAAGCCGTCGAGCTTCAGCTCCGGACCCTGGGAGCCGAGGTCGTGCGCGTCGCCACTCGATTTGTGGGCCACACCACGGCGCAGCGTGCCCGGGCGTGCGAAGAGTCGGCCGAGCGGGTTATCTCCGCAGTGGCGTGAATTCGTCGACGCAGCCCGCAGTCCGGGTCGAGGGCGTAGTCAAGCGGTTCGGATCGACGACGGCGCTCGCCGGCGTCGACCTCGAGGTTCCAGAGGGGATGGTCTTCGGCCTGCTCGGCCCGAACGGCGCCGGCAAGACGACGCTCATCCGCATCCTGGCGACGCTGCTTCAGCCGGACACGGGGGAGGCCGAACTGCTCGGTCACGACGTCGTCACCGAGGCGGCAGACGTGCGCGAGCTGTTCGCGCTGACCGGCCAGTTCGCCGCGGTGGACGAGCTACTCACGGGACGCGAGAACCTCGAGATGTTCGGGCGCCTGTTCCGGCTCTCACGCACGGAGGCCAGCCGTCGTGCGTCGGAGCTGCTCGAACGGTTCGAGCTCGCCGACGCCGCCGACAGAAACGCGAAGACGTACTCGGGAGGCATGCGACGGCGACTGGACCTCGCGTCGAGCCTTCTCACGCAGCCCCGCGTGCTCTTCCTCGACGAACCGACGACGGGCCTCGATCCTCGGAGTCGAAACGAGATCTGGGACATCGTCCGCGACCTGCGCCGCGAGGGCACGACGATCCTCTTGACGACGCAGTACCTCGAAGAAGCCGATCAGCTCGCCGACGAGATCGCCGTCATCGACCACGGCCGCGTGATCGCCGAAGGGACCGGCAACGAGCTCAAGGACCGCGTCGGCGGACACATCCTCGAGGTCGAGCTGACCGACGCGCGGCAGCGTGACGAGGCCAGGGCAGCACTGGTTCGCATCGGCTGCGGCCAGCCGGAGGACGACGGGCGACCGGACCGGCTGACGTTGCCGGCGCCGAGAGAGAGCCTCGTCCTGGTGGAGGAGGCCGCGGCCGAGTTGCGTCGCGCCGAGATCGGCGTCAACGAGATGGGCCTGCGCGGGCCGACCCTCGACGACGTGTTCCTACAGCTGACCGGTCAGCCGCCGAGCGAGAACGGCAAGCCGCCGGTCGCCGTTGCCGTGCCGGATACGAGGGTCGCAAAGCCTCGCCGCCGGCTCCCGCGTCCACACGCGCCGTCACTGCGAGGCACCGAGACGAGCCTCACCGACACCGCTGTCGTGACGATGCGGAATCTCCGCCATTTCTGGCGTCAGCCCGACCTGCTCATCTTCTCGACGATCCAGCCGGTCATGTTCGTGCTCCTGTTCGTCTATGTCTTCAGTGGCGCAATCGGCAAGGCGCTGCCACCGGGAGTCAGCTACGTCGACTACCTCCTGCCCGGGATCTTCGTCCAGTCGGTGACCTTCAGGGCGAGCCAGACGGCCGTCGGCCTCTCCGAGGATCTGCGCCTGGGCGTGATCGACCGCTTCCGCTCCATGCCCATGGCGCGTTCGGCGGTTCTCGTCGGACGCACGACCGCAGATCTCGTGCGAAACATCCTGATCATCGGCCTGATGATCGTCGTCGGATATCTGGTCGGCTTCAGCTTCCAGGCGGGCGTCCTCGCAGCGCTCGGCTGTGTCGCGATCATCGCCGCGTGGGGCATCGCGCTCAGCTGGATCTTCGCGTTCGTCTCCCTGGTCGTCCGCGGGGCGGAGAGCGCGCAGACTGCCGGCTTCGTGATCCTGTTCCCGCTGGTCTTCGCGAGCTCGGTCTTCGTTCCCGTCCAGACGCTGCCGGACTGGCTGCAGAAGATCGCCAAGGTCTCCCCGGTGACGCTGGTAGCGAACGCGGCCCGCGGGTTCGCGTCCACCGGCGGCGTGCCGGATTCGCTCGGCTGGGCGCTCGCGTGGATCGTCGGGATCCTGGTGGTCTTCGTTCCGCTTTCCGTTTGGCGTTACCGCCGAATGAGCTGACTCGGGCTTACAGCCCGGGCGGGAATGCGATTCGTTCCGGAGCGATGAGGGGTTTGCCGACCTCGAGCTGGATCTGCGCGTGAGGAAGGAGGGGAACTTGGCGTGGGTTGCCGGTGAAGAGCTTGCCGTCGAAGACCACGGTGACGACCCCGCGCGCCGGTCCCAGGCGGTGGCGACTGAGTGGCTGCCCCCAGATGTCGAAGAAGTCACCGAGGGTGTAGGTGCGCTTGATCGGCGACTCCGTGTGAATGATCCCGTCCGCCGAGTGGGTGTGAAGCCACATGAAGCAGGTTGCATTCGCGATGAACGCTCCGGAGCCCGTTCGCTCGACTTCTTCGGGTGGCGCGATCCCGACCCCCGCCGGCACCTGGCGTGGAACGCCGTGGACGAAGATCGTGAGGTGTGCGTGGATATGGAACAGCACCTGCTCGCCCGCCCCGCAAGTGATGCCGTCGATTCGTTGCCCAGCCTCGAGGAGGCGTGGCGACGCTAGCGTGCGTTCCTGCGGAATAGGCACGCCCTCGGGTCCCAGCGGTCCGATCGCGCCGATCGGAACGAGCTTTCCCACGGTCGAGAGGGGCGCGAGAGGAAGGGGGGCCGAGCCGGCGCCCCCGCTTCTCGTCAGTGCAAGAACGGCAGTCGCAGCGAAGGCGGCGATCCCAGCTGCGATCCCGATACTCGCGCGTCTGCTCGGCCGCGACCGCTTCACGGCCGGGAGCTCCAGGGACACTCGGGCGCATGCGCGTCCGCTCGTTTCGCTCCGCAGGAGGGACACGTATAGGCGCCGCTGACGCGCACGCTGAGCGCCCTCCAGCCGATGAGGAGGGCGCTCATGAGATATGCGATCGAAGCCGTCGTCATGGCCCAGGCGCCTGGCGGTGTTCGGTTCCGACGGGCCGCAAGCTGCGAATCAGCGGCGCTCCGACGAGCGCGAGAAACAGGCCCAGGAAAACGATCGTCAGGCCGTCGAAGAGCAGGGTCAGGACGATCGCGAGCCGGTAGCCGGACTCCATGAACCCGAACAGCGGCCTGTACTCGCTGATCAGGAGACTGACCAGTGTCCCGAAGGCAATTCCGATTGCACCGAGCGCGGCGACCGAGAGGATCAGGTCTCCGACGCGTCGGCCGAGCAGCCGTACGGGCAGGAACAGCGTGGTTCCAACGATGCCGGCTCCGATAAAGCTGAGCAGGAAGAGGGTGCCGATCGTTGGCACGATCGAGAAGTAGGCCTCGTAGTACTGCTGGGCGTGGACGGCGCCGACGAGCAGGATCGAGACGGCGCCGAGGTAGCGGGCCATCTCGGCTACGAGCTCGCGGCGCTTCCGCTGCCGGGCAGCTTTACCTGCCGCCGCATACAGCCGGAGCTCCGGGCCTGGCGATTGCGTCTGTGCGCTAGCCACGGTGGATCTCCTTGCCCTTCGCCGAGAGAACCCACCACGGGCCGCCGAACTGGTTCACGCCCTGGCCGGTCGTCTGGCCGGGCTTGCGGTCGGTCACGAAGTAGTAGAGCGGGTGACCGCCGTAGGTGACCTCGAGCTTGCCGTCCTTGCGCTTGGTCGTGCCGAGCAGGGAGGCGCGAACCCCAGGCCCCGCTACCGGCTTGCCGTGAGTTGTCAGTGGCGGCCAAAGCGCTGCGCACGCGCCGTAGCAGACGCTCGTCTTGCCCTTGTCCTTCACGAAGTCGTAGAGCGTGATGCCCCTGCTGTCGACGAGGATCGGGCCGAGGCGGGTCTTTGCGATGTGTACTCGCGCGCCGGACGCCGTGCCGCCGGCGAAAGCGAGAGCCGCCGCGGCCGCTGCGATCACGGCGGCTACGGCGAGCGCCGCGAGCAGCTTGATCGGGTGCTTCATCGTGTTCTCCTAGTTGTCGATCGGCGCGCTTGCGAGCCGCACGTCGAATTGGTCGGTGGCAATGCGAGGCAGCGAGGAGAGCTCGCGGAGATGCGAGCTCGTCGCCGCCATGAGACGGGCGACCAGCTCCGGCGAGTCGGTTTCGCCCTCGACTCGGCGCAGCAGCTCGTCGCCGACCGCTTGTGTGAGGCGGTCGGCGGCCTGGGCCCACGCCGCGAGTGTCTGAGCCGCCGCGCTGAATGCTGCGATTTCGATGCGCGCGCTACGCCGAGCGAGCTCGGTCAGCGCAGACTTCGGCGTCTCCGCCGGCGTCTGATGTTGCGCGCGACGCTGACGCGTTCTGGTGCTGGAACGATTCGAGGCCATAGCCCCTGCCTTTCCGGTCGAGTAACACGGAGAGGCGAGCCTTGGCCTCGCGCGGCGCCGTCTCGAGCGCCGCAAAATCAAGCTAGCAGGACCGCTTCAACGTACGCGACGACAGAGTGCACGCCCACGCCGAACCGCAGCGATCGTCCATCCGACTCCGGCGAACAGCAGGATGAGCAGGACGAGCGCGGTGAGAAGCGCAGTGCGATTCACCTGCATCTCAACGCTTGAGGAAGCCCTCGTAGCGGCCGAGCGTCATCTGGGACTCCATCTGGCGGACGGTGTCGAGCGCGACGCCCACCACGATCAGGACCGAGGTGCCGCCCAGCGCGCGTGAGGTCGCCTGCGAGAGATGCACGTGATGGATGAAGAGGCATGGTGCGATTGCCACTGCGGCGAGGAACAATCCGCCGGGAAGAGTCAGCCGATGCAGCACGCGGCCGAGGTAGCCGGCCGTCGGACGTCCAGGACGGATGCCGGGGACGTAGCCGCCGTACTTGCGAAGGTTGTCGGCCTGGTCGTCCGGGTCGAACTGGACCCGCGTGTAGAAGAACGTGAACGCGACGATCAGCAGCGCCTCCCCGACCAGGTACGGCGTTGAGCCACCCTGGACGTAGCGGTCGACGAACGCCGCGGTGGAGGGGACGAATCCGGCGAGCGTGGGCGGAGTGGCCAGCAGAACAGCCGCGAAGATGACGGGGATGACTCCTGCCATGTTCACGCGCAACGGCATGTAGGTCGAGCCGCCGCCGACCGTCCGCGGGCCGAGAGTCCGGCGGGCGTACTGGACCGGGATCTTGCGCAGCCCGTCCTGAACGAAGACCACGCTCACGAGGACGAGCAGAGCCGCAATCGGGAAGACGAGACGCTCCGTGGCGGTGCCGGCGAGCCAGGCGCGAGTGGCGGTGGGGGCGCTGGCGAGGATCGAGGCGAAGATCAGGATCGAGATGCCGTTGCCCACGCCCCGCTTGGTGATCTGCTCACCGAGCCACATCAGCAGCGCCGTGCCTGCGGTCAGCGTCAGGACAACGATGACGAAGCGACCCGCGTCGATGTGGAGAGCACCTTCGCGAACGAAGATGTAGCCGTACGCCGTGGCCTGGGCCGCCGCGATCCCGACCGTCGCGTAGCGCGTGTACTGCGTCAGGCGCGCGTAGCCGGCCTCCCCCTCTTGTTGAAGTTGCTTGAGCGCCGGAACGACAGCGGTCAGGAGCTGGACGACGATCGACGCCGTTACGTAGGGAACGATCCCCAGCGCGAAGAGCGACAGGCGGGACAGCGATGAGCCGGAGAGGAGATTGAGGAGCCCGAAGATCGTGCTGCCGTTCGACTGGACGAAGTGCGTGGCAGCAGCCGGGTCGACGCCCGGCGCGGGCAGCCAGGAGCCGAAGCGGTAGACGGCGAGCACGGCGCCGGTGAAGAGCAGGCGCCGGCGTAGCTCCGGCACTCGGACGAGGTTCACGACCCAGGCGAACACGTGTCAGCGCTCCCTTCGAGAGTGCGTGTGCAGCGCCGGGCCGGTGCGTGAGGGGTGGTGGCTCCGGCCCGGCGCTGGCAGGCACCTCGTCGCCCGTCCATCGCTTCGACAGCGCCGGAGGAAGGGGGCCGAGACGCTGCCTCCGCGATGGGAGCGGCGAGTGCCAACTTGTTCACCGGTGGCCTCCGCTAGTGGCCGTGGGTGATTTGGTTGCGAAACGAGTCAAGGCCATTGGCCCTGCCTTCCGGTCGAAGTACACGGAAGAGGCGAGCCTTGGCCTCGTGCAGCGTCGTCCTGAACGCCGCCTCAACGACGGTAGCAAGAGCGCCCCGGTCTGCGTACTAACGGCGAAGCCTCGACGCGGGCGAGCCGTGCGATCCGCTCGGGGAGCCACCAGTTCCACCGTCCGAGCACCGCCATGAGCGAGGGCACGAGCAGCACGCGGATGATCGTCGCGTCGACGAGAATCGCGACGGCGAGCCCGAGCCCGAACTCCTGGAGGCCGGCGATGCGTCCGTCGACGAAGCCGGCAAACGCGGCGACCATGATGATCGCGGCAGCCGTGACGATGCGACCGGTGCGCTCGAGCCCTTCGGCGACCGCCTGTCCATTCGTGAGCCCTTCGTCCCATGCCTCACGCATGCGCGTGACGAGGAACACCTCGTAGTCCATCGAGAGCCCGAAGAGCAGTGCGAAGAGGAAAATCGGGATCCAGCCCTCGATCTGGGGGAAGCGGTACAGGTCGAAGGCCCGTGCGCCGAGCCCCCAGCGGAAGAAGACGACGAGCATGCCGTAGCTCGCCGCCACCGACAGGAGGTTGAGGAGGATGGCCTTCAACGGGAGGAGCAGCGAGCGGAATGCGCGCAGGAGCAGCGGATACGTGAGCGCGAGCACCGCAAGCACGAGCCAGGGGAAGGCTCTGTACGAGCGCTGTATGAAGTCGAGCCCCTGGGCGGCGCCGCCGCCGACGAGCACGCGCGTGCCGACCGGAAAGTCGGCGCGCGGAACGGCGCGGATGCGCACGCGCCGGACGAAGTCGAGTGCGGCCGGTTGTCCGTACTCGTGGCGCCCGATGACGACGAGCTCCTCGTAGCGACGCGTCGGGTCTACGAGCGTGCGGAGCGCGACCACCTCCGGGTCGGCGTGCAAACGCGCGACCAGTCGGTGGGCGGCCGCCTGCTCGTTCGGCCTCCCTGCTCCAAACCGGCGCCCGGCGTCGATCACGATCTGAGTCGGAGACAGCGCGCCGGCGCCGAGTGCCCGTCGCAACAGGTCGAACCCATGGACGGCAGGCAGCGTCTGTGGAACACCGTCAGCAGAGCCCGGCGTCACTCGCAGCGCGAGCGCCGGCGCGGCGGCGACGAGCAGGAAGATGGAGCCCGTTGCGAGGAAGACGAGCGGGCGGCGCATGATCGTGCGCGCGAGCCCCGGCCAGAAGCGCCGACCCGTGTCGCTGCCGAGTCGGCGCCTGGCGAACGAGAGGCGCGCGGTACCGCGGCGGCCATAGAGCAGGAGCAGCGCCGGCAGAAGCGTGGTCGCGGCTGCGACCGAGACAATGGGGATCAGTAGGCCGCCGATCCCAAGCGAGCGCACAAACGGAACCGGGATGAAAAGCAGGAGCGCGAGCCCGAGCGTTACCGTCGCCCCTGAAAAGACGACGGAGCGGCCCGCCGTCGCCATGGTCCTCACGACTGCTTCGGCGATGTCGTCGCCGGCCCGGAGCTCCTCGCGGAAGCGGGAGACGACGAGGAGCGAGTAGTCGATCGCGAGCGCGAGGCCGATCAGCTCGACCAGATTGGTGACGTAGGTCGAGAGGACAGTCACGTGCGCAATCGCGAAGACCAATCCGAGCGTCCCGGCGATTGTTGTTGCAGCGAAGATCAGCGGCAGCGTGACGACAGCCGACACTCCGAGGACGAGTAAGAGCACGACGAGGGCTGCAGGCAAGGCGATCTCGAACTCGCCGCGGTGAAGGTCGCTCGAAAAGACAGGATCGAGGTCGCGTTGAATCGCAGCCTGGCCGCTGACGTATGAGCGGACGCCGGCGGGAGGACTCAACGCGCGGCCGAGCTGCGCGCTCTCGTCCTTCGCTTGCGCCAAGTCGAGCCGCGAGTCGACCGCCGCGTAGAGCAGGAACCGGCCTGCGGCTTCGACCGGGCCGGCGTGCGCTGACGGCACCGTGCGCACGGCTCGCTCCAGCGCCGCCTGCACCTGATCGCGCACTGCGGGGCTGACCGGCCGATTGTCGGTGAAGACGACAAGGTATTCGCCGTCACTCCGGTCTCCGAAATGTTGCGTGAGAATCCGGCCGGCGATCTGTGAGTCGGTGTGCGGAACTCCGAAGCCGTTCGCAAGCAGAGGTCGCAGATGCAACGAGGCGACCGCGCCGGCAAGTAGTACCGCCAGCCAGAATGCGACGACCACGTATCGGAATCGCAACGCGTACCGCGTCGTGCGCGCAAGCCACCCCCGCTCCCGGTCGATCACGACGCCGCCGGGTGCTGGCAGACGCGTCCGATCGGCTCGGCCTCGTACCCGGCGTTCTCGAGTACGCGGCACCAGACCGTAGGCTGATCCCACTCGCCCTCGTAGATGACCAGGAAGCGGTCACGACCGCCGCCGCCTTTGACGAGATCGCGCACCTCGGGGCAGGCGAAGAGCTCCCAGCGTGCTGCGTTGCGGCCGGCCGCGCCGTCGAGGCCACGGATTCGAAGTTCATAAGCGTGCACGGGTGCCTCCTGTCGACGTGAGGAGACGACGCTGGGCACCTGGCACGAACAGCTCGCGTGCGTGCACGGCCTCTCCTCGTTGGGATCCGAGGACCGCCGCTGGTCGGCGGTCGCGAGGCGGCCGTGGCCTCAGTGGGACGTCGACATGAACGCCGCCGGTCCACCGTAGCCGACTGCGGTTCCGCTACGTGCGCGCTATCGAGTTCGTGCCGAGTTGGGCTTCGGCTCGAGCAGGCTCTGTTGCTCGACGATGCGCGCCGCGACCTCCGCAAGTCTGAGGTTGCGCTCGCGCGCCGTGATCTGCAGGCGGCGGAACGCGTCTTGTTCAGAGAGGTCGAGCGCCGACATGAGGAGTCCCTTGGCGCGCTCGACGAGCTTCCGGTCGTCGAGCGCCTGCTGGGCCCGATCGACCTCAGCCTCCAGCTGCTCGAACTCCTGGTGGCGCGCGGCAGAGAGCGCGAGGGCAGCCTGCAGCTCGCGCGTGTCGATCGGCTTGGTCAGATATGCGCCGACGCCGCTGGCGATCGAGCGCTCGACGAGGCTTTCGTCTTCGATGCCGGTGACGACGACGACCGGCCGTCGCAGGCCCTCGGCGGCAAGTTGCTGCGCGGCTTCTAGCCCGTCGAGATTCGGCATCTCGATGTCGAACAAGTAGAGATCCGGCGTGTTTGCGCGGGCCGACTCGACGGCCTCAGCTCCGTCGGCGGCGGGGCCGACCGCCTCGTGGCCGAGCGAGCGCACGCGCTCGACCAGCCCAAGCGCGATCACGGGATCGTCCTCGGCAATCAGGACCTTCACCGCGGCACCGCCGGGAAGACGACTTCGGCCCGAGTGCCGCCGCCGCCGAGCGGTTGCAGATCGAAGCGACCGGAGAGACCCTGCTCCGCCATCCGCCGAACGAGGCCGAGCCCGAACCCCGAGGCGCGTTCGCCCCCGGTGCCGCCGTCGTCGACCCGCAGGCGCGTCTCCGTGCCGCCGTCGAGGCTGACGACGATTGGCGGCGCGCCGTGCCGGAGCGCATTCGTGACGAGCTCATTGGCGATGATGCCGAGCTTCTGCGCCGTGGCGGCGTCGAAGGTCAACGCGTCTGCCTCGACCGCCACCGGGAAGGGTGAGCTCGCGGTGATGCTCCGAATGAGTGTGCCCCCGTCGACTCGATCTTCGGCCTCAGTGAGCAAACGGTGGACGCTCGCGATCGAGCGGAGGCGCGCGGCGGTGTCGTCGAAGGCGGCGCCGTCGCTTCCCTCCGGGCGCCCCAGAAGGAGTAGGTCGGCGGCGGCCTGCAGGTCGTTCTTGATCCGGTGGTTCGCTTCGCGCGCGAGCGTCCGCTCGAGCTCCGCGCGGGCTGCCGCACGCTTGTGGCCGGCGGCCTCCCGGCGGATCGTGCGCGCCAGGACCAGCGCGACGGCAACAGCGGCGGCCACGAGCCCGAGCCGCATCGCGGTCGCTCCGGCCGAGAGCGGGATCAGCGCCGCGACGGCGGCGCACGTGGCTGCGCTAACCGCGAGCCAGAACCCCCGCCGCCAGCCGATCTGGACGACCGCAATGAACGGCACCGCGAGGAACAGGAGCAGGGCGAAGCTCGAGCCGCCACCGGCGATGAGCAGCGCGACGAAGGCGATCAATCCGCCACACCACACATCGAGCAAGATCCGGCCGCGACGCGTCGCCAGCCACACCCGCCAGGGAATCACCATCGCGACCGTGTTGCCGGCCGCAGCCGCGAGCGTCGCACCGACCAGAAGCCAGCGGTGCGGTGCGCTTACATCGAGCGCAAGACCGGCGAGCACGACGACGATCGAGGCCCAGCCGAGCCAGTAACCGACCTGCAGGGCGGCGAAGCGAAAGCCAAGCTCCAGGCTCGCATCGTCTCCGTCGATGCGTTGCACGCCGAACGCCCGGAGGCGGGGCCAGGCAGGAGCGGTGAGCTGATCGGTGGACAGGCTGGACACGAATGCGTCTTGGAGCTGAACGACCGCGAGTGCCTTTCTAATCCCGACGCCGGTCGCCGATCGTCCTACGCGGCAAGTGCGGCATCGGATTCCACGCGCTGTTCCGCGTAACCCAAATCGGTCCTGCTAGCTTCGGGTGACGGCGTTCTCGACGACGCCGTTGAGGCCAAGGTCGCCTCTCCCCGCGAAGCCCTCGGGCTCCGCGTGACTCGAAAGGGAGAGAGGGCGATCGGGCCAGGCATCTCGTTCGATCGAGCCGCGACGCGGGTGTGAGACCTGCGAGAGCGGCGGTCGCTCTCGTCAGCCAACCGAAAGGAGCAGCGAGATGTCGGTAGTCGAGAGCGCGAGGGAGCAGTTGCTGTCGAGCGGGTCGTGGTCGGTGGACCCGGCACATTCGACGGTCGAGTTCCGGGTAAAGCACATGATGATCCAGACCGTCCACGGACGGTTCCGCGACTTCGAAGGAACGATCGTCGCCGGAGACGATCCGTCCGTCTCCGGCTCGATCAAGGTAGTGAGCCTCGAGACGCTGAACGACGAGCGCGACGCGCACCTGCGCTCTCCGGATTTCTTCGACGTCGAGCACTTCCCCGAGATCAGCTTCCACTCCGTCGCGATGCATTTCGACCGCGACGGTCGCCACTTCGCGCTGCCGGGCGAGCTGACGATCAAGGGCGTCACGCGTCCGATCCTGCTCGACGGTGAGCTCCGCGGAAGCGTTTCGGACGACGAGTACGGAGACCGGCTCGCGCTGGCACTGCGCGGTCAACTCGACCGTGCGGACTACGGGCTCGTCTGGAATCGCATGCTCGAGACGGGCGGCGTGCTCGTCGGCGACACCGTCGACCTCACCCTCGACGTAGCGGCGGTCCGGGTCGACTGATGGCCACCGGCACCGAGTCATGGCTCTACCCACTCGATCCGTCATGAGCCTTTACGAGCTCGAGATCGGCTGGGCCCAGACCGCGAACGAGCGCCGGTATCTCCAGTGGGAACTGCTGACCTGCGACGACGTTCGCGGCGTCTTCCACAGCGTCCGTGAGGAAGCGTTGGCCGTGCTCTTCGACGGTGGGCGTCGAGAGTTCCAGGACTGGGCGCGCACCATTCTTCCCGAGGCCGTCGCGTGACGAGTCAGCAGCTCGGCGTCCTCTTCGTCCAGCGGCACGCGGGTTGCGTCGACCGCGCTCCATCCGCCATGGGCACCTCCCGAGAGCGGCACCTCCCCAATCA
>Ga0164308_10000974_pt1 | contig 15436 bp, 14 predicted proteins | sample Whisoiple_246_MG_FD_109983 | JGI IMG/M metagenome (GOLD analysis project Ga0164308, IMG submission 109983) | Soil microbial communities amended with fresh organic matter from upstate New York, USA - Whitman soil sample_246_MG | ecosystem: Environmental > Terrestrial > Soil > Unclassified >...
CCGCCCGAGCATACCGACAATTTCCGCTCATCACGAGCCCCGGTGCGCTAGTCAATGTGCTCGATTCAAACGCAGCGCCCCTGATGTTCGCCTACTTTTTCGGCTCGGTGGTAACGGGCTATTTCGCGCTTGGGCATCGCTTACTGTCCATTCCTTTCATGATGATTGGCAGTTCCGCGCAGAAAGTGTTTTTCCCACTTGCCGCAGCGGCGCACCACAACGGGACGCTGAGCCAAGAGACGTGGCGCATGTTTCAGCGGCTCGCGATCATCGCCTGTCCGATGGTGTTCTTGCTTTCATCGTCGGCTCCGGAAGTTTTTTCCGTCGTTCTCGGCGCTGAGTGGAGGGAGGCTGGCGCGTTCTTGCAGTGGATCTCGCTTCGAACCTGCTTCACCCTAATCGTATTCCCGTTGATCCCCTTGATGTATGTCCTCGGCAAGCAAGCGCTCGGGACGGCATTCAACCTCGCTCAACTCGTGGTGCGCGTCGGTGCTATCTGCATCGGCAGTCTGCGCCATGACGCTCATCTCGCCGTGGCGTTGCTCGGCGGCGGCACCAGCGTGTTGTGGATCGGTTACCTCTTCCATCTGCTGTCGCTCAGCGGGCGGAGCGTCTGGGAAACGCTCAAGGTATTGTTGAAGGAGCTATGCATTGGCGCTGCCACGGCAGCACCCGTTATCGCAATCAAGGCACTCAAATTGGGGGATCTGGCGGTTGCACTGGCCGCCGCGGCATGCGCTGTGGTTGCGGCAGCCATGGTGCTCAAACGCCTGCACAACGAGCGCGCCCCGCATGGCCCCACTGAGGCGCTCAACGAAACCAATTGAGTCGTCTCGCAAAGTGGGCAAAAGCGGTTATAGTTTGCGCCCAGATCCAAAACTTACGAACGCCCTCCCATGTCCGACACCCTAGGTATCATTACGTTACTGCTGGCCTTCGCAGTCGTCGCGTGGGTCGCTCACAGAAATTCGCCAATCGCCGCCCCGCTGCTCCTCGGATTTGCCGCGCGCGTTGCGCTCACTCTGTACGACTCCTACGTCCAGCAACTGCCAGGCGCAGTCGATGGAATGGGGTGGGATCGCGTGGCCGCGATCTGGGCTCGCGGCGGCGTTGCCGGCACGTTCCAATATCTGGAAACCGGCCACGAGTTGTTCATCTGGCTGATGAGCGTTTTATATGCGCTCACGGACCGAAGCCCCCTGATGATCAAGGGATTCAATGTTTGCTTCGGCTCATTGGCAATCGTCGTGGTGTCGCGCTTGGCCGGCTATATCTCCGACGACCAACGCCAAGCTCGTTTGGTCGCTTGGCTGATAGCGCTAGTTCCAAGTATCGTATTCTTCTCCGCCGTGCTGCTGCGTGAAGTCGCGGTCTCATTTCCGCTCAGCGTCAGCGTGTTGTTCCTCGTTCGTTGGTATCGGGAACGTAGGAGTTGGCAGGTCGTGGTCGCATTGAGCGCTCTGCTCGTCAGCATGGCCTTTCACTCCGGGGGGCTCGCGGTGCTACTGTTCGGCGGGCTGTGGATGGTCGGCGGATGGTTTCGTGCGATCTTCACGTTCAAGTTCAAACACTTCGGGCGCGCGTCCCTTGGCATGCTGGCCGGCGTGGCCCTTGCGGCGCTGGTGATGTCATCGGGTTTTGGACTCAGCAAATTCAAAGGGCTGGAGAGCGGCAACCTGAACACGCTCACGGAACGACAGGACAACTACGCCATTGGACGCGCCGCGTACCTAGGTGATTTGCATGCCGAATCGTCCACTGATCTGGTCTGGCAAGCGCCAATACGCCTGACCTATTTCTTGTTTGCGCCGTTTCCATGGATGATCAGCACAGGGTCGGATCTGTTCGGTGTGCTCGACTCAGCCCTTTTCGCGCTGCTGGCGCTGCGAATCTTGCTCAACCGCAAGAGTGTCTTCGACAACCCGCGGGCGGCGATGGTTCTCGGTGTATTCGCCGCGATGGCGCTCGTATTCGCCATTGGCGTTTCCAACTACGGCACCGCATTGCGTCATCGCAACAAGATGCTGCCCCTTTTGATCGCCGCCGTAATGGCAGTCCCCAGCGCGAAGCGCGTGCGGGCGGGACTTCCCGCCGAATTGCAGCGCCCCGCGCCGATTTAGAATCGAGCGCTGCTAGTTTTTGCGCAGCACCAGGGTTCCCCTCTGGGTATCTTCTACGCGGTAATTGGCGCTACTGAACTCCGACTTCCAGCGTTCCACCACGCGCCGTTCATGGGGGCGATCGCTGTCGTCGAGCAGCAGCGTTCCACCGCTCTTCAGTTGAGCCCAGAAACGCGGCAACGCCGGATAGCGCGCCAATGCGATCTTGAAGCTTGGCGGCCCATCGACCAGGATCAAGTCGATCACCTCGAAGGCGGGCAAACCGGCAGTGTCGTACCACTCGAAGACTTCACCCTTGATTTCGCTCTTCTCCAACGGTGCGTCTAAGACCGTTGCCCACGCCCCGAGCTCATGAGTCTGGAGTAGCGCCTCGGTGCGCCGTTTGCTCGGTTGGTCGTGCTCAAGGGCGTAGATGTGTCCTGCACCGAGTTCTCGGAGAGCATATGCCATCAACAGAGTCGACGTCCCAGAACCGCATTCGACTATGGTGGTCGGCTTCTCTTCGAACACAGTCGAGAGCAACATCAGTCCCAGGTCCGGTGTGATCGCCCAGCCGCGTAACGGCGGTAGTGGCCGGCTGGGTTTCAAAGTCTGCACGATCGAGACCCAGGCTTGTACTTGTCGAAACTCTTGGAGCGAGACTTCGTGGAGTCTGAACACTCGGCGATACATCTCTAGCGAAAACGCCACGCTCATCAGCGCGCTGACGATCACGAGAGCCCCCAACCCCCATTGCTCATGGGGCAGCGCAGCCGCAAGCGCCGTCAATCCGACAGCTACCGCGATCAGCAGGGAAATTTCGCGTTTTTTTAGGTGAATTGTCATGTCAGTAAAGGCCAGCAACCGGTCGCGCAACATATCGAACCAGCGCGGTCGTTGGAGCGCAACCTTTGAAGTTTGGACGAACACCGTTCATTTTCTTTACCAAAGGGGCAAGTTACAGTTTCAACGCACCACGCTTCCTCCCCTTCGATTGCGCTCGCCCCCCGGGTGCTCGAACGAGCGCCCGCGTCCGGCCGGTAGGACCAGCAAAACCATTGCAGGATGATGCTTGACCCCCAAGCCCATCTCGCCAAAGTTCCAGCAGATGAACCTTCTGGAGCGCGCGTCGAACCGCGCGAAGTGGTCTGCGAAGCGCGCGGGTATCCTGGCGCGTGCATTGCGTTCGAGCACACGAACATCCTATTTCAAAGAGCTATACCGCGCCAATGGCGATCCATGGAACTTGGATACGACCGATCCTGAGCGCACGGCTTGGAAGTATGAGTGGGTGCTCGACCGTCTGAGCAGAGATCGCTACCAATGCGCGTTCGAACTCGGCTGCGGCAACGGCAACTTCACCAAACTGCTCGCGGCGCGGTGCGATGAGGTCGTCGCCTCCGACATCGCCGCGGCCGCCCTCGAGGAAGCTCCGCCGGGTGCCTTTGGCAAATGTGCACTTCGAACAGGGGGATATCATCGAGGAGCCATTTCCGACTTCTCGCTTCGACCTGATCATTGCTCAGGAGGTCCTGTACTTCGTGCCGTGGCACAAGGCGATGACGGTGTGCAAAAAGCTCGTCGACGGCCTGGTGCCCAACGGTGAGCTCGTGATCGCAGAACTCGATGGCGGTTCCATCTCCGCAATGCATCATCGCGTCCTCCCCCGTTTGATTCCCCTCGTCCATGAGGAGCGAGTGCTTCGTCCTCAGGGGCGTCGAGTCGTCCAAAAGACGTTTCGAAAGCCCAAGAACTGAAAGCACTTCGCGCGAATGGATGTCTTCTTTCGATTTGACGATCTGGCGGCGCGAAGCTGGTTCGCAAGACATGCAGGGGATCTTCAGCTCGCAGTTCTGGACCAGTTCGCAGCGGCGAATGTCCCGCTCACGGTAGCGGCAATCCCCGTCGCGACTGATTCTCGGGAGCATCATCTCACGTCCGATCAAGTCGTGTGCGACGCTTTTGCGAGCGCGGTCGGGTCCGGGCAAGTCGATCCTGCGGTGCACGGCTTCGATCATCGAGATTTCGCGGCGCGCGAGCTGCGGCGCCGCAGCGAATTCGTGGGGCGCGATTTTTCAGCTCAGAGGCGCGCGTTGCGCACTGGGAAACAGATCGTCGAGCAGGTCGTCGGTCAGCCGGTGGGCACCTTCGTGCCGCCTTGGAACACGTACGACCAGACGACGGTCGCGGCCGTAGAGGATGCCGGGTTTCACGTCCTGTCCGCGTCGACACGACCAGTCCTTCGACCCAGGAAAGGGCGTTCGCTCCAGTGGCTACCCGTAACGGTCGAGTTGAGGGAGCTGGTGGATATTCTCGCGCGTCACCCGAACGGCCTTCCGTCGGGTACAATTCTGGGGGTCGTTTTCCACGTGTACGACTTCCTGGAGTCGGGAGATCCGCGCGCTTGGACGCCGGTCAAAGATCTGACCGCGCTGCTCAAGCGCTGCCAAGATGCAGGGTTCTCGATTTCTACGATCAGTCAACTGGCGTCGAGGCCGATCGACTTGGGCTTGCAGCGGTATCGGGCCAATGTATTGGCTTGCCGGTTCGCGAGCATCGAGCGTCTCCCACGCTTGGTATTGCGTGAGCACAGTGCGCCGTTCACGCAGTGGTACTGGCCACGCAAGTCGATCTGGCTCCGGCTCACACAAACCTGCACCCCACTAGCCGAATTTCGACGCCCCGCTTCGATTTGACGAGTCGGGGCAGGCCAGAACTGCGCAAGCTCTATTCAGGAGGCGTCTGAAGCGTCGCCTTGCGTTCCGCGTCTGGTCGATAAGACGAGTAGCGGTAGTAGTAGTAGCCGCCGTACCCAGAGCGCTTGAAGTCGAAAGCGTTGAGAACGACGCCGACGATTTGACCCGAAACGTCGCGCAACGATCGAATCGCCTTGCGAGCCGTCTCGCGCAACGTCTTCGACGCACGAACGACGAACACCGTACCATCGACCTGTGTGGAGAGGATCGCCCCGTCCGAGACAATCGACGCAGGCGGGCTATCGATCACGATGCGATCGTATCTGCCCTTCAACGTCGTCAGCAGCGCGGCAAAGGCAGCGCTGTGAAAAAACTCAGCCGGATTTGGCACCATGGGACCTGCCGGAAGCAGGTCCAGCTGGGGGATCTTGGTGCCCAGTGACACTCGGTCGAGCATCGACAGATCCATGGTCACGCTAGTAACCCCGACGTCGTTCAGCCGATCGTAGAGCCGATGCAGGCGCGGACGACGCAAGTCGCAATCCATGAGCAGCACGCGTTGTGCCGCCTGCGACATCGCCACTGCGATCGAACTAGCAACCGTCGTTTTGCCATCGCCCGGGCCCGCGCTGGTTACCAATAGGCACCGGTACGGTCGATCGGGGGACATGAAGATCAAGTTGGTGCGAATGCCACGGGCCGCTTCCGCGAGCGGGCTATTCGGATGGTCGTGAACGAGCAACTCTGGGCTCGCTAGGCCCGCGGCGACATCCTTCGCGCTCCCCTCTTTGACTTCGGATCTCGAGGCAAACGGGAGCGTACCTAGGAACGGCAGGGCAAATTCACGCTCGACTTCTTCCACGGTCTTGATGCTGCGGTCGAGCTGTTCCTTGCCAATCGCGGCAATTAGCCCGAAGAAGATCCCGGCCACCGCCCCGAGCGCCAGGTTGAGGGGAACGCGCGGTTTGATCGGCGAGCGGTTCTCCAGCGGTTCTTCGATTACGTGAACGTTGTTGAAGCGCATCATGCTCGCGAGATCACTCTCCTTCGAGCGTTCTAGAACGACCCCGTACAACTTTTCGTTGTTTGCTTTGGTTCGCTCCAAACGATGATATTCAATCTCCAGCAAATTGAGGTCCATCGCGCGGCGCTTCGCGGCTTCGAACAGGGCACTCAAGCCATCACCCTCGCGAGTGATGGCTTCGAGATCGTTCTTGAGCGCCCCTTGGACGTTGCGAACCTCGTTGATAAGTACCTCGCGGGTCTCTGCGACGCGCGACTCGGCTGCCTTCGCCTCGGGGTGGTTCGGCCCTTTGCCGAGCTCTTCGATGGCCGCGCGCTGAACTTTGGCCTCTTGGTAGTTACTGCGAAACTGGCTCAACAAGACGTTCGAAAGGAGCTCAGACGCGGGGAGCGCCACGGGGTCCGTCGGGTCGACCTTCTGCAATTCTCGCGACCGGCTCAGCACGTGTTCCCGTTGAGTACGCACGTCGGTCAACGCCTGGTTGAGCCGCGTCATTTCCTCGCGCAACATGTTCGACTGCTCGTCCAGCGAGACGGACAAGATTTGCTTATCGGTCTTGTAGTTGTGCAGCGCGATTTCGCTGGCCTCGAGCTCCCCCTTCAACTTGGCCAACTGACCGTGTAGCCATTCCCCGGCCGACGTGTTCGACGAGACCGCCTCATCTACGTTCCGCGTCAGGTAAGCATCGACTAGCGCGGCCAGCACCTTGCGGGCGCGAGCGGGGTCTGAATCCTGCATTGTGAGCGTGACGAGCCGGCTTTCCTTGATCGGCTCTACGCGGAGCCGGCTCAGAACGATCGCCGCTGCCGCCTCGACCGAGACATTCGCTTCGATGTGCTCCGTCGCCGGTCGGCCCGCGAGGTATGCCCCGTCGCGATTCAGCCCGAGAGCACGAACTACGTCGGAGGCAACCCCTCGACTTGCGATGATTTTGTATTGAGTCGCGTAATACTCTTGATTGTTCCAGAAGGCGTCACCCATCGCAACGATCGCCGGGACGTCGCGCCCGAGCGGGCTCGCCGGCGACGGATCGATTTGAATGGTCGCTGTTGCCTGGTAAACCTTGACCTGACCCAGCGTGTAAAAAGTCACCGCCGCAATGACGCACACCGCAACGGACGAAATGAGCCAGCGGTTCTTGCTCAGCATTCGCCAGAGCAGTTCGAGATAGGGCGTTTCCGCAGAAGGATTCGTTGATTCAGGCATGCGACCGCTCGAAATTCGTTCGACCCGGCTTAGTTGCGGGGACCACGGCTGGCGTTCAGCCCGCCCGGCCCACCGACCAACGGGTTCGCCACAGGTGACGTATCAAAACACATCTTTCCCTGCCATCAAAACAGCTTAGCACCGCGTCGAACATAACTTCGTTCGCTACACTGAGCCCCGATCGTGCGACCACCAATCTTGGAGCTGTCAAGCGAGTTGCGTTGGCTGCTGCTGCGTGCGTTCGCACCTCCGGGGCTACCGTTCACGGAGAGCGTGAATGGCCCTCGAGTTCACGCGCTCGCTCGAGATCTCGACCTGGCCGCGCGTGTCGCCAATCGACACCCTCACGAAGACTTGGTTCGGGCGCTGGGCGCCGACTCAGCGAGAGGTCTACAACAGCTGCGATTGCGGGTGCTCGCGCTGAATCAAGTTCTAGCGAAGACGACCGAATCGATCGCAAGAGTAGCCCAGCGACTGGGCGTGGAGCTCGTGCTGCTCAAACACGCCGCACTCGTCCAGTCTGGAGCCGTTACGGTGGGTTCCCGCGATGCGCGAGACGTGGACGTCTTGCTCGCTGACGATGACGGCCGCGCACTCCACACCGAATTGCGGCAATTGGGATTTCGGGCCGGCAAGGAGGGCCACGCCGCCTTGCATTTGCCGCCCTTGTACCGGGGTGAGGGCGAAGTGATTGAAATACATCACGGTCTTTGGGGATTGCGACTCCACGACTCGACCCTACCGGTGACAGCGCACGCGCTGATCGAACGAGGCTTCGCGCCAGCTGCCGGGCGCGCCCGCGTTCTCTCACCACCTTTGCTCGCGGCGCACGCCCTGGTGCACGGGCTCGTCCAGCATCGCACTGCACCTGGCGATTACCCCATGCTCCGCGTAGTCGCGGATCTCTGCGATATCGGCGAAGAAGCCCTGCGGAGCTCCACATGCGCTGAATTCGTTGCCGGGGAAATCCCGAGCGCCGCGCTGGCAACCGTGCGCGTCCTCGTCCAAGCGCTGCACCAAGGTACCGATCCACGAGATCTCGGGGAATCGAGCGAAGCCTTCGCGCTCCTATCGCATCTGTTGGCGGCAGCACTCGATCCAGATTACCGCGATGCGCTGTTCCTCGATCGCCGCCACGCGCTTTCAGCGCTCAAGGCTCGGGCTCCACGGGTGATCCCGGACGCCGGAGGGCGTGCGGACTGGATTGAGACCATCGGGAGCGCGCGAGTTGAAGTCCATCGCATCGCAAAACGGCTCGCACGAGGCTGCATGGGCTATGCGCGGCTCACGCTGCAGCGCCGCCGCACGTTACGCATCTGAAGCTCGAATCGAACGCAACACCATAGGCAGCGCCGCAAGCGAGTTCCCGCGATGCAACACTCTCACCGGAACCTGCTCGGCCATGCGTGCGCACAATGCTAGAGAGCTCAAGCGCAGCTCGGGCTTGAGGTAGCCCGCCAAGAACAGATTCCGCGCCAAAGCGGCTGCGGCCGCCGCTGGGCTCAGGGGGACGGCTGCGACGGGCTCCTCGGGCACAACGACGAAAGCCCTGAGCAACCGCGCCGATGGAGCAGCCATCCGCCCAACGAATGGACACAAGCGTTTATCGGTTCCGGGCAGCGCTCGCTGCATCTTCGAGTCGTAGCCGAGAGCTAGGGCCGCATCGGGCCAAAGCTTGAATTGCGCCGGCCCCACGCGCACCGTCGCGTTGGATTTCTGCAATTCGACGACGGTCATCGTGTCTGAGACGAGCTGCGCGCCGCTCGCGCACAATGCGGCGGCGAGAGTCGATTTCCCTGCCCCGGACTCTCCCAGTAGGCAGACCGCTTGATCACCGAACGCAACGCAAGTGCCGTGGAGAACGAGTAAACCACGCTGCCCGAACGCTGCGGCCAAACCGGGGCCCGCAACGGCTGCACTCAGCTCACGATGGTCCGCTCCTGGAACGGCGCACACGTCGATACGCGCACCATTCGATACACTGACCTCTGCCAAATCTTGCCAACGGAAATGTGCATCGAGCAACCCAACGCCCGGCTCAGCTCGATTCAAAGGCCACTGCCCGAGCGAAACGATAGTGTCACTCGGCACGCTCTGATCAAGCGGCTCCGGTACGTTTGGCCAGAGCTCGATATCTGCCGTCACCTTCATGCCGTACGCCACGTACCGAAACGGCGCATGGACTGAGGCGCGCATCTCCGCGCGTTTCACGGGAGCCGACCCGTCAAGACAACTTGCGGCTGAAGACTCCGTCGCGATGCGCGTTACCACCGCTCTGAGTCAAATCCGCAACGGTACCGTGATTGACGAGCTCGGGCCTCTCGTACTTTTTCTTCGTCGAGACCAGTTCGCTCTCGGTCTTCTCCGTCGAGTCGGTATCCATTTGAGTGTCAGCCTCCACAACGTTCGTTGCGCACCAGGAACAAAACATTAAACCCGACCCTCAACCGGGGCCCGAGGTGAGTGAAAAATACTCCAGCCATCTCGAAAATACCATGCAGCGCCAGGTGAAGTCACCCGGTCTTCGATGACCGAGCGAGATTTCAGCTCGTAAACGGGCGACGTCAACCCACGTCGACAGGTTGTCGAGTGACTCACCGGCTTGGGGCCAACTGCGCAGCCAGGCGCCCATCCAGTGCTCGAATGCCTCATCCAGGCCAGTATCGGCCCTGCGCCAGCGGATCAGGCCGGGCGCGAACGAGGACATCGCCTGTCGCAGCACGAACCGCGAATATCCGCCACGTCGCTTCTGGCGACCCGGCAGTGAAACGCAAAACGAAACGACCTCTCGATCGAAAAAGGGGTGCCTAAACTCGACCCCGGTTGCCGCCCCTAGCCGATCGAGGAGTTCGACGTCCCAGTTGCGGTTGCTGGCCTTGAGACTGTTTACATGCGCTTCCCGGGTACTTGCCGGACGAACCGCGTGGCTACGGAGCCTGTCGATGGTTCCCGTCCGCGCCAAGCCAGGCTTGCGCAGCAGGCGAAGCGCCTCCGTGTACCGCGCCCTCTTGCGCGGATCGAACCGGTCCCAAGCCACGACTGCCGAGCGGGGGGCGATCGCCTGAATTAGCAGGGCGGAGAGTACCCGGAGTTTACGCTTGGTGCTGAAGTCCGTTACCGAGAGGCACTCTCGCACCAGTTCCTCGAATTGGCGGCTGCGCGCGAGCTCAACCAGCAGGCTACCTCCGTGGGAAACCACACGATCACCATCGACCCCGGTGAGAAGCACGGGCACACCATTTCGGGCCGCCGCCTCCGCGATCGGCCACGTTAGCCAATGGAGGCCGATTGGGGCGGGGTCACCAAACGTCGAGGCAACCGTCGCGAAGTCCGCGCTACGCCCCGTAGGATTTGGGCTCAACTCTGCGTGGTTCGAGCGACATTGGTCGACCACGGCGCGCTGGAACGAGCGCTCATCACAGCTTGGGCTGTCAGGAAAGATCGCCGAAAAGGAATGGATTGGAGATTGCCCGCGACCGCGGCGAACCTCCGCTGCCAAGCACGTCACGGTCGCCGAGTCTAGCCCACCGCTCAACGACACACCGCACTCGAGCCCTCGCGGGACTCGCCTGGAAATGGATCGCTTCAGGACCTCGGTGAGCCCCGCGGCACACTCGTCATCGCTCGTGAGGCGCGACGGCGGAACCGCTGCAACGTCGAAATACGCGCGCCGGCGAAGCGCGGTAAAGCCCACGCGCACGATGTGAGCCGGGGGCACTCGGCGCACCGCGGAGAACAGCGTTGACTGTTCGTCCTCCGGAAATTCACCCAGGTAGTCGAGGACGGCGCGCTCATCAAGGGTATGGGGCACGCCTTGCACGCTCAACAAAATGTCCGCGCGCGACGAGAACACGACCCGATTTGGCAGGGCTGTATAAAACAAAGGTCGAACGCCACATGCGTCGCGTACCAGCGTAACTTCGCGTGCTCGTTCGTCCCAGATCGCAAATGCGAAGTCCCCCAACAACCGCTCGGCGCAATCTTCGCCCCAGCGACGATGTGCTCTCAAAATCAGCGCGAGATCGCTTTCGTCACCCCTAGCCGCGACGGCACACGCAATCTCGACGCGGTTGTCCAGGCGAACGTCCCCGACGATCATCGAGCCGGAATCGCAATCTACGACGGGTGGGGTATGAAGCTGCCGCTCGCGTAACGACGACGTATAGCCGAACGCGATGTCGTCGCGCGGCGACGAGACAGCGACGGGCTCGCTGGAGCACCACTGGCACAGGCGCTGGAGCGCCGGCGCCAACTCGTGGCTTGCGGCTCCTCGAGAGGCTCGCAGCCAAACGCCGGCAAAGCTCATGCGATCCCTGGGAACACGACGAACTCGGCTGACCGAGGCGCCGTACCCAGAACGTCGACCCGGCCGCACTCCAGCCAAGCGTGGGCTTCGAGCGAGCCGGCCTGATCTAGTCGTGCGCCGACGCACACGCTGCATTGCACCCCCCGTCGCCTCAACATGATCCACCCGGCCGCCGCTCGCGATAGGCAAGTGGCCCTCGGGACACGACGTTGCGCGCGCGCAATCGCCACGGCGACCGAAGACAGCAACTCGGGAGCGACCGCGCTGTGCCGGCTGTGCTTCGCCACCGTGCGCATCAAATGAGCTCCGGCCCGTCGCGGCGAGATGCGCAGCAGCGCGTGCAGGCCGGCGACCAGGAGCAACGCCTCGGCCGCTCTGCCGACTTGCAGCGGCTCGGACAAGAGGAGCATCCACTTACTCATGCGGCTTGACCGTAATCAGGCCATGTTTGCGCAGGTCCACCAACAATTCGTGAACGTCGGTCAGACAACGCTCACGGTCGACGTCGAACTCGGTTGTGATGGCGTCGACAATCTGGTCCACGCTGCACGGAAGCTGGATGGTCTTCCAGATACAGGCTCCAACTGCGTTCAGTCCGTAGTAGACGCCCTCGTCTAGGTGCAAAATCACCGTCTCGTCGGCCACGGAGCAGGACACCTGGCGATCGGCCACATGAACTGTACCTAGCGGGGGAATTTCAGACGAGGGCGCCACGGGAAGGGCTAGGCTAGCACAGCGTTTTTGACGTACGTCCAGCCCCCAGGTCCGCTGGGGACGAAATTTTTGCCGTTTCCTTGGAGCAATTTCCGTTTTAGTTGGCAACGACTGAGCTCATTCACGAAAATGTCCGACCTCCAAGCAACGAAGTAACGACGCCTCAACTGCTCGCTCATGACCTCCGAGAATCCGCAAATGCAGTCCCTACTTCGAAAAATCGAGATCAAGACCGCTCACGTCGTCGTCGTCGGCATCGGCTACGTCGGCTTGCCACTCGTAGCCGAGTTCGCCCGAGCTGGCCTTCGCGTGACCGGACTGGACAAAGACCCAGAAAAAGTCCGACTGCTGAATGCCGGCGAGTCCTACATCGCCGACGTTCCCACGAGCGACCTCGCGCCCCACGTCAAGACGCGAAAGCTGGACGCCACGACCGACCCCGGCGTGTTGCGAGAGGCCGACGCCGTCATCGTGTGCGTCCCGACGCCGCTCAACAAGACGAAGGACCCGGATATGCGGTTCATCGTCGCAGCGACCGAAGAAATCGCGCGATACCAGCACGACGGCATGGTCGTGATTCTGGAGTCGACGACCTATCCCGGCACGACCACAGAGGTGCTGGTTCCCAAGCTGACCGAAAATGGCGCGGTGCTCGGACGCACGGTGTTCATCGCGTTCTCGCCGGAACGGGTCGACCCAGGCAACGAGGTGTACAAGACAAAGAACACACCGAAAGTGCTAGGCGGCGCGAGCCCCGAGTGTCTGCAAGTCGCGAGCGCGCTCTACTCGCTCATCCTCGACAAGATTGTGCCCGTGTCCTCGACGGAAACGGCCGAGATGGTGAAGCTTCTCGAAAATACCTTCCGCGCGGTCAACATCGGTCTCGTGAACGAGATCGCGATGATGAGCCGGAAGCTCGGCATCGATCCGTTCGAAGTGATCCGCGCTGCCGCGACCAAGCCGTTCGGCTTCATGCCGTTCTATCCCGGGCCGGGCCTGGGAGGGCATTGTATCCCCATCGACCCGCTGTACTTGTCGTGGAAGCTACGCACGCTGCAATATCAGGCGCGTTTCATCGAGCTCGCCGACTCCATCAACAGCGGCATGCCCGCCTATGTGGTGGAGCGTACGAGTGAGGCTTTGAACGATCACGGTAAGCCAGTGCGCGGCTCCAAGATTTTGATCTACGGCGTCGCGTACAAGCGGGACGTGAGTGATTTCCGCGAGTCGCCCGCTTTCGCGATCATTCATGGCCTCGAAAAGCGCGGAGCCCACGTATCGTACATGGATCCGTACGTCGCTGAGTTGGACGAGGACGGCGTGTCGTTGAAAAGCATCGACCCCAAGACCCGTTTCGGTGACTTCGATGCGGTCGTGGTCGTGACCGATCACAAAGTGCTCGAGCGCGAACGGCTACTGACGGAGGCGAGGTTGGTGGTCGACACGCGCGACGCACTGCGAGCGGTCGTCGGCGATCGCAGCAAAGTCTACGGGCTGTGAGCTACGCGACACGCCGCGCGTGCCGCGCCCGCTGACACAAAAAAAGAAAGGGCCCGAGGCGTGAACCTCGAGCCCTTTGCTTTGGACGGCTCTCCCTTGCGAGAACCGGCTGGCCTCAGCCGCCAGCCATCTTCGCCACTTCACTGGCGAAGTCGGGTGCGGTCGGCTTCTCGATGCCTTCGCCCAGCTGGAAGCGTGCGAAGCGGCTCAGCGTGACGTCGGTGCCGAGTTCTTTGGCGAGACCGGCGCGCAGCGCTTCGACGGTCTTGTCGGATTCGATCACGCTGTCTTGCTCGAGCAGACAGACCTCTTTGGCCCACTTGTTCAGTTTGCCTTCGATGATCTTTGGGCGAGCGGCTTCGGGCTTGCCCTCTTCCGCCAACTGAGCGTCGAAGATCGTCGCTTGCTTGGAGCGTGCGTCGGCGGGGATTTCCGAGGCGTTCAGGAAGAGGGGGGACATGGCCGCGATTTGCATCGCGCTGTCGTCCACGAACTTCTCGAAGGCCGGCGCTTTCGCCGCGGCGTCGCTGCCGGTGCGAACGGCGAGCAGCACGCCGACTTTGCCGCCCATGTGCACGTAGGAGTGCACGCGACCGGCGCCGTCGATGGACAAGCGATCCCAGCGACGCACGGTGATGTTTTCACCGAGCTTGCCGACGAGCGCGGCGCGGTTTTCTTCGATCGTGCCGCTGCCGCCCGGGAACGGCTCTGCGCCGAGATCGGCGCCGAGCTTGGCCTTGAGCGCCGCTTCCACGACCTTGCCGGCGAAAGCGACGAACTCGGGGTTGCGAGCCGCGAAGTCGGTCTGGATGTTGACTTCGGCGATCGCGCCGAACTTGCCGTCAGCCGTGACGCTGGTGACCACGAGGCCTTCACTCGCGATCGCGCCGGCGCGCTTCACGCTCTTGGCGAGGCCTTTCTTTTGGATGATGACGACCGCGTTTTCCAGATCGCCATCAGCCTCGACCAGCGCGGCTTTGCAATCATTGAGCCCCGCTTGCGTGCGGTCGCGGAGCTCCTTCACCTGCTGCATGCTTACTTGAGCCATGTTTTCCTCTCAGTTCGCAGAGTCCGAGCCGCCGCGGCTACCGCGGCCGCCGGCGTAGACGACCTGGGCTTCATTGCCCGGGCGGCCGCCTTGGCGACCATCGCGACCGTCATTCGAGTTGTTGTCGCGGTCGCGCTGCTGCTGGAACTCGCGGCGACGGGCAGAGCCGGCCACGCACGCATCCGCAATCGCGCCGGTGATCAAGCGCACGGAGCGAATCGCGTCGTCGTTGCCCGGGATCACGTAGTCGACCAGATCCGGATCGCAGTTCGTGTCCGTGATGGCGACGATTGGCACGCGCAGCTTGCGAGCTTCTTGCACCGCGATGGTTTCTTGGGCCGGGTCGATGATGAACACGGCGCTCGGAACCGCGCCCATGCCCTTCAAACCACCGATGTACTTCTCGAGGCGCGCGCGCTCTTTCTCGAGCTGCACGGTTTCTTTCTTCGGCAGTTGCTCGTAGGTGCCGTCTTCCTTCATGCGTTCGATCGAACGCAGGCGGTCGAGACCACCCTTGATGGTACGGAAATTGGTCAACGTGCCGCCGAGCCAACGGTTCGTCACGAAGTACATGCCGGCACGGCGGCACTCTTCCTTGACGATCTCCTGCGCTTGGCGCTTCGTACCGACGAACAACACGCCGCCGCCGCGAGCGGTAGTTTCGCTCACGAAGTCGTACGCGCGCTTGAACAAGCGAGCCGTCTGATCGAGATCGACGATGTGAATGCCGCTGCGGGCGCCGTAGATGTACTGGCGCATCTTCGGGTTCCAGCGCTTGGTCTGGTGACCGAAGTGCACGCCGGCTTCGAAGAGCTCGCGGACAGTCAGGGGGTTGGCGGGATC
>Ga0164308_10000975_pt1 | contig 15433 bp, 14 predicted proteins | sample Whisoiple_246_MG_FD_109983 | JGI IMG/M metagenome (GOLD analysis project Ga0164308, IMG submission 109983) | Soil microbial communities amended with fresh organic matter from upstate New York, USA - Whitman soil sample_246_MG | ecosystem: Environmental > Terrestrial > Soil > Unclassified >...
AGGTGCGTTTCCCAACCCTTGGCTGCATCGATCAGGGCGGCAGCGTTGAAGTGACGGTAGTGGTGAACGATGAAGTCTTTGACGGCGCCCATTTTGGTCTCGCAAACTGAAAGAGGTGGAGGATCGGCGTTCCTCAGGGGAGGAATCGCGGAGCACGCGTTCGACAGCGAGCGCGCGCGGGCAAAAAAGAACCGTTTCTAGCGCGCGTCAAGCGTGGAAGCCCGTTTTTGGACCGCACCTCGGGCGGCGGCCTTCTGGGCAGCAGCCAGGCCGGATTTCCGTGGTAATGTCCTAGCTTGGAGAAGTTCGCCGTCACTCGAGCGAGCGCCAATCGATGTCGGATCGTCACGTAAGCGTGTCCGGGCCAGCGTCCCTGAGCGGTCAGATTGTCGACTCGGAGTTTCAGCCGGGCGTGAGCTATCGGTTGGAGCGACGCATCGGCGAAGGCGGCATGGGGCAGGCGTTTCTGGCACTGCGCCAAGCGCCGGAGGGGATCTCGCCGGTCGTGATCAAAATGGTGCGGCCGACAGTCGAGTCCGGGGCACAGAACTCGGCGGGCATGCTGGTGCAGAAGGAGGCGGTCGCCTTGGGCCGTCTGAACGAGCGCATCCCCCCCTGTCCGTTCGTGGTGCGCCTGGTCGACACTGGTGCCACACATCTGAATGGGCCCACCCGGCCCCCCACTCCCTGGCTCGCCGTCGAATACGTGCACGGTGGCGTCGAGGGCACGACGCTCGAAGAACGAGTCAAGGGTTCGGTCGAGCGCACGGGCGTCGCCTTCGACTCGGCGAGGGCGGCGCACGCACTCAAATGCCTCGCCGCCGGACTGCACGCCATTCACGGCGTGGGCGTGGTGCACCGTGATCTCACGCCGGGCAACGTGTTGTGCTGCGGTTTTGGTGAAGCCGAAATTCTGAAGATCTCGGATTTTGGTATCGCGCGCCCGCAGGGGCTCGCCGCGACCTTCGGCGCCATCCCAGTGGGCACGCTCGGCTACGCAGCACCCGAGCAATGCTTGCCCGAATCCACGGGCACCGGCACCTTCACGGACATCTTCGCCCTGGCCTGCGTGCTCTATTTCACGCTCACGGGCGAGACGCTGTTCGACTCGGACTCGCTGCTCAAGAACATGCTGTCAATCCGCGACGCCAAGCGCCGCTCGCTGTTGGATTGCCAGGCATTGGTGCCCGAGCTGCGCCAGCGCACCGACGCTTGTCGCGCGATCGACGTCGCGATCGCGCGAGCCACCTCGCTCGACACGAGCCAGCGTCCCCAAGAAGCCCTGGAGTTCGCCGCTAGCGTGGTGCCCTGGCTGACCGAAACGCCCACGCCGCCCAAACCCAGCCGGCGCTTCATCAATAGTCTGATCAACTTGTCACCCCCAGGCGACCTGACGCGCTGGGAGTGGACGGTGCGCCACCCCGGTGGGGAACGCATCATTCAGAGCGCCGCTTGGGACGTCGACGGACACTGCCTGGCCTTCACCACCGACGGCCCGGCGTTCTGGAACGGGCAGACCTGGGTTTCGGCCCCAGAAATCGCGCGCAATCTACCGCCTGGAATGGGTTTCGCACGGCGCATCGAGGCCGGCGGCTGGCTCATCGGCGGCGCAGGGGGGCAGCTGGTGGTGTACGCGAGCGACGGCGTGCGCGAGGTCGTTCGCGCACCGGCTACGGACGTCACGTTCACGCACGCCAACGGCCGTTTCGACGATCTGTTGGTGGCCGTGAGTCAACGCTCGGGCGAACCGCCGTGGCTTTGGGCGATGGCAGCGCGACGTTGGATGAAACCATTGCCGCTCGAAGGCGTCAGCTATGTCGCTGGGCTGTTACGACTGGACGACTCGCGTTGGTTGATCTGCGGCCGGCTCAGCCAAGGAAACGGCTTTGTTGCCATCTACTCGCCCATGCAGTGGGAAGTGAACTACCTGCAGGTGCCACAGACTCGGGCGTTCGTCGCTGGCGCGTCGGAGGCGGACCGAGGCATCGGCTTGATTGTGGGCAGCCACGGCGTCGCGCTGCGTGTGGAAGGGCAAGCGGCGGTGGTCTCGGTTGCGGAAAGCAATCCTGACCTCACTGCTGCCGCGCTGGACGTATTGGATCGCGAGTGGGTGGCGAGCTTGGGCCGCTTGTGGGTGCGTGACCCCGCGCGCAACGTGGCTTGGCGCAGCGTCTGGATGGATGCCAATTGGCAGGCGCCCTTCATCAGTATCATGGCCGACGCTGGGATGCTGGTGGCGATGAGCGCGGACGGCGGCATCTTGGAAGGGCGCGCGAGCTGGCGTTCCTTCGCTCGTTCCACGTAAGCTCGTTCAAAAGGCGACGTCCAAGTTCGCGTTGCCGACCCCGACTTGCTGGCTGTAGTGCCCGCTTTCATCAGGTGATTGACTGGGAGGTGAGTACTCCGCCAGGCGCCCGTGTACCTCCCGCGGCACGAACACGAAATGAGTGTAAGAGAGCGCCGCGTGCACGCTTTTACCGAGCGCGATTCGCCCACCGAGTGAAAACGAGGCGCCTGCCCAATCGGGCAAACCGGGCTCCATGGTGCTGTCGGGAACCGCGCTCGATTCCACTCCCAAACCCGAAAAGAACTCGAAGGACGTGCTCGTCCAGACGCTCGAGCCGAGGCGCACCCCCACGCTATCCCTGAAATGACGCGGGACGTTTTGCAGGACCTGCGCGCCGTTCACTTGTGCACCGTTGGTCGTCAGCTCGCATTCGGTACCGCTGACTACCGCACACTGCTGCTGAAATGCGGAAAAGCGCGTGTAGTCGCCGAACACACGAAACTCTAGGTTGGGCCGCGGGCGGTAGCGCGCGCCCCAACGGATGATGTCGGGCAAATCATAGAGCACGTCCACGTTCGCACCACTCGGACCGCCGATGTCGTTCTCGAGCGATCCGTGCAAACGCATGCCTCCGCTCACGTTCGGGCGCGACTGATAAGACAGCCCCAGCCAGAGTACCTTTGGGGTCACCTCGTACAGCGCGCCCAGCCCGAATCCCAGCGCGTACCCGCTGACGTCGACCAGCGATCGGCCTTCGTGTGTCACGTCGTTGCCTCCAGCGCTCCAGGCACGGACATCGAGGATCCAAGAGCGGATCACACTCGCGCTCGCGCCCAGGCTGAGCCCGGTACCAGGAAAATGCCAAGCGCCGCCCAAGGAGAATTGGCTGCTGACGATCTCACCCTCGATCGAATGAAAACGGCTCACCCCGTCCACCACGCCCGGGTAGCGGGAGCCCGCAAATTCCGGACGCAACTGCCAGCTCACCGAGCCACCAAAGGGCGTGAAGAAGCCAGCTCCCAGGCTCAAGTTGCCGAGCTGGAGCGACGCCGCCAAGACCGGGTTGAATAGCGGATTGACCAGCTTCGCTCGACCGACGTTCGCGCCGGCGGCATCCGGTGCATCGACCGCATCCGTCTCGGCGCGCGGCCGATCGTAAGTCACGCGCCGCACGGCGAAGCTCAAATCGAAGAACAGATGCAGCCCTTCGGCCTGGCTCAGCGCCGCCGGATTGAAGTAGGTTGCGGTCGGGTTTTCGGTCGTTGGATGACCGTGTTCCCCGGAGAAACGCGCGACGGAAAAGCCGCTGCCTGCCGCTGACCTCGCTGCAAACATGCACGGTAGCCCAACGCCGAACAGCAGCAGCTCGCGAAGCATCCCAGCGGACGCTAGCTAACTCGCTCGAACAATTCACGCACGAACTGAATCGTGTCCGCATCGCTCGCCGGTTTGTCCTCCCGGTAGCGCTTCACTCGGGCAAAGCGCAGCGCGAGCCCGCCGGCATAGGTGGAGCTCTTTTGCAGGCCATCGAACGCGATCTCGACCACGATTTCCGGGCGGACCTTCACCAGCCATTCACTTCGCTCCGTGGCAAGCTCGAGGAATTTCTCGGTCTGCCACGCAAGCATCGAGTCGGTCAGGCCTTTGAACGTTTTGCCGAGCATCACGAAGCCACCCGTTTCCGGATCGCGCGCACCGAGGTGCAGGTTGCTGAGCCGGCCCTTGCGGCGTCCGCTGCCCCACTCCGCCGCCAGCACCACCAAGTCCAGCGTGGGCGCCGGTTTCACCTTGATCCAGCCTGCCCCGCGCCGGCCCGCTTCGTAGGTCGAGGCCAGACTTTTGACGACGATGCCCTCGTTGCCCGAAGCGAGCGCGCCGGCGAGTCCCGCTTCTGCTCCTTCGGCTGACGAGACCTCCACGCGGCTCACCCGAGCCTCCGGCGGAACTGCCGCACATAGCGCCTGCCAGCGCGCGCCGTTGCTCTGGTCGACGAACACCTGACCGTCGGCGTACATGCAATCGAAGAAGAACGCGCGCAGCGGCAGATCGAGGCGCGCGGCCGCCACGCCGAGCTTACGCCCGACGCGTTGCATGGTGACTTGAAAAGGCTGCGGTCGGCCATCCGCGCGCAGCGCGATCACCTCCCCATCGAGCACCAGGGATTCTGCGCGGAACGAACGGCCCAGCTCCACGATCTCGGGCAACGCTTCGCTCAAGTCGCTACCGTACCTGGAATAAATGGCAACTCGCTCGCCTTCACGATGCAATTGGATGCGTGCGCCGTCGAGCTTGTATTCGACCGCGGCAGGGGCGGCGCGCGTGAATGCCTCGGCTGCGTCTTTTGCCGACTGCGCGAGCATGGGACGCAGTGGGCGGAAGAGCTGAATCGAGAACGCCGAGAGCTCGGCTTCTCCGCCGCGGAAAGCGCTCACCGCGACTTCGGCTGCGTCGCCGGAGAACAGCATGGCCTTGCGGATCGATTCGCTGGAAACGTGCGCAGCCTCGGCCAATGCGTCGAGCACGATGCTCTCGAGCGCCCCTTGACGCAGTTCACCCAAGATCAGGCGGACCACGAACTCGCGCTCCTCGGTGTTTAACCGCGCAAACAGCGCCGTCAGCAGTTGCTCACGTTCGTTGGCGACGCCCTTGCCCGACAGAGCCTCGAGCGCTTGGAAGACCGCATCCAGCTCGAGCACGCTCACGGCCGAGCTCACGGGCACCGGTTCCGACCGCAACCGCTGCAGGCTACGCGGCCCGAGACCCAGCCTCCCCTGACGCAATTCGCCACACATGAAGCCCACCGCAGCCGGCAGTTCCTCACGCTCCAGCTGCGAGAATACCCGCGAAAGACGCGCAATCTTCTTGAGCCTCGAACGCGTCGCCGCCACCTCTCGCGAGGCAGCCACGATCTCGGATAGCATCAACATGGGTATGCCCCTTCTTAGTGACGCCCACCGCTTCCGACCAGCCCTGTTGGCGATCGCATGGTGCCTGTGCGCGCTGGGCTGCGCGGACGCGCGTGGCCGCTTCGAAGATTTTCAAAATCGCGTATCCGACGGCGAAGCGGGCGGAGCGGCCTCCGACGGCGGCACGTCGAACCCGGGCGGTGATGGCGGCCCGTGCACACCGCCCGCCCCAGGCACCGTGCGCGGCCCAGCGTTGTTGGCCGTCGACACGAGCTTGGCCGCTGGCCACCCGATTCTGTTTTTGGGCAATATCGACACCCCCGAGCTCGATCGGACGACCGCCGTGCACTTCGTGTACCGCGCGCTCGATTCGCTCGACCGCAGCACGCGCGTGGGCGCACAGCTCGAGGTCGGTCCCTTCCCTCTGCATGACGGCCAATTGCTGGCCCAAGTCCCACAATCGGAACTCGACGGAGACGCGAACCCGGTGCTGCACGGCGCGCCGATCACCTCGGAGATGACGCTCACCGGCCAGATTTGCGGACTGCAGCGGTTCTATTGCGGCACGGTCGAAGGGCGCAGCACCGGCCTGATCAGTGGCCCGTTCAATGGGCGATTCGGGATCACGCTCCTGAGCGGACCAGATGCGATTCCGGAGCGACCGCGCTTCGGTTGTGGGCCGGACGATCTCGCCCAGCCGTTACCGAACTAGCGCCTGCGGCTGCCCCGCGGAGCGTGGCTAGACGTAACTCGACAGCGCATGCTCGACCGAGCCGAGGTAGCCAGCGCCAAACAAATTGACGTGCACGAGCAGCGGGTAAAGCTGGTACAGAGGCACGCGCTCATCGTGCCCAGCGCTCAGCGGAAAAGCTTCTGCGTAAGCGGCGAACACTCGCTCGGAGAAGCCTCCGAAGAGCCGCATCATCGCCAGATCCATTTCGCGGTGCCCGCCGTATACGGCAGGATCGATTAGACACGGCGCGCCACGCTCATCTACGTGCAAGTTGCCACTCCAAAGGTCACCGTGCACGCGGGCCGGGGCCTCTGGCTCGCCCACGAGTTCGGGCAGTTTGCTGAGTAGTCGCTCGAACTTGCGGCGGAGCGCGAGCGGCGCTCGACCAGCGGCTTCTGCGGCGCGCAATTGCGGCTCCAGCCGCCGCTCGCGATAAAACTCCGCCCAACTCGGGCACGCGCCGTTTTCCTGCGCCAGTCGACCAATGAAGTTCGACGCATGAAAGCCGAAATTGGGAGCTCCGAAGCGGTGCAAGGCAGCCAAGCCGCGACCTAGCTCTTCGTCGAATCCGGGCTTGCGCCTCGCCGAGTGAACGAATTCGAGCAGCAAGAAAGGTTGTGTCTCGTCCGCCGCCGATACCGAAAGCACCTCCGGGATACGCAGCACCCCCGGCTCGCGCAAGAACTCCAAACCTACGGCCTCCGCACCGAACATCGCGTGCGGAGCCTGCTTGTTCGTCTTGAGGAACACGCAGCTCCGGTCGGCCAGGCCAAGCTCGAAGGCATCGTTGATGTCACCCCCCGATACGCGCGCGACGGAAAGCACGCGCTGGCCAAGCAGCGATTCGAGGCGAAGGCGTAGCGCAGGCTCGATCACAGCTCGTGCTCGCGACGGATCTCCTCGAGCAAATGTTGGCCAGCGCGCAGGCACAGCTCGAGCACGTGATCGAACCCGGACTCATCACCGTAATACGGGTCGGGCACCGGAGCGTCCTTGGGCGCTCGAGGTTCGAACGAACGCAGTAAGCGAATCTTTGCCGCCGCCTCTGGGTCCGGCGCGAGCCGCCGCAAGTCCTTCAGATTTGCCGCGTCCATCGCGATCACGTAGTCGAAGCGCGCGAAATCGCCGACCAGGAACTGCCGCGCTGCGCCCTCGACGACGATGCCCGCTCGCGTGCCCGCTGCACGAGCCCGCGGGTCCGGAGCTTCGCCAGTGTGGTAACCAGCGGTGCCTGCGCTGTCGATCTCGAACCGCTTCGTGAGACCTGCTTCCGCCACAAGATGGCGAAAGACCCCTTCGGCCGTGGGCGAGCGGCAAATGTTGCCCAAGCAAACGAAGCACACGCGAACTGGGCCCAAATGCCGCGTCACTGCTGCATTTCCTTCAGCAAGCGGAAGATTGTATAGCCAAAAGCGTAACATGAGCCGATCAGCAGCAGCAGTACCAGGGTGGGACGGCTCTTCAAGGTGCGGCGTTCGGCGCTCTTTTCCGGCTCGCTCATGTGCCTGAAGTGTATGCTAATTCCCAGAAAACATCGGCCGTATAGCTGTCCATCGGCAAACCTTCCCTGCTTCGGGTAGCCGGGATAGAATTACGGCCGCCGTCCCATGCTTCAACCTGGCGAAATCATCCTAGACAAGTACCGCATCGTCCGCTTGATCGGACAAGGCGGGATGGGGGAAGTCTACGAAGGCGAGAACATCTCGATCCGTCGGCGTGTGGCGATCAAGGTGCTGCTGGGAGAAGCCGCCATGAACGCGGACATCGTGCAACGCTTCGAACGTGAAGCGCAGGCCGCGGGCCGCATCGGCAACGATCACATTCTGGAAGTTTTGGACCTGGGCGTGCTGCCGACCGGCGATCGCTTCATGGTCATGGAATTTTTGGATGGTGAGCCGCTGAACGCTCGCATCGAGCGTCTGCGCCAGTTGACGGCCGAGCAAGCCACGCCGTTGATCTTGCAGGCTTTGGCGGGCCTGTCCGCGGCGCACCAGGCAGGCATCATTCACCGCGACTTGAAGCCCGAAAATCTGTTCGTGCTCAAGCAGAAGGCGGGCGTCCCGGACTACGTCAAGATCATCGATTTCGGCATTTCCAAATTCAGCCAGCTCAGCAACGAGGGTATGAAGATGACCAAGACCGGCTCGGTCATGGGCACGCCCTATTACATGTCCCCCGAGCAGGCCAATGGCAGCCGTGAAGCCGACGCGCGCAGCGATCTGTACGCGATGGGAGTGATCTTGTACGAGTGCGTGACCGGCGCGGTCCCGTTCGACGGCAAAACGTTCAACGAGCTATTGTTCAAGATCGTACTCTCGGATGCGCCGCTGGCCCGGAAGTTGGCGCCCAATTTAGACCCCGCGTTCGAAGCCATCATCAGCAAGGCGATGGCTCGAGATGTCGCGCATCGCTATCAAACGTGTGAAGAATTCGCGGATGCGCTGCGCGCGTTTCATAGCGGTCGGGGCGTATCCATCGCCGACGTGACCGGACGTGTTCCGACTCAAATCTCGGAACCCTCCGCTGTGCCGCAGTTTCCGGCACGCCCCGGACTTTCCACGGCCGCGAGCTGGTCCAACACCGGCATGCAACTCCCGAAGCGCAGCAACGCTCCGCTGATAGCAGCGTTGCTCGGCGGCGCGCTTTTGGTCCTGGGCGGCGGAGCATTCGCGGCTTTCAAGGTGATGCACGGCTCCTCCGCCACAGCGGCGGCCAGCGCAGGCTCGAGCGCCGAAACGGAAGTCAAAGCGCCTCCGCCGAGCGTGCGGCCGGCGCCTCCCGAGGCGCAACTCCCGCTCCGCGAGCAAGAGCCCCCAATCCCGCTTCCTACTAGCGTTCCGCCCAGCCCGAACAGACCCGTGGAGACGGTCCAGACGCCAAAGCCAGCGGGGCGGGCAACCTTCGGCCGCGCTACGCCGCGCCCGGCTGTGCCGGTCGCCGCGCCTCCCGTCACGCCGCCCCCTGCTGCGCCTCCGCCGGCCCCGACCCCCGTCAAGAAAAAGAGCTCGAGCAACACCACCGACTTCGGCTACTGAGCGAGCGCTGGCACCACGCTTCGAGACCGCCCCGGCAGTCTCGGGAAGAAGAGGGAAGATGGCGAACTTGTCTGGAAAAACGCTGCTGATCACCGGCGCAAGCCGCGGCATTGGGCGAGCCATTGCGCTGCGGGCCGCGCGCGATGGCGCGAACGTCGCGGTGCTGGGCAAGACCGACACGCCGAACCCCAAGCTGGCCGGCACGGTACACGACACGGTGCGCGAGATCGAAGCGGCGGGCGGCCGCGGCCTAGCCTGCGTGTGCGACGTTCGTTTCGAAGACCAAGTGAACGCTGCCGTGGCGAACACCATCCAGGCCTTTGGCGGTATCGACTGCTTGGTCAACAACGCCAGCGCGATCCAACTCACGAGCACCTCGGCCACGGACATGAAGCGTTTCGACTTGATGCATCAGGTCAACACGCGCGGCACCTTTCTGTGTTCCAAAGCCTGCATCCCGGCACTCGCCCAGAGCTCGAACCCGCACATCCTCATGCTCTCGCCCCCGCTGAATCTAGAAGCGCGTTGGTTCGCACCGCACCTTGCGTACACCATCGCCAAATACGGGATGAGCTTGTGCGTGTTGGGGCTTTCCGAGGAGCTGCGCCCACAGGGCATTGCGGTCAATGCGCTTTGGCCCCGCACCGTGATTGCCACCGCCGCCGTACAAAATCTGCTCGGCGGTGACCCGGCCATGGCGCGCGCGCGCAGCCCGGAAATCGTCGCCGACGCGGCGCACGTGATTTTGACGCGCCCGAGCCGTGAATACTCGGGCAATTTCGCGTTGGACGAAGACGTGCTTCATGCAGCTGGCGTCAGCGATCTTTCCGGCTACTCTGCCGTCCCCGCAGAGCAGCTGCTGCCCGACCTGTTCTTGTAGGTCGGCGCGCGGCTCTCGAAGCCTCCGAAAGAAGTGTATGCCCCCGGCATTCGTCCCCGAAATGTACGCGATCGATTTCGGCACCAGCAACTCTTTGCTGGCAGCCGCCAACCGCGACCAGGTGTGCGCGCCGATCCCGCTCGACGAACGCGCGCACGACCCGAGCGTGTTTCGCACGATCCTATTCTACTCCGATGACGCCGAATGGTCGTTCGGAGCGGGCGCTCTGAGCGACTACGTAGCGCAGGGCATGCGCGGGCGCTTCATCCGCTCGATCAAGCGCTTCTTGCCAGTGGCGAGCTTCGCCGACACGCGCATTGGCTCACGCAAAGTATTGCTCGAAGAGCTCGTGGGCATGTTCTTGCGCGAGATGCGCCGGCGCGCCAACGCTCACTTCGGCTGCGACGTTCGGCGGGTGATGCTCGGTCGTCCCGCGCGCTTCAGTGACGATGACCAAGCCGATGGCCTGGCCGAAGCGCGCCTGCGCCGCGCCGCCGAATTCGCGGGTTTCGAGGACATTCACTTTTGCCCCGAGCCGCTGGCGGCCGCGTACGATTTTGGCAGCACCAAGCCCGGTGCCAACACGTTTTTGGTCGCGGACTTCGGCGGCGGCACGTCGGACTACACGGTCGCGCGGCTCGACCCGAGTCGCAGAGACGCGCTCGAGGTGCTCGCGATCGGCGGCGTCGCGCAAGCCGGCGACGCCTTCGACGGTGCCTTGATGCGTCACGGTATCGCCGAGCACTTTGGTTCACGCGTGCGTTATCAAGTGCCCTTCGGTTCCAACTGGCTGGAAATGCCCGCGCCGCTGATGGAGCGCCTGTGTTCGCCGGCCGACATTTGCTGGCTCGCCCGCGGCGACGTACTGGAGTTTTTGCGCGGCGTGCGCGCAGGCTCCTCGAGTGAGCAAGACAAGCTGCACGTCGATCAATTATTGGTGTTGATCGAAGACAGCCTCGGGTTTCAGATCTTCGAGGCCATCGAGCAGCAAAAGCGCCAGCTTTCGACGGACGAAACGGCAACCTTCCGCTTCGAGTACCCGGGCATCGACATCCGCGAAGAGATGACCCGAGCGCGTTTCGAGACCGCGAGCGCCCGTGTCTCCGGCAGCATCCTCGATCGGCTCGACCAGACGCTTTCACGCGCAGGCATCGGCGCCAGCGACATCGATCGCGTGTGCTCCACCGGCGGCACGGCCAAAGTGCCCGTGATCAGGCACGGCCTCGAGGCTCGCTTCGGGGCTGACAAGCTACAAGCGCTGTCCAGCTTCCACGCAGTAATCCAAGGCCTCGCACAACGCGCGCGCGCGCTGCTCAACCAATAGCGGGTTCGGAGCGGACGAGCGAGGCGCGTCGTAAGCCCTTTCAGCGGGCCTCGGAGTGCGGGCCTCAGTACTCGATGGCTACGACTTCTAGGTCGAGGTCGCCGGCTGGGCGCTGCACGGTGACCACGTCTCCGACCTTGCGCTTCATCAAGGCTTTGCCGAGCGGTGACTGAAAGCTGATCTTTCCTTCCGAGGGATTGGCCTCGTCCGGCCCGACGATCAGGTAGCGGCTCCGCTTTTCATTCTCGTCCAGCACTTCGACCCGGGCGCCGAAGCGAACTTCACGGTGCGCTCCTTCATCCTGCTTGACGACGACCGCGTCTTCGAGGCGCTTGCTCAAAAATCGGATGCGGCGGTCAATCTCGCGGAGCTTCTTTTTGCCGTACGTATACTCGGCGTTTTCGGAGCGATCACCCTGAGCGGCCGCGTCGGCCACCTCCTGCACGACTCGCGGGCGATCCACGCTGGCTAATTGATTGAGCTCGCTGGCGAGCTTTTTTGCCCCTTCGGGCGTGAGATAGATGGGCATCGGGCGGGTTCGGCTGGCCAGCGTAAAGCGCAGTTGGCTCGCGCTGGCAAGAGATCGTAGCGTAGCGCCGTGAACGGGAAACGTTGGCTGTTGGTTTCGGCGATTCTCGCTGCGCTCGTGTTGGGCGGCGCCGCCCTCACCCTTTTGCTCCTATTGCCGCGCTACGTCGAGCGCAAGGTGCTCGAAAGCGCCGAAGCACACGGCGTCACGCTGAAGCCCGAGCACATCTCCTTCGGTTGGGGCTGGGTGCAGATCACGCAAGCGAAGGTGAACCTAGAGCGCGTGCGCACGATCGAGATGCAAATCGGCCGCATCGATGTGGCCCTGGACGGGCTCACTCCGCTTTCGATCGATTTGACGAACGTGGACGGGCTGGTGGTCGGCTCGATTACGAACGTGGGGCTCGAACTCAGCGAATGGACCAAGGAGCACCCCAGCGCCTACGCCCTGCCCCTCAGCGCCAAGAACGTGCACGTTCGCTTCGTGGAACCTGCCGGCACACCCGCCTGGCTCGAAGTTTCGGGCGGCGAGCTGACGCGCACCAAGAGCGGCGGCGTGTTCGCCGCGCAGCACACCCGCTTCATGGCCGTTGATCTGGGAAGAATCGGCGCAGGCTTCGCGCGGGAAGCTTCGACCATCGCGCTCGGCTTTGGCGAGGCGGACCTGAGCAAAGCGCCCTTGAGGGTAGAGGTTTCGCCGACAGGCGAGACGCCGACGGCGCGCTTCGTGCTGGCACCGACGTCCGCGGAACGGTTGGCCAAGCCGCTGGGCTTGGGCTTGCTCGCGAGCTCCGTGAGCGGAGTGGTGGTCAGTTCGGAAACGACGATCGCGTTTGCCGGGGGCGCAGCTGCAGGTACCGTCAGCGGCGTCACCAACATCACTCTCAAGGGTTACGTGCCGCCCCATCCGTTCGAGCTCGATGGCTTCATTTTCGGCGATACCACGACCTTCGATACCAAGTTCACGCTACCCAGCACGCGTGATCGCATCACGCTCAGCGAATCCCGACTCAAGGCTGGCAAATTCGAGCTCACGGGCGAAGGCTTGCTCAGCCGCGGCAGTGATCACTCGGTGGCGACGCTGAACCTGAGCGGGGACTTACCTTGCAGCGCGCTCGCCGCGGTCGAAGCCGAGTCGCGCCTGGCCAAGCTGCTGGGCAGTGGCCTCGCTGGCAGGGCCGGAAGATTGGCCGAGAAGCTCGTGAACGGAAGCGTTCACGTGGCTCTCAAGTTGAGCGCGGATACGCGAGAACTGAGCGCCGCGCGCATCGAACGCACGATCGGCGTGGGCTGCGGTTTGCATCCACTCAGCCTGGCCGAGCTGAGCAAGCTACTGCCAGCAGAGTTCAATGAGCTGCTGAAGAGCTTGCCCACCCTGCCGAGCGATCTATCCAACCTACCCGCGCTCTCGGGGATGCCTTCCAGCTTGCCGCCGTTGCCCAGCGGCGTACCGCCCTTGCCGAAGACGCTACCAACTTCGCTGCCGCCGCTGCCCAACCTCGGACTGCCAACCAGCCTGCCCACGCTCCAGCCCCCGCCAGCCAAGACGAGCTCAGCACCGGCCGCGAGCAGCAAGCTGGCTGCGCCCCAACCGGCCAGCAGCAACTGATGGCGAAGATCGCGATTCTGGGGGCTGGCATGATGGGCAGCGCGCTCTGCCTACCGCTGCTCGATCGCGGGCACGAGCTGCGACTGGTCGGTACCCACCTGGATACGGACATCATCAGCGCGCTCAAAGCGGGTGCAGCGCACCCCACCCTGCGACTGCCACTCCCTGGTGCGATTCGCTCGTTTCAAATTCAAGACTTGAGCCAGGCGCTCTCGGGAGTCGAGGCGATTGCGCTGGGTGTCAGTTCCGCGGGCGTGCGCTGGGCCGGCCGAACCCTGGCCCCCTGGCTGCGCGCAGGTGTGCCGCTGTTGATGATCTCGAAGGGCCTCGTCTACGAGGGAGAGCGTTTCGAAATCTTGCCGGACGTGCTGAAACGAGAATTGCCCTCGGAGCTTGCGCTGGATGCGGTCGCGGTCGGCGGCCCGTGCATCGCGGGCGAGCTCGCGCGCCGAGTGGAGACTTGCGTAGTGTTCACGGGGCGCAATGCCGAAAGCGTGAACACCTGGGCCGAGCTCGCGCGCGGGCCGTACTACCACGTCTTTACCAGTAGTGATCCGGTCGGCACCGAGGTCTGCGCGGCGCTGAAGAATGCCTATGCCATGGGCATCGGTTTCGCAGCAGGCTTGCACGAAAAGAGCGGCGGGAGCGGCGGCAGCATCGCCATGCACAATTGCGAAGCAGCGCTCTACGCCCAAGCCATTCTCGAAGCGCGCTGGCTAGTGAACCTGATGGGGGGTGATCAGGAGTGCGCTTCCGGCTTGCCCTTCGCGGGCGACCTCAACGTCACCTGCAATGGTGGTCGGACTGGACGCTTTGGCCGTTTTCTCGGGCAAGGCCTGGGTCGCGCGGGTGCGATTGCCGCGATGAACGGTGCCACGCTGGAGTGCTTGGAGATTTTGGAGACGCTGCGCGCGGGTCTTTCAAAGATGCAGAGCAGTGGCGGCGGCCTCGCGCTGAGCGAGCTTCCGTTCCTTTCGCACATGCTGGAAGTCGCGCTCGAGGACCGTCCGGTGGACATCCCCTATCAGCGGTTCTTCAAGGTGCCTCGACCAACGTGAAGCGCAGCGAGTAGCTGAGCGTGGTCGGGCCATGCTTTGGCTTCTGGAAGTCCACCGACTCGAACACGCTGCTCAGGCACGCACGAAACTCGGGACCGCGCAGCGAAGTGCGGGGCTGCTCGATACGCGGGTGCCCACCGCCTCGCGCGATGTGCAGATCGACCCCGAAGCGGCCGCCCTGCGCGGGATCTTCGTTTTTTCGGTAGCAATCCATGAAGGACGGAAAGCGTTCGGCCACCGCGTTCAGGAACGGCGCCTTGGTCTCGGCGTCGTTCGGACCTCCGCCGATGTGCAGGCCGATGTTCTCGACTTTGAGCTCGGGCAGTGGACGCAACGGCTGCTTCGGATCGAGCACGATTTCGGGCAGCCTCCGCGCAGGTGGTACGGCATGCGCAGCACCTGGAACAGCGCCGCGGGACTGAGCGGCTGATGGCGGCGCCGGCGTCGTCGCGGTGCGATTACTCTCGCTGCCCGGTGCGCTCGCTGCTGGAGCATTCGCGGGGGCAGGCGTCGTTGCTGCGCAACCCGTAGCGATCCAGACCGCCAAGAGCAAGGCCCCGGAGTGTGGAGTGAGAGCAACGATCGGCCTCGAGACCCAGGAGCGCATCACATTAGTCATAACCGATTTTGCGCTGGAATCGATTTGGTTTGAGCCACGGAAAGGATGTGGCAGAAGTGGCCACATGCGGTGCGTCGCGCGTGGTTCGCGTTTTGCGGGTTTTGCGCGTTTCATCGCCGCCGCGCCACTGCTCGCGTGTGCCGTTGCCGGTTCTGGCTGCGATGAGCGAACTAAACCGCATCGCCCCCAAGCGACGCACGAGCGCTCGCTGCCGGCGCTCAGTGCCAGCGCAAACAAGCCCCTCGTCAGGCCGCGGCCGGATGCGCCTGCAGAAATCTTGAATCTGTCGGAGATCCCCGACGAAGCAAAGCCTACGCCGGCCGCGAGCGGCTCCTCTACTGGCTTCAAGAGCAAGCTGGTGATCGACGAGCCTCAAGAAATCGGACCTGCAGGGCAAATGAGCGCCAGTGAGCGGGGCGTGGTGATGCTCAACCGGGCGGACGAGTGCCAGCTC
>Ga0164308_10000977_pt1 | contig 15422 bp, 14 predicted proteins | sample Whisoiple_246_MG_FD_109983 | JGI IMG/M metagenome (GOLD analysis project Ga0164308, IMG submission 109983) | Soil microbial communities amended with fresh organic matter from upstate New York, USA - Whitman soil sample_246_MG | ecosystem: Environmental > Terrestrial > Soil > Unclassified >...
CAAAGTCCTGGCGACGCAGGTTCCCGCTCTGATCCTCGACGGCGTACATCGGGCAGACGCTGGGGCGTCTGCCACGAATCTGCGGGCGGCGGGCGCACTGGCCCAGGTGAGGGCACAGCCGGAACCGGACTTCCTCAAGCCTTGAGGCGGAGCCGATCGACCGGCCGACAGCCCACAAAACGGCCCAGCGCACCAAAAAGCCCCCCACCACGCGGAGAACCCGCAGGTGGGGGGCCAGTCGAGCTCTGCTTACTTCTTCTTGCCCTGGTTCTTCACGGCCTCGATCGCAGCCTTCGCCGCGTCCGGGTCCAGGTACGTGCCGCCCGGCTTCAGGGGGCGGAAGTCGGCGTCCAGCTCGTAGGCGAGCGGGATGCCGGTCGGGATGTTGAGGCCCGAGATGGCGTCGTCGGAGATGCCGTCCAGGTGCTTCACCAGACCGCGCAGGCTGTTGCCATGGGCGGCGACCAGGACGGTCTTGCCGTCGAGGAGGTCCGGGACGATGCCGTCGTACCAGTACGGCAGCATGCGGATGACGACGTCCTTGAGGCACTCCGTGCGCGGGCGCAGCTCCGGCGGGATCGTCGCGTAGCGCGGGTCGGCGCTCTGCGAGAACTCGGTGCCGTCCTCGAGCGCCGGCGGCGGGGTGTCGTACGAGCGGCGCCAGAGCATGAACTGCTCCTCGCCGAACTCGGCGAGCGTCTGGGCCTTGTCCTTGCCCTGGAGGGCGCCGTAGTGGCGCTCGTTCAGGCGCCAGGAGCGGTGCACGGGGATCCAGTGGCGGTCGGCGGCCTCCAGCCCGAGCTGGGCGGTGCGGATCGCGCGCTTCTGGAGCGAGGTGTGTACGACGTCGGGGAGCAGGCCGGCGTCCTTGAGCAGCTCACCGCCGCGGACCGCCTCCTTCTCGCCCTTGTCCGTGAGGTCTACGTCCACCCATCCGGTGAACAGGTTCTTCGCGTTCCATTCGCTCTCGCCGTGGCGGAGGAGGATCAGCTTGTACGGTGCGTCGGCCATGGGTCCGAGCGTAATCGAACCCGCGCGGCCGCCGCGCGCCTGGCCAAGGGGCGGACCGGGACCCGGGCCGGGGGTGCGGCCGGGACCCGACGATTGACGGGGGGCGTCAATTGGGTGGCGACCGGGGAATTCCTCTTCGTAATGTTCGGACCGTCGCCGGGCCACTTACGCAGGACAGGCCGGCGCTCATTCCGTACACGCACGTCGCCCCGGGGGGAACCCATGTCTGTCGCCGGTCTCAGAAAGGCGGCACACGAGACGGTCGCAGGTCTCCCCAGGGAGTTCTGGTGGCTGTGGACCAGCACGCTGGTCAACCGCCTCGGTGCCTTCGTCGCCACCTTCATGGCGCTCTATCTGACCCTGGACCGCGGCTACTCCGCCTCGTACGCCGGTCTCGTCGCGTCCCTCCACGGGCTCGGCGGGGTCGTGTCCTCCCTGGGGGCCGGGGTGATGACGGACCGGCTCGGGCGCCGTCCGACGATGCTGATCGCCCAGCTCTCGACCGCCGTCTCCGTGGCCGTGCTCGGCTTCATGGTCCATCCGGTGGCCATCGCGGGTGTGGCCTTCGTCGTGGGTATGGCCAGCAACGCGTCCCGGCCGGCCGTGCAGGCGATGATGGCCGACATCGTCCGGCCCGAGGACCGGGTCAGGGCCTTCTCGCTCAACTACTGGGCCATCAACCTGGGGTTCGCCGTCTCGTCCGCCGCGGCCGGGTTCATCGCCGAGTACAGCTACCTCGCCGGCTTCATGGGCGAGGCCGCTCTGACGCTGCTCTGCGCGGTCGTCGTCTTCCTCAAGGTGCCCGAGTCCCGGCCCGAGGTTGCACCCCGGGCAGCCGGCACCCCCGCGCCGGACGACGTGAAGCTGACCACGGTCCTGCGCGACGGGCGCTACATGGGGGTCGTCGGGCTGTCGTTCCTGGTCGCGCTGATCTTTCAGCAGGGGTACGTGGGCCTGCCGGTCGCCATGGGCACGGACGGGCTGTCCAGCTCGGACTTCGGTACGGCGATCGCCGTCAACGGTGTGCTGATCGTGGCCCTGCAGATCCCCGTCACCCGGTTCATCCAGCATCGCGATCCGCGCCTGCTGCTGATCCTCTCCTCCCTGATCGCGGGCTACGGCTTCGGGCTGACGGCCTTCGCCGGGTCGGTCGGGGTGTACGCGCTGACGGTGTGCGTCTGGACCCTCGCCGAGATCGTCAACGCGCCGACGCAGACGGGCATCGTCGTACAGCTGTCACCGGCCCACGGCCGGGGCCGCTACCAGGGCATGTACACGATGTCCTGGTCGGTCGCGGCGCTCGTCGCCCCGCTGATGTCCGGCTTCGTGATCGACCACTACGGGGCGGCCTGGCTCTGGGGGACCTGCGCGGTCCTGGGCACCGTGGCCGCGTTCGGCTACTGGCTGCTGATGCGGAAACTGGATCTTCCGGAACCGGTCGTCGCCGCGTCGGCGTCGGTCGCACCCGAGGAGCGGGCGGTCGCAGAGCCCGCCGTCTGACGTGCGGAGGGCGGGCGCCGGCCCGCCCTCGTCCGACGTGCGGCGAGCAGCTGCAGGCCGTACGCCGCCCGGGAGGCGCAGGACGTCGGTGCCCCGGGACGAACACGCGTCCGTCGTGGGGCACCGACGCCCGCCACGGGCTCAGGCCGCTCTCAGCCGCCGCACTGGCAGGGCGCGCCGGACTGGCAGCCGCACCCGCAGCCCGAGCCGCAGCCGCAGGCGCCCAGCAGGGGCAGGTGCACCACTTCGGTCGGGGTCTCCTGCTGGGGTTCGGTCATGGGTGAATCGGCCATGGTTCCTCCTCAGGGCGTACGACTCGACGGCGTACAGCACATGCGTGGGCACACATGCCGACGACGGGGGCCGCGGACATGCCGCAGCGCCCCCGCACCCCTTGCATGCCCAGCAGGGAGGGCGCATCAACGGCGCACAGGCGCTGGAGCTGAGGTGCGGCCGTCGTGACGACTGCGCCCCATGCGCCCCTGCACCGGTGCCGCCCCTTGATCAGGCACTGGACCGGTGCCACTGCTCCGGCAGGCCCTGGGCCGTTGCCGCCGCCCTGATCAGGCGCCCCGCCGGTACGGCCGTCCCGGTCAGGCGCCCTCCACCGGTGCCGCCGCCTGGATCTCGTCCGCGTGCTCACCCGTGACCAGGTAGACGACCCGCTTGGCGACCGACACGGCGTGGTCGGCGAAGCGCTCGTAGTAGCGGCCGAGCAGCGTGACGTCGACAGCGGTCTCGATGCCGTGCTTCCAGCGGTCGTCCATCAGGTGCTGGAACAGCGTCCGGTGCAGCAGGTCCATCTCGTCGTCGTCCTGCTCCAGCTGGAGCGCCAGGTCGACGTCCTTCGTGATGATCACCTCGGCGGCCTTCGCCATGAGCCGCTGGGCGAGCTGTCCCATCTCCAGGATGGTCGCGTGCAGGTCGTGCGGCACCGCCGACTCGGGGAAGCGCAGCCTGGCCAGCTTGGCCACGTGCTGGGCGAGGTCGCCCGAGCGCTCCAGGTCGGCACTCATCCGCAGGGAGGTGACCACGATCCGCAGATCGGTGGCGACCGGCTGCTGGCGGGCCAGCAGCGCGATGGCGCGGGCCTCCAGGTCGTGCTGCAGGTCGTCGACCTTCTGGTCCGCGGCGATCACGCTCTCGGCGAGCTTGAGATCGGCGTCGAGCATGGACGTCGTGGCCCGTCCGATCGCCGAGCCGACGAGCCGGGCCATCTCGACCAGGCCCTCGCCGATCGAATCGAGTTCCTCGTGATAAGCGTCGCGCATGGAAGTCCCTCTCCAGATCCTTGCTGAGGCCGGGGTCTTGGGGCCGACCCCCACGTTGCCACGGTGGGGGGCCAACGCGTCGGGATCCGGCCCCCGAAGTGAACCGTCACCATCCCCTTGGTGAACTCTGGGCGACGAGTGTTCGAGATGGCACCCGGATGGCTGGGAGAGTGTCGGCGAGCCCGCATAACCTTGAAGCATGGACGTGAACGCGGCGGTCGCCGCAGCTGCCGCGATCGCCGGGCTCTGTACCGGTGTGATCGCCATGCTGGCGTTCCGCTGGAGCGAACGCGAGCAGAAGCGCCCGACACGTACCTCCCTGCGCCCCGACGGCAACGCCGCGCTCCCCCCGGGCGTGGACACGGTCCTCTCCGTGCTCAGCTCCTCCGCCGTCGTGCTCGACGAGAGCGACAGCGTGGTCAAGGCCAGCTCCGCCGCGTACGCGCTGGGGCTGGTCCGGGGCGGGCGCCTGGCGGTCGAGCCCATGCTGCACATGGCCAGGGACACCCGGCGTGACGGTGAGATACGACAGGTCGAGCTGGACCTCCCGCGCCGCGGGACGGGCCGGGGCGAGGCGCTGGCCGTCTCCGCCCGGGTCGCCCCGCTGGGCTCACGCCTGGTCCTGCTGCTCGTCGAGGACCTCACGGAGGCCCGCCGCATAGAGGCGGTACGGCGCGACTTCGTCGCCAACGTCAGCCATGAGCTCAAGACCCCGGTCGGCGCGCTCTCCCTGCTCTCCGAGGCCGTCATGGACGCTTCCGACGACCCGGAGGCGGTGCAGCGGTTCGCCGGCCGCATGGAGATCGAGGCGACCCGGCTGACCAACCTCGTGCAGGAGCTCATCGACCTCTCCCGGGTGCAGAACGACGACCCGCTGGAGGACGCCGAGCCCGTACGGGTGGAGGAGCTGGTCGACGAGGCCATCGACCGGTGCCGCCAGCAGGCCGGTTCGAAGCAGATCACCATGGCCTCGGGCGGCACCGCGGACCTCTTCGTCTGGGGGAACCGGAGCCAGCTCGCGGCCGCCCTCGGCAATCTGGTGGAGAATGCCGTCAACTACAGCCCCGCCCGCACCCGTGTCGGCATCGCCGCGCGGAAGATGGCCGCACCCGGCGGGGATCTGATCGAGATAGCCGTGACCGACCAGGGCTTCGGCATCTCCGAGAAGGACCGTGAACGCGTCTTCGAGCGGTTCTACCGCGTCGACCCGGCCCGCTCACGGGCCACCGGTGGCACCGGTCTCGGCCTCGCCATCGTCAAGCACGTGGCCGCCTCGCACGGCGGGGAGGTCACCGTATGGAGCTCTGAGGGACAGGGCTCCACGTTCACCCTGCGGCTGCCCGAGTCGGGCGTCGTACGGGGTCGTACCACCGGCGGACCCCTGGTCGTCAACGACGCTGTTGACGGCGACGGGCCGTACGAGACCGATTCTTTTGAACCATTCCCCGCCCCGGAGGCTCTTCCGTGACCCGAGTGCTTGTCGTCGAGGATGAGGAATCCTTCAGCGACGCCCTGTCCTACATGCTCCGCAAGGAAGGCTTCGAGGTGGCCATCGCGGCCACCGGCCCGGACGGCCTCGACGAGTTCGAGCGCAACGGTGCCGACCTCGTGCTGCTCGACCTGATGCTGCCGGGCCTGCCCGGTACGGAGGTCTGCCGGCAGCTGCGCGTCCGGTCCAACGTCCCGGTGATCATGGTGACCGCCAAGGACAGCGAGATCGACAAGGTCGTCGGCCTTGAAATAGGAGCCGACGACTACGTGACCAAGCCCTTCTCCTCGCGGGAGCTGGTGGCCCGCATCCGTGCGGTCCTGCGCCGCCGCGGGGAGCCCGAGGAGGTCACCCCCGCCGCTCTGGAGGCCGGCCCGGTCCGGATGGACGTGGACCGCCACGTCGTCACGGTCTCCGGCGGCAAGGTCGACCTGCCGCTGAAGGAGTTCGACCTTCTCGAGATGCTCCTGCGCAACGCGGGGCGCGTGCTGACGCGCATGCAGCTGATCGACCGGGTCTGGGGCGCGGATTATGTGGGCGACACCAAGACCCTGGACGTGCACGTCAAGCGGCTGCGCGCCAAGATCGAGCCCGACCCGGGAGCGCCGCGCTACCTGGTGACGGTGCGCGGCCTGGGCTACAAGTTCGAGCCGTAGGCCGCGAGCCGCGAGCAACGTGGGGGTGCCTCCGACGGAGGCACCCCCACGCGCGCGACGTACGTGATCAGCCGGTGGTGGCTTCGCCGGTCGGCGTGGCCGTGCCCGAGGGGCTCTCCGACCCTTCGCCCGGCGTCTCGGAGGCTTCACCCGGCGTCTCCGAGGCGGAGTCCGACGCGGACGTGGACGGCGTGGGCTTCGGCGACGGCAGCGCGCTGGGGCCGAAGCCCTCGAAGAAGCTGGTCGCCGGGACGATGGCGGCGCCGAGCTCGATGTCGCCCGTCTCGCTGAACGTGAAGGCGACGGCCTGGACGTTGCCGTTGGCCCCGGCCTTGCGGCCGTCCTCGATCACCGCCGAGGCGTTGTTCTTGCCGCCGATGACGACCCGTCCGCCGGCCGGGACCACGAGCGGTCCCTTGCCCTTGGCGGCCTGCAGCTTCACCGTGGTGCCGGTGCCGGGGAGGGCGATCTTCTCCACGACCTCCTGCTTCGTGCCGTCGTTGAAGAGGGTCGCGGCGACGACCGCCGGGCCTTCGGCGTCCGCCTCGGGCTGGGTGATGATGTTCAGGTTCTGGATCTTGATGTTGTCGACAGCGGTGGCTGCGTTGTCCGGCCTGACCTGAAGCGTCTGCGCGTCGTTGCCGGCACTGCACGCGGACAGTGCGGCGATCGGGAACACGAGGGCAGTGGCGGCGAGGGCGCCGTGTCGAAGGCTGCGGCTCACGGCGGCGGCAACTCCTTGAACGTTCGGACTGCGGACTTCGGACTCTGCGGACAGGAGGCCCGAGCGGCCGTAAAGCCGCCCTAAGTGTGTGTCAGCGGGCTCAGGTTACCGAGCCGTCGTCCCGGGCCCGCACCCGACCCGCCCCTGGCGCCCTCCGACCTGTGGACCGGCACCGTCCGCCGGCGGTTCGGACATCGCTCCGTCGCGTCACGGCCGTCCTTCCCACGGTGAGGATTCGCGCCGCGTTCACAAAACGCGGCTGATCAGTGTGTTGATCGGCCGATGATCGATTTCCGGACCGCGGCGTATTTCCCGCGCATAATCCACCCGCTCCGGCCGTTGATCAATTTCATTGGCCATCGACGCTTAGGGCCGTACGAGTGATCGACGTCCGAACGGAGTACGGAAAGTTCACCACGCGGAAACCGACAAAACGGGACGTTCAGCCCCTTCTGGAGGTCTTCCGGCATGTGTGACGCGTGTGTTTCGGGGTGGCCGCGCGCCCGCTCCGACCTGCGAATATCGCCTTCCGGAAGCCTCTCGCAGCACGTTCGTGTCGCAGTTGTCAAGCCCCGAGATATGCCCTGACCTGCGAAAACGCCATTCAGGAGATGCTGTTCTCGTGTTACTCTGGATAGCCACGGAAGGGGTACCTGTCACATGACGTTCAAGGTTGGCGACACCGTGGTCTATCCCCATCACGGGGCCGCGCTGATCGAGGCTATCGAAACTCGCCAGATCAAAGGCGTGGACAAGACCTACTTGGTGCTCAAGGTCGCCCAAGGCGACTTGACGGTCCGCGTACCGGCAGACAATGCGGAGTTCGTCGGTGTGCGCGACGTAGTCGGGCAGGAAGGCCTGGACCGGGTCTTCGAGGTGCTGCGCGCACCGTATGCCGAGGAGCCGACGAACTGGTCCCGTCGCTACAAGGCAAATCTTGAGAAGCTCGCCTCCGGCGATGTCATCAAGGTCGCCGAAGTGGTGCGTGACCTGTGGCGTCGCGAGCGTGAGCGTGGACTCTCCGCTGGTGAGAAGCGCATGCTCGCCAAGGCCCGCCAGATCCTGGTGAGCGAGCTCGCTCTCGCGGAGAACACGAACGAGGACAAGGCCGAGGCCCTGCTCGACGAGGTCCTCGCGTCCTGAACCGGACGACACCGGTGACCGGATGACGCCGGCGAACCGAATCCGGTCCTAGAAGATATGCCGCGGTGCCCGCTGACGAGCCGTATGCACGGTGAGTCGTCGGGCGCTGCGGCATGTTCGGATCCGAACGGAAGATCCACCCGGATCGCACCGGCGGTCCGTCCGGAAAACCGTCCGCCTGCGGAGCCGACGCCGCGCCCCCGTCCCTCCAGCCATGTCCACCGAGAGCCATCTCCACCGAGCCCCGCTGCGGCTCGGCCGACCAGGGGTCACGGAAGGGGTCCCGGTCGGGTCGAGCGTCGCGCACGGCTCATTCCCCAACCTACGGTCGGGGTACGCCCAGGCCATACCCATGTCGGCGGTGGAAACAAACCTGCCGAAGCTGCGGAGTGCAACCGATGTCATCGATGTCACCGACGCCTGCTGAACCGAGCCCTTCCCGTACCGCCGCGGTGATCCCCGCGGCGGGCCGCGGTGTGCGGCTGGGACCCGGTACCCCGAAGGCGCTGCGCGCGCTCGGCGGTACCCCCATGCTGATCCACGCCGTGCGCGCCATGGCGGCCTCACGGGCCGTCACCCTCGTGGTCCTGGTCGCGCCCCCGGACGGTGCGGCCGAGGTCAAGAACCTCATCGACGGGCACGCGCTGCCCGAGCGCACCGACTACGTCGTCGTGCCCGGCGGGGCCACGCGGCAGGAGTCCGTGAAGCTCGGCCTCGATGCCCTGCCGGACGACGTCTCCGTCGTCCTCGTCCATGACGCGGCCCGGCCCCTGGTGCCCGTCGACACCGTGGACGCCGTCATCGAGGCCGTGCGGGACGGGGCTCCGGCCGTCGTTCCCGCGCTTCCCCTCGCCGACACGGTCAAGGAGGTCGAGCCGGCGGAGCCGGGAGTGCCGGAGCCGGTCCTCTCGACTCCCGTACGGGCGCGGCTGCGGGCCGTGCAGACGCCTCAGGGCTTCGACCGGGACACGCTCGTCCGCGCGCACGAGAGTGTGGCCGTCGACGGTGAGGGCGCGACCGACGACGCGGGCATGGTCGAGCGGCTGGGCGCGCCCGTCGTCGTCGTGCCGGGCCATGAGGAGGCGTTCAAGGTGACCCGCCCCCTGGACCTGGTCCTGGCGGAGGCCGTTCTCGCACGCCGGAGGGCGAACGATGGATTCTGAGGCGGTGAAGCAGCGTCGGCCGGCCCCCGTGATCCCGCTCGTGGGCATCGGCACCGACATCCACGCCTTCGAGGAGGGCCGCGAGCTCTGGTGCGCCGGGCTGCTGTGGGAGGGCGAGGGGCCCGGACTCGCCGGGCACTCCGACGCCGACGTCGTGGCCCACGCGGCCTGCAACGCCCTGTTCTCCGCGGCCGGGCTCGGCGACCTGGGTCAGCACTTCGGTACCGGCCGCCCGGAGTGGTCGGGAGCGTCCGGCGTCACCCTGCTCACCGAGGCCGCGCGGATCGTGCGTGCCGAGGGCTTCGGGATCGGCAACGTCGCGGTGCAGGTCGTCGGTCTCCGTCCGAAGATCGGCAAGCGGCGCGACGAGGCCCAGAAGGTGCTGTCGGACGCGGTGGGCGCACCCGTCTCGCTGTCGGCCGCCACCTCCGACGGTCTCGGCTTCACCGGCCGGGGCGAGGGCATCGCGGGCATCGCGACGGCTCTGGTCTACCGCGCCGAGGACTGACGCGGGGGAGTCCGAGCGGAGGCGGGGCCTCGTGGTGCGGCGGAGGATCGCCGCGCCACGAGGCCCCGCCTTCTTATTGCACATCGGTTGCACGTACGCTGACCCGGCAGGTGAGGTTCCGTATCGGCGTAGAGCGAGGGTGAGCGTCCGTGATGAGTGCGACCGCCGGGGCGACGAGGGTGCCGGACGTGCCGGCCGGTGCGTCCGGCTACGTCCTGCGGACCGCCACCGCACAGGACGTCGGTGGCGCGCGGGCCGTCATGCTGGACACCGTCTACCACGACCTGCGCTCCGGCTACGTGCCCCGCTGGCACGCCGACATCATCGACCTCGAAGGTTCCTATCTGCGCCCCGCGCGCTGCACGCTCATGGTCGTCGTGCGCGACGGCGAGGTCGTGGCGACCGGTGCGGTGCGGGACCGGGGCCCGCAGTCCCCGCCCAATCCGCGGTGGGTGGCCGACCGCTTCCCCTCCGGTTCGACCGCCCAGCTCTGCCGGATCTACGTACGCCCCGAGCACCGCAGGCACGGTCTGGCACGCATGCTGGTGCGGGAGCTCGGGGAGTTCGCCGCGCGGGCGGGCGGCTACACCTCGCTCTATCTGCACACCGATCCGGCCGTGCCGGGTGCCGAGCCGTTCTGGCGGTCACTCGCCCACGAGGTCTGCGACGAGCGCGCGCTGCCGGACGGGGGTCAGGGCATCATCCACTTCGAACTGCCGATGCCCGCTTCCGCAGGGCTGATCACCGCAAATATCGGATGATAATCGTTTTCATATAGGGTCCTCCTCATGCCTACGTCCCGTCGCACCCCGCTGACGGTGGCCGCCGCCACCGCCGCCCTGCTCCTCCCGCTCGCCGCCTGCTCCTCGTCGAGCGGCTCCGGGGCGTCCGGCGACGCACAGCGGCTCCGGGTCGTCATGGCCTTCCCGCCCGCCCAGGCCATGTCCCCCTACGGCGACGACGCGGTCACCCTCAGCCGGCTCGCCGTCATCGAGGGCCTCACCACCCTCGACAGGAACGGGGCAGCCGAGCCCGCCCTCGCCACCTCCTGGAAGCAGGACAACCCCACCACCTGGACCTTCACCCTCCGCGACGCGGTCTTCCAGGACGGTACGAAGGTCGACGCGGACGCCGTCGTCCGCTCCCTCACCGCCGCGGGCAAGGCGTCCCCGCTGCCCCGGGTGCTGTCCGACACCCCCCTGACGGCCACGGCCGCCGGACCCGGCACCGTACGGATCGTCACCAAGGGCGAGGACCCCCTCCTCCCGCAGCGGCTGGCCAACCCGTCGCTCACGATCCTGTCCGCCGGCGCCTACGAGAACGGCAGGGCGAACCCCGCCGGGCACGCCACCGGGCCGTTCACCCTGACCGGCGTCAAGGGCGCCGTCTCCGCCACCCTCGAGCGCAACGCCGACTACTGGGGCGGCAAGGCGAAGGCCCCCGGCGTCGACGTCACCTTCGCCGCCGACGGCACCGCCCGCGCCAACGCGCTGCGCACGAAGACCGTCGACGTCGCCGAGTACGTACCGATCGCACAGGCGTCCCTGCTCGGTGACTCCTACGTCCACGAGTTCCCCTCCGCCCGGACCAACGGCCTCTCCCTCAACACCGTGCGCGGTGTCTTCGCCGATCCCGCCATGCGCGCCGCCGCCCGCGAGGCCATCGACTCCAAGGCCCTGGTCGACGGGGTGTACGAGGGCCGCGCGGACACCGCGAAGGGGCTCCTCGGCCCCGGCATCCCCTGGGCCGCCGGCAAGCGCACCGCACCCACCGGACGCACCCCGGCCGCGAGCCCCGAGGCGGTGGCGAAGACGAAGAAGATCGTCCTCGCCACCTACACCAACCGGCCCGAGCTCCCCGAGGTCGCGACACTCGTCCAGCAGCAGCTCGAGAAGCGCGGCTTCACCGTCGAGCAGGTGGTCCGCGACTACGCGCAGATGGAAGCCGACGCGCTCGCCGGGAAGTACGACGCGTTCATCCAGGCCCGCAACACCCTCCTGGACACCGCCGACCCCGTCTCCTACCTCGCCTCCGACTTCACCTGCGACGGCAGCTTCAACATCTCCCAGCTGTGCGACAAGGACGTCGACGCGGCCGTCGACAAGGCGGCCTCACTGCGCGCCACCGACGCCCGCCACGGCGCAGGGATGACCGCCGAGGCCGCCGTCCTGGGAGCCGACGCGCTCGTACCGCTCGTCCACGAGCGCTTCGTCCAGGGCTACGACGACGCCCGGGTCGAAGGCGTCGCACTCGACCCGATGGAACGCACCCTCATCACCGCCGACACCCACGTCGGATGACCGGGTGAAGTACCTCGCCGGGCGGCTCGGCGCGCTCCTCGCCGTCGTCGCCCTCATCGGCCTGCTGCCCCGACTGACCCGCACCGATCCGGCGCTGACCATCCTGCACGCCCGCTACGCCGACCGCCCGCCCACGCCCGCCGTGCTCGACGCGATCCGTGCCGAGACCGGACTCGACGGCGGACCGCTGCACGTCCTCGGAGCCTGGGCGTCCGGACTGCCGCGCGGCGACCTGGGGGAGTCCTGGGTCTCCGGACAGCCGGTCGGCCCCGACGTGACGTCCGCGCTCGGCGTCTCCCTCACCCTCATGGCCGCCTCGCTCGCCGTCGCCGTCCTCCTGGCGCTCGCCCTCGCCGCCGGAACGCTCCGGCGCGGCGCCCACCGACGGCTCGTCACCACCCGCGCGGGTGTCGGCGCCGCCGTGCTCGCCGCCCTCCCGGAATTCCTCCTCGCCGCCGTGCTGGCCACCGTCCTCGCCGTACAGCTGGGCTGGTTCCCCGCCCTCGGCTGGGGCGCAGCGAACCAGTTCGTGCTGCCCGCCCTCGCGATGGGCGTCCCCGCCGGCGCGCTGCTCGGGCGGCTCCTGGACGACGCCCTGCCCGCCGTCTTCGCCGAACCCTGGGCGCGCGCCGCCACCGCCCACGGCATGCCCGCCCGCAGGATCGCCGCCCACGCCCTGCACCGCGCCCTGCCCGCACTGCTGCCCCAGACCGGCCTCGTCGTCGTCGGGCTCACCGGCGGGGCCGTCGCCGTCGAGGCGCTCTACGCCATCCCCGGCCTCGGAGGCACCGCCCTCGCCGCCGCCCTGGCCCAGGACCTCCCCGTCCTCCAGGCCTGCGTACTCCTCCTGCTCCTCCTCGGCGTCGCCGCCGGACTCGCCGCCCGGCTCGGCTCCAGGGCCCTGCTCGGCCCCGCACGGACCGACGGCGCCCTGCCCCCGCTCGTCGCACCGAAGCTCCCTACACGCCGCACCGTGGCCGCCGGAGCGGTGGTGCTGGGCGCGCTCCTCGGAGCCGTCGTCCTCACCGGGCTGCTGCGCGACCCCCTGTACGCCGATGCCGCCGCCCGCCTCGCCCCACCCTCCGCGGCCCATCCCCTGGGCACCGACTCGCTGGGCCGCGACGTACTCGCCCGCCTCGGCCAAGGCGCGGCCAGGACCGTGCTCACCGCCCTCGCCGTCGGCGCCGTCACACTGCTCCTGGGCCTGCTCGCGGGAGCGGCCCGCGCCGGAGCCCTCACCGAGACCGCCAACGCCCTGCCCGCGGTCCTGGCCGGCCTCGTCGTCGCGGGCATCGCCGGCCCCGGCGCCTGGGGCGCGGCCGTCGCCGTCGCCCTCGTCGCCTGGGCACCGCTCGCCGCCCACACCTCCGCACTGCTCGCCCAGGAACGCGCCGCCCCGCACGTCACCGTCGCCCTCGCCCTCGGCGCCGGACCGTGGCACCGGCTGCGCCGCCACATCCTGCCGGGCGTCCTGCCACCGGTCGTACGCCACGCGGTCCTGCGCGTCCCCGCCATCGCCCTGGCACTCGCCTCCCTCGGCTTCCTCGGCCTCGGGACCCCCGCCCCCGCACCCGAGTGGGGGCGCATGCTCTCGGAGAACCTGCCCTACGCCGAACGCGCCCCCTGGGCCGTCCTCGGCCCCGCCGCCGCGCTGGCCGCCCTCGGCGCGCTCGCCGTGCTGACCTCCGCCGCCGTACGCGGCCGGGCGCACCGATGACGACAGGCACCACCGGCAGCACGGACACCTCGGACACCGGCGCCGGCCCGGAGCTCAAGCCCTACCTCCGGCTCCTGACCGCCACCCAGTTCGCCTTCAACACCGGCTTCTACGCCGTCCTGCCCTACCTCGCCACCCACCTCGGCGACGGACTCGGCATGGCGGGATGGCTCGTAGGACTCGTGCTCGGGCTGCGCACCTTCAGCCAGCAGGGCCTCTTCGTCGTCGGCGGAGCCCTCACCGACCGCTACGGCCCCCGTCCCGTCGTCCTCACCGGCTGCGTCCTGCGCATCGCCGGATTCTGCTGGCTCGCCCAGGCCGGAACCACCGCCGGCGTCATCGGCGCCGTCCTCCTCATCGGCTTCGCCGCCGCCCTCTTCTCACCCGCCGTCGAATCCGAGACGGCCAGGGCCGCCGTCACCCACGAGCGGGAGACAGGCACACCACGCGCCCAGGTGCTGGCCGTGTTCTCCGCCGCCGGACAGGCCGGAGCGTTCCTCGGCCCCCTCGTCGGCAGCCTGCTGCTGCTCCTGGGAGGCGACTTCCGCACCGCGTGCCTGGCCGGGGCCCTGGTCTTCGTCGGCGTACTCGCCGGACACGCCCGCCTCATGCCCCGCCGGCCGCGCCGCGCCCGGCCCGCCGGAAAGCGGACCCTCCTGCCCCGGGAGGTCTTCGCCAACCGGCCCTTCCTCACCCTCTGCCTCGCGTACAGCAGTTACCTCGTCTCCTACAACCAGCTCTACCTCGCCCTGCCGGCCGAGGTGGAACGGGCCACCGGATCCCAGAGCGCGCTCGGCGCGCTCTTCGCCCTCTCCTCCCTGCTCGTCGTCGTCGCGCAGCTGCCGCTGACCCGCTGGTCCGCACGCCGGATCGCGCCCCGCACCGCCCTCGTCGCCGGACTCGCCGTCGTCGCCGCGGGATTCACGGCCGTACCCCTCGCGCCCGACGGCCCCGCCGGGCTGCTCCCCGCCGCCACGCTCGTCGTCCTGCTCACGCTCGGCCAGATGCTGCTGGCCCCCGCCGCCCGGGGGCTCGTGCCCGACCTGGTCGACGACGACCGCCTCGGGCTCGCCACGGGAGCCCTCTCCTCCGTGTCGGGGCTCGCCGTCCTGGTGGGCAGCGCCGCCACCGGAACCCTCCTCGACACCCCCGGACCCGTCCTGTGGGGGGTGCTCGCCGCGGTCCCCCTGGCGGGCGCGGCACTCGCCCTGACCCTGTCCGCGGGGCGGCGGGCGCCGGTGCCCGGGACCACCGTCACCGATCAGTTGTGACACGTTTTCCACAGGGGGCGCCGGGCACTGGTGCGGGCCCACTACCCTTGAGGGGTGACTATTCGCCTGCATGACACCAACGCCCGGCAGATCCGTGACTTCGTCCCGCTCACCGCGGGCTGTGTCTCGATCTACCTCTGTGGCGCGACTGTCCAGGCCGCCCCGCACATCGGGCACATCAGGTCCGGACTGAACTTCGACATCATGCGCCGCTGGTTCGAATACCGCGGCTACGACGTGACGTTCATCCGGAATGTCACCGACATCGACGACAAGATCATCAAAAAGGCGGCCGAGCAGAACCGCCCCTGGTGGTCCATCGGCTACGAGAACGAGCGCGCCTTCAACGACGGCTACGACGTCCTGGGCTGCCTCCCGCCCACCTACGAACCGCGTGCCACCGGCCACATCACCGAGATGATCGAGATGATGCGCGGCCTCATCGAGCGCGGCCACGCCTACGAGGCCGACGGCAACGTCTACTTCGACGTCCGCTCGTACGAGGGGTACCTGGAGCTCTCCAACCAGGACCTCGACGACCTGCGCCAGCCCTCCGGCGACAACGAGACCGGCAAGCGGGACAAGCGCGACTTCGCCATGTGGAAGTCCGCCAAGCCGGGCGAGCCCAGCTGGGAGACCCCGTGGGGCCGCGGCCGTCCCGGCTGGCAC
>Ga0164308_10000978_pt1 | contig 15412 bp, 18 predicted proteins | sample Whisoiple_246_MG_FD_109983 | JGI IMG/M metagenome (GOLD analysis project Ga0164308, IMG submission 109983) | Soil microbial communities amended with fresh organic matter from upstate New York, USA - Whitman soil sample_246_MG | ecosystem: Environmental > Terrestrial > Soil > Unclassified >...
CCGAAGCCACCGGCGACAAGCCCGCACCCCGGCCCCTCGACGACTCGGCGCTCTCCCGGATCCTGCGGGAGCAGCAGTTCGGCGTCCTCGCCGCCGTCCGCTCCACGGGGCACCCGCATCTGTCGACCGTGCTGTACCGGTGGGACGAGAAGGAGCGCGTCCTGCTGATCTCCACCACCGTGGACCGCCTCAAGGCACGGCTCCTGCGGCGGAACCCGCACGCCTCCCTGCATGTCCGAGGCGATGACATCTGGTCGTTCGCCGTGGCGGAAGGCGTCGCGGAGGTCTCGGAGCCGACCACCGAGGCCGGGGACCGGACGGGGCGGGAACTCCTCTCGCTGACACCGGGGTTCGACGATCCGGCCGCCGAACGCGCCTTCCTGGAGGAGGCCGTGGCGGAACGGCGTGTGGTCATCCGGATCCGCGTGTCGCGGCTCTACGGGGCCGCGCTGGACATGACGGAACCGGCCGGCGCCGCCTGACCGTGCTGAGCGTGACGGAACCGGTCGGCGTCGCCTGATCCGCCCCGTGACACGGTGCTGTGCGAACTCGGCGCCCTGGTCCGGATCGTCCTCGCACGGACCGTCCGGCCTCAGGCGGCGGGAGGCGTGAACAGCCCGCGCCCCAGTTGCGCGAAGGCGAGGCGGGCCGCCTCGACCGCGTCCCCGTACACCTCGCCGGCACTCTCCCCCGCGTCCATACGCCGCCAGTTCTCCTCGGCGAGGATCCGCAGTACGGCGACGATCTGGCCCGCGGCAAGCCTCGCCGCCACCGGGGCCCCGGGGTCCAGGGCGCGGGCGAGCGCCGCCTCCGAGCGGCTCTGGTACCCGTACAGCCGGGCGACGAGCGACGGTGTCCCGTAGAGCAGCCGGTGGAAGGCCAGTACCTGCGGGACGTCGCAGAGCCCGGTCACCGGGTCGCGGCTGTCCAGGCCGTCGAGGAAGTGGTGGCGCAGCGCGTCCAGCGGTGACATACCGTCCGGCCGGCCGGAGACGACACGGGCCGCCTCGTCCTCGTGGTCGGCGAACCGGTGGAGGACCAGGTCCTCCTTGGCCGGGAAGTACCGGAACAGCGTCGGCTTCGAGATGTCCGCCGCCGCCGCGACCTCGGCCACGGAGACCTTGTCGAAGCCCCGTTCCAGGAACAGCGAGATGGCTGCGTCGGAGACGGCCTGGTAGGTCAGTTGCTTCTTGCGGGCGCGCAGGCCGATCCTCTCGGCGCTCATGACGACACACCCTTCCTGATCAGCGCCTCGACACCGTCGAGGACCCGTTCGAGGCCGAACACGAACTCGTAGTCGGGTTGGTCCGGTTCGTTCATGACGCCGGAGGCCAGCAGGCGGGACAGTGCCGGATGACGGACCGGGTCCGTGAGCCGTTCCACCGTCCGCTCCCACTGCGACATCACCTCCTGCGGCGCGAGGCCCTTCGCCTCGACGGCGGCGGCGAGATCGCTCATCAGCAGGGCCTCGTTGCGCACGAAGCCTCCGACGAAGAGGACGACGGAGATCTTGTCGCCCTCGTCGAGGCCGCTGCCCTCCAGCGCCTGCAGCCCCTGTTCCCACCAGGCGATCGAATGAGGGCTGGCCGGCGGACCCGCGATCGGGATGCGCAACGCCCACAGATTGCGGTGGAACACGCGGCGCTGGGCCCACGCCCATTGGCCGAGGGCCTCCCGCCAGCCCGCGCCGTCCTCCAGCGCCGGCAGGGGTTCGGGGGCTCCCATGGCCGCCTCCTGCATGAGGAGGTACAGCTCCTCCTTGGCGGAGACGTAGCGGTAGAGCGCCATCGTGGAGACGCCCAGCTCCTTGGCGACCCGGCCCATGGAGACGGCGGCGAGCCCTTCCGACGCGGCGACCGCCACCGCGGCGGCGACGATGCGGTCCAGCGTCAGTCCGGGCTTCGGACCCTTCACCGGGCGGTCGCGCAGGCCCCACGCCGCCTCGATGCTGGCCGGCAGGCCGGTGCCGCCCGACGCGCTGCTCTTCTCCGTCACCCGAAGCCGCCTTCCCCAGTACTGGCTTGCCACCATCCTAGGTTTGCGTAATGCTTACACAGTAACGCGTACAGCATACGCAGAAGGGGGATCGTCATGAGCACGGCCATGAACGACGTCATGATCGAGGCGGAGGGCCTGACCAAGTCCTACGGGAGACCGGGCGCCCGGGTACGGGTCCTGGACGGCGTCGGCCTCCGGGTCGCCCGCGCCGGGGTCCACGCACTCCTCGGTCCCAACGGGGCGGGCAAGACCACGACCGTGCGGATCCTCGCCACCCTGACCACCGCCGACTCCGGCACGGCGCTCGTCGCCGGCCACGACGTGGTCACCGACCGGCGCCGGGTACGCCGCGCCATCAGCCTGACCGGACAGTTCGCCGCCCTCGACGAGACGCTGACCGGCGAGGAGAACCTGCGGATGATGGCGCGGCTCTCCGGTCTGCCCCGCGCCCGGGCCCGCGAGCGCGCCGAGGAACTCCTCGTCCGCTTCGGCCTCGGCGACGCGGCCCGCCGCCAGGCCCGTACGTACTCCGGTGGGATGCGCCGGCGTCTCGACCTGGCAGCGGGGCTGGTCGGTTCGCCCGAGCCCGGCGTCTTCTTCCTCGACGAACCCACCACCGGCCTCGACCCGCGCAGCCGCCGCGAGCTCTGGCAGGTCGTCCGCGACCTCGCCGGCCGGGGCGCCGCGGTCCTGCTCACCACCCAGTACCTGGACGAGGCCGACCAGCTCGCCGACCGCGTCACCGTCCTCGACCAGGGCGGCATCGTCGCGGAGGGAACGCCGGACTCCCTGAAGTCACGCGTCTCCGGGCACCGGCTCGACCTCGTGCTCAGCACCCGCGAGGCCTACCTCCGACTGGCCGCCCGCGCCGTCCACCACTCCCCCGAGACCCGCACCCTGGGCATCCCCACGGACGGCACCGCCGCCCACGCACGCGCCCTGCTCGACGAGATCGACCCGCACCGCACCGACGTCGACCGCTTCTCGCTCCACACCGCGACCCTCGACGACGTCTTCCTCGCGCTCACCACCGCGGCGACGGAGGCACCGGCCCATGTCTGACGCTCCCGGAGCACTGACCCGTGCCACGGTCATGACCGGCCGCAGCCTCCTCCTCAGCCGCCGCAACACCGACGCCGTCATCACCTCGATGATGCTGCCGATCATGCTGATGCTGATCTTCGTCTACTTCTTCGGCGGCGCGATCGACACGGGCGCCGCCTACGACTCGTACGTCATGTACGTCGTCCCCGGCGTCCTCTTCCTGTGCGCCGGCTTCGGCTCGGCCACCACCGCGGTCGCGGTGAGCGAGGACATGAAGGGCGGCATCATCGACCGCTTCCGCTCCCTGGACGTCGGCGGGATGCCGATCCTCGCCGGCCATGTCGTGGCGAGCACCATACGCAATCTGGTCTCCACCGCCCTCGTGTTCGCGGTCGCCGTCCTCATCGGCTTCCGCCCCGCGGCCACCCCCGCCGGCTGGCTCGCCGGCGCCACCGTGCTGCTCGCCTACATCGTCGCCCTGTCCTGGATCTCCGCGGCGATCGGCCTGCTGGCCCGCACGCCCGAAGCGGCCGGCGGGTTCACCTTCTTCATGTCGTTCCTGCCCTACCCGAGCAGCGCGTTCGTCCCGGTCGACAGCATGCCGGGCTGGCTCCACGGCTTCGCCGACCACCAGCCGGTCACCCCCGCCATCGAATCCCTCCGGGGGCTCCTCCTGGACCAGCCGGTGGGCAACACCCCCTGGACCGCGCTCGCGTGGGCGGCGGGAATCCTGCTGGTGGCCGTCGCCCTGTCCGGGGCGCTCTTCACGGTCAGGACGCGGTGACGGCGCGGAGCCAGCGGTCGTAGGCGCTCATGACCTCACGCACCGAAGGCACAGAACCGAGACCGAGCGGCACCCGTGCACGCGACAGCACCTCGCGGATCCGGTGCGCGGTCAGGGAGATCCGGACCGGCGCGGGTCCGGGTCCCGGCCGCTCCAGCCCGATGGCTCCGCGGATCACATCCGTGTAGACGGACTGGGCGCGCTTGTACGCCAGGAGGGTACCGAGATCGTCACGCCACCCCTTCGCGCACTCCGGCCGCACACCCCGCACCGCCGACGCCCAGCGGCGGGCGATCCGGTCGGACTCCCGGGCCGAGTACCTCATCAGGTGCAGATGCGTGGCGAGGTCGTACAGCGGATCACCGATCATGGAGAGTTCCCAGTCGATGGTCCAGAGGTCGTCCGCCGCGTCCACGACGAAGTTCAGCCCGTGCAGATCGCCGTGGAGGAGGGTGAAGGGGCGGTCGCTCAGCGTCCGCGCCCGGCGCCTGATGCCGTCCAACGCGTCTCCCCGCAGGCCGAGTGCATGGAACAGTGAGCCGAAGCGGTCATTGTGACGCCGGTAGACCTGCTGCTCGGTGAACGTGATCAGGCCGTCCAGGAAGGACGCCGCGTTGCCGTCGTCCGGGTGGTCCGTGCGGTCGCAGATCCTCCGCGCGCCGATCGACGAGGCGTCCAGGGCCACCAGTTCACCGAAGAGCCGCTCCAACTGCCCCGTGTGCCGAGGGGAGAGGGCCCCCGTCGGACTGCTTCCGAGCGTGCTCCCCTCGATGAACCCCTGCAGCAGGACGTGCTCGTCGAGGACGACGATCTCGGGTATCCGGCTCACCCGGCCCCGCAGGTCCAGGAGCAGCCGGTCCTCGGAGAGGAAACACCTGCGGTCGAACCGGAAGAGCTCCGAACGCGGTTCGTGCACCTTGCAGCGCATCGGCCCGTCCGGCAGTGCGAAGACGTACGTCTCGCGGTAATGGCCTCGGTACGGGCCCTCGATCTCGGTCCCGTCCCGCGGCGCGCCGGGACCGCCCCCCGGGCATCCGTGCACGCCCATCGTGGTGTCGACCGTCACCGCCTGCTCCCTCGACCGTGAAGGGGACGACAGCGACCGCCGGCCGGTTCCCGTCCGGACAGGAGCTGGCCCTACCCGTGGACGCCGGCCGCCGGCGGTCCCGCTCCCGGCTCCCTCGACCGCACACGCCGCCGGGCCGCTTCCAGAAGGCCCCGCAGCGAAGGCACCGTGCACCGGGCTCCCACATCCTCGAGCGCCCGGCGCTTGCGCCCGTTCACCGCATAGCCAATGAACGGTACACCTACCACCTTGGCGGCCAGGCAGTCCGCGGGCGAATCACCGATCATCACCGCCTCCTGCGCGGTGGAACCGGTCGACTCCAGGGCGCGGACGAGACAGTGGGGGTCGGGCTTGAGCAGCCCCGGGTCGGAGGTGCGCCCGTGGATGTGCGCGACGGCCGGGACGGAAAGCCCGTGCCGCTCGAGGAAACGGATGACCGCCGCCGGGGAGTTGTTGGTGGTCACCGCCTGCCTCCAGCCACCGGCGTCGAGCGCCCCGATCAGCTCCAGCGCGTACGCCGTCGGCGTCGCGACGCCCGCGGCCTCGGCCTCCTCGGTGGTCAGGAAACGCTCGGCGCTGTCCGTCGCCGGGCTGCTCCCATGGTGCTTGGCCACCGCCTGGAGGAGTGCCAGCGGGTCACCCGCCGCCGATGCCGCGACGACGGGGTCGACGTCCCGCAGCTCGCCGGCCAGGCGTTCGGCGACCCCGGAGGCCGGGCGCCCCGAGAACAGGTCGCACAGCGGGCCGTCGAAGTCGAAGAGGACACAGTCCGCCGCCTCCAGGAGTGCGGCCGGACACCGATCCGTGGCGCCGGAGAGGGAAGCATCGCGCCGGGCGCTCATGTGGGTGTTCCGTTCGGGAAGGGCGGTCGGATGGGTTGCCGTACCCGGCACGGTCAGAACGCCGCCCTCGTGGCGAGGTTCTCCCAGGTGGCGTTGAAGAACTTCCGCGCGGCCCGCACCACTCCGGCCTGCTCGGGGGTGGAGTCGGCGGAGGCCCGGAAGGGATACAGCGTCGCCCCCGTGCCGTAGGCGTCGTACGTCGCGATCTCCTCCCCGTCCGGCAGGGTCGCGGTGCCCTCCTCCGGGATGTAGAAGCCCTGCAGCACCACACGGTTGTTCAGGATGTACAGCTTCATCTGGGGCGCGAAGGGGACCAGTCGCACCTGCACGTCGACCTCCTCCACGAGCTTGAGCCGGCGGAGTTCGAACAGGGCGGACCGCAGCATGGTCACGTGGCTGTGCAGGATCCCACCGAGCCGCGCGCGCACCCGGGGGTCGTCCTCCCCGGACACCTGCCGGGGGATCGCCAGCGCCGTCGACTCGGTGTTCGGGAGCAGCAGCCGCGCGGTGATGCTCCGCGGCGGGCTGACCTCTCCGGCGACGATGCGGTCCTTCTGGTCGACGACACGCGCCGCGAGCGACTCCGTCGTCATCGAGAAGACGTCGAGCTTGACCACGTTGGCCTCGAACGCCTCCACCAGGTAGGGCCTGAGCAGAACCGGCGGTACGCGTTCGGAGACGACGGCCCACACGCCGCCTTCGGGGCTCCCGGTCGGCGCCGGCACCTGACGTGTCTCGTCGGGCTCGGAGGCCACGTAGGACCCGCTTCCCTGCCGGGTGACGATCAGCTCCTCCTTGCGCAGGATGGCCAGCGCCTGACTGACGGTCGCCCGGGAGACCCCGAAGCGCGACGCCAACTCCTCCTGCGTCGCGAGACGTTCCCCCGGCCCGTACGCCTCGCTGTTGATCTCCTTGCGCAGTTCGTCGGCTACCCACCGGTACTGGAACTTGGCATCACGCGGGACGGACCCATGACTTGTCACACTGCAACCTTACAACTCCCGTGCTGGCACTTTGAGATGGGGCACACATATTCGCCAGTCGCAGCCTGAAGCCAACAACTATCCAAATAACCATACAAGTTTGTGAGGCTGCCACAGCGGGGCATAAGTACGACAAGTCAAACGGGGGACTTGTAAGGAACTTGTCTGGTTCATGCGCAGCGTCGCGCACGGTAGCCGGCCTCCCCCACCCAGCGGCGCGTACCGCGCCGATTCCTCCATCTGGGAAGGAGTGACCGCCATGCCCTTCATCACCTTGGGCCTTGAGCAGATCATTCAGTGGAAGTACGGCGTCATGGGCACCCTCGGTGTCACTCTGCTCAGTCTCGGCGCCAAGGTCGGCAACCCCAACTGCGCCTGTGCCGGTGCCCTCATCCTGGCCCTGCTGTTCGCGCCGACCGACTGACCACCGTTGCGCCGGCGGTCCAGGCCGGCGGAACGGTCAGGGTGGCGGTGAAGCCTCAGAACACGTCCGGGCACCACGCCCGCCGTGGCGCCCGGAACACCGTGTCGGCCTCCGCCGCCGCCCCCGCACGGTGCTCCTCGATCCGGCCCAGCGCGGCGAGCCGCAGCGCGGACTCGTCCCCCAGATACAGCGTGCCCAACTCGCCCACGTCCAGGGACAGGTCCGCGTCCCGCGTCGTCGGGACACACGAGGCGCCCGACGGTGACACCTCCAGCAGGAAACGGCCGCCGGCCAGACCTGCGGGGTCCCGGACGTCCAGGACCAGGGCCGCCCCGGTGGCGTACGTACGCGCCTCCAGGGCCCGGGGCACGTCCAGGACGCGCAGCCACAGCCAGTCCGCGTACGTCACGACGCGGGCGGCACGCGGGTCCGGCAGGAGGAGCGGCACCAGGTCGTCCGGGGCGCGGTAGCCGGTACGGACCGTGGTGATCCAGTCGATCGAACAGACGAAGTGCCACAGGGCGCGTTCCGCCGCCGGGGTCACGGCGGTCATGCCGACGACCGTCGCCTTGTTGAGCGGCTGTTTCCCGTCGCCCCAGCGGTCGTCGGCGCGGTAGGCGATCAACCCGTCCGTCTCCCCGTCCGCCGAGCGGTACACCGCGTAGAACGGCTCCGTCCACGTCTCGTACGCGGGGAGGTCCACCCCGGTGCTGCGCTGCCACCAGCGCTCGTCCCGCGAGACCACACCGTGCTGCCGGGCGGCGAGACGGGTGTGGAGCTCGGGCCCCAGCTTGCGTACGTCGGCTCCGTCGACCAGTTCGATCCGGCCGCCGTCCGCTTCCGAGGGGATCCTCGCACGCGGATCCAGACCCGCCCGGGGGACGTCGATCTCCCACTCGGTGGCCCAGGCGGCCGGCCCGAATCCGTACCGTCCGTAGATCGGGTACTCGGCGGCGATCAGCGAGGCGACCACGTCGCCGCGCTCCTTCGCCGCGGCCAGGTCCGTGGCCATCATCCGGCTCAGCAGCCCGCGCCGGCGGTGCGTGGGGGTGACCGTCACGGCGGTGACGGCGTCCGCCCGCACCTTCGCCCCGCCGACGACGGTGAGTTCCTGCGCGAAGGACCGGAAGGTCGCCACGCAGCGCCCGGCGTCGAAGACGCCCTGGACACGGGCGAGATCGGTGTGTGCCAGCCGCACCGCGACCTCCTGCTCGCCGGGAACCGCGGCCGACGCCCGCAGGAACCCGGTCCCGACGGCACGGAGCCAGTCGGGGTACTCGGCGGCGGTCACGAGGCGCGGATCAAGGCTCATACGGCCCACGCTAGGCACGGGGCGCGCGGGATGTCGCGCGCTTTTCCCGCCGCCCGGCTGCGGGCCCGGCTCAGAACGCCGCCCTGATCGCGCCGACCTCCTCGGCACCGCCCAGCAGCGGCGCACGCCCGATCCGCGACACCACGGGGGCGTCCACGCCGACCAGTTCGAGGGCCCTGGCCAGCACCGGGCCCAGGGCGCGGGTGGAACCGTCGTCGATCTTGAACGCCAGTGCCCTGCCGTCGGGGAGGGCCACGGCCTGCACGGCCTCCGCGCCCATCTTGGAGAGCGTGCCCGGCACCTCCCGCATCAGCCAGGTGTCCGGACGCCGCGTGCCCGCGACGTACTCCGGGTGCGCCCGCATCGCGTCCGCGACCCGGCGCTCCGCGGAACCGGGCTCCGCCAGCACGAAGGAGCGGAACGCACGGGCCAGGCCCACCAGCCCGATCGCCATCAGCGGGGCCCCGCAGCCGTCCGTGCCGACCGCCGCGACGGGCTCGCCCGCCGCCTCCGCGACCACCTCGCCGACCAGCCTCTGCAGGGGGTGCGCCGGGTCGAGATAGGTGGCGGTGTCCCAGCCGTTGCGTACGCAGACGGCGAGCATCGCCGCGTGCTTCCCGGAGCAGTTCATGGTGAGCGGCTCCCGCACACCCCCGGCCGCGAGGTACTCCTCCGCCTCGACCGGGTCCAGCGGCAGGTCCGGCGGGGTCTGGAGGTCGTCCGGCTCCAGGCCGTGCTCGGCGAGCATCGTGCGGACCAGTTCGAGGTGGAAACCCTCACCCGAATGGCTCGCGGCGGCCAGCGCCAGCCGCTCCCCCGAGAGGTCCAGGCCGGCCCGCAGGATCGCGGCGGCCTGCATCGGCTTGTTGGACGAGCGCGGGAACACCGGGCCGGCCGGGTCGCCGAGTGCGAGCTCCACACTCCCGTCCGCGGCCAGGACGACCAGCGATCCCCGGTGGCGGCCCTCGGTGAAACCGGACCGTACGACCTCGGCCAGCACCGGGAGCTCGGGGGACGGGGTCGACGAGGGGGCTATGAAGGAGGTCATGGGGCGGGTGGCCTTCCGGGGACGGGCTGTGACCCGCCCCCGGAAGGGTCGCTTCAGGCGAGCAGGTCCGCTACTTGTGCTTCCCCGTCACGGTACCTGCGGGCGATCTCCGCGCTGCAATCGTCGACGGTCCGCTGGAGCCGGTGACGGCGCCGCGACACCTGCCGCTCGTAGCGGACGAGCCGCCCCATGGCGGCGAGGAGCTCTTCGTCCGTCCGGGCGTCGAGGTCGGAGAGCCCGACCTCCGCGAGCGTGTCCGCCGCAAGTTGCCGGTACTCGTCGCTGCGCGGCGTGGTGAGGGTGACGTGCCGCACCGAGGAGCGGTGGACGGACGGGGTGTCGGTGAGGATCTCCGAGAGCCGGTCCACGACGGGGGACTCCGGGTCCACCCGCCGGGCCAGCTCCGCCCGCAGGATGTCGATGCGGCCCTGGACGAGGCGGCGTACGTAACTGAGGTCCGCCTCGTCACGCTGGGCGTCACGGCGCAGGGTGCGCAGATCCGGCAGTCGCAGCCCGCCGAATTCGGGCTGTGGTCGCACGGAGGCCAGGCCTTCGACCGCACCGCCTCCGGTCTGCCCGGGCACGGACACCGCTGCGGGCAGCTGTACGGGCGGCGGGGTGGGCGGCTGCCCCGGCGCGGCACCCGTCCGCTGGACCGGCGGCCGAAGGCCGGCGGTACGCGTCCTCGGTACGGCGCCGGACGATGGCCCGGTTCCACGTGTCGTCATGATGTTCCGTCCCCTCGACCGGTGCGTCGGCACACCGACATCGTGCATGGTGCCACTACGCACGGTGTTCATGCAGGTGCTCTGTACCCGTTCGGCCCAAGATAGGTTGGTCTGTATGCGTGCAGTGATACAGAGGGTGGACGGCGCGAGCGTCACCGTGGCGGGCGCCGCGGACGACTCGCAGGGTGCCGGGACGGTCGGCGAGATCGTCGGTGAGGGCCTGTGTGTGCTGGTGGGAGTCACCCACGGGGACACCGCGGAGAAGGCGGCACAGCTCGCCCGCAAGCTCTGGACCCTGCGGATCCTGGACGGCGAGAAGTCGTGCTCGGACGTGAACGCCCCGCTGCTGGTGATCTCGCAGTTCACTCTGTACGGAGACGCCAGGAAGGGTCGCCGGCCCACCTGGAACGCCGCGGCACCCGGCGAGGTCGCCGAACCGCTGGTCGACGAGGTGGTCGCGCAGCTGCGCGCCCTCGGCGCACAGGTGGAGACGGGCCGGTTCGGGGCGGACATGCGTGTCTCGCTCACGAACCACGGCCCGTTCACCGTCCTGGTCGAGGTGTAGCGGCCCGCCCGGCCCGCTACGGCTCGACGACCGTCTCCTGGGCCGCCGCGGTGTCACCCGCGATCAGCTCCGCGTCCACCGCGACGTTCCGCTTCACCAGGGCCAGGGCGATCGGCCCCAGCTCGTGGTGGCGGGCCGAGGTGGTGACGAAGCCGAGCTGGCGGCCTTCCTGTCCGTCGGCGGCGAGCCGGACCGGCGTCCCGTGTCCGGGCAGGTGCACCTCGCTGCCGTCGAGGTGCAGGAAGACGAGCCGGCGCGGCGGCTTCCCCAGGTTGTGGACACGGGCGACCGTCTCCTGTCCCCGGTAGCAGCCCTTCTGGAGGTGCACGGCGCTGCCGATCCAGCCCAGCTCGTGCGGGATGGTGCGGTGGTCGGTCTCGAAGCCCAGGCGCGGGCGGTACGCCTCCACGCGCAGCGCCTCGTACGCCAGGATCCCGGCCACCGGGCCGTGGGCGGCCGCGTACGGCTCCAGGTCGGCGCGCGGCAGGAAGAGATCGCGGCCGTGGGCCGTCTCTCGCACGGCGACCCCGTCGGGGACCTCCGCGATGGAACCGGCCGGCAGGTGCACCACGGCGAAGTCCTCGGTGCGGTCGGCCACCTCGACCCGGTAGAAGAACTTCATCGACTCCAGGTACGCGACCAGGTCGCCCTGGGTCCCGGGCTCGGCGTGCATCCACACCGTCGTGCCGTCGTCGACCAGGTAGAGGGCGTGCTCGATGTGCCCGTTGGCGGAGAGGATCAGCGCCTCGGTCGCCTGGTTCGGCGCGAGGTCGCTGACGTGCTGGGTGAGCAGCAGGTGCAGCCAGGCCAGCCGGTCGTCTCCGGTCACCGTGACGACCCCGCGGTGCGAGAGGTCGACGAGACCGCTGCCGTCGGCGAGTGCGCGTTGCTCACGGAACAGGTCGCCGTAGTGCGCGGCGACGCCTTCGTCACGCCCCTCGGCGGGAACGGCACCGGGCAGGGACAGCAGGGGGCTCTTCATGCGACCAGCGTACGACTCGTACGGCTCGGACTACCGCCCGCCGGCGCTCCCGGCCGGCCCGTCCTCGGCCGCCTTCGCCGCGCAGTCGGCGCAGCGCCCGAAGATCGCGAAGTGCTTCATGTCGGTCTCGAAGCCGAAGGCACCCCGCAGCTTCGCCGTGAAGTCGGCGACCACGTCGACATCGGCCTCGATGACGTCCGTGCAGTCACGGCAGACGAGGTGGATGTGGTGGTGGCGGTCCGCCAGGTGGTAGGTGGGGGCACCGTGCCCGAGGTGGGCGTGGCTGACCAGCCCGAGCTCCTCCAGGAGCTCCAGGGTCCGGTAGACGGTGGAGATGTTCACGCCCGACGCCGTCCTGCGCACCTCGCAGAGGATGTCGTCGGGGGTCGCGTGTTCCAGCTTGTCGACGGCTTCCAGGACGAGCTGGCGCTGGGGCGTCAGCCGGTAGCCACGCTGCCGAAGATCGGTCTTCCAGTCGGTGCTCACCACAGCCCCAGTGTAGGGCTGGGCGGGCGTGGGGCCCCGGGTCCGTGCGGAACGGGGCCCGGTCCGGCTACTTGAAGAAGGCGATGCCGTCGTCCGGCAGGTCCCCGAGGCCCCTCGCCATCTCGGCGACCTCACCCGGCGTGACGACCTTCTTCAGGTGCGCCGACATGTACGGCCGCAGTTCCACGTCGGGGGTGGCCTTCTCGCCGACCCACATCAGGTCGCTGTGCACGTAGCCGTAGAGGCGCTTGCCGCCGCTGTACGGGCCGGAGGCCGCGGTGCGGGCCACCGCGTCGGTGGCGATGTCGATCTGCGGCTTCTGCTTGGCCAGCTCGCCGTACCAGACCTCGACGACGCCCTGGTCGCGCACCATGACGATCTCGACCTTGCGGTCCTTGTCGATGCGCCAGTAGCCGGACTCGGACTCCAGCGGCTTGACCTGGTTGCCCTCGGCGTCCAGCACCCACGAGTGCGAGACGTACTCGAGGAAGTCGCGGCCGTCGCGGCTGAAGGTCACTTCCTGGCCGAAGTTGCACTTCTCGGCGCCGGGGAAGTCGGAGACGCCCGCACCCGCCCAGTTGCCGAGGAGGAAGGCCAGCGGCACGAGGTCCGGGTGGAGGTCGGACGGAATCTCGATCATGAGCGGCTCAGACGATCTGTGAGGGTGTACGGGACGTGTTCGGCGAGGGTCAGCGCTGGCCCTGGTACAGCTTCTTCACGGTCACGGCGGCGAAGGCGAGCACGCCGACGCAGACCAGGACCAGCAGAGCGGAGAAGAAAGCCTCAAGCACGGGAGCTCCTCGGAACGAACGACATGACGGCAGCGGACGGCCGGGCCCCCAGCCTAATGGGTGGGGGCCCGGCGCGGCGGCGCGGGGTTTCCCCCGGGCGCGGCCGGATCAGCCCAGGAGCTGGTTCTGCAGCACCAGCGTCTGGTGGAACGGAACCGCTTCGGTGCCGGCCCTCCCCTTGCGGCTGTGGACGACGAGGGCGACCGTGTCCCCGGCCAGCACATAGGCGTGGCGGACCTGTTCGGCGCCGTACGGCCGGGCTTCGGAGAACGCGCGCACCGTCGTGTACTCCGCCCGGGCGTCGGAGGCCCAGTCCCCGTCGAAGTCGAGCTCGGGCGCCCCCGCGAGGGCCCGTGGCAGCGAGTCGCTGTCGAAGAGCTCGCCCTCGAAGGCGGTGGAGTACGCCACCGAGTTGAACTGGAGCAGATAGACGCGGGACGACGTGCCGTCCGGCATGGTCCAGCCGCGCGCGGCGATGTGCCGCAGGGCGGAGTCCTTCAGGTGCTGGGTGAGGGCGGCCCGGTCGTCCTTGCCGTACTCGGAGACGAAGCGGGCGACGTCCGTCCAGCCGCCGTCGAGCTCCTTGTCGGCGGTGGCGCCGGCCGGCGCGGGGAGCAGCAGGCGCCGCAGGTCCGCGTGGTGGACCTCCGCGGTGTTGGAGTCGCTGTACGGGCGGGGCGCGTCGGCGGGCAGCGCGGGCAGGCTCAGCACCGGGTAGTCCCAGCGCCCGTCGCTCTTCGTGGCGAGTCCCGGAACGTCGGTGCGCTTCATCGACGTGATGCCGGCGACCGTGCCCGCTCCCAGCCCGCCCATGACGAGCACGGCGGCCGTCCACCGGAGGACGGTCCGCAGCACTCGGCGCGGGGGGCGTGCGGCGGGTACCGGGTCATGAGCCGGAGGGGCCGGCGGGTCCTGCGGGGCCGGCCGGAAGGGGACGGCGGCCGGAACGGCCGTGTCGGCAGGCGCTGCCGTCTGCTCGGTCATATGTACTCCCCCGGGGACGAGATGTGGTCCAGCTGGTCCTTCAGCAGCTCGGCGACGGCCTTCTTGTCGACCGGCTTGGTGCCCGTCGCCCGGTAGCTGATGCTGAGCTCACCGTCGTACGCCGCGCACATCATGTCCTCGATGTCGCTGTCGCTGTCCTTCGGCTGCAGGTAGCAGGTCGCGTTACGGGTGTGGCCCTGGACCTTCGGGCCGTCGCGGAAGAGGCCGACGAGATCGAAGAGCCCCGTCCGGAAGGTGTGGAGGTCCCGCACGGCCTTCTTGTCCTTCATCCGGACGATCACGGCGTGCACCTCCAGGTCGTTCTCCTGGGAGACGTACGACCGGACGGCGAGACCCTGCAGCCGGAGCTTGTCGATCCGGCCGTCGAACTCCCGGCGCTCCTTGCCCGCGAGCCCGCGGCCGGACTCCTTCATCGCGGCGACGGCCCGCTCGCCTTCCGCCTCGCCGTCGTTTCCGTACTCCCCGTCGTCCGGCCCCAGCCGGTAGCCCTTGGGCACGGGCAGCAGCAGCTTGCTCAGCTCGGTGTCCGACCTGCCGCGGCTCGTGTCCCCCGCGGGATCCTTGTCAGGCTCACGCTCGGGGACGTCCCAGGTGGTGGTCTCGGCGGTGCGGTCCGCGCCGTCCACCGTGATCTTCGTGTACGCCGCGGCACCGCCGACGGCGCCGAGCACCAGGACGAAGGGCAGCGCCGCGAGCAGGACACGCAGGGCGCGGCGGCGCCCTGCGGAAGCCTCCGGGGCTCCGGACGTTCCGTGGAGCGGGGCGCCGCCGGAGGGTTCGGGCGGGGTCATGTCGTTCACACACGCTCCAGCTGTCGCTCGACCAGCGTCCGGATGTCCTTCTTGCTGATCGGCCGGGTGTCGTACAGATTGATCTCGATCATGATGTCGCCCCGGTGCACGACGGCCCGGGCCCGGTAGAAGGGCTCGTAGCCGGGCTCCAGGTCCGCGCCGTAGACGTAGTAGCGGCCTTCGCCGCTGCCCTTGACCAGGTCGCCGTTGTTGCCCGCGTGATCGTCATCGGCCATGTACGAGCGCTGACCGACCGCGTAGTCCTCGGCCGTCGTGTCCGTCCCGGAGGAGAACTGCGTGAGCGTGATCGTGGCTTCGCGGTGTTCGCCCTTCGTCCAGGCGGCACCCGCGACACGGCGGATGTCCGACTCCAGGAAGTACTCGAACATCCCGTCCTCGACCTCGTAGCCGCGTGCCAGGACCCCCACGCTCATCCAGCCGTCGTCCAGCCAGTCGGCGTCCTCGTCCTCGCTCCAGCCCGCCGGGCGGTCGATGATCAGCTTGCGCAGGTCACCGTCCGTCTTGACCCGGTGGTCCTGCGAGGCGGGCAGCGGGGCCGGGAC
>Ga0164308_10000979_pt1 | contig 15400 bp, 7 predicted proteins | sample Whisoiple_246_MG_FD_109983 | JGI IMG/M metagenome (GOLD analysis project Ga0164308, IMG submission 109983) | Soil microbial communities amended with fresh organic matter from upstate New York, USA - Whitman soil sample_246_MG | ecosystem: Environmental > Terrestrial > Soil > Unclassified >...
CTTTGCTGAAGGTTTGGCTCACGGTGGCGAGGATGCCGGGCTTGTTGGTCGTGGTGACCGAGAGCTGCACGGGGCGGTTGATCTTGGCCTTCGAGTCCCAGCTCACCTCGATGCGACGCTCAGGGTCGGTGTCGAAGGCTTTGCTGCATTCGCGGCGGTGGATGGTGACGCCGCGGCCGCGGGTGATGAAGCCGATGATCGCATCGCCGGGTAGCGGGTTACAGCACTTGGCGTAGCGGACCAGTACGTCGTCGATGCCGCTGACTTTGATGCCGGCTTGGTCGCGGCCGGTGACTTTGCGGACGAACTGTTCGATGCGGCCGGGGCGTAGGGATGCCGGCGCCTCGCCGTCCGTCCCCTCGTCCGGCTTGGTGCCGCGCAGCTGATCGACGATGTCCTCGGTCTGTACCTTGCCGTAGCCAATGGTGAGCAGGAGCTCATCCAGGCTTTGCACGGAGTTGGCTTCGCAGGCGCGCCGCACTTCCGCCTCGTTCTTGACGAACTTGGCGAAGCTCATGCCCGCGGCGCGCATTTCGTTGTCGAGCAGCTCTTTGCCCAGGTTGATGCTCTTGAGCCGCTGGTCGGCGCGCATGTGCCCGCGGATGCGCGCGCGGGCCCGCGTGGTGACACAGAAGTCCAGCCAATCCTTACTCGGCTGCTGATTCGGTGAGGTCATGATTTCCATGACGTCCCCGCTCTTCAGCTTGTAGCGCAGGGGCACGATTTGCCCGTTGGCGCGCGCGCCGGAACAGTGTTCGCCGACCTGCGAGTGAATCGCGTACGCGAAGTCGATCGGCGTCGAACCGCGCGGCAACACCCTCAAATCACCCTTGGGAGTGAAGATGTACACCTCGTCCGGGAACAGGTCGACTTTGACGCTCTCCAGGAACTCGACCGGGTCCTTGAGGTTGCGCTGAAAATCCGCCAGTTCGCGCAGCCAGCCGAAGCGCTCGGCGTCTTTGGGATCCACGCCGCCCGAGACGCGCTCCTTGTATTTCCAATGCGCGGCGATGCCGTGCTCGGCGACGCGGTGCATTTCGTGGGTGCGGATCTGAATTTCGATGCGCTGTCGACCGGGGCCAATCACCGTGGTGTGCAGTGATTGGTACATGTTGGGCTTGGGCAGCGCGATGTAGTCCTTGAAGCGCCCGGGGATCGGCGTCCAGCGCGAGTGCATGACGCCCAGCGCGGCGTAGCAATCGGCGACCGACTCGACGCAGATTCGAAACGCCACGGTGTCGAACACTTGTTCGAACTCGCACTGTTGCTCCTTCATCTTGCGATGAATCGACAGCACGTGCTTGGCGCGGCCCGACACTTCACTCGCGAACCCTTGCTCGGCCAGGCGCGAGGTAATGGTCCGCGAAACGGTCTCGATGTAGTGGTCGCGCTCTTTCTGCGTTTTGTGCAGCTTGCCCGAGAGCACGCGGAAATTTTCGGGATCCAGGTAGCGAAAGGCCAGATCTTCCAGCTCGCTCTTGATCCGTTGCATGCCCAGGCGGCCGGCGAGCGGCGCGTAGATGTCCATCGTCTCGCGCGCGATGCGCTCCTGCGCCTCGGGCTTCATGTGATCGAGCGTGCGCATGTTGTCCAAGCGATCGCACAGCTTGATCAGGAGGACGCGGATGTCCTGCGCCATCGCGACGACCATCTTGCGGAAGCTCTCCGCCTGACGATCCTCACGCGAGATGAAGTTGATCTTGCCGAGCTTCGTGACCCCATCCACGATGGTCGCGATCTCTTTGCCGAAGTCCGCCTCGATCTCTTTCATCGAGGAGGGCGTGTCTTCCAGCACGTCGTGCAAGAGACCGGCGCAGACGCTGGCGGTGTCGAGCTTGAGCTCGGCGGCAATGCCGGCCACGCTGGCCGGATGCACGAAGTAAGGTTCCCCGCTCTTTCGGGTTTGTTCCCGATGCGCCCACTCTGAAAAGTGGTACGCCCGCCGAATCAACTCGAGATCGGCTGACGGATGGTAGCTCTGTACCCGCGTGACGAGGGATTCGAGTGCCAACACGGAGCTCCTAAGGGTTACGAGGCAGTAATGCCGACTAGCAACGTAACACCGCCTTCATGCGCTCGCAAAACATGAAGAAATACGCAGGATATCCACAGCTTAGCGAAGTGGTTTCAGCCCACCCGGGGGGGTGAAGCAGAGGTTACCGGGCTGCTTTGCTGCAACCCGGTCGCCGCATATCCGACACTTGGCCGCCCCCGAGACGACGTTGGTCAGGCGACCAAAGTCGAGCGCTGTGCCTGCCAGGCGGCGAGGTCGCGCAGCGCACGCTCCGCCATCGCTTCATATTTTTCACGCTTCTTGAGCCGAGTCCCGTCCCAAGGCGTGATGTGCGAAAATGTAATGTTGGACGGCTGGTAGTCGTCCCCATTTCGCTTGAGGTGGGTCAGCAGGCCACCCAACGCGGTCGTGGCCGGCGGCGGAACCGGTTCCCGACCCGCGAGGCGATCCGCGACGAACAGCGCGCACAACAACCCTCCTGCGGCGCCCTCGACGTAACCCTCGGTGCCCGCTATCTGGCCAGCGAAGTACAAGCCCGGCTCGCTGGCGAGTTGCATCGTGCCGTCGAGCAGCTTCGGCGCGTTGAGGAACGTGTTCCGATGGACCGCGCCGTAGCGATAGAACTCCGCCTGCGCGAGGCCGGGGATCATCCGGAACACGCGGTCTTGTTCGCCCCAAGCCATCTTGGTTTGGAAGCCGACGAGGTTGTATGCGGTGCCGGCTTCATCCTCTTTGCGCAGCTGCACCACGGCGTGCGGCCAGCGACCGGTCTTCGGATCGGTGAGGCCCACGGGCTTCATTGGACCGAAGGCCAGGGTCTTGTCACCGCGCTCGGCCATCACCTCGATCGGCAAACAGCCCTCGAAGTAGCGCACGTCTTCGAACGATTGCGGCTCGACCTTGCGCGCCGCGCGCACTTCGTTGACGAAGTTTTGGTACTGCTCGGCCGTCAGCGGGCAATTGACGTACGCGGTGCGGTCCTCCTCGTTTTCGCCTTTATCCCAGCGAGAAGCGTGGAATACCTGGTCCCAGTCGATGGACTCGGCGCTGACGATCGGGCTGATCGCGTCGTAGTACGCGAGCGCCGAGGAGCCTACGCGCGCGGCGATGTCGGCGGCCAGCGCGTCACCCGTGAGCGGACCAGTGGCGACGATCAACGGCCGCGCCTCGGGTAAGCGCTCGACGATGCCAGTTTCGATTTCAATCAGCGGGTTTCCGCGCAGCCGCGCCGTGACCTCCGCCGAGAAGCGCTCGCGATCCACGGCGAGCGCGCCGCCCGCGGGCACGGTGTTCGCGTCCGCCGCTCGCATCACGTGCGAGCCGAGTCGGCGCATCTCCTCTTTGAGCAGCCCGACCGCGTTCGACAGCGCCGCGCCACGGAACGAGTTCGAGCACACGAGCTCGCAGAAGTTTTCGCTCACCGCCGCAGCGGTCCGCGACGCCGGCTTCTGCTCGAGCAAGCGTACGCGGATGCCGCGCTCGGCCAAGCTGAGCGCCGCTTCCGAACCCGCGAGCCCTGCGCCGATGATGGTGACGACCGAGCCAGCCGTCACGGCGAGACCGCAGCAGCAGCAGCGCGACGCTTGCCCTTGGGTGCTTCCGGATCCGCCGGCAACTTCTCGGCCGCTTCAGCAGCCTCGAGCTCCGCGGGTCCGGGCTCGTCGATCGGACGCGAGTAGTCGCACTCCTTCGGACCCTTGCCGCACATCAACTTCGGATTCTTGGCGCCGCCGCCGATCACCAGGAACGGGTAGCTGCACTGCGGGCACGGCTCATTGACGGGCTTCTGCCAAACCTTGAAGTCGCACTTCGGGTAGTTGGCGCAGCCGTAGAACGGGCGGGATCCCTTCTTTTTCGAGCGGATCTCGATGATATCGCCCTGGCACTTCGGGCACGGCATGCCGAGCGGCACGGGCTTGGCGTTCTTGCATTCCGGGTAGCCGCTGCAAGACAAGAACTCGCCGTAGCGACCGGTCTTGATCACCATCGGCTTTTCGCACTTGTCGCAGATGTAGTCCGTCATGCGATCGACCGCGGGCTCGCCGTTTTCTTTCGACAAGTCGCGGGTGAATTTGCACTTCGGGTACGTCTCGCAGCTGAGGAAGAAGCCGTTCTTGCCCCAACGCTTCAAGAGCGGCGCGCCGCAATCATCACACTTGTACTCGGTGGGCTCGGGCTCGGGGGCCCAGCGCTTGTCCTTCTTCGCGCTGTCGAGCACCTTGCGGAAGCTGCCGTAGAAGCGATCGAGCAACTTCACGCGCTCGAGGCGTCCGGCCTGAACTTCGTCCAGATCTTCTTCCATCTTGGCGGTGAAGCTCGGCTCCATGAAGTCGAGGTGCGTCGACACCAAACCGTCAGTCACGCGCTTGCCGAGATCCGAGGCCTTCATCTGACCACCGGGCAGCTTCTCGACATAGTCGCGCGCCTGCACCTTGCTGATGATCTCGGCGTACGTGCTCGGGCGACCGATGCCGCGCTTCTCGAGCTCACGCACGAGCGAACCTTCGTTGAAGCGCGCGGGCGGCAGGGTGAACTTTTGCTCGGCGAGGACGCCGGGCGGAGTCACCAACTCGAGCGCCTCACCCTCGTTCAGCTCGGGCAACAGGCCTTCTTCGTCATCGGCGGCGGCGGCACGCTCGGCTGCGCCGTTCTGTGCGCCCTCCGCTCGGGTCTCGTCTTCACCCGCGAACTCTTTGGGCGCTTCCTCGCCCTTGGCGGCTTGGTACTGCTCGAGCCAACCCGAGAACTTCAGCACCTTGCCGCTCGCGCGCAGCATCAGTGATTTGTGCGCGGGCTTGTCGCGCGTGGGGGTGGCTTCGATGTCGACGCCGGTTTGGTCGTACACCGCTTGCGACATCTGGGACGCCACGAAGCGATCCCAAATCAGCTTGTACAGTTTGTATTGCTCGTCGGTCAGGTGCTTTTGCACCGACTCGGGCGTGTGTTCCAGCGAGGTCGGGCGAATCGCTTCGTGCGCCTCTTGCGCGTCTTTGCGCGACTTGAACACGTTCTCCTTCGCGGGCAGGTGGCGCTCGCCGAAGGTGGTCTTGATGTAATCGCGCAGCTCCAGGATCGCATCGGGGCTGATGCGCACGGAGTCGGTACGCATATAAGTGATGAGACCGACGAGGCCGCCGTCTTTCTTGAGATCGATGCCCTCGTACAAGCGCTGCGCGATGCTCATCGTGCGCTTGGTCGGAAAGCGCAGGTGGCTCGTGGCATCCTGCTGTAGCTTGCTGGTCGTGTACGGCGCGGGCGCATTGCGCTTTTGCTCGCGCTTGGTGACGCCTTTGACCTTGTATTTCGCGCTATCCAGATCGGCCTTCACCCCGGCGGCTTGCTCACCGTTGGTGACTTCGATCTTTTCGCCGTCGGCTTTCACGAGCCGAGAGTGGAAGCTCTGCTTCGCCTTGCCGCGCAACATCGCCCCCACGTTCCAGTACTCTTCCGGAACGAAGGCCTCGATCTCGCGTTCGCGTTCGACGATCAACCGCAGGGCCACCGATTGCACTCGCCCGGCGCTCAGTCCGAAGGCGAGCTTCGACCAGACGAGCGCAGACACGTCGTAGCCGACGATGCGATCGAGCACGCGCCGTGCACGTTGCGCGTCATAGAGGTGTGTGTCGAGCTCGCGCGGAGAGTCCAGACCGCGTTGCACGCCCTTCTTGGTGATCTCCTCGAACTCGACGCGCTTCACCTCGAGCTTGGGGCGCGACAGCTCCTCGGCGATATGAAACGCAATCGCCTCACCTTCGCGATCAGGGTCGGTTGCCAGCAAGAGGACATCGGCCTTCTTCGACTCGGCCTTGAGCTCCGCGAGCACCTTGGCCTTGGTCTCGATGACCTCGTACGTCTCCTCGAAGCCGTTCTGCACGTCGATGCCCATCTTCTTGGGCAGGTCCTTGACGTGGCCCTTGCTCGCTACGACCTCATAGCCGTTGCCCAAGTACTTCTTGATCGTCTTGGCTTTGGCTGGGGATTCGACGATTACGAGAGTCTTCGCCATGGCGGGTTGAACGTGCCTTTCGATTACCCTGAGTGCGGACGGTTCGCCCGTCGCGCAAGCCCGTTGGACTGCGCCTACACCACAAATCCTAATTAAATCAGTTATTTATGAATTTGCAGTCGGCCCAATGGGTCGGTTACTAAGACTCCTTCCAGGCGCAGCGTCAAGATCAGTTCTGAAACACGGGCCGCCGGGAGCGCCGTCAGGAGACAAATTTCGTCGCTCGAATGGGCTCCCTCCCGGACCGCTTGGAGCACCGCCGCGCGCACGACCGCGGGCGGGGATGTTTCTGAAAAATTTAAACTTTCTTGTTGGGGCCGCGGTCGGCGACGGGCCCGCGAGGTCGGCCCAACCAGATGCAGGTTCTGATCGCGGAGCGCCTTCAACAAATCTTTTACTGAGAGGAAGACTTGGGCGCCGAGTCGCAGTTCGGCCAGGCAGCCGCGCCCCTTGCCGTGCCACGGAGCAGCTGGAACGATGTACAGCGGCCGGCCGAGGCGCCGGGCATGCGCGGCGGCGTTGCGTGCTCCACTCCGAATCGGTGACTCGACCACCACCACGAGGTGGGCGAGTGCCACCAGGCACGCATTGCGCGCGAAGAAGATCCCGCGAGGCGCGGGGCAGTGCGGCTCTGGCAGCGACAGATACGCGCCACCCGCCGAGACGATTTTGCGAAACAGCTCTGCATTTTGCCGTGGATAGGGGCGCTCGAAACCACCAGGAGCCACCACCACTGTAACGCCACCCCCCTCGAGCGCGCCCCGATGCGCCTCGGTATCGATCCCCTTCGCGCCGCCGGAGAGGACGGCGACCCCCGCCGCGGCCAGCTCGCGAGCCAACCGACGGGCAAAACCAGCGTATTCAGCGCTGGGGCGGCGAGTGCCGACAACCGCCACCGCGGGCCCGCGCGGCAATTCACCGCGCAGAAACAGACGCTCGGGCGGCTCTTCGAGATCCGCGAGTCGCCCGGGCAGAGTGCTCCCCGTGAGGCAGCGATCGGCGACTTCGGACATCAGCACCCCGTTCGGACGGGGGCGGCTTCGGTTGCGTCCGTTTTTGTCCATTCGGAAAGCGCGCGGCGGCCAGGCGAGCCCGTGGTACGACGCCGTATGCTTTTCGTGGTGGCGAGCCATGGCCATTGTTTCGACGGCTTGTCGAGTGCCGTGCTCTTCACGCGTCTGATGCACCAGCGCGGGTTGTCGCAAGCCAAGTTCGATTACAAAGCCTGTGGCTACGGTCTGAACCAACAGCGCAACGACGAGAAGCTGCTGGTCGGCGACGAGAACGCGATCCTCGACTATCGCTTCAAGAGCTCACCTAAACTCACCTGGTATTTTGATCACCATCGCACCGCGTTCCCCACCGACGCCGATCGCGAGGCGTTCGAAGCCGCGCAGAACCCGCACTACTTCTACGACGCCACCTACAGCTCGTGCACGAAGCTAATTGCGGATGTGAGCAAGACCCAGTTCGGTATCTCGGATCCGAACCTCGAACCACTCGTGCGCTTCGCCGACATCGTCGATTCCGCGCGCTTCGAGAGCCCGGAGCAAGCCATCGATCGCTCGGATCCGACCATGCGCCTGGTCAGCGTGGTCGAGCACTACGGCGACGACGGTTTTTACGGCCAATTGGTGCCCGAGTTGCTGCAAAAGCCGCTCAGTGAAGTCGCCGCGTCGAGCGCCATCAACGAGCGCTACAAGCCGCTCGGCAAGAAGCACGAGCGCTTCGTGGAGCGCGTGCGCGAGAAGAGTGAAGTGCAGGGCCACGTCGTGTTCGTCGACCTGACGGATGCGCTGCTGGAGAGCGTGGGAAAGTTCGTGACCTACGCGCTCTACCCCAAGAGCGTCTACTCGGTGTTGGTCGGCGTGCTGAAGGGCGGCCCGAAGATTTCGGTCGGCTACAACCCGTGGTGCGGCGAGCCGCTGGGCGCAGATATCAGCGCGATCTGCGCGCGTTACGGCGGCGGAGGACATCCGGTGGTCGGCGGGATTTCCTTTGCCGCGAACGAGGTCGAGCGCGCTCGATTGGTCGCGCGCGAGATTGCGAAAGAGCTTGCTGGCTGACGCGCTGCTCGCCTGGCAACGGCCAGCGGGCGCGCGACCGTTCGTGCTCGGGCATCGCGGCGCGCGCCACGCCGCGCCCGAAAATACCTTGGCCGCGTTCGAGCTGTCGCGCGTCGAAGGCGCCGACGGCATCGAACTCGATGTTCGCCTCGATGGCAGCGGTCGAGTGATCGTCCTCCACGATCCCACGCTCGGGCGCGTGACCCAAGGCGCAGAAACCCGACACGCCGAGGACATCCCGAGTCGCGAGATGTCGCGCCTCGACGTGGGCAACGGCGAGCGCGTGCCCACGCTCGCGGAGGTGCTGACCTGGGCGCGCGAACACGAGCAGCGCGTGAACGTCGAGCTCAAGTCCGACGTTCGGAACCGCGCGCTGCTTCTGCGCCAAGTGGCAGGCGTGATGGCAGGCCAAGCGTTGCCGAGCGTGCTCTTTTCCAGCTTTCACCCGTACTTCGTGTGGTGGCTCGGACGCCGACTGCCGGATTTACCTCGCGCGTGGTTGGTGCACAAAGAGCAGCGCATTCTGAAGTACGCCCCGGGCTTGCGTGCGCTGGGGGCCAACGGCTTGCACCCCGAGCACGTACTCGCCAGCGCCACGCGCATCGCGCGCTTGAAGCGCCAACGCTTCTTGGTCAATACCTGGACAGTGAACGATCCACTCCGCGCGCAAGCACTGGCCCGGGATGGCGTCGACGCGATCATCAGTGACGTGCCGGGGAAGATCTTGGGCGCGCTGGCCAGCTAGGCCACTCGCTCCGAGGCCAACCCAAAACACGGCTCAATTCGGGCAAAATGGCCACAGTCTGGCCGTCTTACGCGCTCTTTTGGCGTCAGCCATGCTCGAATTTCGAGCCGTCGTTCGAGCAAGCGGGCGGCTCATCCTGGCCGATGCAATCAGTCAGCGTCGGCTCCGGTGCTCGACTCGACGTGGACCGCATGCGATAAAGAAGGTCCTTCGAATTTGCGGTCGAAGGGATCGGCGCGCGGTCCGGAGCGTGTCGCGCTTATCCGAAAAATGAACGGGCCTTTCGTGGATACATCAGAGCTCACGTTCCTCGCTGGCGGCGGTGAGATGGGCGCTCGCATGCGCGAGTTGGATTGGTCGAACACCCCGCTCGCTGAACCAGGGACCTGGCCTCAGAGTCTGCGCAGCACGTTGAGCCTGCTCTTGCCTTCGAAAGCACAAATCGTGCTGTTCTGGGGCCCACAGTTCGTCACCCTGTACAACGACGCCTATCGACCAGTCTTCGGTGCCAAGCACCCGCACGCGCTCGGTCGACCCGGTAAAGAAGCCTGGAGCGAGATCTGGGACAGTCAGCTGTCCGCGTTGCTCGAAGGGGTCGTGCGCACGGGCGAGGCCTTCTGGGCGCGCGATCTGCTCTTCGAGCTCGAACGCTACGGCTTCGTCGAGGAGACCTACTTCGACGTCTCTTACGATCCCGTTCGCGTCGAGTCCGGGGTCGTCGGCGGGGTGTTCTGTATCGTCACCGAGACGACCGAGCGCGTCGTCGGTCAGCGCCGATTGGCGCTGCTGCGAGATCTCGCGGCCCGCAACGCGACGGCCAGGACGGAGCGCGAGGCGTGCGTCTTGGCGATGCAAACGCTCGAAGGCCAAGCCGACATCGCCTTCGCCCTCGCCTACCTCGACGACGAGCTGCAAGCCTGTACGGCTGACGCTTCGCAGCTGCACGACGCCGCCACGGCCGATCGGGTGAAGACCTTGCCTCTGGTCTCGTCGACCGGTGGGCAAAGCGGACGCTTGGTCGTCGGGGTCAATCCGCGCCGACCGTTCGACGATGGTTACCGCAGCTTTCTCGGTCTCGTCGCCGATCAGTTGGCGATCGGGCTCACCAACGCTCGCGCGTACGAGGCCGAGCGTCAGCGTTCCGAGGCGCTGGCCGCGCTCGATCGCGCCAAAACGACCTTCTTCAGCAACGTCAGTCACGAGTTCCGGACACCACTGACGTTGCTCGTCGGTCCGCTCGAGGACGAACTGAAGGATGCCGCGGCCACGCCCGAAGTCCACCGCACGCGCATCGAGACCGCGCACCGCAACGCGCTGCGCTTGTTGCGCCTGGTCAACACGCTGCTCGACTTTTCGCGCATCGAAGCCGGGCGCATCGACGCCAGCTACGAGGCCACCGATCTGGCCGCGCTCACCACCGGACTTGCCAGCGCTTTCCAGTCGGCCTTCGAGCGCGCCGGTCTCAGGCTGGTCGTCGACTGCCCGCCGCTGCCCGAGCAGGTCTTCGTGGATCGGGACATGTGGGAGAAGATTGTGCTCAATCTGCTCTCCAACGCCTTGAAGTTCACCCTCGAGGGTGAGATTCGCATCCAGCTCCGCGGGCACGAAAACTACGTCGAGCTGCGGGTATCGGATACCGGGATCGGCATTGCCAAAGAAAACGTGGATCGGGTGTTCGAGCGCTTTCATCGCGTGCGGAACGCGCGCGCCCGCACCCAAGAAGGAACCGGCATCGGCCTCGCGCTGGTCCAGGAGCTCGCGCGCTTACATGGCGGGACGGTCTCGGTCGAGAGTGAGGAAGGACGAGGCTCCACGTTCACCGTCAGTGTTCGCACGGGCACCGCGCACCTGCCGCCCGACCGCATTTCGGGTACCCGGCAATTGAGCCCGACGAGCTTGGGCGCAAGTCCATTCGTGGAAGAGGCGCTGCGCTGGGTGCCCGGCTCGAAGCCCGGAACGCCCGGCTCCCCTACGACGAGCGCAGCAGTCGATAGCGGCTCGGTCAGCGCGGACCGCCTGCTGATCGCCGACGACAACGCGGACATGCGAGACTATCTCGCGTCGATCCTCGGGAAATATTACCGCGTCGAGGTCGTGGCAGACGGAGCCGAAGCACTCGCGCGGATTCGTTCGGCCGCGCCGGATCTGGTCATCAGTGACGTGATGATGCCCACGCTCGACGGCTTCGGGTTGCTGGCCGCGGTGCGTGACGACGCCGACATTCGCTCGACCCCGTTGATTTTACTTTCGGCGCGCGCGGGTGAAGAAGCGCGCATCGAGGGGCTTCGGGCAGGCGCGAACGAGTACTTGGTCAAGCCGTTCAGCGCTCGCGAGCTCTTGGCGGTGGTTGCCTCGCAGCTCGAGCTCGCGCGCGTTCGTCGTGAATCCGAGCGCGCCCTGCGCGAACAGAGCGAGCAGCACCTCGCGCTCATCCAGCAAGCGGCGGCGGCCAAGGCATACCTCGCGGCCATCGTCGACTCCGCGGACGACGCGATTTTGGCCAAGGACCTCGATGGCATCATCCAGTCGTGCAACGCGGCGGCCGAGCGGTTGTTCGGCTATTCCGCCGACGAGTTGGTCGGCCGCTCCGTGCGCATGCTCATTCCGCCCGAGCGCCAAGCCGAAGAAGACGCGATTTTGGCGCGGCTTCGCCAGGGCGAGCGATTGCAGCATTTCGAAACCGTGCGCTTGGCCAAAGACGGCCGGCACATCAACCTGGCGCTGACCATTTCACCGGTACGCGACGAGCACGGCAACATCATCGGCGCGTCCAAGATCGGCCGTGACATCTCGGCGCTCAAACGAGCAGAGGCGGAGCATATCCGCTTGCTCCAAGAAAACGCTGCGGTGACCGAGACGCTGAACAACGTCGGCGCGCTCGTCGCTTCCGATCTGGATCGGTCGAAGGTCGTTCAGGCCGTGACCGATGCGGCCACGGAGTTGACCGGCGCCGAGTTTGGCGCGTTCTTCTACAACGCACTCGACGAGCGCGGCGAATCCTACACCCTCTACACGATCTCCGGCGTGCCCCGCGACGCTTTCGCGAAGTTCCCGATGCCTCGGAATACGGAGGTCTTCGAACCGACCTTCAAGGGCACCGGTGTCGTGCGCAGCGACGACATCACCCAGGAATCGCGCTACGGTCACAACGCGCCGTACCACGGCATGCCGCCCGGGCACTTGCCAGTGCGCAGCTACCTCGCCGTTCCCGTCAAAGGGCGCGGCGGAGACGTGATTGGCGGGCTGTTCTTCGGCCATTCACAGGTGGGCCGCTTCGTTCCGCATCACGAGCGAATCGTGGTGGGGATCGCCTCGTGGGCTGCCCTTGCCCTCGAAAACGCGCAACTGTACGAGAACGTGCAGGAGGCGAGCCGTCTCAAGGACGAGTTTTTGGCGAGCCTGTCGCACGAGCTGCGCACGCCGCTCAACGCCATCGTCGGCTACGTGCGCATGTTGCAAACGGGCATGCTCCCGCCCGAAAAGTGGCAAAAGGCGATCGACACGGTGGCGCGCAACGCCACCTCCCTGACTCAGATCGTCGAGGACGTCCTCGATATTTCGCGCATCGTCTCCGGTAAGATTCGACTCAACGTGCAACCGGTCGATCTGCCGACGGTCGTGCGCAACGCCATCGATGCGATCGCGCCAGCGGCGGAGGCGAAGGGAGTTCGACTCGGGGCCGTGCTCGATCCACATGCGGGGCCGGTCTCCGGTGATCCCGAGCGCCTGCAGCAGGTCCTTTGGAACCTGCTCTCGAACGCGGTCAAATTCACGAAGCGCGCAGGCAAAGTGCAAGTTCGGCTGGAGCGCGTCAATTCGCACGTCGAGGTGATCATCAGCGACACCGGCATCGGCATTGCGCCCGAATTCTTGCCGCACGTGTTCGAGCGCTTCCGGCAAGCGGAAGGCGGCACGACGCGCGAGCGCGGCGGACTCGGATTGGGCTTGTCGATCGCGCGGCAACTGACCGAAATGCACGGCGGAACGATCGACGCGGCGAGCGCCGGACTCGACCAAGGCTCGACGTTCTGCGTCAAGCTGCCGCTGATGAGTGTGCAACCGATTCGCGAGGAGGGCGCGCGCGTTCACCCGCGCTCGGCGTCATCCGCGTCGAAGATCGAGCCCGCGCCGCTCGCCGGAGTTCACGTCCTCGCCGTCGACGACGAACCGGACGCGCTGACGTTGATCGGCACCGTCTTGGAAGCAGCGGGTGCGCGCGTTACGACTGCCGCCTCGGCCGAGGACGCGCTCGACAAGCTGCTGCCGGACGTGCCCGACGTCGTCGTCACTGACCTCGGCATGCCGAGAATGGACGGCTTTGCCTTGATCGAACGACTGCGGCAACACAGCAACGCCAGGATCCGCGAGGTCCCGGCCGCTGCTTTGACCGCTTACGCGCGTTCCGAGGATCGGGTGAAAGCGCTGCGGGCCGGCTTTCAAATTCACCTGGCCAAGCCCATCGATCCCGCGGAGCTCGTCACCACCGTCGCCTCTTTGGCCAAGCGCATCGTGGTCAAAGACCCGGACCGCCCGTCGAATCCTTCGGCGAGCTGACCGAGTCGAAGCTTGCCGTCGAGTGGTGTTTCCGGGCTCCGTGGCCAGCGAGCAGCGGGGGATACGGGGCGAGCGACGAGCCGCGCGCTCGTCCCCTCGAGGGCAGGCGCGGCTGCTGCGTCGATGCTTCGTCGCACGCTTCGGCCCGCTGTCGTGAACCATCGGCGAGCGCGCCCTTTACTTCGTGGCCGCCCCCCAAGAGCGAAAAGCGCGATGCTGTGAGCGGACGCTCGACAGCGAGCGCTCGCGCTCTGAAAGCTTTGATGAAGCGCGTTCAATCCGCACAGGGCGAATAACGAACCGACACGCCGCCCGGTGGCGACTGCTGAAAGAGCTGCGCCGAGAGCGGTGGATTGTGTGAAACGTCGACGTTCTCCAAGATCACGTCTTGATCGCCGTCGGGCACTTGCAGCCGCAAGCGACCCGGGACCTCCGCCTGACAGACTGGACCGCTCGGCGGAACTGGCGGATCGAGCCCGTCCGGATCCACGCGCGGCCCAGACATCTTGGCCGCGCGGTGCCCGACCAGCTGCGCTCGGTACAGCTCGATGCCTTGCTGCGCCACGCGCACTTCGGTGACGCGCACGCGCTGCGCGCTGAACGGCAGCGAATAGTCCTGCGCCAGCGGCTGCAAGTGAATCTCTTCACTGGCGTCGCGGGTACTCTGGATACGGACCACGTACTCACCCGACTCCCAGGCGATTGTGGCCGCGCTCGGCGCGTGCACGAGCACCGGCGCTTCACCACGCAGTAGCTGAACCAAAGCCGCGGGCGGCACTGGGACGTGCGTGAAACGCCCGAGGTTACAGGCGTTGGCGGGTCCGCGCAAAAACTGCTTTTGACGCAAGTCGAAGAGCGCGAAGTCGTGACCGTCGGAGGTGACGGTCGAAACCGTGGCGCCGAATGGGCTCACCACGTCGAGCCGCAGCTTGTCCGGCACCGCCACCACGTACAACAGGCTGCCGCGAATGCGCCCGGCTTCGCCGAAGTAATCGATCTTGGCGTCGCTGGTCAGCGCGCGACTACACGAAGTAGTCGCGCGCATGCGATCGAGCGCTGCCTGGGCGTTCGGAAACTGCGAAGCCGGAGGCGGAGACGCGCAGCCCACCGCGAGCGCGGCGAGCAGCGCCGAAACCAGGCGAACCTTAGCCACGCAGGGCGTCCAGCAGATCCAAATCGGGGTGCGGCAAGCACAGCTTGGTCGAGAGCAGGCCGATCTCGTGCTCTTCACAGAGCTTGGCCAGACCCAAACCATCGATCACCGACACCGGGCTCGCGCCAGGCGCCGCCGCTTCTTCGCGCGCGCCGCTCAGCACCTGACCGGTGGTCATGATCAGGCCTGCCAGCGCGGGGCCGTAGTGATGGAGCGCACCGCGCAGCTCGGTGACGCGTTCGCGGCCCACTTCGCGGCCGTCGCGACGAATCACGACCGCCGTGCGCACGTCGCCCGAGGGGCCGCGCGCTTTACCGGAGAGGTGGAGCTCGGCGCCGTGCAAGCCGGGGCGGCGCACTTGGCTGAGCTCGGAGAAGCCCATGCGTTCGAGCACGAGCGTCAGCAGATCACCGAGGCCGCGATGCGACAGATCTTGCAGCGAGCGCGCGAAGGCGCGCCGCGATACTTCGCGATAGCGCTCCGCGGTTTGCAGCAAGTCACGCTCCAAGCGCGCGAGCTCGGCGTCGAGCTGCCACTCGGTGAGCCCGATGCGGTTGGCGGAAATACGGAAACGCGGGCGGTGGCCACGCGCGACCGATCGGAGATTGTCGGTGCGCGCGGCGGCCAAGAGCAACCCCTGCGACGCCGCCTGATCACCCACGAGCCGTCCGCGGCGCTGCGCCGCTTCAATCAGGGTCGCAGCGGCAACCGGACCGCGGCTGCGATCGAAGCCGAGCAACATCGATTCAACGGCGTCTGCCAAATCCTTACCGACGAGCTCGTCGATCGGCCCTTCGCGCTCGGCCGAGCGCTCGACGCGCGCGGCAGCGCGTTCGTCGCGGCGCTCGTCGCGACGACTGCC
>Ga0164308_10000980_pt1 | contig 15384 bp, 10 predicted proteins | sample Whisoiple_246_MG_FD_109983 | JGI IMG/M metagenome (GOLD analysis project Ga0164308, IMG submission 109983) | Soil microbial communities amended with fresh organic matter from upstate New York, USA - Whitman soil sample_246_MG | ecosystem: Environmental > Terrestrial > Soil > Unclassified >...
CCAGCGCGAGGGCTCCGAGCAATGCAAATGTCAGCCGAATGGGAGTTTCCATGAAACTCCTGGAGAGCAAAAGCCGAGCCACTTGCGCACCTAGTAGCAGCAGCCGAGCTCCGCGACTCTTCAGCGCGAAACGCCACAACCAAAGCCTTGCCGCGAGTGCAGATCGTGCGCAGCGCGTGCAATCGCTGCGCGTGGCAGCACTCATGAGGTCACCGCCTGATGACCCGTCCACATTCTGCGACGGACGAGCTTTGACAGCTCAATCATCGAGACCGGAAAGAGGCCGACGAGCAGACCGACAGCGCAATCGGCAAGCGGAAGATCGCCGATGTGGAAAAGCGCTTGGGTCGCCGGAATATGGTGAATCGCCAGTTGCATCGCGACGGATACGATCACAACGCCAAGCAGCGCCCAGTTGCTGAAAGCTCCGACCTCCCAAAACAGGCGCGTCGTGCTGCGGGCCGCGAATGCACGGAAAAGCTCCGCGAACACGATGACCGAGAATGCGAGGTTACGGGCCTCGGCAAGGTTGCGCGTCCGCAGCGCCCAAGCAAAAACGGACAAGGTCGCGGTCGTTTGCAGAAGGCCGGTTACGCCGATCGCCGTCCATTCGGTGCGACCCAACATCGGCTCGTTCGGTCGGCGGGGTGGGCGTGTCATGACATCGTCGTCCGCCGGATCCATCACCAATGCGAGCGCTGGCAAGCCGTCCGTGACGAGATTTATCCAGAGCAGTTGTAGTGGCAGCAATGGCAGCGGCAAGCCTATCAACGACGCAAGCAGCATCACGCTGAGTTCGCCTGCGTTCCCCGCCAGCAAGTAGACGAGTGCTTTGCGAATATTGTCGAAGATGCCCCGCCCCTCGCGAATCGCCGCGACGATGCTGGCGAAATTGTCATCGGTAAGCACCATGTCGGACGCTTCACGCGTGACTTCGGTGCCCGACTTACCCATGCAGATGCCGATGTGGGCTTCGCGAAGCGCCGGCGCGTCGTTCACTCCGTCCCCGGTCATGGCCACGATCGCCCCGCGCTCCTTCCAGGACCGCACGACCCGGAGCTTGTCCTCGGGCGTGGCACGCGCGTGTACCAGCTCGTCGGGAGATTCTCCGGGCATGACCAGGCCGAGCTCACGCGCGATGGCCAATGCGGTCACCGGATGGTCCCCGGTGATCATCACGGTTTTCACGCCCGCGCGGCGAGCCCCCGCAATGGCCTCGATGGCCTCGGAGCGAGGTGGGTCCGCAATGCCGACGAGACCGAGCAGCCGGAGCCGTTCTTCTTGCGGACCGTCGCCAATCGCGACTCCCAGAACCCGCAACCCACGGGCAGCCATTTGAGCGTTGCACTCCGCAGCGCCCTCGGCACCCTTCACACACAGGGGGAGGAGCTTCTCGAGCGCGCCTTTGACGTAGAGCACGCCGTCTGCGCGAAAGATCGACATTCGCATGCGATCGGTGTCGAACGGGTTGACCGCGGAGCGAGTCCGTTGCTGCTCGATTTCGGTGCGTCGAATGCCCCGCGCTGCTGCGGCGACAAGGATGGCCACTTCGGTGGGGTCGCCGACACCACCACGTTCGTCGGCCGATAGCTCGGCGTCGGAACACGCCGCTGCAGCGTCGATCAACTTCGTCTGATCGGCCCCCCAAAGCTCTCGAACCGCCATGACTCCGGTCGTCAGAGTTCCGGTCTTGTCAGTGCAAATCACCGTCGCGGCGCCAAGGGTTTCAACTGATGGCAGTTTGCGAATGAGCACGTGGCGGGACACCATGCGCTGCACGCCGATCGCCAAAGCGATGGTAACGATCGCTGGCAAGCCTTCAGGCACAGCGGCGACCGCGAGGGATACAGCCGACAGGAACACTTCGAACAGCCCGACGCCCCGAACCAACCCAAGCGCGGCGACGAACGCCACGATCGCGACGCAGACGTAGAGCAAACTGCGGCTCACGCGGGCCAGTTGAACCTGTAGTGGGGTTTCTGTGATCTGCGCGGTTGCGAGCAGACCGGCAATTTTTCCGAGCTCGGACGCCATGCCCGTCGCGGTGACCTCCGCACGGCCCGTGCCCTTGGCGATCGACGTGCCCATGAAGACCCAATCATGGCGCTCCGCCAGCGGCGCTCCCGGCGAAGCTGGTGCGCTCGTCTTCTCCGAAGGTGCACTCTCACCGGTGAGCATGGCTTCGTTGCACGCCAGCGCGTGAGCCTCGAAGAGGTGAGCGTCCGCGGCAACGATGTCGCCGGCCTCGAGCAGCAGCACGTCTCCGACCACCACTGTCGCTGCCGCTACCAGGACGGAGCTGCCATCTCGAATCAGCCGAGCGCGAGGCGCTGTCATCGAGCGCAGTGCCAAGACCGCTCGCTCGGCGCGATACTCCTGAAAGAAGCCCACGAAAGCGTTGATGACGACGATGCTGCCAATGGCAGTTGCGTCGAGCACCTCTCCCATGGCGGCGGAGATGGCGCAGGCACCCAGCAGCAACCAAATAACAGGGCTCTTGAATTGGCCCGCCAATGTCACCCAAGCCGGCGTGGCTACTTCGCGTTTGAGCTCGTTTATTCCGTGCTCAGCCAAGCGGCGCGCGGCTTCTGCGCCCGTCAAGCCCAGCGCCGTCTGTGGCTCGTGCGCAACTTCAGGTTCCGCTGCAGGTTGGTTCATCGTCCGTCCTTTCAAGCATCAAGGCGTCGAAAGGACCGAGGCCGCTGCGGGTTCTGGTGGAGTCGCAGGCGCGGGCGAGCCCTTACGCAAGTGGAAGGTCCGCCACACGACGTACACGGCAGGGATGACGAGCAGGGTCAGAATCGTGAGCGACACGAGCCCGCCCCACATCGGCGCCGCGATACGCTTGGCCACGTCGGAGCCCACGCCCTTGTCGACCAAGATGGGTAGCAGTCCGAATACGTTCGTCATCACGGTCATCAGCATCGGTCGAATGCGCTTGGCTCCGGCCTCGAGCGAGTGAGCGACCAGATCAGCGACGTCATTCAGTGACCCCTTGGCGCGACCTTCTCGCCAGGCGTCGTCGAGATAGACAACCATCACGCTCGCTGTCTCTGCAGCCACCCCAAGCAAGGCGATCATACCGACCCAGACTGCGATCGAGGTGTTGAAGTGCGCGAGCCAGAGCATCCAAATGGCGCCTACCGCGGCAAAAGGCACGCTCGTCATCACGATCAATGATTGCGCGGCACCTTTGAAATTGACGTACAGGATCAGAAAAACGATCACGATCGTTAGCGGCAGGATCCAGACCATCCGCGCTCGCACGCGCTCGAGCAGCTCGAATTGCCCGGTCCACTTGAGGAAGTAACCGGGCGGAAGCTGCACATCTCGCTCGACCTTCGCTTTCGCGACCTGGACATACCCGCCCACGTCGCTCGTATCGATGTCAACGTAGGTCCAGCCGGTGAGCGAGCCCATTTCGCTCTTGATCATCGGAGGGCCCATGACGGTTTCGATACGCGCGAGTTGACCCAGGGGCACGAACGCCGCGACCGGACCACCGCTACCACCACCTCGGGGCGAGCCGGCGGCCATGCCAGCGTTCGGCGTTCCGCCACTCATCGCGGCTCCGCTGCCACTCGCTACGCCAGCAGACATGCTGCCCCCCATTGCCCCGCCGCCAGGCGGCGCGAAACCCCGAGCCATCGCTCCCGCAGCTTGACTCGGCCCACCCATGCCCGAGTCCGATGCATCACGCCCAACTGGAAGTGCTCGCGGCGTGAGCGGCGAGATAGGGACGAGGACACTCCGTAGGGCGTCCAAGTTGTCCCGCAACTCACGCGGGTAGCGCACGTTCACTTGGTAGCGCTCGCGGCCCTCATAGGTGGTCGCGACGTCCATACCGCCGATCGCACCCTCCACGACGTCCAGCACCTCGCGCACGGTCAACCCATAGCGCGCGATTGTCTGTCGATCAGGGACCACGTCGAGAAAGAAGCCGCCCAACTCGCGCTCTGCGTAGACGCTGCGGGTGTTCGGCACGGTACGCAGCGAGCGCTCGAGCTGATCGTTGATAGTGGAGATGACCTCCAGATCGGGGCCGAACACCTTGATCCCAATCGGGGTGCGAATGCCGGTCGACAGCATATCGATGCGCGCCTTGATTGGCATCGTCCACGCCCCTTGGACGCCCGGCAGCTTGGTTCGGCTGTCGAGCTCAGCCACCAAACGGTCGACGGTCATGCCCTTTCGCCATTGTTCCTGAGGCTTCAGCCGCACGATCGTCTCGAACATCGACAACGGCGCCGGATCGAGTGACGTTTCCGCCCGCCCCGCTTTACCGAAGACCCTCTCGACCTCTGGAACGGAACGGATCTGCTGATCCTGCCACTGAAGAATGCGCTTTGCTTCCGCGACCGAGATCCCCGGTACGGTGATTGGCATGTACAGCAGGTCTTCCTCGAATAGCGGCGGCATGAACTCTGAACCCAGGCGCATGAATGGGATTGCTGTGGCAGCGACCATCGCGACGGCAACCGCGATCACCACGTAGCGTCCCTTGAGACAGGCACGGAGCAGAGGCCGGTAGATGGCGATACACAGCCGATTGATCGGGTTGCGAGCCTCCGGTCTGATCTTGCCTTTGAGTAGGCTGACCATCAGCGCTGGCACCAAAGTCACCGAGAAGACCGACGCAAACGCCATCGAAAACGTCTTGGCAAGCGCCAGCGGGCGAAACAGCCGTCCTTCTTCGCCCTGCAGCGCAAACACCGGGAGGAACGCGATCGTGAGCACGAGCAACGCGCCGAACATGGACGGGCCGAGCTCGCAAGCCGAGGCGATCACGATTTCTTTGCGCGAGACAGAGCTACCCTGCTGCTCTGCGTCGGCGATTTTCTGATGTGCGTTCTCGATCAGCACACAAGCGGAGTCCACCATATCCCCGAGAGCGAGGATCACGCCCGCTAAGGACATGATGTTGATGGACACGTCGAGGTAGTAAAAAGCGATGAACGTCGCAGCGGTCGCTACCGGCAGCGCAACCGCAGCAATCAAGGCCGACCGAAAGTGAAACAGAAACACGAAAATGACGAGGATCACCACTGCGAGGATCTGCAGCAGGTTGACCGACAGCGTCTGCACTGAGTCGTTGATCAGGTGACTGCGATCGTAGACGGGGACGATCTTGACCCCCGGGGGCATCGAGCCTTTCACTTCTTCGAGTTTGGCCTTCACGCGCGCGATGACGTTCAGCGCGTTCTCGCCCGAGCGCATGATCACGACACCACCGACGACCTCGCCGCGGTCATCGAGGTCGACTAGGCCGCGCCGGATATTGCCGCCGATTGTCACGTCCGCCACATCGCCGATTCGGATCGGAGTACCGCGCGAATCCGTCGCCACCACCGCGAGCTCCAGCTGCTCCTTGTTCTCCACGTAGCCACGCCCGCGGAGGGCATACTCGTGTTGAGACATTTCCATTACGCGCCCGCCGACCTCGGCATTGGCGCCACGAACCGCCGCAGCGATCTGTCCCACGGAGACGTTGCGCGCTTTGAGGCGCGTCGGGTCGACCTGGATTTGGTATTCCTTTTCGTACCCACCCACCGCTGCGACTTCGGCCACGCCTTCGAGCCCCTGCAGCCAGTAGCGCAGGTGCCAATCTTGGAAGGAACGCAGCGTTTGCAGATTCTGCTGCCCGCTCTCGTCCACCAGCGCGTATTGGAAAACGAGGCCAACGCTCGTCGCATCCGGTCCGATCTGTGGGTTTACGCCCTCCGGGAGCTTGTCTTTGACCTTGGCCAGGTACTCCACGACGCGCGAGCGCGCCCAATACAGGTCCGTGCCATCCTTGAAGACGACATACACGAACGACATCCCGAACATCGTGAAACCGCGGACGGTCTTGATCTCAGGCGCCCCGAGGAACACCGTCGAGATGGGGTAAGTGACCTGATTCTCGATCAGCGTCGGGCTGCGCCCCATCCACTCGGTTGCAACGATCACCTGCGTGTCGGACAGATCTGGGAGCGCATCGAGCTGCGCGTGCTGCGCGCTCCAAATCCCCCAGACGCTGAGCGCTGCAGCGACCAGAAAGACGATGAAACGCCTGCGCGCGGAAAAGTCGATCAGGCGCGCGATCAAACTCATTCTTGGGGGCGGCGTAGCCTCGTTCGGCTCAATGGGCATGGCCGCCTACGGGACCGCTCGTCGCGCGCAGACGGCTCTCGGAATCGAGCAGGAATTGTGCGCCCGTTGCCACAAGTTCGCCGGCAATTAGGCCAGTTTCGACCCGGTAGCGGTCGCCAACTAACGGGCCCAACTTCACCTCGCGCGGCTCGAGATGTTCGCCCTCCTGGCCATGCGAGACGAAAACGATCGAGCGCGCGCCGGTGCGGATCACTGCACTTTCCGGGATCGCAATCCCCCGACCCATCGACAAGGTCAGCTCTGCCGACGCGAACGCTCCTGGCAGGAGCCCACCCTCCTTGTTCTCCAGTTCGAAGCGCACCTTGCGGGTGCGTGTCGCTTCATCGATCGTGGGCGCCAGAAACGCGACCTTGCTGTCGTGCGACTCGGACGCCCCCTCAATCGTTAGCTTCGCCGGATCTCCGACGTGCACGTACGGCACATCGACCTCGTACACGTCGACCAAGACCCACAGGCGCGACAAATCCGACAAAGTATAGAGCTCCAACGCTGAATCGACGAACATGCCTTGGATCGCTTCCTTGGAAACGACGGTTCCGGTGCGCGGTGCAAGCAGCGGGAAAGTGCGTTGAGGCTCGCGCGTCGTCTCGAGTCGACGAACCTCACTGAGCGGGACATCCCAGAGCGAGAGCCGCTGACGCGCCGCCTCGAGCAGCGGGTCCTGAGCGGCCGCGTTCGAACCGCGGTTGAGGATCGACAAAAACTCGATCTCGGCCGAGTAGACTTCCTGACTGTAGATCGAGCACAGCGGCTCGCCCGCTTTGACCTTTCGACCCACGAAATCAACGTAGATCCCGTCAATCCAGCCGCGCACCTTGGAATGCACGTGCGCGCTGCGCGTCTCATCGAGCGTGACGACCCCAACGCTGCGCACCACGCGTGTAAATTCACTTTCCTCGACCGGGGCAGTCGAAAGCTGCATGATGGCCTTGCGCGAGGGATCGATCGTGACTGCTGCGTAGCCGGGAGTCGACGCGCTCGCCATCGAGCCCATGTTCATACCCGCATGGGGACTCGCCGCCGCTAGCGGGCTCGGAGCTTCATCGTGACTCGAGTGAGAGCTGTGGGCCATCGGCTGTGCGAATGGCCATGCGGCACGGGCGAGTTGAGCTCCAAGCCCCATGAACACAACCAGTAGCAGCGCGGACCCTGCAAAAAGGAAGCGGTGTTGCTTGAGTATTACCATTACTGGATGCCCTCGGTTCCCATTGCTCGCTCGAGCCGCGCCCGAGCGAGTCCTAGCTCGAATTGTGCGGACACCAGCTCGCTCTGTGCACTCCACAGCGCTTGCGCAGCGTCGATCACGCTGACCAACGGCAGCTGGCCCGAGGCGTAACCGGCAAGCGTGGGGTTAATCGTTTGGCGAGCGCGCGGCACGACTTCATCTCTCAGCGCCAACAGCCGCTCGCGCACGGAAAGCACTTGTTCCCGGGAGGATAGAGCCTCGCCCTCGATCATCGTGCGCATCGCCCGCACGTCCGACTGAGCCATATCCACCATCGCGTTCGCCTCCGCGACCCCTGCCCCCAAGCGGGCACGCCAAATCGGAACGCTGACGCCCACCATCAGCATCCAGCCCGGTCCGTCGGTCATGGTGTAAGCGGGCCCGGTCCGTACCATCGCCATGGGCGCGTACATCGACTGCATGACGGAAACCTCGGCTTGCGCGCGGGCAATTTCGGCCTTGCCCATGCGCAGCTCTGGCCGCTGCTCGAGTGCAGCTTTTCGCACCGCCTCGGCCGCAGGCGGGAGTGATGTCGATGCACTGCTGTCGAGAGGCGGGACTATTGCACCCGACTCCCGGCCAAGGCTTGCGTTCAGCATCGCTTCGGCTGCTCGCACGTCCGCGGCAATCGCGCGCACCGCGCCATCGAACCGCGAGGCTTCCATTTCTGCTCGCAAGGCGTCGGCGTGGGGACCAGTGCCTGCCGCGTAGCGCCCAATCGCCGCGTCAACGAATTGCTTCGCTAGCGAGCGCTGCTCCTCGAGGATCGGAACCATTTGCCGCCTCTCTTCGAGCATGAGAAAGGCCGTGGCCGAATCGAGTTCGACGTCGAGGCGCGCCCTTCCTACTTCGGCGCGCGCCCGCTCGGCATCTGCTTCCGCCGCACGTTGACGGTTGCCGCGAACCCCTGAGAGCGGAAAGCGCTGCTCGACGGTCAAGCTCCAGTTCACTCCATCGAGCATGAAAGGAACGTGATCGAGCGACGGAAAGACCATCGGATCTTCCAGCCCGGAAACGATGGCCGGTCGCTCACGCGCCGCGCGAGCACGAGCACGCGCGGCGGCAATCTCTGACCGATGTGTTCGAGCGAAACGCACTACATCTTGCAAGCGCAGCGGGCTCGGCAACGAATGCGGCGTTTCTTGCGCCGCACCGCTTCCCGAGAAAAGTGACAGCAGCACGAACATGCCAAACCCAGCTGCCCTGCGACACGCTTCTGCACGACTCTCAATCATCATATGACGTCTCCACGTGTTGACCGGGATTCGGGCGACCGGAGCGATCGCAATGCAGCTGCGCTGGAGCAGGCCGCCCGAACGTCACTAGGCTTCCGGGCAAGTGCTACTTCGCTGCCATCAGAGCCTGTGCGCGCTTCTGGATCTCCTTCGCGGTTTCCGCGTCGTCGGACACCACTTGCACAACGAATTTGTCACCGACCGACGAGACGTCGGCCTTCACGCCCTTTAGCATCAGCGGGCAGTAACTCATTTCCGGCATCTCAAACCCGACTGCAGCCGCGCGAGCTAGATGGCAATTGACCTCGTGCTGCAGCCATTCGGTGGTCAACATGGGAACAGCACGAAATGCGATGGCGGCACCCGACGGAATTCCGGTGGACTGCTTGCCCTGCCTCACAGTGCGTTCCAGCGGCGTCACCGACGTGATGTCGTCCCGATGATAGAACGGGCTGACATCGCGGTCTGCAGGGTCAATTCCGCTGCAGGCTGTGCTTTCGGCTTGAGCCAAAGCGCCGGCAGCAGCGCGGTGCTTGGCCGCCATCTCCTTGTGTGATTCCGCGTCAGAAGCATGCTTTTCCGTCGGATTCGACGTGGAAGTCCAACAGGGATTGCTCTCGCCTCGGGGGCAACGCTCGGTCGTCTTGGAGGCGTTGGGGTCGTGTTGCGCCTCGTGCGCGGCAGCTGCGGTGTCCTCTTGCTTTGCCATGGCCTCATGTTGCGCAGCGCTCATGTCCTGCGGCGCAGTTCCCGGTGCGGCGCAGCCGACCAAACCGAAAACGAAGACAGAGGCGAAGATGCTTGATGACTTGAACATACTGAAAAGCTCCTTGCGAGGTGGTTCGCGAACACGACTACAGCAATGGGTGTGCCATCTCGAATCACGCGCGTTTCACAACGCCGAATGCCCATGCCCCCCATCCCTAGTATGGGGAAAGCTCAACATCGGACCTCTGCGGCTCGGTTCGACGCGCGCGATCAAAGCGGCAGAGGTTGCTTACACCGCGCAGGCTCTGCGTGTAAATCGTCGCACGCGCGCAAAGGCTGCGCTGACAAGACGCTGTTCGAACGCCGCAAGCGCGAGCGCGCTGAAACGATCGCGATGTAACCGCACGGGTTACGGCACATGCAGAGTTAAGACTGCGTTTCGCAATCCACGGCATAACCCTTGCTGAACGACGTCGAAACAATTGACCCAAACGGTATTGGGGTTCAACACGCAAAGGTTTCGATTGTCATGATGAATGACCCAAGCAAGAAGAAGGTCCTCGCTCGGCTGCGGCGTATCGCTGGGCAGGTGGAAGGCATCGCCCACATGCTCGAGCAAGATCGCTACTGCGTTGATGTCCTGTTGCAAATTGGGTCCGCACGAGCTGCACTCGGCCAAGCCGGAAAGCTGGTATTGCAGGCGCATGTCGAAACATGCGTGAGTGAGGCTCTCGTATCGGGGAAGGCTGCAGATCGGAAGCAAAAGCTCGATGAGCTCATGGAAGTATTTGCTCGCTATGGCAGCCTCGGAGGCTGACCTGCAGTCTCGTTGTCCGGCTGACTTGCGCTAAGGGCGAGAGAAAGGAAAAGCATAAAAATGACCAACCCCGCGAACGTACCTGACCCGGCTTACGCGGGAAGCGCGGCGCTTCGGCGGGCGAGTTCCGAGGTCGTGAACGATACCTTGCAGGTAGTTGGTCTGCGTTCGTTGCCGATAGCTCCGCAGCGGTCCGAGCACTGCTCTTAAATGAACTTCTCCTCCGCTGCCCTGGTTTTTCGACACGCGAGTATCGTCTAGCCCTCACGGCGCGACTGGTGGCGCGCGAGATCGTCCCCCAAATACGCAACGCGCGCTCGCTGACTCCAGCTTCTAATATCCGCAAGCAGAGGCGAAATGCCGAGAGTTCGAAGTTGCCCAGGGCTGAGCGCAAACCCTGCGCCTCGAAGCGCGGCCGCTGAGGCGTAACCCGACCAGTTACAGTCTGCGCCCTTCCAGCCTTTCCGTCGACGCGATTTCCTCGCGAACCAAGAGCGGAAGCATTGACTTCGTGGTCAGCGGCCGCGCCGAACCAATCGATCTCTGGGTTGATGATCTTGGTTTTTGTGTCGGGGCAGTTGCCCTTAGCATCCGCGTAACCGACGCGGTTACACCGCCGCTTTCTGCACGCCGTGAAGAGCCGACAACCGTAGCGCACGCGCTTGGCTTGTGGTTCCTTTGCGCCACTGCCGATGCCCCACGCAATCCCCCGAACGGCGATTCGAGTCGCCGGCGTCTTTATTCTCGTACTCGGCTTGTTCGGCATCACGCTCGGCGTCACTTTGATGACCTTCCACGGGATCAGCCAAGCGGAACAGCAAGTCGCGGAGCTCGACGAAGCGAAGCACATGGGTCACGGAGTTGCTGGTTTGATCCGCGAAGAGTACATTCATCAGGCACACACACTCATCGCCTGGGACCATTCGCACCTCAGCCATTATGCAGTGGCGGCGCGCAACGCGCGTGATGCAACGGCGCGCCTAGAGTCCCTCGGGCTCACTGCGGAAGAAGGGGCACAAGCTCGCCAAATCGCTGCCGATGTCGCCGCCGTCGACGACATCTTCTTGGCCAGAACAGTGCCCGCGCTGGACGCCAATGATCGCGAGCAGGTCGGCTCACTGCACGAGCAGACGGAGGCTCTCGTGAACCAGGCAGTGCAGGTCAGTCAATCTCTGAACAGTCGGCTCGAAGCAAGAGCTGATACCGCACGGGAAACGGCGAACAGGTTGCGACGGCGGGCCGTCGTGATCGTCCTTGCGTGCTTCGCCGTGGCGATCGCGGTGACAGCAGGCGGCTGGGCCGTGATTCTCCAGTCTGTATTGAAGCGCCTGCAGCAGCTGCAGAAAGGCGCTTACCAACTTGCCGACGGCGACCTCGGAGCGCGCGTTGATGTGGGTGGCTCGGACGACCTATCCGAACTAGCCACCACCTTCAACAACATGGCCGCGTCTTTGGACAAGCACCAGCGCAAGCTCATGCACGCCGAACGGCTGGGCGTTCTTGGTCAAGTCGCGGCTGGCGTCGCTCACGAGATCAACAATCCACTCGGCGTCATCCTAGGATACGTCACGCTTCTCCGTCGAACGCCAGATCGCCCGCCGAAGGACGAGGAGGGCCTCAAGATCATCGAAGACGAGACACGACAGGGCCAGCGCATCGTCCGGGCTCTGTTGGACTTGGCGCGACCGACCGACAAGGCTCGAACGCCGACCGATCTGGGCGAGCTGGCACGTGAGGCTGCCGAGCGCCTTACGGAGGCTCACCAGACCCGCGCCGGCATGATCACCGGTCCGCCCCTGGAGGCAAAAGCGCTCGTCTCTGCCGATTCAGCTGCAATCCGTCAGGTTATCGCGAATTTGTTGATGAATGCCGTAGAGGCTTCGGTCGACGGCGGTGACATCGTGATGAGCGTTCGCGAGACTGCCGAGTTTGCGGAACTCGAAATTCTCGATCGCGGTGTGGGCATCCCCAGCGATGTATTCCCACAAATTTTCGACCCCTTCTTCACCACGAAGCGAACAGGCACGGGACTGGGCTTGCCCATTTGTCAGGCGGTCGTTTCGGCACACGAAGGAACCCTCGAGGTATTTTCGGAGTCGGGCAAGGGCACACGCGCGGTGCTGCGTATGCCGTTGGCGCGAACTCGACCAGATGGCGACCGATGAACAAGCCGCGCGTTTTGGTGGTCGACGACAAGGACAACATTCTGAATCTGCTGCGAGAAATCCTCGGAGACCCTTACGATGTGACGACAGCGCCAGACGCTGAGCGTGCCCTCGCATCTGCTGCGACTGGCGCACCAGACGTGGTGATCACTGATATGCGCATGCCCGGCATGGATGGGCTGGCCCTGTTGCAAGCGTTCAAACGGCTTGATCCCGATGTCGAGGTCGTGTTGATGACCGCGTATGGCACGGTGCAGAAGGCCGTGGAGGCCATGAAGGCCGGGGCCTACGACTACCTCAGCAAACCCTTCGAACCCGATGAAGTTCTCCTGACCATCGCGCGTGCGGTTGAACGCAAACAGCTTCGCACGCAGACCAGAAACCTGCGCTTCGCACTGGATGCAGCTGATCGCTACGACCGGCTACTCGGGAAAAGTCCCGCCATGCAGCGAGTCTTCGGCCTACTCCAGCGTGCGGCCTCGTCCGACGCGACCGTGCTCATCGTGGGCGAGGCCGGGACGGGCAAGGAATTGGCGGCCCGAGCGATTCACCATGCGAGCCTAGTCAGCCAACAACCGTTCTCCAGGGTGGATTGCGGCGCCCGAGCACCAGACGGGCTCTGCGAAGCGCTTCTGATCGGCGCCAGCAAAGACGGCCTGGCAACAACTCGAAGCGAGATGTCCACGGCGCGAGCGGGAACACTGCTTCTGGAGAATGTCGATCGACTTTCATTGGACCTCCAGACAAAGCTGACGCAGGCACTGCAACTGCGCCGTGCGGGGAATGAAGCCGGCAGCGAGACCACCTCGGGGATGCGCGTGATCTCGACAACCAACGTCGACTTGAAGGCCGCAGCCTCTGCCGGCCTGTTCCGAGGCGATCTGTACTATTTGCTCAATGTGATCGGTGTTCGTCTGCCGCCGTTGCGCGAGCGAAAGGAGGACGTGCCCCTCCTGGCGGCGCATTTCCTCGATGCCCATAGCGCGAAGCATTCCACACCAATCGAAGGTTTCACGACCGACGCTCTCGAGGCGCTCGTCCGCTATGATTGGCCGGGAAACGTCCGCGAGCTCGAGAGCGCGATCGAACGGGCAGTCGCGCTGATCGATGACACGCGGATACCGGTCGAAGCGTTGCCCGACGAGATCCGGCTATGGAATGCCGGTGAAAAAGCGATGACCAATCTAGCGCTGCTCAGCTATCGCGAGGCAGTCGATGTAGCCCGTGATCGAGGGACTCGTGAGTACCTGATTGCGCTCATGCGCGAGTTCGGCGGCGCGGTCACCAAGGCGGCCGAGCGCGCCGGCGTCGAACGAGAAAGTCTGCATCGACTGCTCAAGCGCTACGGCCTGCGATCGAATGAATTCAAGGACGACTCTTCCGGCAGCGAGAGCCGCTGAGCGAGTAACCGCGCTGGTTACAGCGCAAGGCAGCAACGCCAAGCTCGCCGCCAAGATCATCCTGTAACCGAATCGGTCACGTTCAAAGGTTTGTCGATCCCACACCGCATTGGCGTTGCACATCAACAGTGCGGCGATGCATAAAGACGTGGCAGGCAATTTTGCGTGTGACGCGGCTACGCGTTGACGATTGCAGCATGTGCGGTCGAGCGCACTGCTTCGCGACGCGACTCGCAAGGAGGCAATAGAATGAACAACAAAGTAGTGCTTTCGACAATCGCGATGTCCGGGCTGATGGCTCTGCCGCTTGCATGTGGGAGCTCGAGTGACGGAGGAACCAGCACCGCTGGCGCGTCATCTGGTGGAGCGGCTCACGCTGGGTCTTCTTCGGCAGGGAGCACCAGCGCGGGCACAGCGGGCGGTGGGGCGAGCGGCGTGGAGCCCATGGGGGGCACAGCCGGTCAGTCCGATGGAGCTCCAGAGGCGCCGATGATCGAGTCCGTGGAACCGCTCGAGGGCGGGCTTCACGTGATGTGGATGAACATGACCAAGGATTGCGACAAGGTGGTGTTGCTCCGAAGCAAAAATGGAGGCGACTTCGCCATCGCATATACGCTCTCGGGCGCGGCTGACTCGCAACACGACGCCCAAGCCACGGCCCCCGGCGAGTATTGTTACAAGGCCCGCTGTATCAAAGGCACCCAAACCTCTCCCGATTCGGACGCAAAATGCGGCACTCCGTAGCCTACGCAGTTCTGGCGGTTTCAATGGTGGCAGTAGGCTGCAGCTCCGATCGGAGCAACGGCGGACCCGACAAGCGGAGTTCCTTGCAACCCTACCCGGCAACCGGCGTGACCAAACAGTTCGACTTCACGATCACTGACAACGTGAGGTGGGAAGTCGGACCGGGCGCCGTGTATTCGGCTCTCGCGTACAACGAGCAGGTGCCGGGCCCGCCGATCGAGGTCACTGCCGGGGACCACGTGACCGTCCATCTGACCAATCGAGCGAAAAGTGCGCATTCGATTCATACCCACGTGACGTTGTTTACCGCGGACAACGATGGCGTCGATGAGCCCTCCATGGTCCCACCAGGAGAGACGCGGACCATTGAATGGGACCCGGTTTTTCCAGGAACGTTCCCCTATCATGATCATGGCGACGAGACTGATGGCGTCGCTCGCGGCCTATTCGGAGCCGTCATCGTTCACGCACCTGACGAGGTGCCAGCCACCGAGCAGCTCGTGATACTCAGCGACTTCGATCAGAGCAGCTATCTGCAACTTCCGGGCGTCGCGGATCCAAAGACGGGTGAGTTCCCGGATGGCGGTACGTATCGGGGCGGCCACCAATACATGCACACGATCAACGGAAAGGCCTACGAGGACGGCGTCGAGCCGTTCCGCGCGCAAGTCGGTGATTTGGTGCGCTGGCGCGTGGTGAGCATTGGGCAAGAGTTCCACACCTGGCACATCCATGGGCATCGGTGGCTGGGGGCGGACGGCGCGCTCACTGACAACGTCGCGCTTGGCCCGGGCATGTATACCACCTTCGAATTTCTCGAAGATGCACCGGGTAGCTGGCTCGTTCATTGCCACGTTCCGTCACACCTCGAAGGCGGCATGGTGGCACGCTACATCGTCGAATAGAGCGTTGTGCCGGGCCGCCCGTCCGCAGATGG